>Ga0126369_10003015_pt1 | contig 12118 bp, 9 predicted proteins | sample PanSoiMetaPlot_1_FD_109646 | JGI IMG/M metagenome (GOLD analysis project Ga0126369, IMG submission 109646) | Tropical forest soil microbial communities from Panama - MetaG Plot_1 | ecosystem: Environmental > Terrestrial > Soil > Tropical forest > Bulk soil | place: Panama | collected 2016-02-17 | reverse complement strand
TTGACCAGCCATTGCCGCTCGAAGAAGTTGATCGCGCGAGGATCGACGTAGGCCCACCAGTAGACGCGCGTCAGGTACGACGGCACGGCTACCGTTTGTGTTGCAGTCGATTGCGTGTTCACGTCTCTTGCCCTCCCTCTCGCGGTCTTCTTCGCAACGCGCGACGGATGCTGCGCCCGCCGCGCAAATTCAGCAAGGCTTGACGCGGGACGTGGCACCGAAACGAGGTAGCCACGCTATCGATCGGCTGAGGCTCACGACGGCGTCAGGCCGGCGACGAAGCGCTTGTCGATCCGATTCTTCCAGCGCCAGACCCACGCGCCTTCGGCGCACAACGAACCCCACGTCGCCACCGCGTAACGGCCTCCCGCGGCCAGCAGGTAGAGCGCTCGCTGCTGCGGCTCGTATCGTGCGAGCGGGCGCCCGGCGATCGCGCGCGCGAGATTGCGTGCGAGCGCGGGCCCGGCGCGCACCGCATAGACACCAGATTTTGGCCGCGGATTTTGCAACATCGTCGCGCAGTCGCCTGCCGCGAAAACGAACGGATGCGACGTCGATTGCAGGAAGTCGTTGACGGCGATGAATCCCGCCATATCGCAGGCGAGGCCGCTCGCACGTGGCCATTCGGCGGCCGCAGCGCCGGTTGCGACGATCGTGGCATCCGAGGTGAGTTCGCCGCCGTCGGCCAGCAGGACAGTGTGTCGGCCGATCTCCACGGCATCGTCGACGATCACGCGCACATCGCGCGCGTGCAGCAACCGCGTCAGCCTGCGCTGCGAGCACTCGGGCAATGAAGCCGCGATGCCCGCGCGACCGGCCACGAGTTGCACGCGCAACGGCAGGCGTGCCGACGCGCTCCGGAAGGCGAATGCGAGTGCAAGTTCCACGCCGCCCGCTCCGCCGCCGATGACGGTCAGCGTGTGAACGTCGGTCGCCTCAGCGAGATGGATCAACAGTCGCTCCCACCGGCCGCTCAGAGATTCGATGGGGCGCAACGCAATGGCGTGATCCGCAGTCCCGGTGATCGCCGCTGGATCGGTGACCGGACCTGTGTCGACCGAGATCACGTCGAAGGCGATTTCTTCCGCACTCTCGGTGTATGCGACGCGCGCATCGAGATCGATCCGCGCCAGGTGCGCGAGGTGAAAACGCGCGCCTGCGCGCTCGGCGAGCGAGGCGAGAGGAATCACGCATTCGTCGAGTGCATAGTGGCCGGCGATCCACCCAGGCAGCATTCCAGAATAGAACTGACGCGCGAATGGTGACAGGAGCGTGACATCGCACCCCGCGAGCGGGGCGCGCGCGAGTGCCGTGAGCACGCCGATGTGGGCGTGACCGCCGCCGGCAAGCAGCAGCCGCTTCGTCATCGGATGGGGTTCATTCGGCGCTGAGCGAGACGTCGCCGAAAAATGCGAGCGATCGTGCGCCGGTATTGTCGCCGTCGGCCGAGACGCCGACCGCAGCGATGCCCGGGAAGGACCCGTTCGCAGATTCGTATGGGAACGCGGCGGCAAAATCGAGGCGCAGGTCGCGGCGTTCGTCTTTCCACTCGCGTGCGGGCGCCCGCTGCAAGACCAGTTGCATCACACGCGCCACGAACGCGTTCGGCAGCCATGTCCCCGGTGCAAGGTGCGAGTCCCAGACGTAGCAGATCGTCGCTGCGGGCAGGTCGGGATCGAAAGCAGCGCGACCCATGGACACTGCAAAGCGATCTTCGGAACGCAGGCGTTCGAGCGGCAGATCGAACAGCACGCACACGCGTGCCGGCGCGTCGTCGCCGGACCTGCGCGTGATGTCGGTGTGCATGTTCATGGTCTCGACCCGCCAGCGCCACCGCAGGAACCGAGTCGATACACCGGGTTCCTCGTCGTGCGCGAAGCGATGCATCAGGTTGCCGTAGGAGTGGTCGGCCTCTACGCGCAGCACGTGCGTCCCTTCGCGCGCCACGATCGCATAGCGTGTGTGGCGCGGAATTCTGGGCAGCGTCACCAGCGTCCACGGTGCAGGAGGATCGCCGATGGGTGCCGTTGAGAACGGCACAATCGATGCACCAACGGTGGGCGTTGCGACGCAGCCCGCGACCACCGCAAGGCATGCATGTCCTAGAAGTCGAGCCATCCGGCGGCGCGCGCACGCGCGAGGTCCGCGGGCGTATCGAGATCCGGCAAGGGAGCGAGATACGCGGCGCGCAAGCCCGCCGCATCGATGCGGGCGCGCGTGGCTTGCATGACGGTCGGTCCGCCCCATGCGATGTTCTCGAACAGCGACGGTTGCGGCGTCTTGAGCCCGATCAGGACATAGCCGCCGTCCTCGGCGGGGATGACCACGACATCGTTGCGCTCGAGTTCCTCGAACGCGCGCCGCAAGTGCTCGGGTTCCAGAGCCGGACAGTCGGTGCCGATCAGCACGCAGGCGCGAGCGCGCGCGAGTGTAACGACGAACGCGTGCGACATCCGCGCGCCGAGGTCGTCGCCTTCTTGCGGCGCCCACGATGCTTGCGATTCGATCGCGTAGCGCGATGCGTCGCCGGCGAGCCATAAGGACACCTCCGCACCATCGACTGCACGTGCCTTGGCAAGTGCATGTTCGACGAGGCGTGCCTGGAGCGCCGCGGCGCCGTCCGCACCAAGCACCGGAATGAGTCGCGTCTTGGTCAGACCTGCCTGCGGGGCCTTGGCGAACACCGCGATCGCGCGCTCGTGCCAAAGCTGGGAATCCGGTGTCAATGCGCGCCCTTCATCGCGTGTGGCGATAGCGTCGTGCGAGTTCGCCCGGGTCGATGCCACAGAAATATTCCCAACGTATGCGCCACATCAGGATGATCGTGCGCCACGCGCCGTCGCGGTCCCAGCGACGTCCCGACGTCCGCACCCGATCGCGAAGCGAGAGAGGGCGCGACAAGCGCCTGGCTCGCGCGCTGAACTCGACGTCCTCCATGAGCGGTATTGGTGCAAACCCTTCCAGCGCGACGAAGCTCGAACGCTCGATGAAGATCGCCTGGTCGCCTGTCGCGATGCCGGTCACGCGCGAGCGCATGTTCATGGATGCGGCAATCCAGGGCAGCCAGGCGGAGCGCCCTTCGATCGTCACGTCGAAGCGGCCCCACACACGATTGGAGTTGGCCAACGCCTGTAACACAATACGGTCCGCGTCAGGCGGCAACTCGGTGTCGGCATGGAGGAACAGCAACACGTCGGCATCCTGCGCTTCGGGCGCGCGCGCGCCGGCATTCATCTGCAACGCGCGTCCACGCGGTGCCGCGATCACGCGATCCGCAAGCGTGGCGGCGCGCGCGATCGATGCGTCGGCGCTACCGCCGTCGGCGACGATGATGCGCACGCCGCGTCGTCGCATGGGTGCGAGCTTCGTCAGCGTCTGCTCGATCGATGCCTCTTCATTCAGCACCGGGATCACGATCGCGAGTTTCATTCAGAACTGGATTGGGGTCGTTCCCACTTCCAGTGCACCACGCTTCGCCGCGCCGATATCCGAAACCAGGCGGGTCTCGTTGCTGAGAGCACGCGGCGTTTGATCTTCATTTGATCTACGTCAACATTGTCCATGCAGTTCAGGGTAAGGATGCACCCAGGGGCAACGAACCACGTGGGTGCTCTTGCGTGAAGACGTGAGTGGCGAGACAGGTTTGAAGGCTCGATTTCAAGTGACGCGTACCTTCGCAGTGCTAGCATCGAAACGGGCAAGGCGTTCCCGTTTCATTCGCCAGGAGGAGCACATGAAAGCGAGTTTCAAACTTGCGGGCGTGCTTGGGATGCTCGCATGCAGCGCGGCCTGGGCAGCCGATGTCGACAAGGCCGCCGCTGAAAGCCTCATCAAGCAGAGCGGTTGCGGCAAGTGCCATTCGGTCAGTGCCAAGAAGGTCGGGCCTTCGTACAAGGACACGGCTGCAAGACTGAAGGGCAAGCCAGATGCGGCCGACGAGCTCTACAAGCACCTGACGACGAATCCAACGGTCAAGGTCGACGGCGCGGACGAAAAGCATCCAAGCCTCAAGTCCACGAATGAGGCAGACGTCAAGAACGTAGTGAATTACATCCTGGCGCAATAGGTCGCGTCCGGGGCGCCCTGGCGGGCGCAGGGGAGGCAGGCGTGTTCAGAGAACTCTGGGGCGTCGTGCAGAGGAGGTATCCCACCACCGGTGGGCGCCTCTTCTTTCTTCTCGTCTGCCTCATCATCGCGATCGTCATCGGAGGGGCTCTCGTCATCGGCGGCGCGGCAGGCCTCGCCTGGACCGATACCGAGAAATTCTGCATCGGCTGTCACGAGATGCGCGATAACTCCTACGCCGAGTTCAAGGACACCATTCACGACCACAACCGGGTCGGTGTTCGGGCGTCCTGCCCTGATTGCCATGTGCCACGGGAAGTGCTTCCGCTTCTGTATCGCAAGATGGAGGCGAGCCTGGAGGTATGGGGACATATCAAGGGCTCCATCGACACGAAGGAGAAATTCGAGAAGGAGCGCGCAACGATGGCGCAGCGCGAGTGGGTTCGCTTCAAGAAGAGCGATTCGCTCGCGTGTCGCAACTGCCACAAGTTCGATGCGATGGACAGCGCGTTGCAATCGGAGCGCGCGCAAGCGCGGCACAAGAAAGCGCAAGCCGAACACATCACGTGCATCGATTGTCACTTCGGCATCGCGCATTCGGAGCCCGAAGGACCGGGTCCGCAGGAAATCAAGATCAAGTGATGGGGATCGTGGCGCTGACTGTGTAGTTCGGTTTTTATCGTCGTGACGACGATGAGGGGCTGATCATGAAGTCCAGGTTGATTGGTTTGGGCCTTGCGGCGCTGTTCTCCGTAAGCACGGTTACCCTGGTTGGATGCTCTGGCGATTCGGGACCTGCCGGCCCAACCGGCCCCGGTGGACCTGCGGGTCCTCCGGGTTCTCCCGGAAGTCCGGGCGCCCCAGGATCGGGATCCGGGCAGATTCGCGTCGCCAGCAATACCGCTCCTTCAAGCGCTGCGGACGCCGCAACATGGGCCGCACTGCAGCCGAAGGTCACTGTCACGGGCGTCACGACCAGCGGCCCGCCGGTCGTGAACTTCACGGTCGCCAACGCCGACGGCACGCCCATCGTGGGGCTCGGCAACGTATCGCAATCTTCGACTCAGACCGTAGCGGGGCTGACCAACCTTTCGTTCGCGATGGCGAAGTTGGTTCCGGGCACGAACGGCAGCCCGAGCAGGTGGGTCAGCTACATCGTGACGACGGTGCCGAGCAAGAACGCGTCGACTGGCGCGATCACGGCCTCCGCACCGAGCCGGCCGTCGACCGACAACACCGGCACGCTCGTCGATCATGGATTGGATGCGAGTCCCGTACCCGGCGCGTACACGTACACGTTCTATCGGGACGTCACTCAGACCAAGACCCAGGTCGATGCGATGACGGTCACCGGCTCTAACAACAAGGCCGATCTCGGCGACCTCACCTGGGAACCGCAGCTCGTCCATCGCCTGACGATCCAGCTCTCCGGCAACGCGCCTGGCACTGGCACGAACACGCCGAACGGCGTCGCGTTCAACTCGGTACCCGGCGTTGCGATGACGCACGCTTACGACGCGATCTATGACTTCGTTCCCGAGACAGGACAGCCAGCAACGGATTCGGGTCGCGACATCGTCGCGACTGCCAAGTGCCAGGAATGTCACCGTCAGCTCGGCGGCATACCGGGTGACGATCCCGAGAGCTCCGGTGCCGGTTTCCACGGAGGCGGGCGCAACGACACCAAGTACTGCGTGGTGTGCCACACCGAGCAGCGCAAGTACGGCAGGGTCGAAGCGGGATATGACCCGACGACGCTGACGTTCTCGACCACCACCGAGCGAGTCGACGATCGAGCGATCGGCAATCTGCCGAATCACATTCACCACACCCACATGGGCGAGAACCTCGCGAAGAAGAACTACAGCTACGGCGGCTTCGCGTACAACGAGGTGCTGTTCCCGCAGGATCTGCGCAACTGCACGAAGTGCCACGACGGCTCGGCCACGTCCACCGCGCCGACCAAGCAGGGAGATAACTGGAAGAACCAGCCAAGCAGACTTGCCTGCGGCGGGTGCCACGATGGCATCAACTTCGCGACCGGGATGGGCGTGACGATCGAGGATGCGTTGGCGGGCCTGACGTCCACGACAAAATTTGGCGGTTTTGCCCACGGGGGGATGGCCCAGCCCGACGACTCTTCGTGCACCTTGTGTCACACGCCTGGGGGCATCGACCTCAAGCACCTTCCTGTGACGCCACCGAACACCCAGAGCGCGCTGCACGTTCCCGGCGGCAACGCCAATACCAACGCCGCGTGGATCGCCTCGAATACGAACCGTGTGCCGGCCGACGCGATCGTCGTCACCTACGAGATCAAGAGCGTCTCAAGGAACGCCAGCAAGCAGCCGGTCATGGTGTTCCGGTGGCTGCAGGATGATCCGGCTGACAGGAGCAAACCCCCTCAGGCGGTGCCGATCAACGCTTTCGCAACTGCTGCGGTCAACCCGGCAACCGGCAACAAGGAGATGTGGGAAGGATTCATGGGTTCGCCAAGCGCACAGTTCGTGTTCGCGGTCCCACAAGATGCGATCCCGGCGCCGGCCGACTTCAATGCAAGCGCATCGGGCTATCTGAGAAAAATCTGGGACGGCTCGGCAACCGGCACCGGAGCGGGAACACTCAGTGGCCCCGACGCGAATGGTTTCTACACCGTCACGCTCACCGGTGTGGTGGTCCCCGACAATGCGGTGATGCTGACCGGTGGGATGGGCTATTCGTACAACGTCGTCAGTACCCCTCCGCTTACCCAGACCAACCTGCCGAACTACCCGGTCTCCGTCTCGCCGGTCGACGCGACCAAGCGGATCGGGGGCCTCATCGTCATCGCGCCGAACGTACAGGTGGTCGGTTCGGGCTACAGCCCGCGACGGCCGATCGTCGAGGACGCACGTTGCAACGCCTGCCATCAGCAACTCGGCGCGTTCACGACGGACGCGTTCCACGGCGGACAGCGCAACGACGGAACGACGTGCGCGTGGTGCCATAACCCCAACCGGACGAGCAGTGGCTGGTCCGCTGATTCCACCAGCTTCATCCATGCGATTCACGCATCGGCGAAGCGGACGGTTCCCTTCAACTGGCACGCCTCCAGCCCGACCGAAAACTTCTCGAAGGTTCAATTCCCTGGCGTACTGCGGGACTGCGAGACCTGCCACCTGCCTGGTACGTTCAACTTCAGTGCTTCGGCGTCGGCGAGCGCGATCTTCAACCGGCAGTACAGGACGGTGGCGACCGGCATTTTGTCCAGCAGTGGCGCGACGTTCAGCTACTCACCGTACATCACGCTGGACTTCGACTACGGCGCCGGCTTCAGCTTCAGCGCGGCGACCGGAACTGCGACGGATGCGGCAGCAACGACGTTGGTTACCTCGCCGCTCGCAACACAGTGCTTCGCCTGCCACGATTCCACGCAGGCGAGGGCGCATATCCAGACCAATGGCGGCTCGCTGTATACGTCGCGGGCTGCGGGATTGGGGACGATCGAGACATGCATGGTCTGCCACGATGTCGGACGTATCGCCGATATCGCAGTGGTGCATTCGAAGTAGGATGTTTCGCTGGAGGTAGTGGAGCAATGGAGCACGGCGATGCCGTGCTCCCGACGGTAGAAAACCCGGGAGCGGCAGCGCCTCCGGGTCTTTTTTCGACGTGCGCAGTAGCGAAAAACGCGGGCAAATCGGAAGCAGACGTCGATGAACATCATCAGGCCGGCCATTTCCGCGCTGCTGGTCGTGGCTGCCGCTTTGGCATGGCATCCGCTCGCGACGGCGCAGGACAACGAAAACGAGAAGAAGGAACCGCCGAAAGAGGCGCCCGCTGCTCCCGCGACAGAGCAAAAGGAGGCGCCGGCAGCAGAGCCTGCGGAGGCGAAGCCGGCTGAACCTCCAGGGCAGGGCGATCAGTACACCGAGAAGGGCGCCGACACGTGTCTGAGTTGCCACGACCCGGACTCAGACACCGACACGTTCCACACCAACAACATCTTCAAGACCAAGCACGCGTTCCGCGGCGACCCGCGCGCGCCGTTCGGGCCCGGCGGGTTGCAGTGCGAGGCCTGCCACGGACCAGGACACAAGCATGCGACGCAGGGCAAGAAGAAGCTGTCGATCAACAATTTCAACAGCACCTCGTTCCTTTCGGTCGAGCAGCGCAACGCACAGTGCCTGAGTTGCCATAGCGGCGAAGTGCGCACGGGATGGCACGCAGGCGCACATGCGCGCAGCCATCTCGCCTGCACCGATTGTCACCGCATGCACGTGGAGAAGGATGCGGTCCTCGTGAAGAACTCGCAGCCCGACGTCTGCTTCAAGTGCCACAAGCAGCAGCGCGCGGATTTCCAGAAGACCTCGTCGCACCCGGTTCGTTTCGGGCAAATGGGCTGCGGGGATTGCCACAATCCGCACGGCTCGACCAACACGGCAATGCTGATCAAGTCGACCGTCAACCAGACCTGCTATTCGTGCCACGCTGAAAAGCGCGGCCCGATGCTCTGGGAACACGCGCCGGTGACCGAGGACTGCACGCTGTGCCATACCCCGCACGGTTCGGTGCGCGCGGCGCTACTGAACAAGTCACCGCCGTTGTTGTGCCAGCAATGCCACACGGTCGCGGGCCACCCGTCGGTGGCTCGCACGGGCGCTGCGTTGCCGGGCAACGGAGCAGGTGGCCAGATCTTCCTGCTCGTCGGCGGCTGCACCAACTGCCATTCGCAGGTGCATGGGTCCAACCATCCCGCGGGTGCCAAGCTCATGCGATGAGGAACGCTTCGTCGCTCGCGCGGAGGAACTCCAACAAGACGACTCACCGGGAACGGACACCACCATGAGAACTTTCGGCTCCTGGTTCCTGCTCGGAACGTTGTCGGCCGCTGCCAGCAGCGCTGCCAATGCGGTGGATACATCGCAGTGGAAATGCGAGTCGTGCCCGTTCGAGAAAGAGCAGTTCAGCGCGTCCGTCGAAGGTGGCGGCGGAACGGTCTCCGAAAGCTCGGCGAAGTTCGGCGACTACACCGGTCTCGACAAGAAGGGTCCGTACTTCGTCCTCGGCGGCGATGCGAAATATCGTGGCCCCGGCGGTACCTGGGGCAGCGCGACGGCGTCGGACCTTGGCCTCGACTCGCGGTCTGTGGAGGCCGAGGGAGGCATGGAGGGGCGCTTCGCATTGCGGCTGGGCTATTCGGAGATACCGCGCCACTTCACCGACAATGCGATGACGCCCTTCAGCGGCAACGGTGGCGGTCGTTTGACGCTTCCCGCCGGCTATCCAGCGGTGGACACGGCATCGATGCCGCTGTCGACCACGCTGCAGCCGGTCGAGATCGGATACAACCGCAAGCGCTTCGACCTCGGAGGCGAGGCGCTTGCCGGTACGAACTGGAGCATCAAGGCCTCGTGGCGCCGCGATACGCGCGACGGCACGCTGCCAACGGCGGGCTCGTTCTTTTCGAGCTCGTCGCAGCTCGCGGCGCCGGTCGATCAGACCACTGATCAATTCGAGCTCGCGACGTCCTACTTCACACGTCGCCTGCAAGCGACCTTGTCCGCGCAGCTTTCGCTGTTCAAGAACAACCAGAATTCGCTGACGTGGTCGAATCCTTTCGTCCCGATCGTGACGGGCGGCGATATCGGACAGCTTGCGCTTCCACCGGACAACAAGTTCTGGCAGATCACGGGATCGGCCGGTTACGAGATCACACCGTGGCTTCGCGCGAGTGGTGAATTCGCGGTGGGGCGCATGCAGCAGGACGCCGGCTATCTCGCGCCGACACTGAACGCGAGCCTCGCGCCACCGGACCAGCTTGCCTTGCCCGTGCAGTCATTGAACGGGCGCGTCGACACCTTCAATTCCGCGGTCCGGGTCACGGCGACACCGACGGAGCCACTGCGCTTGAACGGCACCTGGACCCACGATGTGCGCGACAACAAGACGGCGAGCCTGAGCTATCCGGCGGTTTCGACGGACACGTTCCTCGATCCGGTCCAGCGCACCAACCAGCCGTTCAGCTACAGGACGGATCGCTTCAAGCTCAACGGCGACTATCACGGTCCGGGAACCTGGAAGACCAGTCTCGGCGTCGACTATGAAGAGCGCATGCGGACGTTGCAGGAGGTCGTGTACACGCGCGAGACGACCTTCTGGGGCCAGGTCGGGGCGCAACTTCCGCAAAGCGTTTCGTGGTGGCTGAAGCTCGCACACGCCGAACGCGACAGCTCCACCTATGGCATCGCGACCTGGGTCGATCCTCCCGAGAACCCGCTGCTGCGCAAGTACAACCTCGCCGAGCGCAGCCGCAACGAGGTGAAGGCGCGCGGCGAGTGGGCGATCGTGGACAACGTCAGCTTCGGACTGAACTACGAGGTAGCCGAGGACGACTACAGCAAGTCCACGATCGGTCTGCTCGACGGACGCACGCAGGATTTCGGGGCTGATGTTGCAGTGGCCATCAGCGACAAGACGCGCATCTTCGCGTTTGCGCAAACGGAGCGCATCAACTCGCGCCAGGCAGGCAGCCAGTTGTTCTCCACGCCGGACTGGTTCGGCTACAACAAAGACCAGATCGATGTGTTCGGCCTTGGCATCAAGCACACCGCGGCGCTCAAAGGGAAGCTCGATCTCGGCGCCGATTTCACGGTTGCCCGTTCGCGCAGCGACGTCAGGGTCGATGCCGGGCCGACCGAGCCGCCCTTCCCGACTGCCAAGACTTCGCGCGAAACCTTCAAGCTATGGGCGGACTACCGCGTGAGAGACAACCTGTCGGTGATCGGCAACTACTGGTACGACCACTACACCTCGCAGGACTGGCGGCTCGATGGCGTGCTGCCCGGAACGATCCCGAACTTCCTCGCCTTCGGGGTGCAGCCGCCGCAGTACCGCGTGCACGTCTTCAGTCTGTCGCTGCGGTACTACATCCACTGAGTTTTATTCCCTCCCCCGCTTGCGGGGGAGGGTTAGGGTGGGGGCGAGCAGCCGGCGATATCGCCTCGATGTGCCTCTTCGAATATCCAATGCACTTCGTTTGCGACCGTGTCGTGCGCCCCCACCCCGGCCCTCCCCCGCACGCGGGGGAGGGGGTCTTAGTGCACGTCCGGCGCGTAGGCCTTGCGCTTGTTTCTCACAAGCGCTGGCAACTGCCCGAGCACCCGTGCGATGCCGTGCTCGCCGCGCATCCAGGCCTGGAACGCAGTGAGAAACGCCCACTGTCCCTGCGTGACCGTCGAACGCTTCCAATTGCCCGCGGCGTACTTGTTCGCCTCGGCGAGCGTCGGATACGTGTGGATCGTGCCCAGGATCCGGTTCAATCCGATGCCTTGCTTCATCGCGAGCACATATTCGGCCAGCAGATCGGCCGCGTGTTCGCCGGCGATCGTTACGCCTAGGATCTTGTCCTTGCCCGCTTCGGTCAGCACCTTCACCATGCCGTGCGCTTCTTCGTCCGCGATCGCCCGATCGAGATCGTCGATGCGATAGACCGTGACGGTGGCCGCAATGCCGCGCTCCCTCGCCTCCTGTTCATTGATGCCGACGCGCGCGACCTCGGGATCCGTGAATGTGGCCCACGGGATCACGCGGTAATCGGCTTTGAAGCGCTTGAAGCGGCCGAACAACGCGTTGACCGCGGCGTACCACGCCTGATGCGAAGCCGTGTGCGTGAACTGGTACGGCCCGACGACATCGCCGCAGGCGTAGATGTTGGGATAGAGCGCCTGCAGGTATTCGTCCGTTGCGACGGTCTTGGCTTCGGTCAAGCCGATTCCGAGTTGCTCGAGGCCGTAGCCCATGGTGTTCGCAACGCGGCCGACCGCGACGAGCACCTGATCGAAGGGAACGCGCACCTCGGTGCCGTTGTTCTCCGCGATCAGGATCTTCGCGCCCGCTTCGGTGACGAAGCGCTTTGCCGTGTGGTTGACCAGCACGCGGATGCCTTCCGCCTCGAAGCGTCCGTGCACGAGCGCAGAGACGTCGGGATCCTCGCGCATGAGGATGCGCGGCAGCATCTCGACCTGCGTCACCCGCGCGCCGAAACGCGCGAACGCCTGCGTGAGTTCGCAGC
>Ga0126369_10003014_pt1 | contig 12119 bp, 6 predicted proteins | sample PanSoiMetaPlot_1_FD_109646 | JGI IMG/M metagenome (GOLD analysis project Ga0126369, IMG submission 109646) | Tropical forest soil microbial communities from Panama - MetaG Plot_1 | ecosystem: Environmental > Terrestrial > Soil > Tropical forest > Bulk soil | place: Panama | collected 2016-02-17 | reverse complement strand
TGCCCTCCCCGTTGACCCGCCGTGAATGCCTTGCCGGGATGGTAGCGATGACAGCCACAGGCGCCGCTGCCCGGCTGGGCGTTCCCGGCAGCTCCAGTTCGCCGATCCGCGTTTCCATAATTAACGATGAGATCTCTCAGGATTTCGGTCACGTCTGCGAAGTCGCATCCCAGGAGTTTGGCATGGGATGGATTGAGCTCCGGGGCATGTGGAAGAAGAACATCGTCAGCCTTGACGCGAAAGAGGTCGCCGAGGCCCGGCGGTTGCTCGACAAATATCAGCTCAAAGTAACCGACATCGCCAGCCCACTGTTCAAGGTCGACTGGCCCGGCGCGCCGAAATCGAAATACAGCGAGGGCAAGAGCTTTAACGCAGATTTTTCGCTCAACCAGCAGGATGAAGTGCTGGAACGTGCGATTGAAATGGCCAAAGCGTTCGGTACCGATCGTGTCCGCTGCTTCGACTTCTGGCGGCTGGATGATCAGTCACAGTATCGTGCGGCGATCAACGATAAGTTGCGAGACGCCGCCGCAAAAGCTGAGCGGAATGGAATCATTCTGGTCCTCGAGAACGAGTCCGCCTGCAACACCGCCACAGCGGCCGAGGCCACCAAGGTTCTGGGCGCCGTGCAGTCCAAGTCCCTTATGTTGAATTGGGATCCGGGCAACGCCGCCGCCAGTGGTGAGGTTGCGTATCCCGACGGCTACAGTCTTTTGCCCAAAGAGCGCATTGGACACTGCCACTGCAAAGACACAGTGAAGAAAGGGAAGAAATACGATTGGGCGCCGATGGGCGGCGGCATCATCGACTGGGCCGGTCAGTTTAAGGCTCTGAAGCGCGACGGCTATCAGTTTGCCGTAAGTCTGGAGACCCACTGGAGCGGCGGTGGTTCTCCGGAAGAATGCTCGCGCAAAAGCTGGGCGGGCATGAAGAAGCAGTTACAAGAAGCAGACGCATTGTGAGTTGTCAGTGGTCAGTAACCCGCTGACAGTTCAAATCGCCGGGAGCCTGTTTCTGAGTCACCTGACCACTAGCCACTGACCACTGCCAACGACGGAGGACACATGACCGATCACACTCGACGCACATTTCTCAAGCAGGCTGCAATCGGGGCCGCAGTACTAGCCTATCCGTCTTCGAAAGTGCTTGGAGCCAACGATCGCGTCCGCGTTGGCATGATCGGTGTAGGCGATCGGGGAAATGACCTGCTCGATCAGGTGGTCAAAGTGCCGAATGTCGATCTTGTCGCGATGGCCGACATCTACAGCCGCCGTCGCGATCAGGCCAAGAGCAAAGTCCCGGGAATCCTGACCCTCGACGACTATCGCAGACTGCTCGACATGAAAGATATCGACGGCGTGATCGTCGCCAGCCCTCTGCACGTACATGCCCGCCATTTCGTTGACGCGCTCGCGGCAGGAAAAGACCTCTACGCCGAGAAGACGATGACATGGTCAATCCCGGAAGCCGACAGGTGGCTGGCTGCCGCGAAAGCTTCCGACCGCGTGGTGCAGATCGGCTTGCAGCACGAAAGTTCTGGCGCGCTCATCGATGCGAAACAATGGATCAAAGACGGATTGATTGGCAAGGTCACGCACGTCGAGTCGTGGATGAGCCGCAACACGCCTCACGGGAAGGGGCAATGGGTTCGCCCGGTTCCATCTGACTGCACGGCACAGAATGTGGACTGGAGCGCATTCCTCAATGGTCGTCCCGATCGCCCCTTCGACGGATTCAAGCTCATCAACTGGCGCCTCTTCTGGGAGTTCTCGGGCGGCAATTGCGCCGAGAATATGGTTCACCAGATTGCGTGGATCATGTCCGCACTCGATCTTCCCCTTCCGTCAGCGGCATACATGTCCGGAGGAGTTTTCTCTGAAAAAGACGGACGTGAAGTTCCCGACACGATTGCTGTAACTCTCGACTTCCCGAAAGATGTCGTCGTCACCTGGCAGTCGATGTTCAGCAACAAGCACTACGGATTGGGCGACCGTATCCTGGGCAGCGACGGAACCTTGGAGCACCACTTCGAGGAACCACTAGAATATTGGCCCGAAAAAACGAATCGCCCCGACGGAGAATCGACCAAGGGCAAGACGCACGACCAGGACCACATGAAGAACTGGACCGACTGCATCCGCAGCCGCACTGCCCCGAACGCTCCCGCCGAGATCGGCTACCGGTCGGCGATTGCGGTACACATGGCTAACCTCTCTTATAAGAAGAAGCAGCGTGTCACTCTGGAGGAAGCCAAGGCTTTTACGCCCGAGTTTTAGACGTGATCCAGGAGGGCATATGCAGAAGCCAATTCTGCAAGTTCGCTTTCTGGTTGTTGTCGTCGTAATCCTCTTGAGTTTTAGTCCTGTTTTACGAGCCCAAGATACCGCTACTCTTACTGGCACTGTGCGCGACAATACCGGCGCGGTAATCCCCGGCGTTGCCATCACAGTAGTCAATACCGCAACCGGAGCGGTCCACGAGTTCACTACGAATTCCGCCGGCGAATATGTTGGAGCTGCTCTGCCGCCCGGTCGCTATGACCTCACGGTCCCAGCCAAGGGATTCCGTACCTATATCGCCAAAGGCGTCACCTTGCGCGTCGCGCAAAACGCCCGCATTGATATCACACTGCTGGTGGGTGACATTCACGAGGAAGTCGTCGTCCATGGCGAGGGCTTGGCACAGGTCAATACCGAATCCTCTGAGCTCGGCGGAACCATCACCGGCAAAGAAGTGACGCAGCTTCAACTCAACGGCCGCAATTTCACGCAACTCATCACTCTGGTTCCGGGTGTGAGCAACCAAACTGGCCAGGATGAAGGTGTGGTCGGCGCCGAAGGCAGCATCAGCTACAGCGTCAACGGCGGCCGTACGGAGTACAACAACTGGGAAGTCGATGGCGGCGACATGATGGACAATGGCAGCAACTTCTCCCTGAATGTCTATCCCAGTGTCGAAGCCATCGAAGAAGTTCAAGTACTTACATCGAACTACGGTGCCCAGTACGGCAAAAATGGCTCGGGCACCGTCGAAGTAGAAACAAAGTCAGGAACCAACAAATTCCACGGCTCGCTCTGGGAGTTCGCCCGCAACGAGGCCTTCAATGCCCATAACTACTTCGATGTGCCCGGAACTCCGAAGGCCGGATACAAGAAGCACGACTTCGGCTACAGCGTCGGTGGTCCCATCTGGAAGAATCACACCTTTTTCTTTTGGTTGCAGAACTGGCGGCGGGAGAACGTTCCGTACAACTTCTACAGCTTCGTGCCTTCGAACGATAACCGCAACGGAAACTTCAACGACGTGTGCAATGTTGACAGCCCGACCGATTGCCCCATCGATCCGAACACTGGCAATCCATTCCCTAATAACACCATTCCTTCGATCGATCCGAACGCGCAGATCCTGATGAATATGATTCCGCAAGCGAACCTGGGATCTGGTGCAAGCTCGATCTTTGCCGCTGCGATCGCGCAGCCCACGCACTGGCGCGAAGACCTGATTCGACTCGATCATGACTTCAATGCGAAGACTCGATTCACCTTCCGCGCGATCCACGACTCCTGGGACACGACCAAAGCCACCGTCACGTGGGGCGGCGAGAGTTTCCCAACGATCGGGACGCATTTCATCGGTCCCGGAGTGCAGATGGTGGCTCGACTGACAACTACGCTTTCTCCAAGATTGCTGAATGAATTCGTGGCGAGCTATACCACCGACCATATTCGGCAGATCAACACGAATCCTTCAGTGTGGACCCTGCCCACTGGCTTTACGATGCCCGGTTTGTTTCCGAATTTCGGCGGCAAGCTACCAGACTTCTGCCTTTCGACCTCTGGAGCCTATGGCGGCTACTTCTGCGAAGGACCAACGGCCTTTCCCTGGCAGAACTCCAACCCGACGTTCACTTATCGCGACAACGTCACCATGAGCCTCGGCAAACATAAGCTGATTTTCGGCGGATATTTCATGAACGCCGAAAAGAACGAAATGGCCTACACCGACCTGAGCGGAGACCTATACTTCGACAGCACATCTCCCGTCTCGACGGGGAACGCCTTTGCCGACTTCCTGATGGGCAACATCGCTAACTATTCTCAGGCGAACTCCCAGCCGAAATATCACATCAACTTCAAAATCTTCGAGCCCTATTTTCAGGATGATTACCACATCGCAAAGAACCTGACGCTGAATCTCGGCCTGCGGGTTAGTCTCTACGGCACATTCTGGGAGAGGAACCATCTGATCTCGAATTGGCGGCCGTCCGCCTACAATCCGGCGACGGCGCCACCGCTCGATGTCGATGGCGACATCACCGGTCAGCAGGGCGCCCTTCTTCCAAATACCGGCAACCCTTACGACGGCATGGTGCAGTGTGGTGTAAACGGCATTCCTCGCGGCTGCCTGAGTGGGCATCTCTTCAACCCGGCGCCGCGGCTCGGATTCGCCTGGGACCCGTTGGGCAATGGCAAGATGGCTGTCCGCGGCGGATACGGAATTTTCTTCGAGCACACCAACGGCCTGGAAGCTAATGCTGAAGATCTTGAAGGTACTCCTCCGATCGTGACGACTCCTACGCAGTACGACATCAGCGGTTATGCGAGTGTCGGCGGGCAGGGATTACTCTTTCCGCTGTCGACGACATCCATTCCCGATCACGCGATCTGGCCATACGTGCAGCAGTGGCACCTTGATGTGCAACACAATTTGCCTCACGATACGGTTGCGACTCTGGCCTATGTGGGAGCCAAAGGTACGAACCTGACGTTGCAGCATGAGGCCAACCAGCTTCCGGTCGTGCCGTCAGCGCAGAATCCATTTCTTCCCGGACAACCAATTACGGACGATATCTGCAATTCCCAGGGAGGAACGACGCTGCAACCTACCTTTACCGTGAACAATCAGAATGTGACTGGCCAGCCTGCCGTCAATCTTGCTGTTGCCTGCGGGAATGATCCCGACCTATTCCGCAATAACTATCCGGGATTGGGCTCGATTCAACGCGTCGTGGCCGAAGCCAACTCAAACTACAATGCCCTGCAGTTCTCGTTACGCAAAACTACCGGCGCTCTTACGCTGGATATGGCCTACACCTACAGTCATTCGCTCGACAACTCGTCTGACGCGACCGATGCCAACTTCGTGAACTCGGCCAATCTTCATGCGAATTACGCGAGTTCGAACTACGATCAGCGCCATATTCTGACGGTCGCTTGGACTTACGAAGTACCATTCCGCGGCAAAGGACTCTCGCGTACTTTTCTCGGAGGCTGGCAATATGCCGGAATCATGACGGCGCAGACAGGCACTCCTTTTTCCGTCGTCAACGGTGTTTACGGTGACAGCGCCGGCGTGGCCGATGGCACTACCGGGATCGGGTCTTACGCTGATCGCATTGGCGATCCTCACGCCAGTCCCAATTGCCCGCCACTTGCCGACGGAACCAAGGGGGCGCCACTGTTCAATTGCGCTGCTTATATACAGACGCAGGGCCTCACATTCGGAAACTCAGGCCGCAACAGCCTGAACAATCCTCGCCGCACCGACTTTGACATGTCGATCTACAAGATCTTTAAGCCGAAGGAACAGCTTGCCGTGCAATTCCGCGCCGAGGCATTTAACATCTTCAACCACACTCAGTGGAATGGAGTGAACAACTACGTGAGCACGAACAACTTCCTGTACTCGACCGGTGCTCACATGCCGCGAGTTTTGCAGTTCGCGCTGCGCATCACGTTTTAGAATCTAGGTTCACTAAGAGCGGACTATCTGGATCGATTTAGGAATTGCCGTATACCATTCCGCTTTGTCATCCTGATGGCGCCGTTTTTTGGTGCCGGAGGACCTATGCAACTCTGCCTGCAATGCTCATGAGGCCGGAGACTGCATAGGTCCTCCGGCCTGCAAAAAGCGCAGGCCATCAGGATGGCATTGCGGCGGATTACAGCAAGAGCTCAAATGGTCTAAGGATCCCAGGGAAATCTCTATGATCGGCGCAGTCGATATCGGGGGAACGAAAATCGCAGTCGGTGTTGTCGACGACAATGGCAAGGTCCTTGTGCGCGCGGAAACGCCGACGGATCCGGACAATTACGCAGCAGGGCTCGATGCAATCGTGAGCATGCTCCGCCAGACGGAGAAGGACTCCGGCACGAAGCTTCGAGGAATTGGTATCGGCTCCACGGGACCAATCGATCCCATCCGCGGCGAATTTGGCGACGTGGACTTTCTACCCGGATGGCGGGGAAAGAGCCTGGTTCGCGACCTGGAGGATCGATTCAGGTTGCGTGCGGCTCTTGAGAACGATGGCGATGCCGCCGCTCTGGCTGAGGCCGGATGGGGCGCAGGACGTAACCGAACTCGCTTGATCTATATCACCGTCGGGACGGGAATCGGCGGTGGAATTATTCTCGATCGCAAACTCTACCGCGGCGTCGATGGCGCGCATCCGGAGGTTGGACACCAGGTGATCGATCCTGCCGGTCCGCAATGCTCCTGCGGTTTTCGAGGTTGTTGGGAATCGCTGGCGGCCGGGCCGGCTATGGTGGCGTGGATCGAAGCTCATGCGCCCGCGGGATATCCTCACGGAAAGGGCATCACGGCTAGGAGAATCTGCGAACTCGCGCAGCAAGGCGACGAAACTGCCGTGCAGGCGGTCGAACACGAGGCTTTTTATCTGGGATTGGGCCTGGCCAACCTCATCAATCTGTTCACCCCGGATACGATTGTTCTCAGCGGCAGTGTCATGAAAAGCGCGCAGCTGTTTCTCGACCGGGTTCGCGAAGTCATTCGCAGAGGATGCCGCTTTGTTCCCGCTGAGAAAACCGAACTGACGCTCGCCTCGTTGGGAGATGACACCAACCTGATCGGCGCGGCCCGCGTATGGCATTACCGATTTGCGCAGTGAGGGAGCGGGTTTTGGATCAATTAGATTTTCTCTGCGAACTCTGCGAGCCCTCCGCGCTCTCTGCGGTTAAGGCTTTGAACCGCTGAGTCCGCTGAGAAAGGCCGCTGAGAGCGCCGAGTAGCTAGGAATTCATCCCGAAATGGGTCAACGTGCGAGTGAACTCCTTCCAGTCCTTCAACGAATCTGATACTGTTTTCAGTTCGCCTTTCAGCCTCGAAGCTGTGACGAACACTCGGAAAGGACTAGATCCTCGTGATCGTCGGAGTTCCGAAAGAAAGCTACCCCGGGGAGCGCCGCGTCGCCCTCGTCCCGCTGGTAATTCCCAATCTCACAAAAGCAAAAATCGAAGTCGTCGTTGAAAGCGGCGCTGGCAAACAGGCCGGGTACCCCGACGCGGCGTACACCGAAAAAGGCGCCAAGATTCTGCCAGACCGAGCCTCCGTGTTCAATGCCGCCGATGTGATCGTCCAGGTCCTCTGCTACGGATCCAACGACAAAACGGGCGAAGCGGACCTTTCCCTATATAAGCGTGGACAGGTACTGATCGGGTTCCTGCGCCCGTTTGGTTCGGCGGAGGTCGTCCAGCAGATTGCCAATGCGGGAGTCACTTCCTTCTCGGTCGAGTTGATGCCGCGTACGACGCGCGCGCAAAGCATGGACGCTCTTTCCTCCATGGCTACCGTCTGCGGCTACAAAGCGGTCTTGCTGGCGGCAGAAACTTCTCCACGAGTCTTTCCCATGATGACCACCGCGGCGGGCACCATCACGCCTGCTCGCGTCTTTGTCATCGGTGCCGGGGTTGCCGGGCTGCAAGCGATCTCGACAGCGCGCCGCCTTGGTGCGGTCGCATCTGCCTACGACATGCGGCCGGCGGCGAAGGAGCAGGTCCAGAGCCTCGGGGGCCGCTTCGTTGAACTCCCGATCGAAGCGCAGAATGCGCAGGATGCCCGCGGTTACGGCACCGCGCAGGATGAAAGCTTCTATGCCCGTCAGCGTGAGTTGCTGACGCGCGTCGTCGCTGAGAGCGACATCGTCGTGACGGCGGCCGTGATTCCCGGGAAGAAATCGCCGGTACTCATCACGGCAGACATGGTCAAAGGCATGGCGCCGGGATCTGTGATCGTCGACCTGGCCGCCGAACGAGGCGGAAACTGTGAGTTGACTCGCACTGGAGAAACCGTGGTCGCGAATGGCGTCACGATCATCGGAGCGATCAACTTGGCCAGCAGCGTCCCGTATCACGCGAGCCAGATGTATGCCCGCAATCTCACCACGTATCTGACATACATGGTGAAAGACGGCACGCTGCAAATGAACCTGCAGGACGAGATCACCCGCGAAACGCTGATCACCAATGGCGGCGAAATCGTAAACACCAGGGTCCGCGAGTTTTTCAAGCTTCCAGCACTTGCAGTCAGTAGCCAGTGATTCGAATGTTGTAGCCGCCCGTGTTTGTCGCTTGCGAGAGTTGACAAACCAGGCAATGCAGACGAATGACGAGGAACAATCATGCCACCGGATTTCATCTCTAATCTCTACGTCTTCATCCTCGCCGGGTTCGTGGGGTTTGAAGTGATCAAGCGTGTTTCTCCGTTACTCCACACGCCTCTGATGTCCTTGACCAATGCTCTCGACGCGATTGTGGTCGTAGCAGCCATCATCATTGCCGGGCGGCATGAGACCCGACTCACCACCATTCTGGGTGCGATTGCGGTGGCTGCCTCATTCAGCAATATGGTGGGCGGATTCCTGATTACCGACCGCATGCTGCGCATGTTCAAATCCCGCGGGTCGAAACAATCATGACGGAGCTTGCGCTTCAGCAGTATCTCGACTTCGTCTACATCGTCGCTGTCGTTCTCTTCATTCTCTCGCTCAAATTGCTGAGTTCGCCGGTGAGTGCGCGTTGGGGCATCTTGGCAGGAGAGATTGGCGCGGCGTTGGCCGTCATCGCGACGCTCTTCAACCCCGAATTGGTGCAATACAAGTGGATCATCATCAGTCTGGTTATCGGTGCTGGAGTCGGCGTCCCTCTTGGCATGGTGCACATGACGGCCGTGCCGCAGCGAACCGCATTGAGCCACGCTTTCGGTGCCATGTCGGCCGCCATCATCGGCATTTCCGAGTACTACGTGGGTACAAGGCAGGTCACCCGCTTTGAGATGGGCGAAATCTCCTTGGAAGTTATCATCGGGTCGCTCACGTTTACCGGCAGTTTGATCGCCGCCGGAAAGCTCCAGGAAGTACTGCCGCAGCGGCCCATCGTCTATCGGGGGCAGAATATCGTCAGTCTCTCTATTCTTGCCGGAGCACTCGGACTGGCAGTCGCTCTGGTAGTGAATCCCACGAACACCATTCTGTTCCCGATTATGGTGCTCGTGGCGTTGATCTTTGGCGTGATGCTGGTGACTCCCATCGGCGGCGCCGACATGCCGACGGTCATCTCACTGCTGAATTCGTACGCAGGATTTTCGGCGGCGCTGCTGGGATTCGTCCTGAATAGCAAAGTGCTGGTTGTGGCGGGCGCACTCGATGGATCTTCGGGCTTCATCCTCTCCGTGATCATGTGCAAGGCCATGAACCGCTCCTTCACCAATGTGATGTTCGGAGCGTTTGGCCAGGTGCAGGCCTCCGCGGCGGGCGTGAAAGAAGAACGAGTTGTGCGCAGCGCTACTCCCGAAGAAGCCGCGTCGATTCTGGCTGCGGCCAACAAGGTGGTCGTGGTTCCGGGATACGGCATGGCAGTTGCGCAAGCGCAACATAAAGTACGCGAACTTTATGATCTACTCACGAAGAAGGGAGTCGATGTTCGCTTCGCGATCCATCCCGTTGCAGGGCGCATGCCCGGCCACATGAACGTGTTGCTTGCCGAAGCCGACATTCCCTACGACCGCCTCGTCGAGATGGACGAAATTAACGGTGACTTCCCGCAAACGGATGTTGCTTTGATCATTGGCGCCAATGACGTCACGAATCCTGCCGCTCGCACTGATCAGTCAAGTCCAATCTTCGGTATGCCCATCCTTGACGTGGACAAAGCCCACACCGTGATGGTCATCAAGCGCAGCATGAATCCTGGTTTCGCCGGCATCGACAACCCGCTTTATTACCTCGATCAGACGCTGATGCTGTTCGGCGATGCAAAGCAATTCGTGGGCTCGATCGTTAAAGAACTCGGCGGACACTAACTCGCAAGCGCCGGGGGAAAATACAGCTGGAGTCTTGCGGTAGAAGTAAAACGTTTCAATAATATTGTTGGTTACACTCAGCTCTAACTTCAGGTGGAATATGCGTTCTCTCATATTGGCGGGTGTCTTTTTTGCCTTTACTGGTTTAGCGATCTCACAATCCCAACCTCAACTGAACCTCATGCCCATGCCTACTGGTGTGCAACCGGGGAGCGGCCAATTGCCGATTACGCGATCGTTCTCGGTTGCCGTTACCGGAACACACGATGCCGCACTCGATTTGGCAGTGCAGCGTTTCACCAAGCACTTGTCGGCGCAGACGGGCGTCCTATTTCGTCCACAATCTGGTTCGACGCCAACGCTCACAGTTCATGCCAATCATGGCCTCGAGCCCATCCAGAAGCTTGGCGAAGATGAGTCGTACCAACTCAGCGTGACCGACTCGAGCGCACAGCTGACGGCGCCCACAACCCTCGGGGCACTGCGCGGTCTGGAAACGTTTCTGCAACTCGTCACGATTACCCCCGGTGGCTTCGCTGCGCCCGCGGTGACGATCAAGGACCAGCCGCGTTTCCCTTGGCGCGGTTTGCTGATTGACGTCAGCCGGCACTTCATTCCCATCGACGTCCTCAAGCGCAACCTCGACGGCATGGCCGCGGTAAAGATGAACGTCCTCCACTGGCACCTTTCCGACGATCAAGGATTCCGCGCCGAGAGCAAAGTTTTCCCCAAGCTGACCGGCATGGGCTCTGACAATCAGTTCTACACGCAGGCCGAGATTCGCGATTTGATTGCATACGCGCACGAACGCGGCATCCGCGTGGTCCCTGAGTTTGACATGCCCGGTCACAGCCGCTCATGGGTCATTGGGTATCCCGAACTGGCCAGCGGCCTAGGTCCCTTTACGCTGGAACAAGGCGATCCGATCCTCGATCCGACCCGCGAAGAGACCTATAAGTTCCTCGAGAAATTCATCGCTGAGATGTCCAAGCTGTTTCCTGATGCCTACTTCCACATCGGTGGCGACGAAGTGGACGGCAAGCAGTGGGACGCGAATCCGAAAATTCAGGAATACATTCATTCCCACGGTATGAAGAATAATCAGGACCTGCAGGCGTATTTCAATCAGCGCTTGGAAAAGATCCTGACCAAGAATCACAAGATCATGGTGGGTTGGGACGAAATCCTCCACCCCGATCTGCCAAAGAACATTGTTGTCCAATCCTGGCGTGGACAGCAGTCGTTGGCCACCGCTGCGCAGCAAGGCTATCGAGGTCTCCTGTCTTACGGTTACTACCTCGATCTCATGTGGCCAACTGCGCGGCACTATGCCGTCGACCCCATGAGCGATGCGGCCGCGAATCTGACTCCCGAGCAGAAGGCACTGATCCTTGGCGGCGAGTCCTGCCAGTGGGCGGAGTGGGTGACGCCGGAAAACATCGACTCACACATCTGGCCCCGCAATGCAGCGATCGCCGAGCGCTTGTGGTCTCCGCAAGACGTAACCGATGTGAACTCGATGTACGCCCGCATGCACGCCGTCAGCCTCGAACTTGCAACGCTGGGCCTCACTCATAATTCAGCGCGTGGCCAGATGTTGCATCGCATGGCCGGCGATGCCGACACCACTAACTTGCAGGTGCTTGCCGATGTCGTCGAACCAGTGAAGGACTACAACCGTTGGAGTGAAGCGAAGGGCCCCATCGATTTTAACGCTCCGCTTACGCATCTGATCGATGCCGCGTATCCCGAAAGCCAGACTGCGCGGAAGTTTTCGAATCTCGTGCTGCAATTCATTCAATCGGGAGCTAAAGATCAGGCTGCTGCGGCCCAAATTCGAGCCCAACTCACTCTATGGCGCGATAATGACGCGAGACTGCGGCCGCTACTCCAGCAATCGTCCCTGCTGCAGGAAATCGCTCCGATCTCGCAAAATCTCGCCATGCTGGGCGCGGCAGGATTGCAGGCCTTGGATTACCTTGATCGCGGCCAAACCGAGCCCGATCTATGGAAAACGCAACAGA
>Ga0126369_10003010_pt1 | contig 12124 bp, 9 predicted proteins | sample PanSoiMetaPlot_1_FD_109646 | JGI IMG/M metagenome (GOLD analysis project Ga0126369, IMG submission 109646) | Tropical forest soil microbial communities from Panama - MetaG Plot_1 | ecosystem: Environmental > Terrestrial > Soil > Tropical forest > Bulk soil | place: Panama | collected 2016-02-17 | reverse complement strand
TTTTCCATGCCGAGCTTCAAGGCATTGATGGCCTCGTAGTTTGACTGCACGTAGCGGTCAGGCAGCGGACCGGACGGATCCATTTGCTTGAGGCGGACCACGGCGTCGTCGAGGAACTTCTTGTGCGCGGGCGTGTTGAGCGGCCCTTCCAGCAGCGGAAGGTAGCGGTTGATGCCGACGAAGCCGTCGATCTTATTTCCGAGTGCGGGAAGATTGGTGGACTCGGCGATGGCGCCATCACCGGCCCATTTATACTTCCTGGTCAGGCCGAGGTCGAACGCCTGGTTGCCGATCGTCACGCCGTCCTTGCCGAAGAAGATGCCGAACATCCCGTCGAAACTTCCGGTAACTTTCGACAGGAACGGCGTCATGTCGGCCGTGCCGAGCGGGATGCCGGTTGTTTCGACGATCTCGCCGCCCGCCTTTTTGATTTCCTGGATATAGGCGTCGCGCGTGGATTGTCCCCAGGCGTAATCTGCGTAGAGGACGTGCCACTTCTTACCCATCTTGCCGACCAGATAGGGCGCAAACGCGACGGCCTGTGCCGGCGCGTAGTCGTATGGTCGGAAACTGAAGCGGTTGCATTTGGTCGTCGTAAGCGTTGTGTCGAGGCATACGCTGATGATGTTGACGACCTCGTATTCCTCAAAGACCGGCATGCAGGCGAGGCAGATATTGGAGAGAAAACCGCCAACGTGCACGTCGACCTTATCTTCGACCAACAATTTCTCCACCTTGCGGCGGCCGACGTCGGGCTTGGATTCGTCATCAGCTACGATGAGCTCGATGGGCCGCCCGTTTATGCCGCCGGACTTGTTGATGCGGTCAACCGCCATCTGCACGCCGACCAGCGCGGTCTTGCCGCCGGCCGCGCCGGCGCCGGAGAGCGGCTGCTCGGTACCGATCTTGTAGGGTTTGGCCTGGCCGAACGCGGCCTGCCATGGCGCCGGTACTAGCATGGACGCGCCGAGCGCGCCTGCGGCTGTTCCGTATCCGATTAACCGGCGGCGCGTGACTTTGCCGCGGTACCAGAACTCCTCGGTCCAATCGTTCGCTTTGTCAGTCATTGTGAATTCCTCCCTGGCTCTTATGGGCAGACAAGTACCATGCCAACTGCCGCTCTCGCCGGGGGATGAGGACCCAGCTCGTTCGGACAGGCGGTATCTTGTTGCAGGATACTTCAGGACACGCGGCCCCACAACGCGGCGCCGATGTCGCGGGTCCGAGCGGCAAAGAGCCAGCCAAAGAGGAAGCGGTGTTTGGCGCGCTCGGTGATGATAAGATAGGCAATCGCTGCGTCTCGTTTTGGCTGCCGGCCCAGAGGAAGAGCCATGTCGGTTCTCGCTACAATTCGTCGACTGTCCGTGGTCCCCCAGACGGGCCGCGATGCGCGCCTTGCCGCGCGCGGCGGCGATCTCAAGGGCCAAACGGCCGGTGTTGCGCCGGGCTATGTGCAGGGCAACCTGGCGATCCTGCCGGGCTCCCTCGCTGGCGATTTTCTGCGCTTTTGCCAGCTCAATCCCAAGCCCTGTCCGCTGCTGGGGGCTTCCGCGCCCGGGGACTATCGGTTGCTTACGCTCGCCGAGGACCTCGACATCCGGACCGACCTGCCGCGCTATCGGGTCTTCCGCAACGGCGAACTGATCGATGAGCCGACCGACATCCGCGCCTATTGGCGCGACGATCTCGTCGCCTTCGTGCTGGGTTGCTCCTTCTCGTTCGAGGAAGCGCTGCTCGAAGGCGGCATCGAACTGCGCCATATCACCTTGAACGTGACTGTGCCGATGTATCGCACCTCGATTGCGACAGCCCCGGCGGGTCCGTTCCACGGTCCCATGGTCGTCTCGATGCGGCCGCTCAAGCCGGCGGACGCGATCCGCGCGATCCAGATCACGACCCGCTTTCCGGCGGTGCACGGCGCGCCCGTCCATATCGGCAAGCCCGAGTTGATCGGGATTGCCGACCTGACGAAGCCGGATTACGGCGACCCGCTGCCGCTTGGGGCGGATGAAATCCCGGTGTTCTGGGCTTGCGGCGTCACGCCGCAATCGGTCGTAACCACCGCCAAACCGGAATTCTGCATCACGCATTACCCCGGCTGCATGCTGGTCACCGACCGCCGCAACAGCGAACTCGCGATCATGTGACGGCCGCGCTCAAAGGCGATGCCGTTGCGTCCAAAGCTTGGCTTTTTCGTACGCCGCCTGCTGGGAAATTCCGAAGCGGTCCCCGATTTGTCGCCACAGGGCGCCGGCGCGATGGGCGCGCGCCATGGCCTTGCCCGGGGGCACGCCGCGCCGGACCGCTCGCGCGAGCTCCCGCAGCGCCTCGCGCTGGGACTTCCGCCGCGCCTTCATTCGCTTCTTGGCCTCTTGCGAGCGTCGGGCATTGGCGCGCGCCCAGCTCTCGATATCGGATCGGTAGACGATCCCGCGCAGACGCCGGGAACGGCCAATGACCGCGTTGCGCGACGTGCCCAGCGATTTTGCGATCTCGGCAGCGGTGCGTCCTGCGCCTTGCAGCGCCAACAGCCGCTTGTCACGCGATGGCGTCCAGCTCGACTTCATGCGGCCCACCATCTGCTCCCGAAAATACGAAGCTACGGTGCGCAGCTCACCCTGCCAACCCCGGGCTGCTCAGCGCTTGATCCTCTAACACGAATCGAACAAGACGCGCGAGGGCCGCACCGCTTGCGTCGGGTAGAGCACATTGCTTGCGAGAGTTCGTTGGGGGCGGTGAGATCGACCTGCTTGCGATCAGTCCCGGGGGTCCACATCGAGACGCACCACCCAGCCCTCCAGGCCGGGCTTGGCTGCGGGGTAACGTGCCAGCACCAAAGGATCGTGGCCCGGCACCACGTGCCGGGGCGAGGCGGCGAGCTTTTTGAGCGTCTGGTATCCTTCGACCACTTCGGCGACGTTGTAAGTGATCGGGAAGATGCGGCCCGTTTCGATGTGTGCGTAGAGGTGCGCGGCGTCGGCCGCCAATACCACGGGCCCACACCGCGTCTTCACCCGCACGCTCTGCAGGCCCTTTGAATGGCCGCCGATATGGTGGACAGAAATCCCCGGCGCGACCTCGTCCTCGCCGTCGTGGAAGGCGACGCGCCCGTCAAACACTTTGCGCACCATCGCGACCACGTCGTCGACTTCGAACGGCAGCCGCAGCGCCGTGTGGCACATGCAGCGGCCTGTGGCATAGGCCATCTCACAGTCCTGCAGATGATAGCGCGCACGCGGAAACAGATCGTAGTTGCCGACGTGATCGTAGTGCATGTGGCTGATGATGACCGTCCTCACCTCGGCCGCCTCGATGTCGATCGCCTTCAACCCTTCGCCCACCGGCTTGAGCATCTCGCGCTGGCGTTTTCTGCCCATCGCCGCATCGAAGCCGGTGTCGAGGATGATCGGACCGCCTGCGCCGACGATCGCCCAAACATAGAAGTCGAGCGGCTGCAGCACGTCGTGCGGGTCGCCGCCAATGAAGTTTTCGGGCGACTTGCGATCGTGATGTCCGTACCGGATGGCATAGATTTCATGCGTGTCGTCGTTCATTCGTCCGTCCCGATTGGCTAGAGTTCTCTATCAACGTTCGGCAAGCTCGGTGCGCTCCCTCTCCCCATTTGGGGAGAGGGTTGGGGTGAGGGGGTTACCGGCGGTACTGATGGATCCGAACCCCCTCACCCATTCCTTGATGTTGCAACAGAGAGTAGCCCTCTCCCCGCCGGGGAGAGGGCACAAGGGGTGCGAGGGCGCCCACCGCATATAAATAACGGAACAAAGGTGCACTTCGCGCCGCGCTCTCGCCCGCGATATGCGGCGCCTCACTTCGGCAGCGCGGCGCCGGGGCGCGGCGCGCGGACCTCGGCCCCGGCACGGCGTTCGACCGGCTGCACCACGGTGGTGAGATCCTTGTCCGGCCCGTTCTCGTCGCACGCCATTTGCAAGACGCGTGTGACGGCCTCGGCGACCTGCATCGGCACGCCGAGCGCCTTGCCCTCGCCCAGACACAGCTTGAGGTCCTTAGTCATCAATCCGACCGTGAAACCGAGATTGAAGGCGCGCGGCAGCACGACGCGGCCGAACTTGTCTTCGGTCGCGGTGTTGCGGCCGGTGCCGGAATTGATGACATCGAGCATGGTGCGCGGGTCGAGCCCCGCCTTGACCCCCATGACCATCGCTTCCGAGGTCGCGGTCATGGCGGCGGCGGACAGGAAGTTGTTGCACAGCTTCATCGTTTGGCCGGCGCCCGGCCGCTCGCTGATGAAGAACATCCGCCCGATTGCGGCAAGCGCCGGCTCGATCGCGGCGACCTCGCCGCGTGGCCCCGACGCCATCAACGCCAACGTCCCCTTCGCCGCCCCGGTCACTCCACCGCTCACCGGGCAGTCGATCTGCACGATGCCTTTTTCCTTGAGTAACTCGAAGATGCGCTTGGCCATGACCGCGCCTGTGGTCGAGAGATCGACGAAGCGACGTACGCGCCTGCCTTCGATGACGCCGCCCTTGCCGGTTGCGACCTCGAGGACGATCTCAGGCGTGGGCAGACTTGCCATCACGGTTTCCGCCGCGTCGGCGATCTCGCGCGCAGAGCCGGCGGCTTGCGCCCCCAGCGCGGTGAGCCGGTCAATCGGCTCGCGCCTGGTGTCGGACACGATGAGGCGCTGACCCGCCTCGAGGAGTCGGCGCGCCATGTGGAAGCCCATCTGGCCCAGCCCAATGAAGCCAATATCCATCGCAACCCTCCCTGCCAGCTGTCGGTTTGTGTGCGTCAACCTAACACGAAGGTGCGGCGCGGGCCGAGGCGTGCCGCGCCCGGCTCGCGGGCGACTTGAGGTGCGGATGCGATGCGCGCATCATGCGCCGCTCGGCCGCAAAAATGTCCGGGCGTGCAGCCAAGCGTGCGGGAAGTTAAAGCGCCGTCCGACGGAAACGGATGCCAAACAAATTTGAATCAGCGGACATGCCAAGGCTCGACGTGCTCGACGAGGAGCTCGGAGAGGACGCCGCGGCGGCTTTACGTGCGCGCCGCCGCCGCATAATCGCCCGGCTTTTGCTGCTCGCCGGCATCGCGCTGGGGCTTGGTGCCATTGGTGCGCTTGCATTCGCTTGGTCGAATGCGGACGGGCGGCTGCGGCTGGAGTTGCAATCGGCGGCGCCGAAAAACGCGCAACGCGCGGCAGCGCAAGGGGAGATCGACCGGCTGCGAGGGCAAATCGAGGTGCTCAAAGACGAGGTCAAGGACCTCACGGAAGCGCAGCATCAGGCGGCGCACACGATTGCAGCGATGAAGGCGGCCGAGCAGGAATTGCGGCGCCAGGCTCCAGCCCAGTACTGGTATTCGAACCCGGCAGCGCTCGATCCCACGATCGGGAGGCAAGCTACCGCCTTGCCGCCGCGGCGTCCGCCGGCCGGGCGCCCCGCACCGCGCGAGCCGCGCCAGCTCGACACCGCGGCGCCAGCCCCGGCTCCGCGCTGAGACACGTGCACGCGCGTTGCCATTTTGGCGCCATCGCGGCATGGTCGTAGAGCACTCGGGCGGAGGAGCCCATGACCGCAGAGGGCTGGCACAGAATGTTGCAAATTACCGGAGCCGCGCTCGGGGTTCCCGCAGCGGCCGTCGGCACCTTTGCCGCATACCAAAGCCATTTCTCGATCGACGTCACGTGCCAGAAGTTGCGCAACGACATCATCGCCATCATGGAAAGGAATATCGCGCCGGAAACGAAACGTAGCTTGCTCAAGAAGGACGTCATGGAGTTCGACAAGCTATGCGGCGAGGCCGATCCCGAGGCGCGCGCCATTTTCCAGTCGAACTGCCTTGAATGACAACGGCGTCCGCCCGTTCCCTCATCATAGCAGCAAATGCTTCGGCGAGTCCCTGATCAGGCCCTGGTATCGTGATGGGTTGAATCTCAATCCCTGTAAGACGGCCAGCAAGCTCGACTTGATCGCGAGCCAGCTTTGCAAATAGAGGGTCCGTAGCGTTCGTAATAGCAGCCACCTTGCGCGGAGCGGCCAGCATGTCCCGAAACAATTCAACGCATTTTCCGACGAACACGGCGGACATCAGAGACACGCCTGTAATGTTACCTTCGGGCCGCGCCAAGCTGGCGACTATTCCAGTTTCCACCGGGTCGGCTGCGATTATCACGATGGGTATCTCGCGCGTCGCCGCCAAGGCGCACGGGACGTAGAGCGCTACGATCACGTCGACCTTGAGCCGCACCAGTTCCGCAGCAAGCTCGGGGAGTCGATCCAGCCTTCCTTCGGCGGAGCGGAACTCGTATGCAATATTTTGCCCTTCCACATAGCCAAGTTCACGCATTCCGTCCTGGAATTCCTTTTTGAAGGATTGCGCGTCTGCCAGGCCTATAAAGAGCGCGCCAATTCGCGCGAACTTGAATTGCTGCGCGCGCGCCCCTCCTGGCCACACCATCGTAGCGCCGCCGAGCAGCGTGATGAACTCGCGCCGTTTCACCAGCAATTTCTCCCGTGCTTCGAAGCCGAAGATAGCACTGCGGGAGACCCACTGCATTGCGAGATTTCGAAGGAGCCTTTCTCGGCTGTGGGTCAGACTCCGTCATTGGGCGATGTCGGCTCAATGTCCGGTTTGCCCGAATGCGGACACGGTTGGGCGATTAGGAGTACACGCCCTCGGCACTTATCTCCGGACGGCGCTTTCAAAACAACTTGAGTTGAGGGTCGGTCGGCTTGCTGCGCGCTCGCTCGATTGGTTGGTGCTTGAGCAACGCGGCTTCGATGTCGCGCAGGAACGGTGAGGGCTCGAGCATGCGCAGGCGCCCGCGCCAGAAGCGTTGACGGGCGCGGCTCAAGATCAGCCGGTCCTTGGCCCGCGTCATGCCGACATAGAATAAACGCCGCTCTTCCGCCATCGCCGCCTCGTCTGGTGCGCCCCAATGCAGCGGCAATACCCCGTCCTCGAGCCCGACGATGAACACGATTGAGAACTCGAGCCCCTTTGCGGCATGCAAGGTCAGCAGCGACACGCGGTCGGCGCGCGGGTCGTAGAATTCCGCGTCGGTGGTGAGCGCGGCTGCATCGTTAAGGCGCACGCGATCATTGCCGCACGATCGCGCGAGCGCGAGGAGGCGCTGCAGCGCCACGGCGCAGTCGCCGGCATCGCCGCGCTGCCTCAGTCGTTCGGCGGCGGCGCGCAGCCCATCGGCAAGCGTTGTCTCGCCGCCGTCGGCGAGTTCCTGCAACAATATCCGCACCGTCGGCTCGTCCGTCAGTAGTCGATGGGAGTTCTTCTTGTAAGGAATGCCGGAACGCTCGAGCGCCTCGCACAGTGGCGCCGATTGCGCGTCGCTGCGGTAGAGCACGGCAAAATCAGCGAAGGAGCGCTCCGTTTGCAATGCGGGAATTGCGCGGCCGCTGTCGATCGAGAAAAAGCTGTGCCCCCCGATCATTCGCTCGATCGCCGCGACGACGGATTCGGCTTCGGCGCGTTCGCTGGGCGCGGTTTGGATGGTGATGCGCTCCTGCATGTCGCGCACCATCTCGGCGATCGGTTCGCTCTGCCCAGAGGCAATCACCTGGGCCGAGGCGGTGACGATGGTGCCGGTCGAACGATAGTTGCGTGTGAGCCGCACGACCCGGGCGGCCGGATAATCGTGGCAGAAGCGATCGAAACACGACGCGTCCGCGCCGCGGAAGCGATAGATCGCCTGGTTGGGATCGCCGATGACGCAAAGATTGCTCTCCGACGGCGCAAGCAAATTGAGCAGATGATATTGCTGCTCGTCGACGTCCTGGAATTCGTCGACCGAGATCGATTCCCAGCGGCTGCGATAGAGTGAGATGAAAGCAGGATCGGCAGAAAGCGCGCGCACGGGAAGCGCGATGAGATCATCGAAGTCGATCAAGTTGCGGGTGGCGAGCGCGCGGGCATATGCCTCGCCTTCGCCATCTCCGGCCGCGCCGCGCGTGCGCTTCTCCTTGGAGATGGCGTGCAGGAGCCGCTCCGCCTTGGACGAGGCGACACCTAGCGTCTCGGCAAGAAGCGCGGCGCGCTCCGCTTCGTCCGCGATGCGAAAGCCGCGCTGGAGGCCCGCCGCGCTCACGCGCTCGCGCAGAAGCGAAAGGCCGAGCGAATGGAAGGTGTGAATTGCAACCCGTTCGGCGCGATCGCGAAGCAGCGTTGCCAGTCGCTCGCGCATTTCCGCGGCGGCGCGGCGGGTGAACGTGATGGCGAGGCACCTCTCGACCTCGATCCCACGCTCCGTGATGAGATGGGCGATGCGGTAGGTCAGCGTGCGGGTCTTGCCCGAGCCGGGACCGGCGACGATCATCAGCGGCCCGTCTGCTTTCGCCGCCGCGCGCTGGTCGGCATCGAGTTGCGCGAGGAGGCCTGAAGCAGCCTTCGCCTGATCGCTGACCAGCTGCACCCGCGGCCGCGCCGGCCCACCGCTCGCGACCTCATCCGCCGGGGCGGCGCCTGTCACGGCCGCCTTCGGCCGATCGGAGAGAGGTCGTTTCGAGATCGGCGCATCGAATAGCAATCCGCCCGCGGTCAGCCGCTTGAGCTCGCTGTCTTCGAACAAGCGGATCACGCCGTATTCGCCGTCATAGCCTGCGTCGCGGATCACGTTTCCACAGCGCAGGCGCGCGATTGCCTCGGCAAGCAGCGCGGAGCCCGCGCGGTCGAGATCCTCGACCGGCACCAACTGCAGGATTGACAGCTCTGGGCCGAGCTTGGCGATCGCCTCATCGTAGCCGCGCGCAACCGCCTGCGATGCCGGCCCGGTGCCGGTAAGCTCGGACAGAATTTCAGGAAGCGGCACCAGGTTCGATACCGTGCCGGCGCTCGGCGGCGGCGGCGCCTCGCCTTCGCCGCGGTCGGCGAGCACCTCGACGCGGTGCTCGACGCCGATCGTCAGCGGCTCGCCGCATACCGGACAACGTCCACCATGAGCGAGCGTTTCCTTCGGGGAAAACCGCACCTCGCATTTGCGGTGACCGTCGAGGTGGTATTTTCCCTCATCGGGAAAAAATTCGACCGTCCCGACATAGCCGCGACCGCTCTCCAAGGCTTGCTTGATGGCGAAATAGGCGAGCTCGCAGTCGAACGTCGTGGCCTCGCGACCCAGCTTACCGGGCGAATGCGCGTCGGAGTTCGAGGTGAGGCGGTACCGGTCGAGGAACGACACGCGCCAGTTCATCGGCGGGTCGGACGAGAGGCCCGTTTCGACGGCGAAGATGTGATCCGCGAGGTCGCCATAGCATTCGACAATGGAGTCAAAGCCGGACTGGGAGCCCAGCGCCGCGAACCACGGCGTCCAGATATGCGCCGGCACCAGATAGGCGTGCGGACTTGACTCGAGCGTGATCTCCAGAAGGTCGCGGGAATCGAGCCCAAGAATCGGACGGCCGTCGGAGGCAATATTGCCGATGCGTGCAAGCCGCGCCGAGATGCGCTCGACCGTGTCGAAATCCGGCGCGTAGATCAGGTGATGGATTTTGCGCGTGCGGTCGGCCTTCTTGTAGATCGTGGAGATTTCGACCTCGAGCATGAAGCGCACCGGCGTGCGGCATGCTGGCGGCAATGTTTGCGCGATCGCCTGCTCACTGTCGCCGCGCAGCCGGTAGAGACCCGCCTCGGCCGGGACGAGCTTCTGCTTGAGTTCGGCGCACCAGGCCGGATGCGTGAAGTCGCCGGTGGCGACGACGCCGATCCCTTTGCGCGCCGCCCAGGCCGCAAGATGTTCGAGGTCGAGATCCCGGCTCGTCGCGCGAGAATATTTGGAGTGGACGTGCAGGTCCGCGTGGAAGCGCATGCGACGCCCCGTTTGCCGCGGGGCTCACTCCGGTGGAGCACCGGAGCAAGACCGGCGCGCCGCTATAAAGGTGCGATTCGCTCAGAAGCGAAAAGCGCGCCTGTGGATAGTCGGCCTATTGGGGGCGCCTGCTCGCTGGGCGGGCCTGCCCAAGACTGCACCAGCGGGCTTGGGCGGGCGGCGAAGCCGCCGGCAGTATCAAAGCGTTGAAAGACCGGGAAAATTTAACGGGAGGCCGCAGGCGGCCGAATAGCGATCACTCCTCCTTGTACCCGTACTCCGGCACGTTGCCCGAATTGCCGTAATACTTGTAGGGCAGGAACTTGCCCGACATGGTGATCTTGACCCGGTCGCCTTTCGGATTCGGCAGCCGTTCGATCTGCATGTCGAAGTCAATCGCCGACATGATGCCGTCGCCGAATTCCTCCTCGATCAGCGCCTTCCACGCCGGCCCGTTCACCATCACCAGCTCGTAGAAGCGGTAGATCAGCGGGTCGGTCGGCGGCATCGGGACGCCGGCGCCGCGCATCGGTACCTCGTTGAGCAGCGCTGCTTCCGTCTTCGACAGGCCAAACAGCTCGGCGGCGTTGGCTGCTTGCGGCTTGGTAAGCTTCATCTGACCGAGCAGCGCGCCAACCAGCAGCACCGGCGACGTGCCGCCGATCTTTTCGTGAATATATTTCCAGCTCCAACCCTTGGCGCGCTTGATATCGAGAATTTTCTCGGTGAGATCGGCACGGGTCATTGGCGTCTCCTTGTATTGGGCGCTTGATTGGTGGCGCATGATAAGAAAGTCGCGACTTAGCCCTCGGCTCGTCGGCGGACGCTTTGTAAGTCCCTCACCCCATCCCGCTCCGCAAATGGAGAGTGGGCGCTCGCTGAGTTTGCGGCGCTCGGCGCGGCGGCGGGCCGCACCACCGGCACGTGTCGGCGGTCGTAGCTCGCGCCTTTCATTTCTTCGGCGAAATTTTTGCTCCGGCTCACGAGAAAGTCGATGATGTGATTGCGCACGCCGTAGTAGAGTGGATGCCGATGCACGTCGTTGCGCTGGCGCTTCTTCGGCAGTGGATTCTCAACAATCTCGGCAAGCACTGCGTTCGGCCCGTTGGTCATCAGCACCACGCGATCCGCGAGGTAGATCGCTTCGTCGACGTCGTGGGTGATCATGAACACGGTCTGTCCAGTCTCCAGGCAGATGCGCCGGACCTCGTCCTGCAGCGTGCCCCGCGTGAGCGCGTCGAGCGCGGAGAAGGGTTCGTCCATCAGCATGATCTTCGGCTCGATCGAAAGCGCCCGCGCGATCCCGACCCGCTGCTTCATCCCGCCGGAGAGCTCGGCCGGCCGCTTGTGCTCGGCGCCGGTGAGGCCGACGAGATCGATGAATTTCTGCGCCTGGCGATGGAGATTGTCCCTTCTCATGGAGCGCCATTTCGACGCAACCGCGTAGGTGACGTTGCCCATGACGGTGAGCCACGGCAGAAGCGCGTGGCTCTGGAAGATCACCGCGCGGTCGAGACTGGGGCCTTCGATCGCCTGCTTGTCGACGATCACGGTGCCATCCGACGGCGGCTCGAGGCCGGCCAGGATATTGAGCACCGTGGTCTTGCCGCAGCCGGAATGCCCGATGATGCAGACGAACTCGCCGCGCGCCATCGACAGCCATAGATCCGCGAACACGGTGGTAGCGCCACCGCCCGGCGCTGGAAATTTTTTGCTGACCGCCTCGATGGAGATGAATTTATCGGTCATGGCGCGGCACAGCAGAGCCAAAAATTCGCGTGGTCACGGCGCCTACTCCGGAAACGTCACCAGCCGCGTCGCGCGCGCAAGAACCTGGTCGAGCAGCATGCCGACGAGCCCGATCACCAGGATCGCGGTGATCACGTTGGTGATGGAGAGGTTGTTCCATTCGTTCCAGACGAAGTAGCCGATGCCGGTGCCGCCGACCAGCATCTCGGCCGCCACGATGACCAGCCAAGCGATGCCGATGGAAATTCGCATCCCGGTGAGGATCGTCGGCGCCGCCGCCGGCAGGATGATGGTGAAGGCGCGGCGGAACGTGCCGACCTCGAGCGTGCGCGCGACGTTGAGCCATTCCTTGCGTACCGAGGCGACACCGAAGGCCGTGTTGATCAGCATCGGCCACAGCGAGCAGATGAAGATCACGAATATTGACGATAGGCTCGAATCCTTGATGGTGTAGAGGGCCAGTGGCATCCAGGCGAGCGGCGAGATCGGCTTGAGCACCTGGATGAATGGATCGAGCGCCCGGCTCATCAGCGGCGACATGCCGATGAGGAAGCCGATCGGGATCGCCACCGCCAC
>Ga0126369_10003007_pt1 | contig 12143 bp, 14 predicted proteins | sample PanSoiMetaPlot_1_FD_109646 | JGI IMG/M metagenome (GOLD analysis project Ga0126369, IMG submission 109646) | Tropical forest soil microbial communities from Panama - MetaG Plot_1 | ecosystem: Environmental > Terrestrial > Soil > Tropical forest > Bulk soil | place: Panama | collected 2016-02-17 | reverse complement strand
GCCACTGACGAAGATGCACTCCTCGTCCGTCGGGTTCCAGAACGTGTGGACCACGCCGCGGGGCACGAAGACGAAGCCGATCCTCGCGCTCTCGCCCGCGATCCGGATGTCCCACTGGAGAGGTAAGGTGGCACCGACGCCGACGGCCGGTCCGTTGATCGCCGCGATGATCGGCTTCCGCACGTCCCAGGGGGCGATCGAGCGTCGCGGCTTGGTCCACGGCCGATCCGCTGGCGGGGCCGGCCGCTGATATTCGGCGGCAGCTTCGCGATCGAAGCTCGCCCCCCCGCGCGCCAGGTCTGCGCCGGCACAGAAGCCGCGTCCGGCCCCTGTCACGATGATGGCGCGAATCGCATCGTCGCCGTCGCAGGCCGCGAAGGCGTCGTGCAGCTCGTCGCCCATGGTCGGCGTGTAGGCATTCAGCCGCTCCGGTCGATTGAGCGTGACGGTCGCAACACCATCAGAAGCGTCGAGCAAGATCTCGGTGTAGGCCATGGACAGGACCCTATGCCGCCGCTCGCGCCGCAGGCAAGGACCGCGCGGGGACGGGGCCGCCGTCGTCGCGACCCGCAGGCCGAACGCGCGCCCGCCTTGACCAACCCGGTGAGCGGCCGAGGACCGGAGCAGCGACGGCGGCCCCGTCCCCGCGCCGTCCTACCCCCGCAGCGCCACCTCGAGATACGGCAGCAGGCTAGCGTACTCCGCCACCACACCGAGATCAGCCGACTTGAAGATCGGCGCCTTCGGGTTCTTGTTCACCGCGACGATGGTTCCGGCCCGCCGGAGCCCGACCAGGTGTTCCATGGCCCCGCTGATCGCGAGCGCCACGTAGAGGCGCGGTGCGATCGCCTGCCCCGTCAGCCCCACCTGGAGCTGCTTCGGCAGCCAGCCCGCATCGGTCACCTCGCGCGTGGCGGCGATCCCCGCACCCAGCCGTCGCGCGAGCTCGACGATGGGCGGCAGCGCGGCCGCTCCCCCGATGCCCCGGCCCACGCCGATCACGATCTCGGCCGCGGCGAGCGATGCGGCACCCGTATCCTCGAGCATCCGCGTGGCGGTCACCCGCACGCGGGACACCACCCGTGGGACGGGCAGCGCGTCGACGAGCGCCCGGCGCCCCGCTGCGGGCCGCGCGGCGGGCAGGATGCCGGGACGCACCGTCGCCATCTCCGGACGCGTGCGAGACAGGATGGGCGCCACGATGGTCCCCCCGAAGGCCGGCTTGTGCTGGCGGATGCGGCCCTCGGCATCGACGTCGAGGTCGATCGCGTCGCCGGTGAGACCGAGGCCGAGCCGCGCCGCTACCCGCGGCGCCAGGTCGCGGCCGCGGACGGTCGAGCCGAGGAGGACGAGGCGGGGCTGGCGGGCACGGATCGCGTCGGCCAGCACCGCGGCATGCGCGTCGGTGGTGTAAGGCGCAAGGCCGGGATCGTCCGCCAGCAGCACCCGGTCGGCACCCAGCGAGGCGAGCGCGGCTGCGTCCACCGCGCCCCGACCGATTACCACCGCCTCGACGGGGCCATCCAGACGCACCGAAAGCTCTGCCGCCTTGGTGAGCAGCTCGGCGCTCACGGGCTCGACGCCCTCGCGCCCCAGCTCCACGACCACCCAGACGGCCGGACCTCGTCCCGGGGTCCGCTCGGGAAGCGACGGCAGCTCGGTCTCGCCCTCGAGCGCCCCGAGCTCGCGCAGGCGAGCGGCGAGCCCCCGCGCCTGCGCTTCCGGGCCGTCGCCCGCGACGAGCTCCGCGCGCCGCTTGATCTCGACGGGCTCGATGCCGGCGACCCACGTGGGCGAGCCCGTCGCCCCGACCTGGTCGGCGGCCACACCGAGGTCGGCCGCGGTGACGGTCGCGATGGGCTTGGCCGCCGCAGCCTGGCGCTCCGCCTTGGACGGGAAGCGCTCCTCCGCCAGAGCCTCTGCCGCCGTGACGGCGACGGGCAGCGCGCCGGTCACGGTTTCGAACCCGTCGTTGGTCTCGCGCTCGGCAGTGAAGATGCGGGTAGCCGAATCGATCTCGAGACGACGGGCACAGGTCACCTGTGGCAGACCGAGGAGCTCGGCGACCTCGGGTCCCACCTGGCCGGTCTCGGCATCCGTGCTGGCGCGCCCGAAGAGGACCAGATCGGGAGCCTCGCGGCGGAGCCCGGCCGCGAGCGCACGGGCGGTGGCGAGCGTGTCGGAGCCGGCCAGGACCGGATCGAGCAGGTGGACGCCGCGATCGGCCCCCAGCGCGAGGCACTCCACCAGCCCCTCGCGCGCCGCCGGCGGTCCCATGGTGAGGACGACCACCTCCGCGCCGTGCTGCTTCGCCAGCGCCGTCGCCGCACCGAGCGCGCGGAGATCGAAGGAGCTCACCTCGCCGGGCACCCCTTCGCGGACGAGCCGGCGGGTGGCCGGATCGAAGCGGAGCGCGCCGAGAGCCGGGACGTGCTTCACGCAGACGACGAGCCGCATCCGCCGGTCCTTACCAGATCTTTCCCGGGTTCAGGATGCCGTGCGGATCGAAGAGCGCCTTCACGTCCTGCATCAGGCGGAGGGCACCGCCATGCTCGCGGGCCGCGTAGCGCCGGTTGCCGAGCCCCATGCCGTGCTCGCCCGAGCACGAGCCGCCGAGAGCGAGGGCAACCTCGACCAGCGCGTCGCGCGCCGTCTCGGCGGCCGGGCGCTCGGCCTCGTCCGCCAGCACGAGCGCGTGGAGGATGCCGATGCCGGCGTGACCGAAGAGGTGGATGGCGAGGGCGCGCTCGGCGGCGATCGCCGTCGAGCGCGCCACCAGGGTCGGCAGCGCACCGATCGGGATCGCGAGATCGGCGCGCACCGTGGCTGCTGCGGGCCGGAGTGCCGCGATCGAACGCGTGGCGTGCTCGCGGATCGTCCAGACATCGCGCCCCTCGGGCAGCATGAGCGACACGCCCCCCATGCCACGGACCACGTCTTCCGCCGCCTGCCACGCCTCGACAACCCCCGTCTCGCTGCCGTGCACCTCGAGGAGCAGCGCCGGTGCCTCGACCAGGCCGAACTGGCCGAAGCGATTCAGCGCGGCGATCGTCCGGTCGTCGAGAAACTCGACCGCAGCCACGTCGATGCCGAAGCGGATGAGCTCGGCGGTCGCGCGGGCCGCGGCGGTCGCGTCGGCGAAGCGAAACCCGCCCTGCCGCCGTGCCGCGGGCCGCCCGGCGAGCGCGAGCGTCAGCTCGGTCGCGATGCCGAGCGTCCCCTCCGAGCCGACGAGGAGACCGAGGAGGTGGTAGCCCGACGCACTCTTCCGGCAGCGGTTGCCGAGCCGGAGCACCTCGCCGGTCCCCGTGACGATGGTCGCCGCGCGAACGTGGTCGCGGGTGCCGCCGTACTTGACCGAGTAGATGCCGCTCGCGTTGTTCGCCACCATGCCGCCGATGGTCGCCACGTCGGCGCTACCCCCGGGTGACGGCGGGAAGAAGAGCCCGTGCGGCCGGAGGTCGCGGTTGAGCGCCGCGTAGACGACGCCCGGCTCGACGTCGACCTGGAGATCCTCGGCGCGCACGGCGATCACGCGCGTCATGCGCGAGCAGTCGAGGACCACGCCGCCGTGGACGGGGATCGGGTTCCCCTCCAGGCTCGAGCCCGCGCCGCGGGCGGTGAGCGGAATGCCGTGCTCGGCCGCGTGCCGCACGACGGCGACGACGTCGTCGGTCGAGAGCGGCCAGACGACGGCGTCGGGCCGCGCGGCGGGCAGCGAGGAGGCGTCGCGCGCGGCAGCGGCAAGGTCCGCGGGGCGGCGCGAGACGCGGTCCGGCAGGAGCGGCTCGAGCGCGGCGAGCATCGCGTCGAGACCCGCCGTCATGCCGGCCGCCTTACGTCGGCCTCAGCGTCCGAGCTGCCGCCGCAGGTCCCGCATCTCCTCTTCGAGCTCGCGGCTCCGCCGTCCGAGCCGGAGCAGATATCCGAAGAGGCCGATCCACACCGCGGCGTAGGCCGCGAACAGATACGGAAAATGCGTCATGCCACCTCCCCGTGGCGCGCTTCCTCCTCTCGGCGGAGCGCCGCCATCTCCTCCCCGAGACGGCCCATGCGAGCGCGCAGCTGCATCAGCCAGCTACCGAGCAGAACGAGGGCCACCGCCGAGACCAGCAGCGCGATCCGCATCCACGGATCGACCAGCCCGGAGCCGCCCTCGTTGCGCGTGATCACGGCCGGATGCATGCCCCGCAGGAGGCGGACGGAGACCATGATGATGGGGATGTCGAGCACGCCGATGATGCCGAGCACCGCCGCATAGCGGTTGACCGCTTCGTCCGCGCCGCCGAACGCGCGGAGCATGAGGTAGCTCACGTAGATCGCCCACAGGATGACCGTCATGGTGAGCCGGGGATCCCAGGTCCACCACACGCCCCAGATGGGACGCGCCCAGATCGGACCGGTCACGAGGACGAGGGAGCAGAAGAGCACGCCCACCTCGGCCGCGGCCTCGGCCAGACGATCTGCGGCCCGCGAGCCGTTCCAGAGATAAACGGCGCTCGCACCCGCCACCAGGAAGAAGCCGATGAAGGCCATCCAGGCGGAGGACACGTGGAAGTAGAAGATGCGCTGGACGATTCCCATCTGCTGCTCGGTCGGCACCACCATGAAGACCAGGTAGAGCGCGGCCAGCATCGCCGCGCAGGTCACTGCCGGTAAGACGCGTCCCATGTCAGTCCCTCACAACATACGCGAACAGGAGCCAACCTGCCACCGCGAAGATGACGTCGAACGCGACCAGCACGGTGACCGCATCGGTGGCCAGCGCGAGTCCGCCCGCCAGCACCGAGCGGGTCGCCGAGACCGTGCCGATCAGCAACGGGACGAGCAGGGGGAGGAGGAGGAGCGGCAGCATCACCTCGCGCGCGCGCACGCGGACCGAGATGGCGGCGAAGAGGGTCGCGAGCGCCGCGAAGCCGAAGTTGCCGAGCGCGAGGACGATCAACAGCGCTGGGAGCACCGGCATCAGGTCGAGGTGGAGAAAGAGGCCGACGAGCGGCACGACGAAGAGCTGCATGACGGCGAGGAGCGCGACGTTGGCGCTCAGCTTGCCGACGTATATGGCGGCCGGATCGATGGGCGAGACCAGCAATCCCGCCAGGCAGTCGTTCTCCCGCTCGAGGAGGAACCCCCGTTGCACGCCGAGGAGCCCGGTGAAGAGGAAGGTCGCCCACAGGACGCTCGGCGCGAGGGCGGGCGCGGCCTCGGGCGGGGCGTCGTGCGCCACCGTCAGCACCACCAGCAGGAGCAGCCCCAGCACGAGGACGCTCGACACGCCCTCGCGGGTCCGCCACTCGATGCTCAGGTCCTTCCGGAAGATGACGAGCGCGCCACGCATCGCTCACCGTCCGCCTGCCACGACGGCGCGATACGCTGCCGCGACGTCGTCGGCTCCCCGACTGTCCAGCACCGAAGCGATGCGGCCGCGGTGGAGGATGGCCGTGCGCGTGGCGATCGGCGCGGCGCGGTCGAGGTCGTGCGTGGTGAGCACGATGGCACGCCCGGCCTTGCGCAGCGCGACGAGCCGTTCTTGCAGAGTCTCGACCGCCGCGGGGTCGAGCCCGCTGAAGGGCTCGTCCAGCAGGAGCAGGTCGGGGTCGTGGAGGAGCGCCCGCGCGAGCGCGAGGCGCTGGCTCATGCCGCGCGAGTAGAAGCGGATCGGGCGCCGCCCGGCCGTCTCCAGGCCGGCCCACGCGAGCAGCGCGTCGACACGCTCGCGCGCCGCCGGGACGCGGAAGAGCCGGGCGTGGAAGGTGAGATTCTCGGCGCCGCTCAGGTCCGGATAGCAGAAGCTCTCGTGGGCCAGGTATCCCAGCCGACGGCGGAGCGCGGGCGGTGCGCTCCGCGCGTCGACGTCGAAGAGCGCGAGACGGCCCGCGCTCGGCCGGAGGAGGAGCGCGAAGACGCGCAGCAGCGTCGTCTTCCCCGCCCCATTCGGGCCGAGCAGCGCGAGCGTCTCACCCGCCTCGACCGTCAGGTCGACACCCGCCAGCACCCGCACGCCCGCGTACGCGCGGACGAGCCCCTCTGCCACGAGCGGCGGCGGTGCTCCTCCCGCTCCGCGGATGCCGACGTCACCCACTAGCGGACGACGGCGCCTGGCGGGACCGCGTCGTCGGGGCGGAGGAGGACCACCCGCTTGCGCTCGGAGTCGGTGGCGGCGAGCACCATGCCCTGGCTCTCGACGCCCCGCAGGCGCGCGGGCTCGAGGTTGGCGACCACCACCACCTGACGTCCGACGAGCGTCGACGGGTCGTAGTGGGCGCGGATCCCCGCCACCACCTGCCGCTCCTCGGAGCCGAGATCGACACGCAGCACGAGCAGCCGGTCGGCGTTGGGATGCGGCTCGGCAGAGCGAATCGTTCCCACCCGCAGCTCGAGCGCGCCGAATTCGGAGATGGATATCCGCGGGCGCGTCGGCTGCGCGCCGGCTACGCTGCTCGCCTGCCCGCGATCCCCGTCGGCCGCGCGCGGCGGCGTGTCGTCCGATTTCATCACTGGCTCCCTCCCTCGAGCGCGGCCATCGCCTCGAGCGCCTTGGCCTCGAAGCGCGCACGCATGGCGGCCAGGTCCTCGGCCGAGACCTTGCCCATGCGGTGGTCGAGCTCCATCTCCTTGATCGCCTCGAGCGCCTGTCGCTTCTGGCGCTCCCACCGTTCGCGCTCACTCCCGGCCTCCGCGCTGGCGGGGGGGACGGGACGGAAGAGCGGGACCACCACGAAGATGGACGCGACCGCGATGATCGCGAGACCGAGCAGGAAGACGGCGAGCGTGATGGGCGTCATGGCTCGCGGTCGAGGTCGGCCAGCTCGCGCTCGAGCCGCCGGCGCAAGGCATCGTCGGCTGGCGCGGCCACCGGCGGGGGGGGCGCGGGAGTCTCGCGTGTCCAGCGGCGGATGACACGCGTCAGGCTGAGCGCTCCCAGGAAGAGCAGCGCGAAGGGCGTCAGCCAGGCGAACCAGTTGAAGCCGTGGAAGGTGGGTGCGGAGAGGATCTTCTCGCCGTAGCGCGCACGAAAGGCCGCCAGGATGGTGGCCTTGTCCTCGCCAGCGGCGAGCCGATCCGCGATCTCCTTCTTCATCGGCTCACCCGACTGGCACTGGAGGTGATTGCAGGAGTGCACCGTGAGCCCGCAACCGCACTGGCAGGTGAGCGACTCCTCCACCTCCTGCTGGGTGGCAGCGATGGCAGCGGACGTTGCGAGGACGAGTGCGAGAAGGAAGACGAGGGAGCCGCGCGCGGCTTTGCCGCGCGCGAGCGACGGGGGTCTGGGGGCACCCGAGAAGCACAGCGCGCGGAGCGCGCGAGCATCGGACGGGCCCCCAGGAGCCGACAGCACCCTCACTCCGCGGGCACGCGCGCACCGCCCAGCGCGTAGGCGGTCGCGCGTCGCTCGGCGGCGGCGGGCCACATGGTGATGATGGTGCCGCACGCCATGAAGATGCCGCCCAGCCAGAGCCACGAGACGAGGGGATTCACGTAGGCCTGGATGGTCGCCAGGTCCGAGTCGCGGTCGTACGAGCCGAGCACGAGGTAGAGGTCTTCGGTCAGCGTCGACCGCATGGCGACCTCGGTGGTCGGCTGCTGTGGCTTCTTGTAGAAGCGCTTCTCGGGCGCGAGCATCGCGATCCGCTGCCCGTTCTGCCAGACGGAGACCTGCGCCGTCAGCCGCGAGAGGTGCGCATCCTCCGAGGTCGTGATCTGCTCGTAGCGGAGACGGAACTTCCCGGCCTGCATCTCCTCGCCCCGCTTGAGCGGCTGCGTGACCTCGATGCGGAACGCGCTCGAGGCGGCAATGGCGACGAAGACGGAGATCACCCCCACGTGGACCACGTAGCCGCCGTAGCGGCGACGGTTCTTGCCGACCAGCCGCGACAGCGCGCGCGGTGCGCTCTCGTGCAGCATGGCCTGGCGAGCGCGGACGCCACGCCAGAACTCCTGCCCCACGGTGCCGAGGGCGAAGCAGCCGAGCATGAAGGTGAAGTAGGCGTAACCCAGCGGCACACCGGAGAGGGAGAGCACGCCCGCGGCGACGAGGGCCGTGAGCACGGGCGCGGTGAAGGCGCGGCGCAGGTTGCGGGGCGATGCGCGGCGCCAGGCGATGACCGGTCCCACGCCGGTGAGGAAGAGGAGCACGAGGCCGAGGGGCGCGTTCACGCGGTTGAAGAAGGGCGGTCCGACGGTGATCTTCACGCCCCGCACCCACTCCGAGAGAACGGGGAAGACGGTCCCCCAGAACACGGCGAAGGCGATGCCCACGAGGACCAAGTTGTTGAAGAGGAACGCCGCCTCGCGCGAGAGGAAGGATTCGATGGTGGCCGGCGTGCGGAGCTCGGGGAGGCGGTAGACGAGGAGACCTCCCGAGACCACGATAGCGAAGAGCAGGAAGCCGATGAAGAACGGCCCCAAGCCGGACTGCGTGAAGGAATGCACCGAGGAGATGACGCCGCTCCGGGTGAGGAAGGTCCCGAAGATGGTGAGCGCGAAGGTGAGGAGGACGAGCACCACGTTCCACACGCGGAGCATGTCCTTCTTCTCCTGGATCATCACCGAGTGGAGATAGGCGGTCGACACGAGCCAGGGCATGAAGGCCGCGTTCTCCACCGGGTCCCACGCCCAGTAGCCGCCCCAGCCGAGCACCTCGTAGGCCCAGCGCGCGCCGAGCAGGTTGCCGAGGGTGAGGAACGACCAGGAGAAGAGCGCCCAGCGCCGCACGGTGCGGATCCACTGGTCCCCGAGCCGCCCGCTGGCGAGGGCCGCGATCCCGAAGGCGAAAGGTACGGCCGCGCTCACGTAGCCCGTATAGAGCGACGGTGGATGGAGCATCATCCAGTAGTTCTGGAGGAGAGGGTTCAGATCGGCGCCTTCGCGCGCTGCCACCGGCAGGCGCTCGAACGGGTCGGTGATGAAGGTGAGCAGCGACAGGAAGAAGAACGCGATCGTCATGAGGGTCGCCGTGACGTACGGCATCAGCGCGCGGTTCCGCTCGCGGTTCTGGACCTCGACGATGGCGGTGAAGAGGCTCAGGATGAGCACCCAGAAGAGCAGCGAGCCCTTCTGTCCGCCCCACAGCGCCGCCACCGTGTACTGTGTCGGGAGCGTGCTCGACGAATAGGCGGCGACGTACTCGAGCGTGAAGTCGTGCTGGAGGAGGGCGCGGAGGAGGATCGCCGCCGCCACCACCACCAGCGCGCCCACGGCGAAAGCCGCGTGCTCGCCCGAGCGCACCAGATCCGGCCGCCGGCGCACACCCCCGAGCAGGGAGGTGACCACGGAGTACCCGGCGAAGAGCAACGCGAGGCAGACCGCGAGGCGGCCGATCTCGGGCATGGCGGTCAGGAAGGAGCCTTCGCGGGCTCGTACTTGGAGGGGCAGCTGGTCATGATCTGGCGCGCGGTGAGGGATCCGTTCTGGTAGCGTCCCTCGACCACCACTTCGCGACCCTCCGAGAACATGTCGGGGAGGATGCCCCGGTAGGCGACCGGGACCGGATCGCTGTCGTCCTGCCGTGCGAGATCGAAAGCCAGCTCGCTGGTCCGGGCGTCCCAGCGCATGCTGCCGTGCCGGACGAAGCCCTTCACGCGGAGCGCCTCGCCGACGTGCGCGTCACGCTGCGCGAGGAACTCGCCCAGCTCGAAGTAGTACATCGAGGTGGTACGGATGCCCGCGTAGACCAGGTAGGAGACTGCGGCCCCGATCAATGCAGCCCCGATGACAAAGCGACGTTGCGTCAGCATGGGCCGGAAGAAGCGTACGGGAATGATCCCGACGGTGCAAGTTGAGACCCGATTTCTGGGCGCTTGCCCTATGGGATGCGCTAGTCTTCCGCGACCTCGCCGGTCCGTCCGCGCGCGTGGCGGGCCGGCCCGAACGCCACGCCCCGCCGCGACGCGCGGATGAAAGCCAGGAGGTAGTCGACGTCGGGTGAGTCAATCTCGGCCTCCACCCGCGCGATCGCCAGCTGGAGGTTCGTCCGCACCCGGAAGAGGATGCGGAAGGCGACCTCCAGCGCGCGCATCCGCTCCCGGTCGAAGCCTGCCCGCTGCAGCCCCACCCGGTTGAGCCCGCGGACGGTGTGGGGATCGTCGACGATGGCGAAGGGGGGAAGGTCCCGGCTGGTGCGGGCGAGGCCGCGCAGGATCGACAGCCGACCCACCCGGCAATGCTGGTGGACGACGCAGTTGCCGGAGATGAAGGCCCCGTCGTCGACCACCACGTGCCCGCCGAGCGCGGCTCCCGTGGCGATGATCGTGTGATCCCCGATGCGACAGTTGTGTGCCACGTGGGCATGCGACATGACGAAGTTGCCGTTCCCGATCTCGGTCGCGGTGTCGGGCTGCGTACCGCGGTGCACCTCGCTGTGCTCGCGGAAAACGTTACCGTCGCCGATGCGGAGGCCCGTCGGCGCCCCCGTGAAGGCGAGGTCCTGCGGCTCGTGCCCGAGCACTGCGTAGGGGTGGATGACGTTGTCGGCACCGATCTCCATCGCCCCCGTGAGGTACGCGTTCGCCAGCACGCGCGTGCGAGCGCCGATGCGGACGGGTCCCTCTATGACGACGTACGGTCCGATCACCACGCTCGGATCGAGCTCGGCGCGCGGGTCGACGATGGCCGTCGGATGAACCGGCACGCGCTATCGCTTGGCGGGCGCCTCGTCGTCGAGTGCCGGCGTGGCGTCGGGGGGCACCGGCTCCCCGGGGATGCGGTAGCACTCGTCCATCCAGGCAGCCAGGTCGACGAGCCGGCAGCGCTCGGAGCAGAAGGGGCGATGGGGATTCCCCTCCCACGGCGTCTCCTGCCGGCAGGTGGTACAGCGAACGGTCCGCACGGCGACGGAGTCTAGCCGCTCGGCACCCGGCCCGCCAGGCGCGGTTGACAGGCGCCCCTCGCTCGCTCCAGTCTGCGCCTCCATGTCGAACCGGGTCCACTTCGGTATCTGTCTCCCGCAGTTCGCCGCCAGCTGGAATCAGGCACGCGAGGTGGCGCAGGCCGCCGACGAGGCGGGCCTCGACTCGGTATGGTGCGTCGATCACCTGGTCGGGATCTTCGAGCGAGAGGGGCCCTTCGAGGCGTGGACCGAGATCTCCGCCGTCGCTGCGATCACGCGCCGCGTGCGGCTCGGCCACCTGGTGCTATGCGTCACCTTCCGACCCCCCGCGCTCCTCGCCAAGATGGCGGCGACGCTCGACATCATCTCGGGTGGTCGCCTGATCGTGGGACTCGGCGCCGGCTGGCACGAGCCCGAGGCCACCATGTACGGGTACGACTTCCCTTCCATCGGCACGCGCCTGGGGCAGCTGGGCGAGAGCTGCGAGCTCCTGCGGCGGATGTGGACCGAGGAGCGGACGACCTTCGCCGGCCGGCACTTCCGCACGAACGAGGTGGTGTGCGAGCCGAAGCCCGCGCAGGCACGGCTCCCGATCCTCATCGGCGGCGGCGGGGAGCGGGTACTCCTCCGGCTCGTCGCCCGCCACGCCGACATCTGGAACAACCTGGGCGTGTATCATGCCGACGTGGTGCGCAAGCGGGATATCCTGAGCGCTCATTGCCGCGCCGTGGGGCGCGACCCGGCGGACATCCTCGTCTCGCAGCAGACGCTCGCGGCCATCGCGCTCGACCGGACGGCCGCCGCCCGACGAGCTCAGACGGTGCTCGACGAGCTCGCCTTCCTCGAGGGGAGTCCCGAGCTCGCCCTGACCGGCACTCCCGACGAGATCCGCACGCGCGTCGAGCGCAACCGGGCCCTCGGCATCGGGGGCTTCATCATGAGCTTCGGGCGACGCACGGATCCCGAGCACGTGCGCCTCTTCGGTCGCGAGGTGGTCGCCGCGTATCGCTAGCACCCCCCACCGGATCGGCAGGGCTCAGCCCGTGGCGTGGTGTGGGTCGGTCGGGAGGCTGAACTCGAACGCCGCGCCTTCCCCGTCGACGTAGGGCGAGCGCGCCCGGATGGCGCCGCCATGGCGCTCGACCGCGAGCCGGCAGAAGGTCAGGCCGAGCCCGCAGCCGGTGAAGCGCGCGAGGGCGACGTGCTCTTCCCCCGGACGGAACTTGCGGAAAAGCGTGGGAAGCACGTCGGCGGGGATCACGCTGCCGCGGTTGCCGACCCGGATGAGGAAGCTGGCCTCCCCCGGCTCGGCATG
>Ga0126369_10003006_pt1 | contig 12143 bp, 19 predicted proteins | sample PanSoiMetaPlot_1_FD_109646 | JGI IMG/M metagenome (GOLD analysis project Ga0126369, IMG submission 109646) | Tropical forest soil microbial communities from Panama - MetaG Plot_1 | ecosystem: Environmental > Terrestrial > Soil > Tropical forest > Bulk soil | place: Panama | collected 2016-02-17 | reverse complement strand
GTGCTGACATAGTTGCCAGTAGCTTGCGCAAGGTTCTGGTTGATGGACCAGGCCAGTAGTGCGTCGAGAATCATAGTTACACCACCTGTGCTTCGTTGTTGAGGATGGCATCGCAAGTACGGATTGGGATGCCTCGGAACGTCGTGATGGGCTTGCCATCGAACTCCTCGATCCTAAGCAGAACGTTGGTCTTGTTCATTGCTTGGAGATCCAAGTAAGTTCTAATGACACGATTACAGTAAAGCGTCGTTCGCCCCATATTGGCCCTAACTTCGGGAGTGTCAGACGTTTGGATCGTAGTTGCGCTGACGGGGGCGGTGGGGAGTCGGTAGAGGCCTCGGACGAGGAGGTTGATGAGGTTTGCTGCGTTGACTCCGGTGAGCTGGGTGATGTCGATATTGGCGATTCTGACGACATAGCGCCAATCCCTTAGCACGAGTCCGATTTCCCACTTGAAGTGGTCACGGTAGGCTTGGTAGGTGTTACCTGATCCGTCGAGGACCGGCCATTCGCCCATATCCCTATGTTGAAGGCCAGTGATCTTGCCTTTAGGGAATGTGGCATGGCAGGTATCTGGACCCCATACGACGATCCAGATGCTAGTGTTGGTGGATGCTGTGCCACCACCGTCAAGGACGTTGTTGGCTGTTTGGGCATTGGCTGCTGTCTTCGTTGAGAACCTTGGTGCAAAGCCTGTGAACCGCTCAGGGTTCACAAACTGATTGCCGTAAATCAGAGTCGCAGCAACTTGTTGGGACATGCCCTCAAGGAAAGCCTTTACTTCCGAAAGCCTGAAGTCCGCCGTATTCCCGTTGAGGTCCGCGATATCCTTGTCAATGACGGCGTAAGTCTCCAGGTTACCGCATGTATCCACGATCTGCGCTGTCGTAGACTTGGCATTTGGCACACCCTGGTTAAGTAGGCGCCATGTTGCCTGTGGTAGACCAGTACGAACCGTAGTTTTATGTCCAGTGGGAAGGTTGCCTTCCACGACCAACATATCATCGAGGATCTCGTTCGTCTGGGAAAGCAGTTCGATGATGACGGCTACATGATAGCCGTCGTCAAGGCGCTTGGCCCAATCAGCGTAGGTTAGGGCGGTTGCCCCAATCACGGCCATGATGGCCTCCTAAATTAGAGTTACTCCTTGCTGCTTGTTGCCCATCTGCGCCTTTGCGGTTCAACCCCTCTGGGGCTGGGACTACCTTCCTGATGGAAGATTCGGGTACATCGCCTGGGCCGCACTTGGCATCTGCCCTGGCGGACGTTGACCTGCGGGACTCGGGCCTCTACCAGCCACATGAGTCCCTTCGGTTATAAGCTTGGAGATTTCGTAGAACATCCGGATAAACCCTGGATGATTGCCGGCGCCAGTGAAGTCCATAGCCTGCCGGAAATCAGCTGCGATTTTGGTGTTGGCGCCAGCGACGGTGTCGATCATGCGGGAGATAGATTGAGTTACCTGTGGGATTCTCGGGCCAAGAACAGGATCGGCCCTCACTTCTTTGACCCAATTCTCTTGCGTTTGCCTCCAAAGCTCAAACGGAGCATTGGCCGCTTCCTTAGTGTGAGTGACATAGAAATCGACAAGCTCCTGAGCCTGAGTTTGGTTGAGGTTCATCCCTTTGAACTTAGGACCAATCTCCTTAGCTAGATCCTCATCAAGGGTAAACCCATCAGGCACGTTGAACGGAGCATAGCTCTCTGGCGCACCCTCGCCGGCTCCTGGCGTCCCCTGATTAGCTAGCGACTTCCCATCACCGCTCAGAATCGACTTCTGCTCGGTCGTAGTCGTACCGGTTTCCGTCGTCGTAGATGTCTGGGGCGTCGTCGCCGCCGGAGCCGTCGTCTGGCCCTGATCCTTTATCTCCCCCGTAGGCGTCCTTTCGACTGAGCCTGGAGTCGATGGCTGATTGTCGCTCATTTGCTTCCCTCATCATTTCGACATAACTGTCAGGGCATGCTGACATTATATCCGTTAACACCCAGATTGCTACTTCCCTCTGTCCTTCCATGAAGCTCATCCTCAGGCCGAGGTCCGAATAGCTCGTGCTGAACACATGGCACCGGAACAACAGGTCGTACATCCATTTCCTGCCGGGTGGTACAGACATTATTCCCTTTATCACTTCCATCCGTTGCTGGTTCTCGAACTTCGACTCCTTCTCCAGCGCTCGGACGTCCTTCCGGTTCCCGGCATCGTAGGCCATCATAGCCCTCGTCTATTAGAGCATCCGTAACGACAGCATGGAGCATATCTTGGGTTGAGCAGTGATTTGATTGGCATAGATGCTGCCAAGCGTTCCATTCGACGTCGCTCAGCCTTACGGCTATTACATGTGTTATCATCCGACACCCGTCATTGCTTGTAGTGCGTTTCTCCCTCCCCCAACATCGACGTTGCTCAGAGTCTCAGCGCCTTTGGCCAGTTTGGCCGCCCTCTCGGCCATCATTTCTTGTTGCTGCTGTTGTGCTTGTTGCGCCCTCATCTTCCTTATAGCCTGAAGCTGACCAGGACTGCGAATCATTCTCGGATCATTATTCATCAAGGTCGAGTACTTCTCGATTGCGAAATCAATATCAATATTATCCATCACTTCTGGATTAACCCCAACCAGTCCGCCGGCAAGTTGCAGTGTTCTTTCAATTCCACTGGTGGCCGCCGCCAGCTGAGCGGTAGCCAACATTGATACATATTCGATGTCGATGTTCTGTCCCTGGATCTCTGGGGGTGCTGGTGGAAGCACCCCATTTCGAGCCATAATTGCAAAGGTTCGTTCGATGATGGGGGACAGGAGTTCATATTCGATCCTTTCCAGAACCGGCCCTAGCATTACCAATGCCTCGGACCGTCTAGCGTCAATTTCGGTAGCACTAACGTTAGACCTCGTCTGGAATTGCGAAATGACCTGGAATAAGTCATTATAAAATGTGCGACGAATTCTATCTCTGACTTCGTTAAGGTCTTCGCTAATCTCTGCAATGCCAGGTTTCCAGTTTCCATAAGCGGGAGCATATCCGGCATTGTTGGCCTGCATCATTCCTGCGATATACGTCGTCCCACCTGGGAGCAGACTAGCCGGCTGGTTCTTTAATTGAATATCAGCCACCATCGGCGGGTTTACAGTCTTGTCAATCGCCTGAGCTTTACGTCTGACCTGTTGCTGTAACTGCTTAACATCTGGGAGAGCATCCATCCCGGGACTGCGACCGTATGCGTCATTCGATACGAGGTCCCATCTAACAGCGATCGCAGGGTTCTCGTGATAGCCACCCTTTCTAAGGAATCCAGGAGCTTGAGCATAGCCTCCCTGGGGATACGTGGATCCTCCCCACTCCCAATAGCATTCTCGGAACTTGAAATGGCCAGGAATACCGAACTTACGTGCGTCGGTGTTAGGCTCAATCGCATGGGCTACGATTATCTCCCTGGTTAGAGCAGCTTTCCCTTCACTATACAATTGTCTGACCTGATCACTTACACAGTCGATTCCAAACATATCGACCACTTGATCGACGGTCATGGTGAACTCTCGAAAGAAGACCTCAGGATTATATTTCCCGTCGTTATCAAGATAGAATTCCCCAAAGCACGGATTATAACAATGAATTACGTCTTCGAAATCCTCGTATATTAGCATTACAGCAGTACCGAATATAACAAGATCGAAGTACACAATCGCTATGGAATTGTAGAAATTGGATTCTTGGAACACGAGCATCATCAGTCTCTCGCATTCCGCAAGCCACAAAGACGTTGGGGAAGTTTGCGTAGAATCTTGTCGGCCTATTCGTAGCCTGAACCACGGCCGGGTCGGAGAGGAGATACCAGACATCATTCCACTGGCTAAGTTCCTGGCCGCAAGAGTTCCAGTTGAATCCAGTATGTGTTGGTTGATAGGGGATCCCCTGGTCATCATATTCGGGGTAATCAACCATTTATACCTCCGGGGTAGGAGGAAATCTGCCAGTTCTCGGCCATGGACCCACCAACTATACCTATTAACCCTCAGGCCAAGCAGTCGTTCATTGACATGCCGATGCAATGCCAAATCCTCAGGCGAAGGATATCTTTCGTTAGTTCTTGGTAGGCTAACGGGCATGCTTAGGCGACTTCATTCTTCTTGGACCTCTGGCCCCGGCAGTTCCGGCTGGGCCCAGGGATGTGGATGCTGAGCCCAGCCGGCCAAGCCCATGCATGACCGCTGCGGCTTGCAAGATCTGCGATGGGCCGGGAGGGGTAAGCATGCCTTGTGGATTAGCTACGGCTTCGGGATCCAAGCTCTGTGGAACAGTAGGCATCACGCACCTAACAGAGTTTTAGTTGCTTTCTGACCAGCTAGGGCACCAACGCCCAAGACTTGTGGGGTAGCAGCTGAGATTGCCCCCGGCGTCCCACCCATACCCACTCCAGTCCCTTTAGGTCCAGGAGCAGACCCGGGATTGAATATAGGCGGTGGGGCCGGGGGCGTTGGAGGCGTAGGCGGCGCAGGAACGGCTGGAAGCGGCGCTGGAGTTACGTTAACTCCAGGCGGAACCCCTCCTCCACCACCACCACCACCAAAGAGATTGGAGATAAAGCTCATGCGACCTCCCTGCGCTCTTCCTCGACCGGAAAATCGCCCATCCATTTCCTATCAAAGGGATTATATTCACTTTCGACTAAAGGCTTCCCCGGACCTTCCCTTCCAGCATGTTGGTGTGCGGCAACAGGCATTGCGAAGGTTAACGCAAGAGCGTCTGCAAGGTCCGGGGAATCTAAGCCCCTCCTCATCATGTCTTCTTTCTTTTCGAGGAGAATTTCGTTCTTAACAGTGTAAGTATAAGTGGGCCCAACAAGCTGGGCCTTAAGATCTGGATCGGAAGGTATAGATCCAGTCTTCAGCCATTCCCTTAGAGCCCCCCACATCTCTGCCCTTTTATTTGCATATTTCTCCCCTTCTGAGCCCCAAGCATAACCTATCGATTGAGCCTTAGATCCGAATTGCACATCAAAGCAATGGATCCGAAGAGCCCGAAGCTGGTCGATAACACCGCCGCCAACCCCGCCGCCGTCCACAAAGATAGCATCAACTCGGTATCGCTGCGAGCATTCAGAGACTTTTCCAGCAAGCTCGACTGTAGATGCACCACGTATTCGAATGGGCGCAATGCTACGAGCATCTCGTCCCTTACGGAACCAAATAACGGATTCATTAGCTCCATACCTTGCCACATCTACGCCTACCACTAACGGATCCATAACCCCGGCGATTTCTTGACGGAGAGCGGCAGCATCGACCGCTTCCGCAGATATGAATTCCATCTCGCCAGTCCGGGGAAAGACCCCACGCACACGGATGCGGACGAAATCCGAATCCTCGCCATACGAGTCAATCCAGCCCTGGAGTTGGTCTTTATTGGTGAGGCTGACCTCTCTGGAGTCGATTTGCTTAGACTTCCAAGCCCTAGCGTGGCGTTGACCAGGAAAGCATTCACGGAACCTTCCGGTATTCCGAGTCGGGTTGCCAAATACACACCAGACGATTTCCGTATTAGCATCCGTAAGTGCACCCTCTGTTGTCTCCCAAATGATGTCAGGGATGGCCGAGGCTTCGTCAAATACCACAAGGATTCGACGTTCTTTATTGTGGAGGCCAGCAAATGCTTCCGTATTTCGCTCCGACCATGGCACCATATCAATACGCCAGGTTCTTTCATGTGCGCTGTCTTTCGCAAAGATAGCCGTGGCCGTTAGCTGAAAGAAGTCCTTGGCCAAGAACATATGGAACCATTTGCCCAATTCGGCCCAGGTCTTAGTCTTTAATTGAGTTTCAGTGTTGGCGGTGACCACACCTCTGGTGTCGGGCCTCGTGGAGAGGGCCCAGAGAATGATCCAAGAGACGAGAGCGGTTTTGCCGATCCCGTGGCCTGAAGCCACCGCCAACTGAATGGCTCGATTGATATCGAGCAAGCCTTTACCAATTAGATCTAGAATCTCCCTCTGCCAAGGCTCTGGCCCATTAGGGAACCCTGCTAGACGAGAATCTCTCTCGCCCCATGGGAAAGCACCCATCACGAAGGCTGTGGGGTGCTTCGAGCAAGAGGCTAGCCAGTCTAGCAGGGCTGGTGTCATGCACGCCTCCGGAGGCCTGGGACCGTAGGCGCAGAAATGTCAACCCTGGATAATTGAATGTCAGGAGTAGAGAAACCGAACTGTGGCGTTTCAATTGGCTCGAATGGGATTTCGTATGATTTCTTCTTATCTACCGCCTCAGACTCTCTGCCCAATAATGTTCTTCGCTCAATTGCCGCAGCATCGGCTGGTTTAAGTGAGGCTTGGGCCGCTTCATAAGAGTCGGGCTTAGGCTCACTCCCTGTCCAGGGTCCACCGGCCTCCATTTTGCTTCCCCACACTCCGGTGAAGTCCCCAGAGGTTACATTTTCGACAGAACCGAATCTTGCCTTCTCTTTATCGGATAGATTGCCCCAAATAGCCCGTTTCGACCATTCAACACCCTTTTCCCGGCCTTCTTTAGTCGAATACATGTTTTCCCAAGCCGGGGCATCGGGATTTTTCATATGGGCGTCGTATCCGCCCTCGCCTTGTTGATGGATCAAGTACATATCCTTCAGCCGCTCTTCTCGACCATATTTTTGCTCAAAACGAAGCTTTTCTCTGGCCATTTTGTTCGCAGCAGCCGATATGTTCTGTTCTGGATCATAAATCGAACCGCTGCCGCCATTATTCTTGAATTCCTTATGGTCTAGTTGCATGAGCCCATGATATCTGCCGGTTACGTTGGTTGGATCCCCACCCGATTCAACTTGCATGATCTTTCTGCCCCAAGCCGGGTCTAAGCCTACCCTTCGGAAGTGTTTTTCTATCAGATCCTCGTAGGGCATCAGGCATAACCCCGTCGGACCTTAAGGCCATTTTCAGTTCTCTCAATATGTGCCCAATCATCTGGCAAAGCAGAGAAATCCTTATGCATTTCCTCATTTGGCCCAAGCTTCGGGGTGTCGGCCGGGAGTTCAGAGGCTTTAGTCTCCTTTTTCTTCTTCACTCCCATTAGTTCTTGCCAGGATCGGCCAATTCCCTCGATCGCCCCAGGCGGTGCCTTAGCATACTGGGCCGTCCATGGCTCTTGGGGATATTCGAACTGCCCATTCTTTGGCATTATCTATCACCCATGTATCGGTGGACCGAAGCTATGCCAACCAAGCAGCAACAGGAGAATAAACAGCAATAGATTCCCGCCCATCGCCGGCCAATGGGGCGTTGGCCATGCTAGATAGATCCCCAAGACCAACCACAACAACATCAGAATCCAAAACACCAACCCGATACTCATCAGAGCCTCCGCTTAGGAGAAAGCCCCCGATCTGGCGGCACGGTAGGAGGACTAACGAGTTTCAGGTCGCCAGACCGGGGCAGTTGGGACGAACGGGCGATAGCTCTGTCCAGCATAGCAGCAAAATCCACATTAACATTAGTCTGAACTGTCCTCTTCGAGAGTCCGACCCTATCGGCCGCATCCCTAGCTATGGACACAAGCTCCCGGACCGACATTTCCTCAATCTCATCATCATCGTCCAGCTTATCACTGAGTTTCCGCTCAGCTTTCATCCCATTGGACAAAATCATATCATTGAGGACAGTAAGTCTGTCCTTAAAAACCTCCTCAACCACCTTTCTCTTTTCTGCAATCAACTCTTGGAAGGCCGGGGCGGAATGATAAAGACTCACTCTAGAAATCGAATAGCCAGTAAATTCCGCAACCTCCTTAACCCTCATCCCACTAGCAAAAAGCCTCGCCATCAAATGATGACTGTCCCTAAACCTCTGGATTGAATCCGCCGTGTGGGCTTTGCGCAGGCCGCGGATATCCTCAACCGTCAGTTCCCTAACGGCTTGAATCTGTGGCCTCATCGCAGGTCTGCCAGGTCCCATCACAGGCAGTCCTCGAGTCTAACCCCCTAGTATATCACATTTCCCCCGATTTGTCAAGCCCTAAATCCAGTTTGTAAACAACGCGTGGGGGAATCTTAGGTATGGGCTTGCAGATTGGCACAAAATATGCGGAGAGATACGCGCGCGCGCACGCACGAGGAGTTTGGGCCCCACCCCCACCCCCACCGGCCCTCGCCGATGGGGTTCATGGTCTGCTCGCCAATCGTTCATGATTCGGACTAAGAACCAATCGAGAACAATAAGCGAACAAATAGCAAACTGACTACGATCGGTAGTCGGATCTATGCCATAGTCTGCTAGGGCTTAGTCTAGAATTACCCTCATAATCCTTGTTGGCTCATGGAAGAGGGGGGTGGGTATGTGGGTGTTGTGTTCTACTTTGAATAGAAAATTTTTTTTTTTAAAGATATTCCAGAACGGACGACATACCGGGGGGGTAGTTCAATGAGGCCATAAGGATTATGAGGGATATTCCAGATCATATGAGGCGGGAACTCGTGTCATTGGGCAATCAGCATATAGCGAATAATCCAATGAAGGGAATGTCATATTGGATTATTTAATGACTTATTTAGGTGGATGATTGGTGAAACCAAATGAATCGGATTCTGGTTTATGTCAGGGACATTGGTAACAAAATTGTGATCAATTATCACGTTTTCGTGATTGATTTTCTGGTTTTGTTCACGATTCGTTGCCCTTGACAAGAACAAATTCGTCGGGATATGATCGGATCGTCGGCCGGCCACATCGGCATGGCCATAACGGAGACTAAGACAATGACAAAGCGAGAAGTACAGTATTTCGACATCAATGCCACAGAGTATTCCGAGCATGTTCGGGCCTTAATCGTGGCACAGAAGCGGACGTATGAGGCCGATAGGGATGCAAAGCGTTCACTATTGGCGCAACTGCGTAAGGAAATCAACCTTGGCGCTGATTATGATATCACTGGCGTGTTCTATACCCGCTGGGGTCAGTTGCAAATCAGTGTTGGCAAGATGGTTGATAAGGCGGTTGTCACTGCATCTAAGCGACCGACCCTCTCGCAGTTTCTGGCCAATGCCAAGACCAATGGGCAATCGTACTGATGGCGGTATATGCTGCGATTGCCAGTATCACACTATTGGCAATTGAGATAGGACTAGCCATTGCGTTTGCAGTGATAATCCTAACATAAGCGAAAGGGCCGGACATTCAATCCGGCCCTTTTTATTTATCTGATTTGTTCTTGGTTTGTTCAATTCTGCCCTGGCGAGGTCGCTGGTGCGATCCGGGGTGGTGGCCGGTAGGGCACCCAAGGGCCGATCCCCAAAACGAACGGGCGGGCTCCGTAGGGCGACTGTGAGGCGGTCTAAATGAAAAGGGCCGCCCCTAGGAAGCGGCCCTTACCGGATCAGATACCCTATACCCTAGTCCTATCCCACAGAACGTAGACCACTATTGGGCGCCCACAAGACGGTGTTGGATATAGGCGAGGTCACCCACATGAGGAGATTTCATGTGACGATTGTACCCTCCGGCTGCTAGTGTTATCATGCCACTTACCAGCTTGGCTAAACTCAATAGTAGAATAGGGCAATAAGGACTATCAACACGATATAGATGATAGTCCATATATCGCCTGCTATCCTGGTATCTTTATCGTATTGGTTCATTCTGACCAACATGGAACGCAGATATGATCGGAATGGACCTTATCATCGTCATCTTGCCAGACGACTCGAACATAGACATCGCCCTGATGGATAGTCTGGCGACATCCATGGTAACCACGCCACTTCCATGCACATCCATAAGGATGTCTGGCTTGTGGGCGAGTGATTGATAGAACGTGCTTGGGTAGTTCACTTACGTTTGTCATGGCTGGCTTTCCTTACTAATTCAATGAAGCTATCTCTTTCTTCCTCAGTTTCGAAATAGTCTTCATTGTCTAACCATTCTGCTACCCCGATAGGATCATTGTCATACTCACTGACAAAGAACCTCACGAGTATTCTTTGATCTCTGGCGTTGAGACTATAGGCCATTGGGCTTGCTCCAATACCAAGAGAAACCAAACCTCCATATTCTCACGAAATGAAGGCCACCTATCTTGCGATATGACATCTTTGTCTCCGTTCAGATATGAGAATGCCGCCATAATCATTTGACTATGGCGGCTTATTCCCAGCCTAGATTAAGCTACTTGGCTGACATCTGCACTTACAGGCCGAGGTGGATTAAGGATCGCTGTGATCCTATCCAATTGTGCCTGTAAGCTCCGAACTTCCTGTTGTGCAGTATGAGCTTGGCCCTGCCAATTATCACGATCCTGCGTAGCAGTATCGAGCATTTGCTTGGTGGCCACATACTGAGACTCCCATTCCTGCGATGCCCGACGTGCATCTGCAAGATCAGCACGAGTAATGGTATGGGAATCCTCTTCGCCTTTGAGTGAGCCCTTAAGCGAGGCTACTTCGTTATTGCCTGCAACGATCACGGCCTGTAGAGCATTCGCATGCTCATTGGCGGCGAAAGCAGCAGCCTTGGTCTTCTCGACTTCGTTCTGTAGTGCGGCATTGAGGTCACGCTCCGTTTGGAGTTCATGCCGCAATTGATTGTTACTCTCCTCGAGAGCCGATACTCGGCTAAGCAGATTGTTGACATCGTTCTGAAGCCCTTCAACTCTGCTTGCCGATGTGGTAAGTTCCCTTACGGTATTTACCACCTTTTCGAAGTACTCTCGCATAGCAGTCTCCGTTTCCATGATACTATTCCTTAGATGTTGGGGGCATTTGCGCCCCCGTTAGAGTTACATTCTGGGAGCGGGACGAGACGCAATCTTACCCGCTTTAGCTTGGCTGAGAACCTTCTCGGCCTTCTTGGCTTCCGCTGCTTTCATCTTCTTTGCGCTGATAGCAATGGTGCCAACATCCACCTTGATCTTCGAAGCCTGACGCTTCTCTACCTCCTCTGTTGCCTGCTCGATGATTTGGGGATTTGCTGCCAACAATGCGTTAGCTGCCTTGGTAATCTCAGAGCTCTCAACCAGACTGATCTTGACGCCAGACCGCTTGAGTTCATCCTTGATCAATGACCGTGCAATGCGACGTGCCTCGGTCATTACTTCACGTGGAACCTTATCGCTCTTGGCACCGCCAGCAACACGGAGTTTGCCAGCATAAAGCGCTTCAAGGTTCTTCTGTGCCTGATCCATTGCCGCTTCACGGAGTTTCTCAGGTTCCGGAAATGATTCCCTGGTGAGTTTGGTCATGCCACGATTGAGCAAAGCCTTATAGCCTAGCCTAATCGCCTCACGATGCATGTGGATGGGCGTTTTGGACGCATCCACCTTGATTGTGCCTTTGGCTTTTGTTATTGGAACATTGACAATAGCATCAATGTCCTCTTCTGCCGTTACTTCGACGTCTACTTCTTCAGTCATAGTCATTTGTGGAACTCCACATTAGATGAAAGATAACCCTGAGATCCTGAACATACACCATGGTTGTTATTCATTGCTGTCAGGGGTCGATCACTAGGATCGTCAGATGCCACCACATAGGAACAGAGCGACAAATGGGATGGCATCTAGCTACCCTAGGGCAGCTTATAACCAACTTCCTTAAGCATCGAGCGGAACTCTGTCTTATCACCATCCGTCAATGCTCGGAGTTCGGCCATAAACTCAGAAATGCCCTTGCCATTGAGACCGAAGTAGTCCTTCATAGCAAGTGGGAAGCTGCTGAGTGATAGGTCCATGGTCTTATCCTCTCTCATCAAGGTTGAACTTGGCTTGGATATAGAACTTTTCCTTATTGGCAAAGATCAATTGAGTGATCTTTGTCTCTTGGGCTTGAGGACTCAGATAGTCAAATCGGCTACCCTTTGCAAGCATCGCCTTACTGATTGCATTCCTGGCCAGCCTACGAGCCTCTTCCTTTACCGGCCCTGCCATAAACAGGGCACGATAAAACTCTACCTCATCGGGTTTGTATCTAGGGTTCATGATTGCACCCTATGAGCAATATGGTTGCAATCGACAGTAATAAGTTTAAGGCTAATCAATCCATTAATGATCCGAACATAGACCGCAAAGTCTATGGTTTTACTCATGGTATGCCATATCTCAGCCAATGGGCATCCATCAAAGCTGTTGTCGATGATATCTAACACATATCCGGTTAGATATGCGTGCTTGCGTTCT
>Ga0126369_10003002_pt1 | contig 12148 bp, 12 predicted proteins | sample PanSoiMetaPlot_1_FD_109646 | JGI IMG/M metagenome (GOLD analysis project Ga0126369, IMG submission 109646) | Tropical forest soil microbial communities from Panama - MetaG Plot_1 | ecosystem: Environmental > Terrestrial > Soil > Tropical forest > Bulk soil | place: Panama | collected 2016-02-17 | reverse complement strand
GTGTTGTTGGTGAAGTTGGCGTCCGTGAGTAGTGCGTACAGCGCGTCAATGACCGCTTTTGCCAACGCATACGCGCTCGCTTCCGCGAACTCGTTGTACAACCGGCGCATGGTGGACGCGAGCAGTTGCTCGTTGAATGTGATCGGGATGCCTTTGTGGTTGTTGATTACAACCGGCACATCGGTTGTCGCAGCGGTCGCATCCGCCCAGCCAGTCGCCGTGGAATAGGTGACTACTGTGGGGATGGTCACGATGCGGGTCATGATGGTCTGGTTGTAGGTCGCTGGCTGGTCTGAGAAGTCGGTGGTGAACCGCCCGAAGGACGGGAACACGAACTTCAAGAGTTCCAGCGTGCGTTGCGTGACCAGCGTCCCGGCGATGGTGCCGAGGTTGGCATCGGTCACGTCCGCTGCCATGATCGCGTCATTGGCGACGCTGAGTTTGCTGTTGAGCAAACGGTTGCGAATGTCGCGGTTCTTGTCCGTTTCGGCAAAACTCCCGGCGTAAATCGCCGAGAACTCTTCCGCGCAACGGAACTTGTCCTCCCGGCTGGTGGAACGGCTGCCGTCCTGCAACACCCGCGCCATCTTGGCGAAGATGCTCACAGGATCGTCCGCCACGATTGAAACGCTGGACGAGTGGCCGTTCCCAGTGGTGAGCCTTGACCTAAAGGACTCACTACCGGGGCGGCCAATCTGGTCAATGACGGTGCGGAACGCAGGATCGGCGGTCGCCTTTGCCACCAGATCGTTCTGCGTTCGGATGTCCTTGGCCAGAATCCCGCCGCGTTTGACCGCTTCCTTCACGCTCGCCTCCGCATCGGCCTTGTTGCGTTTGCGGATGATTCCTTCCTGCTCCTCAATTCTTTTCTTGAGTTCACCGGCCTCGATCTCAAACTGGGTGGCACGCTGCTCGGCAGTGGCCGCTTCCAGTTGGGCTTTGGCTGTGGTGTCCTCATCATTCTTGGAAACAACGACCGTGAGGCTTTCGATCTTTGCTTGAAGCTCCTGATTTTTCGCCCGGAGCGCAGCGAGTTCGTCTGTCTTATCTTCCATTTTCTTCTCCTTGTTTTTGTTTGCGTTGTCGCCGTTGTCTCCGGCGTTGACGGATGAACCGTCGTTTTTTGCCCATAGCGGCAAAGCTGAAAAGGCTGGGTCATTGACTAACCCTCCCATGTTGGGACGTGCGCCGTCGCAGCAGACCACCTTGGCCGGGTCTTTGTGCTTGTCGTCCACGTGGAACACGGGGCTGAAAGCACGGAAGTCTTTTCCTTCCACGGCCTTTTTGCCACTCGCGCTCCATTCGCCCTTGGCCACGACGCCTTCTTCTGGCCTCCACGAGAAAGAGTCTGGCCAGAAACTGGCTGGGCCGTCCTCGTGATTAAAGTCGAAGTAGACGCGCTTGCCGGTGCGAGCGGATATTTCTCCGCGCTGCTGCTCAATGGCGTAGGCTGAATCCGAATTGACGAGTACCTTAATCGCTTTTCCGATGCCGCCCCTGACTGGGGTGATGGCATGGATTCCAACGGGAAGGAACAGGATTTCGTTGTTGCTGATTGGCGCAATCTGTATCGCCGCCCGGCACTCGATCAATCCATCATCGTCTTCACCGCTTTCTTCCTTGGCCTTGGTGCTGTCGGAAATTTCGATCCCGAATTTTTTACAGGCTGCCCTGATCTTGGCTTTGACTTTGGCTAAGTCTTCGCTGGAATACTTCGCCGCGTTCTTGGCTTGATTGATGTAGCTCCAAGCGGCACGGGCATGCTCCTCGGTATCAATCGGATAACGCTTCTGTTTGTCCGACTGGTAGCCGGGGTCGGCGTACTCAACGTCGCCGTATGGTTTCTTGCTGTCTTCTGCCATTTTATCCTCCTTTTTACGCGACGCCGTGAGGGTCGTTGCCGTGCATCTTCAAATGCCAGTACTGGTAATCGGTCATTACCATTGTGACCGTGCTGGACAAATTACGGGTGCTGGTCGCCCCTCCGGTCGGCGGACATGGAAAAGCTGATGCCACTGTTGCTGACGCATCCGTGACTGGCGGTGATGCTGCTGGCGCTTGCTCCTCGGCGGCGTGAGCGTGTGTGGCGTGTGTGGATTGTTTCATGCCGCTTCACCTCCTCCTTCTCCGGGCACTGGCTCCGGCGGAGGTGGTTCTGGTTTCGGCTCTTCTGGTTGATTTATCATGTGTCTTCCTTTCCTGTTAGTTCACTTGCTAGTTTTTGAAGTTCTTTTCCGAAATGTTTCATGTCGGTGACTTCTACCCGTGCGGCTACCTGCTTTGGAGCCTCGGCTGGTGGCGGGATTTCCGGCGTCTGTCCGATGGGGCGCGTTCCAGACGGCCCAGCGGCGGCTCCGCCACCAGCGCCGGGTTTGGGCGCGGCATGAGTCACCGCCTCATCGCCGATTGGCTCAGGGATGGCGTACTTAGTACGGACGTAGCTGACCGGGATTTCCACGCCGATGTTGGACAGAATCTGGTCGCGCTCGGCGTCTTGGAAGGTGCCGATTGTTTCTTGCAGGAATCTCACCGTGGGACATTCGGAATCATCCCCGTAGTTCTGCCGCAGGATCGCCGGGATCAGTTGATCATTGAGGACATCGGCCACGAAGGCGCACGCAGCGTCCAGCCTGTCCTGTTTGAGTTGTGCCTCCACGGTTCCAAAAGCCTGACCGCCACGGCCAGAAGCGATGGTCTGGCCGGTCAGAGTCTGGCCTAAAATCAACATTCGGGCGTAACTGTCCGCACGATCCAGTAGCTCGCCCTGTGGCGTGCGTCCGGCGGAGTGGGTCGGCTCTTTCAGTTCCAAGGTGGTGCCTTCTGGAAAAGCCGCCCATGCGGCGTTGCCCATGTTGGCCAGCATGGTGCCGATTGCCGCCACGGTCTGGTCGGGCGTGGAAGGATGGTAAGTAGCCCAGCGAAACGGGATGCCAAATATCTGAGCAAGGTTGAGCAGCCAATCGCTGGAAAAATTGACCGCAGCCCACCACCACGCCAGAGGCCGCATCATGGCGCTGCCCATCGCCGTCCCACTTACTCCCTTGTGGAAACAGATCAGGAACTTGTCTGGCGGAATGGGTGTTAAAACCTGATTCTGATTGATCCGCGTAGGCGCGGTGGTTGAACTGTAACCATCTGGATAATTAGGAAGAGAAAGTCCAATCGTGCCAGTCACGTCGAAGCTGTAATTGGTGGGGTGAACCCATGCGGTGGATTTCACCACCTGAGCCATTCCTTGTTCTGGCAGTTCATCCATGTCCCACAGAATCTCAAGGACGCTGATGCCCTTGAACCATGCGTCCATGATGTCTTTGATCGTCCCGATGAGTCCGTTGTCGCCACGGCTTACATCTGGACTCATGTTCTGGATTACTTCGGTTATCAGTTGTTCCCGCTCGATGGCGCTGTCGGTCGGTTTCTGGTCTTCCAAGGTGTAGGGATCAAAAACGATGTTGCGTCGGGTGACGCCGTAGATCAGTTCCTCTTGGCAGGATCGCAAGACCGGCCAAGTGTCCAGCATCAAACGGAAAAGTTCGTGCTGGCTTCGGTGATCGCCGGAGAGCGCCCCGCTTAGAATTGTTTCAATGAAACGCGGAGTGTATGCCGCCAGAGTCGGAGCCAGCCACTGGTAGTTGGCACGGGGCTGAACGATGCGGGTCGTGCCAATCGGCAGCCGCATGGTGGATTGGGCGTCGATCTCCGATTGTCCGTTCTTTCTCACGGAGACAAACCGGCCCATGCTGTCACGTTTTCTTGGAGCGGAAATTGTTGCTGGGCGTTTCACGATACGAGTCTCATGGGTTGAAATGGTTCTCTGAACCGGGAAGGCGCGTTTCCTCCAAAGTGGATGATTTTAGGATCACGAATCGCCCCAGCCGCGCCTTGTCCTGCGGCCCTGACTGCCAGTGCCAGCGCAGTGCAGCGGTCGCTGTGGCCTTCCTTGGTTCGCGCAGCCCAGTAGTTGTATTCGCCGCCGGTCACGACCTGCTGCATGGCGTGAAGGTCTTCTCGCACCATGCGGGAAATGGGGATGCGGATTTTGCAGGGCGCTTCAAATTTCCGGCGCAGCGTGGGAAAGAGGGAACGCTTGGAGCGGGGTGTGAACTTGAAGAGTTCCAGCCGACCAAAACTGTGTTCTTCCGGCTTCCATTCGCCCACGCCAAACTCCTTCACAGCATAGTCGCCAAAGCCGATTCCCGGCCCGGTGTAGTCGTAACAGGTGCGCCGGGAAGCTTTAATCCGCATTTCGAGGATTTTATTTTGATCCGGGGTGTCCATTTTCCGCAAAACGAGGACTTCTCTTGTCCAGAGGATGTCGCCTACAAGTTCTAGCGTCCAGCAGATGGTGGGGTCATTGGTGCGCCCGAAGTCGATTCCGCAGTAGATGTCTTTGTGCGACACAAAGAACTCCGGCTCAATGGATTCGGTGGCCTCCACGCTCTCCGCTTGCTGCAAGATGGAGTATGGCAAAAGGACATTACTGGTGTCGGTGGCCTGACACTCGTATTCTTGCGCCCAAGCGTCGGGATCATCCAGCCCCAGCCGGATTTCTTCGGCCTTGAGCTTGAGTCCCTGCCGGATGTCATCGTAGATGGTGGTGAGATGGCCGAAGTGCTTGTTTTCCTTGCGCTTCTCCCACAGCTTGAAGAACTTGTTCTCGCGCCCGTTGAAGGTGGAAACCACTCGGATTTTCATTTCCCGCTTGATCCCGCCAAGCTCTTCTTTGCCGCCATACAGCGCGTGGACTCGACGCATGAATGTTCCAGCCAATGGGTTTGTAAGACTTGGGAACATTGCTGCCCAGATTGCGTCGGGGTCTTCGTGGTACGCGAACTCATCCAAGATGACGTTCGCGGAGTATCCACGCGCCGTGCTGGGGTTTGCTGGGATCGCCACTATGCTCGATCCGTTCGCAAATACTATCTCGGCCACCTTGAGCAGCGCCTCGCCCAAGAGCCGGTCTTCGGCATAGCTTTCGATGGAGAGTTTGAACGCCGATGCCCAATCCTTGCACTTTGCCATCCATTCCAGCGATTGCCGCTCGCCGCTGGACAGGCAGACCCACTTTGTGCCGGGGTCGGTCAGCGCGTCCCGCGCTGCTTCACAAGCTGTCTGAAAACTCTTTCCTGTCTGCCGGGCTTGGACGCCGATCTTGAAGCGGGACTGATCCTCTAGCCACCGCGACTGAAAAGGCAAAAGCAAATCAAGGGGAGACAGCGGGGAAGAGGGTTTTGTCTTCGGTTTCGGTTTTAGGTTCAACTTCGCCATTTTGTTTGAAAATTAGTCGGCAACGCTCGGCCACTTCGTCGGAGGTGAGCCGCGACTCCACGCTGAAAACTGCTTCCAGTTTCTTTTGCTTGCGTTCCAGCATCCTCAAGCGCCTCAGTTTCAGTTCGACTTCTTCGGCACGCAGTCTGGTTTCCTGCCACCGCAGCACGAGTTCCAAGTAGATTTTGAGTTCCTTGGAACCAGTCTTGGGATCGAGGGCGACTTGCATGGCCTTGGCTTCCAGCGCGTCCATCGTGGCTGCGGTAAAAGCAGCCGGTGCTTTGAGCGACTCGTTGAGGTAGCCAGCAGCTACATTCACTGCACGTTCCCGAATCTTCACCAGATGCTCAATCACGTGATTTTTGTAAAATTGGGCGATGGCGCTGGTGGAAATTTTAATGGCAAACTCGGCCTCGATCTTTTTCTGGATGTCGAAGTAGGTGAGACTGTGGGTCAAAAGCCACTGGCAAAGCTGCTCGTGCTGGGTGTAGGGGAGATAGTCGAGCCGCGCTCGCGGGTCGGCTCTCATTTTGAGTCCCTTTCTCTCTCTAGCCACTGGCAACGAAAATGCCTACAACTTTTTGAAAAATGCAAGTCGTCCGTTTCGTCTATTGCGTGTATTACGATAAATTTGCTCAAAGGGTTGATTTTTGGATTCAACCGAGGCATTTCCTGACCTCAAATGATGCACCGCTTTAAGCAATGGCTTAAACGAACGGATGCAAAACTCGGCGCATGGCTGTGCCGAAAGTTCCCCAAACTCGCACCGCCGACAGAGATCGGTTTTAACGCGGGTCAGGGATTTAGTGCCGATCTACAAATCAAGGTGATACGCAAACATGAAAAAGAAAAGTCTGATCCTCAAATTGGGGCCACTGGGACGTTTTGGAATCGCATGGGAAAAAGACGGTGAAGCTTTGTTTTTCCCCGGCGGGATGTGGTTTGGAACACATCTCGGCCTCAAACATTTCGATCATCGCCATCGACTGATCGAGGAGCGCGATCTTGGTAGTGGGCTAACGACCAACGTCGGTTCTCTTGCGCTTGCCAATGATGCGTTGTGGTCTGCTACCAACGCGCTCAATTCTTTGTTCGCGAAGATGAAATACCATTCCAGCGGCACGGGCGCGACTGCCGCTGCGACCAGTGACATCAAACTGGGAACACCGATCACTACCGCATCAATAACCAATGCGGTCGTCGCAGGCACACAAGTACTCGTCAGCGCGGCCAACCTGCAAAAATATCAGACAGTTGCCACGATCTTGTACGACACTGGTGGCCCCTACTCGGTGACGGAATGGGGAATTTTCTCCTTCGGCAGTGCGCTGCCAGCGGTGACTTCTCTCACGGACACGACAGGTTCACCTTTCACGGCAGGAACTGCCACGACCGGCACAGTCACGGCAACGCCACTCACAGCATCGAGCGCGACAGTGATGGGACAGCAAATGTCGATCTTCGACAATACCAATGCCACGCGAGTTTCATGGGGTCTGGTGACATCGAACACAAACGCTGTCGTCACTGTTCCAGCATGGTACTTGACGGCTAGTGGCGCGGCTGGAACCGCACCAGTCAACGCGGATACCTATGTTATCCGTCCAATCATGTTTGATCGTCGCGTATTTGGCGTAGTGACCGCCAATGCTGGCGATTCGATCCAGTACACTTGGACGCTCACGATTAACTCCGGCGGCTAAAAAATGGGCCTCAAGTACACGGGGTTTGGCGACACGTATTCCGCCACTATAACGATTTTCGGTGATGGAACTTCGACATCCGTGGCTATGGACATGACGATGAGTCCCTTTGACATCAGTTTTTCCAAGGGAGGCCCAACCGGCGCGTTTTTAGCGAGCGAAGCGTATGATCCTAGCGCGACAATCAGCTTTGATCCTTCGGGGAGCATGTTGACCGTCAATTTCGATTCGGCTCCGCCAGCAGTGGATTTCTCGCATCACACTCCCGGCGGTCGCCAACTTCTGGTCAAGTTCCTCTATGGCTGACACCAAGATTTCGGCTCTGACGGCGGCGACTAGCGTCGGTATTGGCGACTTGTTTGCCATCGCCCAAGCCGGTACGACCAAGAAACTAGACGTTAAGTATCTGTGGGGTCAGCGCACCACTTTCTCCAATGCGAATTATCCGATGGTGCCATCGGATCGTTACGTCGCGACCACCACCACGACTTTCACTGGCCAGCATACGGTAAGTCTTCAAGCTGCCAATTCGGTTAATCCCGGCACTCTCGTTGTAATTGCCGATGACGGAAGTTCGATCACCAGCGCCTTCTCCCTTCTAATCGCCAGAAGCGGGACTGACACCATTAACGAGCAAGCTAACCCGATTGTCTTAACCAACGCTTATTCTTCCGTCATTCTCTCGTCCGATGGGGTAAGCAACTGGACGGTCGTACTCCGCAGCCCCGCGATCAATGTGGTTTTTCTGCCCAGCGGCACGATCTACACGACCGGCATCGGAGCCAAGATGCTTCTGGTGGAATGTGTGGGCGGAGGCGGTGGCGGCGGTGGCGCGACTGGAACGGCCAGTCTCTATGCCGCCGGTGGCGGAGGTGCTGGCGGAAATTACGCCTTCAAAAAAGTGATCGGTGCGCTAAAAGCGAGTTATACCATCGCCATTGGCGGTGCCGGAGCTGGCGGCGCTGCGGCAAATGGCGCTGGCGTAGCCGGTGGCTCGACCACGTTCGACAGCCCCTCGATTTGCACCGCAACTGGCGGAAACGGCGCTGGCACGACATCGCAGTCAAGCGCAGGATTTACCGGCCCTCAAGGAACACAGGCCGCACTGGGCAGCACATTTGATTTCGGCGTACCGGGACAAGCTGGAATGAATGGATGCGTATGGTCGGGCAGCATGACGAAAGCTGGCATGGGCGGAATGTCAGGTCGAGGTTACGGCGCTTCGCAATTTCCGAGAGACAATGCTTACAATGGTCAAGGGGCAGGACAGGGAGCGATGGGCTACGGCGGCGGAGGCGACGGAGCCTTATCCATTTCGACCACAGGCTACGCTGGCGGTAACGGCAGCGGCGGTTGCATCAAAATAACGGAGATTTACTGAGATGGCGGATACCAAGGTTTCAGCTTTTCCGAGCGCATCGAGTGTCAGTGGCACGGACATTATTCCCATTGTCCAAGGCGGCGTGACCAAGCAAGCTCAAGTCTCGTTGCTACCCGGCGGTGCGCCTACCGGCAGTCAAATTTCTTCAATGTTGGTGATGAGCGAAGGAGTCAATTCATCCATCGTGGTCGATCAAACCGGCGATCTCGTAACCGTGAGCTAGGCTTATGTCAAGACATCAAGATTTAACAGCAAACCACATTTTGGAAAGCTTCACCTATGCCAACTCCACGGCGCGAATGGCAGCTACTGGATTTGTAGCTGGCGACGTGGGCCGTGTAGCTTACCAGACTGACCAAGGAACGTACTATCGGCTGACTGCGACCACTCCGACATGGATAGCGGAAAACACGATAGAAAATTCTGATACCGCAGCACAAGGCTCAGTCACTGCCGGAACGAGAACCTATCTCACTAATTCCTCTATTCAGTGCGGACAGCTTCTGGTCGGCACGCGGTTTAGATGGGTGGTGTCGATCACCAAGACGGCTGCTGGCACTGCAACCACTGCCATCGACATCGCAGTTGGAACTGCTGGTACGACAGCTGACACGGCTAGAGTGACTTTCACCGGCCCGACTGAAACGGCTGCGGCGGACACGGCCACGATTGTCATTGATGCCACAACTCGCGTTGTTTCCGCGAGCGGCATCATCGCGGCAGCATATCAGCTTAATAACTCAGCCGCTGCTACGCCTACGGCTGGCTACAAGTCGAACGCTCTTTACGTCGCTTCCGCTGCCTTCGCCAATAATACCAATAATTTGTTCGTTGGTCTTTGCATCACTGCTGGCACGGCGGATGTGACGACAGTCAACTTTGTGAACGCGATGGCGTGGAACGTAGGATGATATGGCTGATGAACCACGGGGGTTGGATTCGCTTGTCGAACGATTCACGTTCGCCAATGCCGCTGCACGCACTGCTGCTGGCCCATATTTCAATCAGGACATAGGCAAGCTCGCGTGGCAGCAGGACACGCAGGAATTGTGGCGGCTGACTGCGATCAGTCCTCTCACGTGGTCGTTAATCAGCGTTGGGATTGATGCGGGAGCCAATCCTACGGGAGTGGTCGGACTGATAGCCGTCAATGGCGTGGCAGCAACCTTCCTACGAAGTGATAGTGCGCCTCCGATAGACCAGACCATCGCACCGACTTGGACTGGCCTACATGTATTTAACAGTCACGCTCTGTGCGTCGGCACGCCCACTGATTCGGGCGCAGGGATTATCAATGTCCTGACAGGATTTCGGATCGGCAACGCTGCTACTGCCGGAAACGTACTCAGAGGTAACGCTACAAATTTTGTGTCCGCGCAACTAGGCCGAAGTGATCTGAGCGGTACTCCTGCCAAAGTCACACATCTCACCAGTGGGACGACCTATACCGTCACGGCTGGCGCAAAAGCGATGTTTGTCGAAGGAGTTGGAGGCGGAGGGGGTGGCGGCGGAACGACTGGGATAACAAGTGTGTACGGCGGCGGTGCCGGGGGCGGTGGTGGCGGCTATGCAGCAGTCTACATTGCAAGTCCTGCGGCCTCTTATTCCTATGCCATTGGCGGTGGTGGTTCAGCGGGAGCAGCAGCAAACGGAGCAGGTGGTACCGGCGGGAACACGACATTTGGAGCTATTCTAACCGCAGGAGGCGGAACTGGTGGTGCTGGCTCAACTGTGCCCACTGCTGGGTCTTCGTCTATTGTCGGAGGAGGCAATGCCGGGGCCGGGTCAGTAGGCGATTTTCAAATTAACGGCAACGGCGGCGGTGCAGCGATAATGGTTTCTACGTCAGCGAGCGCATCGACAATGGCTTTGTCCGGCTTTGGTGGTGGAAGTTTTTTTGGTGGCGGCCCACGGGGACTTGCATCCAACAGCGATGCTCAACAAAACGGTACGACCGGCACAAACTATGGAAGCGGGGCAAATGGTGGCCTGTCCAAATCGACAAGTGGATTTACTGGCGGTGTCGGCGCAGCAGGAGCAATCAGAGTAACGGAGTACTTCTAATGCGATACGCAGTAATCAACAAAACCAGCAACATCGTTGAAAACATAATCGAACTGGACAGTGCCGATCAGTGGGGCTGGCACGAATCACACGATCCTTACATCGTTGTCCAGAGTGACACGGCGGACATCGAGGACACCTACGCGAACGGTGAGTTTATTCCGCATCCGCCAAAACCGATAGTACTGTGACTTTCACTGCTGATGATTTCCTGCTTGAAACCAGTGACAAGTTCCTCACCGAAGATGGGCTGTCCTACTGGGCGATAGAACCATCACATTACTACGGCACTGACGCAGCCACGCTTTCTTTTTCTGGCGTCGTAGTCAGGTCAACCAACAAATCGCTGACTGCGACACTCTCGTTTGTAGGTGGAATTGCGAAAAGGTATGTAAGCACTGGCTTTACCGCTGCACTTTCGTTTGCCGGTGCGCTAACTCGGCGCACTTCCAAAGCTTTTACGGCCACTCTGTCATTCGCTGGATCACTGATCAGGACAACGCTCAAAAGTTTCGCGCCTACGTTGTCTTTTGTCGGCACAATCACCAAACAAATACCCAAAAGCTTCACCGCAGGTTTATCATTCGTTGGCGCGTTGACGGTAAGCAGGATGTTCGTCCGAGCGTTCACCGCGACTCTTTCTTTTGCCGGAGCATTATCTCGGCAGACTGGCAAAAACCTCTCGGCCACACTTTCATTTGCTGGTGCGCTGGGACGATCTATCAGCAAACAACTCACCGCGTCACTGTCCTTCGTGGGCGCGTTGGCTAAGCGCCTAACAAAGACCAGCTTCACCGCTACATTGTCTTTTGTTGGAAACCTGATCGCCAGCAAATCGTTTCTTCGCGCCTTCACGGCAACGCTGAGTTTCGCCGGTGCATTAAGCAGACAGACTCAGAAAACTTTTTCGCCGACTTTATCGTTCGTTGGCTCGCTTTCCCGACGTACTTCCAAGAGCCTCACCGCAACATTGTCATTTGTCGGGGCGCTGACCAAGAGATATGCCAATGCCGGATTCACAGCGACGCTCTCATTCGCTGGAAGCCTGACCAGAAAGACCCTCAAGAACCTGACGGCGGCATTGTCCTTCATCGGCAATCTGGCCACGTCTTACATCGCCGGGGGAGGCCATCTCTTTACTCAAAGCTTCGCTGCGACCCTAAGTTTCTCAGGCTCATTGAGTAGGAGAACTGGGAAGAGTCTCACTGCTACTTTGTCCTTTGTAGGCGGACAAACAAAGAAGTTCATCTCTGGTGGTTTCGCCGCCGCGCTGAGTTTTACCGGCTCACTCGTCAAACGGGTGCCCAAGGCGTTCAGCGCGACTCTATCTTTCGTTGCGGCGTTCAGCCGCAGCAGGATTGTTCTGCTCGCTTTCAGTGCCGTTCTTTCCACGAGCGCGAGCCTGTCCAAGCGGATTAGCAAGGGATTCTCAGCCACATTTTCGCCAACGGCGGCTCTCATCAAACGGATTTCCAAAAGTTTCACCGCAGTTCTCTCGTTTGTTGGAAATCTTTTCAAAGGCGGTGTGGTCAATATTTGGGCTGGGCAGATCGCAGGATCAACGGCCAGAGTATCCAGTGCGATCAGCAACGCAGTGGTGACAGCGGCTCGTTCCGCCCTTCAAGTTTTTAAGTCTGGTAGCACAACCAGCATTTCACGTACAGGTTCAAACATTGATTCAGACGAAACCAAATAAAACCTATGGCAGTCACCATCATCACCAAACAGCACG
>Ga0126369_10003001_pt1 | contig 12150 bp, 5 predicted proteins | sample PanSoiMetaPlot_1_FD_109646 | JGI IMG/M metagenome (GOLD analysis project Ga0126369, IMG submission 109646) | Tropical forest soil microbial communities from Panama - MetaG Plot_1 | ecosystem: Environmental > Terrestrial > Soil > Tropical forest > Bulk soil | place: Panama | collected 2016-02-17 | reverse complement strand
ATGCCTTGGCGAATCAGTCCGTCCGGCAGGCGCTGACCAGCGATGCTTTCGTGAGAGCCATGAATGACGCGACGGTCCGGCAGGCACTGACCAGCGACGCTTTCGCGAGAGCCATGAATGACGTACAGGTCCGGCAAGCATTGAGCAGCGACGCTTTCGCGAGAGCCATGAATGATGCGCAAGTCCGGCAAGCGCTGAGCAGCGACGCTTTCGTGAAAGCCATGAATGATGCGCAGATCCGGCAAGCGTTGAACAGCGACGCTATCGCGAGGGCCATGAATGATGCGCAAGTTCGGCAGGCGCTAAGCAGTGACGCTTTCGTGAGGGCCATGAATGACGCGCAGGTTCGGCAAGCTTTGAGCAGCGACGCTTTCGTGAAAGCCATGAATGATGCGCAGATCCGGCAGGCGCTGAGTAGCGATGCTTTTGTGAAGGCCATGAATGACGCGACGGTCCGGCAGGCGCTGAGCAGCGACGCTTTTGTGAAAGCCATGAATGATGCGCAGGTTCGGCAAGCTTTGAGCAGCGACGCTTTCGCGAAAGCCATGAATAATGCGCAGATTCGGCAGGCTTTGACTAGCGAGGCAATTAACAACGCTCGCGGACAAGACTAAGGCGTGTGGGCTGGCGCTTCAGTGCAATGGATTGACTGACTCCGCGCTTCTTGATAACCATAATCGTAACGGTCAGCGGCCAGGATCGCTTCCGAGCTTCAAGCAGCGAACCTGGCCGTTGCTTTATTGAGGGAACCGAAGAATGCGTTTGGCAATCTGGGTGGTCCTGGCGGCACTCTTGCTTGCCGCCGCTCCTGTTCCTGTGCTTGGACAAAATCTTTCTGAGATCGAAACCAACGACCTACGCCTCCTTTACCGTGACCCCTCCCACACATACCTCGCCCCCTACACAGCTCGTTGTTTTGAAAACTCGATGCGCTTCCAGCGCCGCCTGTTTGACTATCTTCCCTCGGAAAAAGTCACTGTTCTGCTGACCGATTACGCCGATGCTGGCAACGCGAGCACCACAACCATCCCGCGCAATGAGATGCTGATCGAAATGGCCCCCATCAGCTTCGCTTTCGAGACCATCACGCCGAACGAACGATTGAACTGGCTGATGAACCACGAGATGGTTCACGTCTCCACCATGGATCAAGCCGGACCCTCGGACCGCTTCTTTCGGAGGGTTTTCGGAGGCAAGGTTGTGCCGGTCGCAGAAGACCCCGAGTCGATTCTTTACTACTATCTGACCTCGCCGAGGCAAGCCGCTCCCCGCTGGTATCCCGAAGGGATCGCAGTCTTTATAGAGACGTGGATGGCCGGGGGCCTTGGCCGCGCGCAGGGTCCTTATGACGAGATGGTTTTCCGGTCCATGGTCAAGGATGGAAGCCGCTTTTATGACCCGCTGGGACTCGCCTCCGAAGGCACGAAAGCCGATTTCCAGGTGGAGGTCAATTCCTATCTTTATGGCACTCGATTCATGTCTTATATCGCCTATCGGCATTCTCCGGCAAAGCTGATCGAGTGGGTGTCCCGGAAAGACGGCAGCAGAGGCTACTACTCTTCTCAGTTCAAGAATGTCTTTGGCCAGAAACTCGAAGATGCGTGGCAAGATTGGATCAAATGGGAGAAGGAGTTCCAGCAATCGAACCTCGCGGCAATTCGCAAATACCCGGTGACTCGGTACGTCGATCTCTCCAAGCGCGGCCTCGGTTCCGTTTCGCGTGGATATTATGATCCGGACTCGCAGAAAATCTATGCTGCGCTCGACTATCCCGGCGTAGTGGCGCATGTCGCTGCGATCTCCACGAGCAACGGCTCGATTCAGAAACTCCAGGACGTGAAGGATCCGATCCTCTACGCCGTAACTTCGCTGACCTACGACCCTCAGAAAAAAATCATCTTCTACACCTCCGACAACCATGAGTACCGCGACCTGCGCTCGTTGGACCCGACCACGCACCAATCTCGTACTCTGCTCAAGGACGCGCGAATTGGCGACCTGGCCTTCAACCCGGCGGACGAATCGATTTGGGGAGTCCGCCACTTCAACGGCATCGCAACGTTGGTTCGTGTTCCAGCTCCTTATAACGAATGGAAGCAGGTTCATTCGTGGGATTATGGGGAAGTAGCCTACGATTTGGACGTTTCTCCCGATGGCCGCTTGCTTTCCGCATCTGTGGCTGAAATCGACGGAAAGCACTCCCTTCAGATTTTCCGAACAAAGGACTTGCTCGCGGGAAAGGTCGAGCCCATCGCGCACTTTGATTTCGGAGATTCACTCCCGCTCGATTTTGTTTTTTCCCCGGACGGAAAATGTGTTTATGGGAGCTCCTACTACACCGGAGTCTCGAACATCTACCGCTACGAGATTGAGGCCGGAAAGCTGGAGGCGCTCAGCAACAGTGAAACAGGCTTTTTCCGACCGATCCCCTTGCAAGACGGCAAGCTGATTGTGTTCCGCTATACCGGCGAAGGTTTCGTTCCTGCGATGATCGAGGCCAAATCCACCGAAGACCTCGGCACGATCACTTTTCTTGGGGCTGAGATTGTCGAGAAATATCCTGAGCTCAAGGAGTGGAATGTCGGGTCGCCAGCCAAAGTTCCGCTCGAATCCATGATTACCAGCAAAGGAAAATATTCTTTCTTGAAGAACATCCGCGGCGAGGCGGCTTATCCTGTAGTGCAGGGGTACAAAGACTCTGTCGCCTACGGGTATCGCGTTAACTTTTCCGATCCACTTTCCCTGAACCGTATCAACGTAACGGCTGCTTACTCACCCGATTCACCGCTTCCGTCCGATGAGCGCATACATGCGCGGTTCGAGTTCCAGCGCTATGACTGGAGGGCCAGCGCCTCGTATAACGCTACGGACTTCTATGATCTGTTTGGGCCGACCAAGACCAGCCGCAGGGGTTACGCTTTTGGCCTGGGCTACGACAGGATGCTTCTCTACGATCAACCGAGAAAATTGACTCTTAGCATCGATGGCAAGTTCTACGGAAATCTGGATCGCCTGCCTGATTACCAGAACGTGGTGGCTACTTTCGATAAGCTATTTACAGTCAGGGCAAAACTCGGATACTCAAATCTGCGCTCCTCACTCGGACACGTGGACGATGAAAAGGGTCAGGCATGGCAGGTTGCGGCGCAAAACGATTATGTAAACGGCACGGCGATACCGAGGATTTGGACCGACTACGACTGGGGCTTGGCCCTGCCTTTGCGCCATTCTTCCCTATGGCTGAGGAGTTCAGCAGGGACCGCTTTCGGGGATCGGCTTTCTCCCTTTGCTAACTTCTACTTCGGAGGATTTGGAAATAACTGGGTGGATCACGGTCCGGAAAAGAGGTACCGCGAATATTACAGCTTTCCGGGAGTGGAGCTGAACGAAGTCGGCGGGAAAAACTACGCGAAGAGCGTGCTCGAGTGGAACCTTCCTCCGGTTCGCTTCCGCCGTGTGGGCAGGCCCGGTTTTTACTTGAGCTGGGCCCGGCCGGCGGTGTTTACCAGCGGCGTAATCGCAAACATGGACGATGCAAATCTTCGCAAGACCGTTCGAAACGCCGGTACGCAGTTGGATCTGCGGTTTAGTTTGCTTTCGAGACTGGACATGACCCTCTCCGGCGGATACGCTGTGGCCTTCGGAAACAACCTAACCAAACATGACGAGGCCATGATCTCGCTCAAGATCATGAATTAATGCTTTGCGTGAAACCACGCGCTGGTCACCATTCTTGGACGGTATTCCTACGCAGGGCGGCAGGCGATGACGGAGCTCATTCCTCGCCTGATCGCAGGGTTCCTCCCGGTTCTGATCTTCCTGGGCGTGCTGATCTATCTCGATAGCTACAAACTTGTCAGGCTGCGCTGGGTGGTCTTCACAATCTTGCTCGGTGGAGTGGCAGCGGCAGCTAGCTACGCGGCCAATGGGCTGTTGTTGTCCCGCTTGGCGATGGATTTCACAACCTATTCGCGATACGTCTCGCCTGTGGTTGAGGAATCCGCCAAAGCGCTCGTGGTCATCTGGCTCATCCGCTCCCAGAGGATCGGATTTCTCGTTGATGCTTCCATTTTCGGATTCGCCGTGGGAACAGGTTTTGCGCTTATTGAGAATGCCTATTACCTGCGGTCGATCCCCGACGCGCACCTCGTCGTCTGGGTGATCCGGGGCTTGGGGACCGCGGTCATGCACGGCGGAACGACTGCTATTTTCGCAATGGTTTCTCAGCTCCTGGTAGAGTTTAGGTCGCCGAAGCAGGTTGCTATCTTTCTGCCTGGACTTCTCGCGGCGGTGGTGCCGCATTCGCTGTTCAATCACCTCTTTTTCTCACCGATTTTCTCGACCCTTGCCACTGCGGTGGCTTTCCCGCTGCTGATCTTTGTGGTCTTTGAAAAGAGCGAGGAATCCCTGAGGAAGTGGCTGGAGGTCGGGTTCGACGCCGATACCGAGCTGCTGGAATTGATGAACACCGGCAAACTTTCGGAATCGAAGGTTGGCAAATACCTGCAGTCGCTCCGAGAGAAGTTCAGCGGCGAGGTGGTCCTGGATCTGCTCTGCTACCTGCGAATTCACCTTGAACTGTCCATGCGGGCCAAGGGTATTTTGATGATGCGGGAGGCAGGATTCGATGCTGAGCCGGACGATGAGACGCATGCCCTTTTTCACGAGTTGCGATACCTGGAGGGAACCATCGGCAAGACGGGCAAGCTCGCTCTGTTACCCTTTCTGCATGTCAGCGGGAAAGAGCTTTGGCAGCTCTATATGATCGGGAAATGATCCCTTGAGCGAACCGTTAAGAACCCAGGGGCTAACGGCCCGGCCTTTCTATACTGGAGAAACGAAGTTGTATACAATCGTTTTGAAGCTGACTTTAGAAGACTCGCTCGTCGAGGTGAGGCAGTGTATCGCGTCTCGAAATTCAACGCCCTTGCTTTCCTGGTGCTCCCGGTTGCGCTGTTCGGATTGTCAGGACGAGTGAGTGGAGGTCAAGAACCCGTTAAGGCGGCCTCCAGACCTGTCGTGGTCGACAAGGCTCGAACGCCAGTTGAAAGGGGGATCGACTTGGCTTCGACCGGACATTGCGCCGAAGCATTGCGGATTCTACAGAAGGCCGACTTACGTGTGTTGGACAAGAATTCGCGGTACCAAGCCGCCATGGCCACAGCACAATGCGGGATGGGTGTGGATCAGGAGGACGCTGTCCTCCAGTCTCTGCTGCTGCTGAACCGGGAATTTCCGAACGATTCCAAGGTTCTGTACATCACCACTCGCTACTACTCGGAACTCGCGAATCGAGCCGCACAAAAGCTGCTTGACAGAGCAGGGGACTCCGCGGAAGCCCAGGAGCTTCTGGCAGAATCCTATCAGGCACGAGGGGAGTTTGAGAACGCGATCGCGAAGTATCGTAAGATTCTGGAGCAATATCCGAACCAGCCGGGCGTCCATTACCAGCTTGGCAGAATCATTCTTGCGAAGCCGCTGACACCGGAGTCGGCTGAAGAAGCCAGAAAAGAGTTTGAGGCCGAGCTGCAAACTAATCCGGGGTCACCTGCGGCAGAGTTCATGTTGGGGGACCTTGCTTGGAGACAGCAAAGGTCCGATGAAGCGATCGAGCACTTTTCCCGGGCGACGAAGTTGGATGTAGGTTTGGCGCAGCCCTATCTCGGGCTCGGCATCGCGCTCAACGGCGCAGGAAAGTTTGCCGACGCCATTGAATCTCTGAAGAAGTATGTCGAGCTAGACCCTGGCGACCCCGCAGGTTACTACCAGCTGGCTATCGCGTACGCGCGGAGCGGCAATAAGCAAGAGGCGGAACGGCAGCGGTCGCTGCAACTGGAAGCCGAGAAGAAATGGAAATCAGGTCCGGCCACCACCACCGATTTGCTGCAACCGCATTAAGATCACGTCTACGGAACTGCCACTACAACGGCAACCACACTCCGGTTACTTCCACTTGCCTTCGCCTTCGACGATGGTGATGTAGCGGTCGATGGGCAGGTCCTTGAAGCGTTCCGAAACGCCGCTCGGCTGAGGCCACTTTATTTCCATCCAATCGACCTTGGTCCTCGGCCCGAGGCCAAGGACCATGCGCGGGTCGTGATAGGAGAGATAGCTCCCGCCACCAACCTTGAATTGGTGACGCTCAAAGTCGCCCGAGCGATAAGTGACCTTGGCGCCGATGGCATCTCGATTGGATTTACGGCCGACGAGGCGAAGTCCGAGCCAATGGTTACGCCGGCCTGCGTTGTTGCGGAGCAGAATCGGAGCGCCATTATTGACCGAGATTAAGGCATCCACGGAGCCGTCGTTGTCAAAGTCACCCGTAGCCAAGCCGCGGCCCGCGATAAGTTTTGAAAAAATGGGACCGCTCTGTTTGCTGACATCTTCAAAACCGCGGCCGGTGTTGCGGAAGAGCATCATGGGCTCCGCATAGGTGACGCCGGGGACCATTTTGTCGACATTCAATTCCGGGTGCCCGTTGCAAAGAAGCAGGTCCATGTTTCCGTCATTATCATAGTCCAAGAACTTCTGGCCCATTCCGCTAAGCATCATGGTTCCAGAGGCGATGCCAAGGCCCGGTGCAACGTCGGTGAAGGTTTCATCGCGGTTGTTGCGATACAGCGAGAACATCTCGTGGTCGATGTTCGCAACAAACAAATCAATCCAGCCATCTTGATCGTAATCACATGCATCCACGCCCATACCGGAGCGCGCCAGGCCGAAGGGGTTGTAGCCAACGGCCGCAAGTGCACCTACTTCTTCAAAGCGGCCCCTTCCCCGGTTGACGAAAAGGAAGTTTGGGACGGTGTCGTTGCCAATAAAGAGGTCCATCCGGCCGTCGTTGTTGATGTCCGCCGCAACGACGCCCCATCCTTTGGCTGGCCAGCGGGCAATGCCGGATTCTCGGCTAACGTCCGTAAAGGTTCCGTTACCGTTATTGTGAAAGAGCCAGCAGGGCATCGGTTCGTAGACGCTTGGCCGGCAATACCAATGTTCCCCTGTCAGTTTGTTGCCGCACCAAATGCCGTCGTCGAGTTTCGCGAACTGCAGGACAAATAAGTCGAGACGGCCGTCGTTGTCATAATCAAACCACACCGCGCTGGTGCTCCAGCCATGTGTGGCCACGCCGGCTCTGTCAGTTACGTCGGTGAATGTGCCATCGCCATTGTTGTGATAGAGAATGCCTTGGGCATATTGAGTGACATAGAGGTCGGGAGAGCCGTCGTTATCGTAGTCGCCGACGGCAACCCCCATTCCGTAGGCGTTTCCAGGCACGCCGGCTTTTTCCGTAACGTCGGTGAATGTTCCATCGCGATTGTTGTGATACAGCGCATTCCGCAAACGGCTGGGCGGTTTGTAGAAATCGCACTGGCCGCTGTTCACGAGGTAAATGTCCATCCAGCCGTCATTGTCGTAATCGAGAAAAGCGCAACCGGCGCCATCTGTTTCGGGCAAATGCATTGAGGGAGACAGCCCGGCAGTATGGACCCACTGGATCCCGCTCGAGGCAGGAGGAACTTCTTCGAAATCTGGCGCGGACGGTCCGGGAAAATGGGTCCCTAAGCTCGCTTCAAAAGGAATCGCGTGGGCAGCTATTGCGGACGCCCCACCTTGTCCCAGAATCTTGATAAAGCCACGGCGCGAGAGAAAACTCATCCGTTTTCTATTCAAGGTGACCCAACCGAATTCCTTTGCGAGTTTTTTGAATCATAGCAGCACAAGTTGTAGGCGGACAACGCCCTTACGAAAAGCGATGGCTTCGGACGCAACCAAGAAGGTCGAAGCGGCCGAAAGTCCCTTGGCCAAGCGGGCTACGGACGCAGGTGGCGAGGCTGAAGAGCGATCAAAGCATCGCCATCCAAGAAGGTGACGGCGTCGTACAAAGGAGGTTTCCGAGAGTCGCCCACAGGCGAAGAAACCGGCCCAGCCAGGGTGGACCTCAACAAACCTCAACCTCAACAAATTTACCTCAACAAATTTAGTTGACAGAGCTGGTAGGCCATGGTAGGTTTCGCCCAATTCTGGGTACGGATATTGTATACACGAACTGTCGAGGTGTTTCGGGCCCAGGTAAGTGACGGGGTGCTGAAGTAAGAATCGGGCTCGGGGGTGCGGTCCTTTGCCAACATCCGAATTAACGAAACGAAAATTGCCGCGGTTCGCAATGCAAGCGCTTGCAGAAGCCCCGCGGTTGTTTCGTTTTCCGGCCCGGGACCATTCCTGAGCAATCGTTGACGAATTTCCGGACAAGCATCTGGACGCTAGGAGAAAAAAAATATGTCGAACAGATTGGCTCACTCCTTCCTCAGAAGTGCCCTCGTTTTGTGTCTGGTTTTCGGTGGGTTATGGAGTTCCCAGGCTTGGGGGCAGATCACAGGTCAAGGAACGATTGCGGTTAGGGTGTTGGATCCAAGCGGCGCGGCGGTGCCCGACGCGAATCTGACGCTCGTGGACCTGGCGTCAAACAGGACACGTCCGGGAGTCACGGATGCGTCTGGCACCTATACGTTTGTGGCCCTCCCGGTCGGAACGTACAAGCTCACGGTGGCAAAGGGGGGCTTTGGGAATCAAGTCCTGGAGGCCGTCGCCGTCCAAGCGACGCGCACGACAGACGTTACCGTGAGTCTGACTGTGGGTACACAGGCTACCGAGGTCACTGTAAGTGAGGCAGCGCCTGCGGTGGAGAAAACGTCTAACGCAATCACTGGCACGATTGATTTAGGCCAGGTCGAAGATCTACCGGTCATTGGCCGCGACATTTCGCAATTATCCCAGATTGTTCCCGGCGCCGTTAGCAACGGGGGCGAGACCACTTGGAATGGTATGCCCCTGGCCGCCACGGGGAACAATATTGACGGAGTCATTGCCACCACCAGCCGCATGAAATTTGCCGGTGCATCTCAGCCCTTGGTCGAGGCGCGCATTGAAGATATTCAGGAGATGACCGTCCAAACGGACCAGCTCAACATGAACACGGGATATGGACAGTCGAACTTCCAGGTGAACTTCGTGACTCGCCGCGGAAGCAACATTCTCCACGGGCGCCTTTTTGAAGATCATCGAAATTCCGCGTTGAACGCGAATTCCTGGGTGAACGACGCCAGCGGAGCGGCGAAGCCCAAATACCATTTGAACGACTTTGGCGGCAGCATCGGCGGGGCGGCCATAAAGGACAAATTGTTTTTCTTTGGGACGTTTGCCATGTCCAAGCAGCCTGGCTCCTATCAGACAGGCGGGACAACCTTTCCTACTGCGGCGGCGCAGGCAGGTAACTTCACCTGGACCGACAGCGCCGGGACGCACACTGTCAACATACTCACTCAGATAGCGGGGCCCGCAGGTCAGCCTTCCATAGTAAACCCAGTGACCGCCGGTTTGTTCAGCGCCATCAACGGTTCGCTTAGTGGGGGAGCGGTCACACCGACCGCTGACCCAAATATCAACAGTATCGCCTTCGCCGTGCAGTCTCCGATCACGTATTGGTATCCCACCGTCCGCGTGGATTACAACATCAAGGACAACCTGCGGATGTACGTTTCTTGGAATATGACACAGTGGAATCAGCCCGGTGCCGGAGCTCCGCCTTACCCGGGATCCGCTTTCCAGACCTATGGCGCTTCGAATAAATTTAAGTACTACACCGCGGCGCTCGGTTTTGACTGGACCATTACGCCGACCATTATTAACCAGTTCCGGGGCGGATACCTTTACAACCTTGCGAAGTACAGTTATGACGCCAGCAATGGGTATCTTAAGCTGCCGGAGATTGATTGGCCTGGTTCAGTTGGTACTTCCGGGCAGGTGTTCAGCAATCTTCCGATCAATACCTTTTATCCGCTTATCAATGGCGCGGATAATGTTTCGTGGCAACGCGGCAAGCACCTGCTGAACTTTGGGTTCTCGTACTATCGCGAGCAAGATCACTACGACAACGCGCCAGCAGGGTTCCCCTTTGACGCTATTGGCTTGGTCACCGACGATCCGGCAACCTCGGCATTTGAAAACTATTTTGCAACCAATTTCCCGAAAGCCTCGGCGACGGATCGGTCCAACGCCGAAGACCTATACTCAGTTATTCGAGGCAGAATCAGTGGCGTTAGTCCGGGCGGCGCGGGCTTCCCTTATGATCTAAAAACGAAGCAGTACAGCACGACTGTGAGCGGTTACAACCTGGACGAGCTCCAATCGGCTTGGGGACTGTTTGGCCAGGATGCCTGGCGGCTGCGGCCGGATCTCACTGTAAATTTGGGACTTCGCTGGGATTTCACGGGTGACGACCATGACCTGACGGGCGCCTATCACAGCGCCGACCCGGTTGGCATCTGGGGGCCATCGGGCGTTGGCAACATCTTCAAGCCCGGGGTTCTGACCAGCGACCCAGCTGGCCTCAACCCATCCTACGTTGGCAGAGTCCATGTGTACAAGCCTTGGAATGTCAGCCCACAACCCTCGATCGGCCTTGCCTGGAACCCCAGCTATACCGACGGGGTGATGGGCAAGTTGTTCAAAGGGGGCAAGACCGTCGTTCGCACTGGCTTTGCGCTGCGCCGGTTTACTGAACCCTACCAGTTCTTCTGGAATTCGGCGTCGAACTCGGGCTATGCATTCTATCAAGCTTTTAACCTGAGTCCGGTTACGCCGGGCGCACCACTTCCGGCGACGGGAGGCTATTATGCCGGTAGTTATGAACTAGGAAACTCCCAACCAGCACCCTACACGCTGAGTCCTGCGACCTACCAAAATGTCATTCCGGAATCCAACGAAACCTTTTTCGGTTATTGGACCGGAGTGAACGGAATCAATCCCAACATCCACCAGCCCTATGTGGAATCCTGGAACCTGGGGATTCAGCGCGAAGTCAGCCAGAATAACGTCATCGAAATCCGCTACCAGGGGAACCGTAGCGTTCACCAGTGGGTCAAGCTAAATCCCAATGAAGTGAACATTTTCGAGAACGGATTCCTGGCAGAATTCAAGCTGGCACAGAAAAACTTGGCCATTAACCAGGCAAATGGAAACGGAAATACCTTTGCGAACAATGGATTGGCCGGGCAGTCGCCCCTGCCGATCCTGACTGCGGCCTTTACGAACCCGGGCGGTTTGGATCCCTCAGGATTCACGAACGGTACGTTCATCAATTATCTAACGAACGGACGTGCGGGTGACTTCGCAAGCGCTCTGGCAGGGTCTTCTACTTATCTCTGCAACCTGATCGGAAGCGCGAGTTTCTCTCCCTGCGCCCTAAACGGAGTAGCGAATCCAGGCCACGGCTATCCAATTAACTTCTTCCAAGCCAACCCGTACAACGCGGGCAAGGCGACCGGCTACCTGACGGATCCCGGGTTTGGCGACTATCATGCCCTCCAAGTGGATTGGCGTCAGAGACAGTGGCACGGCGCGCAATTCGACGTGAACTACACCTGGAGCCATACCTTAGGCGTTCAGCCGGGAGATACGTGGACAGGTGCATTCCGCCTGTTCTCCATGCGCGACCTGCGGTTGAGCTACGGTCCAACACTGTTTGACGTTCGGCATACCTTCCATGCCAATGGCACCTACGACTTGCCGTTCGGCAAGGGTAAGGCGATAGCCAATCACGGGGGAGCCGTAGACAAGATCGTCGGTGGCTGGAACATTGGAACCATCGTGACCTATCAGACGGGCCTGCCTTCCCAATTGATTGGCGGGTTCCGCACGACCAATGGCCCGAGTTCGACTCCCTTTGGTGATGCGCTCGGCGATGGCGGCGTCGTCTTCAATGGCGCCACGCTCTCGCAGCTACAGAGCTCGGTCGGCGTACACTCCGCTCCAGGACAAACCTATGCGTTCGGTTTTGATCCGGCGCTGAGGTCTAAGCTTTCAGCCAACACGACCGCCGGAATATCGACTGGAAACCCGTATATCTATGGCCCGCATGAATTCTTTCAAGACCTTGCCATTACTAAGATATTCCGCATCCGGGAAAACCTGCGTTTCTCTTTCCAATCAGAATTCGAAAACGTGTGGAATCACCCGGTCTGGGGTAGCCCCAACACCAACGTCCGTAGCACGAACTTCGGACATATCGGCGTGATGCAAACCTTTCTGAATGGCTTGTTGAAACAAGGTGAGCGTCAGATTGGTTTCCGCGCCAATCTCGAATTCTAACTT
>Ga0126369_10002999_pt1 | contig 12151 bp, 8 predicted proteins | sample PanSoiMetaPlot_1_FD_109646 | JGI IMG/M metagenome (GOLD analysis project Ga0126369, IMG submission 109646) | Tropical forest soil microbial communities from Panama - MetaG Plot_1 | ecosystem: Environmental > Terrestrial > Soil > Tropical forest > Bulk soil | place: Panama | collected 2016-02-17 | reverse complement strand
CGCGAGATGTCGCGCGGCGCGTAGACCTGCGTCAGCCCCGTCAGCCCCGGACGGATGCCGTGACGTTCCTCGTATCCAGGAATCTCCTCGAGCCGGACCATGCGGCCGTCGCCACGTACGTCCACTTCTCCGGGGCGCAGCGGACGCGGTCCGACGAAACTCATGTCGCCGCGAAAAATGTTCACCAGCTGCGGAAGTTCGTCCATCGCGGTGCCGCGCAGCACGCGACCGACTCGTGTGATGCGCGGATCGTCTTCGGTCGCTTGCACCGGTCCGGTCAACGCCTCCGCATCGGGCCGCATCGATCGGAACTTCAGCGCTTTGAACACACGCCCGTTCTTGCCCACGCGGTCCTGTGGAAAAAAGACCGGGCCGCCATCCTCGAGTTTGATAGCGAGCGGAATCACGACCCACAGCGGCGAGGACAGGATCAGTCCAGAGCCTGCGAGCGTCGCGTCGAAAAGCCGCTTGATCATGCCGCCGTCGACGCGGCCGTCGGGCGAGTCAGGCCGGCGAACAGATCGTAGTACGCTCGCACGGCGACGCGGCGGTCGTAGCGCCACGATGCCCGGCGCGCGTTTTCGCCGAGGAGCCGAGCATGGTTTGGATTGTCGTACAGCTTCGCAATGCTGGCGACAAGAGCGTCGATGTCACCAGGGGGCGCGACGACTCCGCACGACTGCGTCGTCGCGATTGTCGCAACCTCGCACGTCGGATCGACAGCCGCGACGAACGGCCGGCCCGCCGCCAGAATCCCGTACAACTTGCTCGGGACGATATAGCCCTCCAGGCCTGGCTTCAGCGAGACGACGAAGGCGTCAGCGGTCGCGAACGACTCGTGAAGAAGGTCTTTGGGCTGATACGGGAAAAACCGCACGTTCGTGAGTCCCCGCTGCGTCGCCATGTCCTCTAGCTGACGGCGCCGGGCGCCGTCGCCGACGATGGCAAACACCAGACGCTCCCGAGACCGCAGGCGCGCGGCGGCCTCAATCAGCACGTCGAGATTCTGCGACAGGCCGACGTTGCCGGAGTGCATGACCACGAACTTGTCGTGGAGTCCGTGGGCGCGCGAGAACGCGTTGTCCTTCGATCCAGGCTCGATGGCCTGGCAGTCGGCCCAGTTGTGGATGACGTGGACGCGATCGGGCCGAGCGCCCTTTTCTTCGACGAGCCGCCGTTTCATCCGATCGCCAAGCGCGACGATCGCGTTCGCCTCGCGCACGAGACGCCGGTTGATCCGATCGAGCGTGCGATTGACGGTCGTGTTGTGGAAGTCTTCCAGCAGCGACGCGACCTCCGGGAAGATGTCTTCGCACAGGAACACGAAGCGCGCGCCGGCGCGCCGCGCCGCCGACAACGCCGCAAGGCCCAGTATCGGCGGGTCCGTCAACGAGACGACGACGTCCTGCGGACCGGTCTGCAGCGTGGCCGCAAATGCGGAGGCGAAGTACGTGAGGTAGTTCGTGGCACGGCCGACGAACTTCTGGCGCGGCAATTGGGTGCCATTTGCCCGCAAAATCCGGACGCCGCGGTGCTCTTCACGCGTCACCGGCCAGAGGCTGATGTTCGACCGCTCGCACGCGTGCAACGCACGGCCGGCGACCACCGAGACGCTGCAGCCGTACTCGCTGACCAGATCTTGCGCGAGCTCGGTCAACAGCTGTCCGGTCGCCGCCTGATCCGGCCAGTACGACCGATTGAAGAAGCAGACTCTCACGCGGTGGCGACCGCCTTCTTGGCTCGCTCGACCTTGTACCAGTCGATTGTGCGCTTCAGACCAGCCGGAAAATCGGTGGTCGCGGCGAAGCCGAACGAGTTCTTCGCACGCGTGACGTCGAGGCTTCGTCGCGGCTGTCCGTCGGGCTTCGTGCGGTCGAACGAGAGCCGCCCCTTGAAGCCGGTGAGCGACGCGATCAACTCCGCGAGATCGCGAATGCTGATCTCGAATCCGGCGCCCAGATTGACCGGATCGGGACGATCGTACTGCTCTGTCGCGCGCACGATGGCGTCGGCGCAATCCTCGACGTAGAGGAACTCGCGCGTCGCGTTGCCGGTTCCCCAGCACACGACTTCGTCCGCTCCGGCCTCGACTGCCTCGACGCATTTTCGGACGAGCGCCGGAATAACGTGCGAAGACGCAGGATCGAAGTTGTCGTGCGGCCCGTAAAGATTCACGGGCAGCACATGAATCGCATCGAAGGCATATTGCTGGCGATACGCCTGCCCCTGCACCAGCAACATCTTTTTCGCGATGCCGTACGGCGCATTCGTTTCCTCGGGATAGCCGTTCCACAAATCGCGCTCGAGAAATGGAACCGGCGCGAGCTTCGGGTACTCGCAAATGGTTCCAACGCCGACGAACTTCTCTACGCCGACTCGTCGCGCGTGCTCCATCGTAAGCGCGCCCATCATGACGTTTTGATAGAAGAAGGTGCCAGGGTTGTCCCGGTTGGCGCCAATGCCGCCGACGACCGCCGCCAGGTGGATCACGACGTGCGGCTTCGACTTCTCGAACAGTTGTTCGACGTCCGACTCGTGCGTGAGATCGCACTGCGTCTTCCGGACGACGATCACGTCGCGGCAGCCGTGTTTCTGCAGCGAGGCGACCACGTGACGGCCCAGAAACCCGCTGCCGCCGGTGACGAGGACGCGCTTGTCGGAAACTTTCATGATCGCTCCACGACGTGCCGCCCCATGACGAGCACATCCATGTGCGTGCGCAGGAAGCAATCGAGCGCCTCGGCCGGCCGAAGCACGATCGGTTCGTTTTCGTTGAAGGACGTGTTCAGGAGCATCGGCACGCCGCTGACGCGTTCGAACGCCTTAATCAAGCTCCAATACCGCGGATTCGAGTGCCGGCTGACGGTCTGGAGGCGGCCGGAACCGTCCACGTGAGTTACGGCTGGCACCACGCACCGCTTGTCGGGTCGAACGGGATAGACCTGCAGCATGAACGGATCCGCGACGGCGCCGACGAAGTAATCGTCGAGCGCTTCCTCGGCCACCGACGGCGCGAACGGACGGAACCGCTCTCGAAACTTGATGCGCGTGTTGATGATGTCGCGCATATCGGCGCGTCTCGGATCGGCGACGATGCTGCGATTGCCGAGCGCGCGGGCGCCCCATTCCATCCGCCCCTGAAACCATCCGACGACGCGGCCGGCGGCGATCTGCGCGGCCGTCCACGCGTCGAGTGCGCAATCGTCGGTCCAGCAGCGCTGTGTGCATCCGCCAGCACGGATATCAGCCTCGCGCCGGCGCAGCGTGTCCACGATGTCCTCGTCTGAGAACTCGGGGCCCCAGTAGCCATGCTCCATCACGAAATCGCGCGGCAGGTTCGAGACGTCATGCCACGCGTGAAACGCCGCGCCCAGCGCCGTGCCGTTGTCGCCGGCCGCGGGTTGAATGAACACCTCGCGAAACGGCGTCTGCTCGCGGACCTTGCCATTGGCGACGCTGTTCATCGCGCAGCCGCCGGCGAGGCACAGCCGAGGATTCTTCGTGACGTCGTACGCATGTCGAAGGACGTGCATGGCCGCCGTCTCGAACGCCGCCTGCAGCGACGCCGCAATCGCTTCGTGCTTCGGCGTCAGCGGCTCGTCGTTGCGGCGCGCGGGCCCGAGCAACTGCTCGAGCTTCGGCGTGAACACGCGGCCGATCGTCGGCTCGCCGTCGGTCCACGTCATCTCGACGCCGTCCGACCAGTGGCTGAAGAACGACAGGTCCAGTTCGAATCCGCCATCGTCGTGCAGGTGGACGAGCGACTCAATTTCACGGCGATATCGCGGCTCGCCGTACGGCGCAAGGCCCATGACCTTGAATTCGTCGCCGTAATTCGGAAATCCAAGGTACTGCGTCAGCGCGAGATACAGCAACCCGAGCGAATGCGGAAAAAACACGCGCTGCAGCACGTCGAGCGACGTACCGGACAGCACGCCCCACGACGTGCTGACGAAATCGCCGAAGCCGTCGATTGCGCATACGGCCGCCGAATCGAACGGACTGACGAAGGCCGCACTTGCCAGGTGTGCCGGATGATGCTCGACGTACCGCATCCGCGGACGGAGGCTGTACTCGTCGAGACCGGTCGCCTGTGCAATGACGTCCGACAGACGGCCGATCCTCGACATGTTGCGCGCGCGATCGGCAAGCGTCCGCTTCGGACGGTTCTGCAACACGAACATCGCTTTTCGCCACAGGTGCGCATGCGGACGGCGCGAGACGGCGAACAGGTCGACGTCTGCCGCGGAAATCCCACCGATTCGCAGACACGCGTCGATGGCCTGTGCTGGAAAACCCGTGACGTGCTTGATGCGGCGGAAGCGCTCCTCTTCCACCGCGCCAACGAGCTTCCCGTCGGTGACGAGCGCCGCGGACACATCGCCGTGGTACGCGTTCAAGCCGAGGACGTTCATCGCAGCAGCGGGGGCATCGAAGGTGCGAGCGTCACCGGCGCCGGTCGAGCGACGATCTGCGCGAACCGAGTCTGGAAGTGGCGGTCGGTGAACATCGACATGAATCGTTCGCGTCCGCCGCCGCCGTACCGCGCGCACATGCCAGGATCGTCGTAGAGAAGCTGGACGGCCACCTCGATCTCGTAGTGTTTCGATGGATCCACGACGAAGCCGGTGACGCTGTGCTCGATGATCTCCGCAGCGGCCCCGGCGCCGCCGATGCAAGCCTTTCCGGCGCGCATCGCTTCCAGAAACACGAGTCCGAATCCTTCGTCGCGGCTCGGCATGACGAAGAAGCGGCATTGTTCGTACAGCGTCGAGAGCGCCTTGTCGCTGACCGCGCCGACGAATTTCACCGCGGACGCGACGCCAAGCTCGCGCGCGCGTGCTTCGAGCCGGGCGCGATCGTCACCTTCCCCGGCGATGACGAGCATCGCGTCCGGATGCCGTTTCACCACGCGTGGCCACATTTCGACGAGCGCGTCATGGCCCTTGTAGCGTTCCGACGCCGACATCCGCGCGACGATGAGCGCCATCGACGACAGGCCGAGCGCCGGTGTGCCGGTCGCCGGCAGTCCCGGATGACAAACCTGAACGTCCAATGTGGCCAGCCGGCGATTGGCCGCCTTGAACCGATCGACCGTGTGCTGCGAAATGGCGGCGATGTCACTCGTGCCAAGGGCCCAGCGTTCGAGCCGACGCACCGGCTTCCACGCTTCGATGCCGCAGAGCATCACGACCGGCTTCGCGGCGCCGCTGATGACGCTGACGGCCTTGGCGACCGGCGCCAGATGCAGATGGCCGCAGACGACCGCCGTCTCTGCGCCGGCATGCCGTGCCGCGTTCAGCGCCGCTGCGACGAACGCGAGGCGGCTGCCGTTCGCCCCTCGCACTTCGATGCCAACGGGCGACAGCTCCGGCGTCCTCGAGTCCTCGTGCAGGCTGATGATAAGTGCGGGCGCCGGAAGCGCACGCGCCATCTCGCGCGACAGCGCCGAGACGCCATCTTTGCCGAGCACGTTCGGCGTCAACAGAATGGATCGCCACATCATCGCGGATTACGCTCCAGTGTGTGGTCCTGCGGATAGGGCCAGCTCGTACGCGTCACGCATCGCACTCGCAACTGAATCCCACGCAAAGGTCTGTTTTGCCCAATCGCTCGCACGGCGTCGCATCATCGGCGCGTCCGTCGCATCCAGCACGCGCGAGATGCCGTCGGCGATTGCTGCCGCGTCATGAGCGACCGAATAGCCGCACCCGACGGCGTGCAGATCCGTCCACGCGCTGCCTTTCGTCGCCACGACTGGTACGCCGGCGGTCAGCGCCTCGGCGATGCTCATCCCGAAGCTTTCGGAATCGGAGCACTGCACCAACACACGGCTGATCGCGAACAAGGCCGCGATCTGTTCGCTGTCGAGCGGACCCAGCCAACGCGTCGCAGTCGACACCGGCGAAAACAGCGGTGCGACGTGCTGGCGGTAGCCGCCCTCGTCGGGTCCTGCAATGAGCAGCCTGGCGCCGGGATGTGTTCGATGGACGATGGCGAACGCCGACGCCAGAAGGTCGAGCCGTTTGATTGGGTGGAGGCGCCCGAGAAACGCGACCACCGTGTCGTTCTCGCATAGGCTCGCTTCTGTGCGAAGGGCGTCGATTGCGCTCGTCGTCGCGCACGTTGACGTCACACCGTTTGGAACGACACGCACGCGCGGACCGTACTGCGCCAACTCGCTCCGCTCAGCTTCGGACGTGGCGTGCAGCAAAGCAGCCGATCGAAGGTTGGCCCGCTCGATTCCCCAGTAGGCGACCGTCTTCAATTCACGATTGCGACGCATCGCCTCCGGCTGAAGCATGCCGCGCGGCGAGATGACGTAAGGCCGTCGTGCCCGGCGCGCGCACGCGACGCCCGACCAGCTGGTCATATTCCAGAGCCCGTGCACGTGGACGACGTCCGCGTTCGCCGCGGCGGTTCTCAACGCGGCTCGAAGCCCCCGAGCGCGCCAGTATCGCTGCGGCCATGCGAGCGGGAAATACCGGACGCGGACGTTGTCGTAGTTGATGCCATCCGGCGCGGCCGGCAGCGGTCGATCGCCGTTGGCGGTCGTCGTGAACACCTCGACGTCGACGCCTGCGTCGACCAGTGCACGACACAGACCGAGGATGCTCCGCGGCGGACCGCCGTACCGGAAGGCCGGCGCAAAAAACGGAGTGACGTGCAGCACGCGCACGAGAGCGCTATTTTGAATCCGGTTGAAACTGCAGCGACGTCGCATCGCCGGTTTGGGCGTCGATGTCGACCGTCGATCCCATGTACAGGTTGCGGAACTTCTCGAACCACAGCCGGTCGAGGATGTAGCACAAGCCGCCCGAGTAGATGAGCAGCGTGCCGCCGAATCCGATCGTCTTCGCCCACGATCGTTCGAACAAGTACAGCGAAACCCATCCGATAACCGTGGAGATTGAAATCGCCATGTCGCGATGATGGTATTCGCGGTAGATCAGTTCGATCGCGCAGCCGATGAACAGCCCCCAAATGAACGCCGGCAGGAACATCCCCGGCACGCCGTAGTCGATGTACGACTCTGCGGCATATCCGAATGCGATATCGGTGTTCTGTTCCTCGCCTGCCACAAACACGCCCGAATACTTCCGGACCATCTCGCTGTCCGAGATGATGTACGGCTTGTCTGGGAAAAGAATGCGCGGTTCGAACACGAAACGCAGCGTCTCGGCCATGAGCTGGCCGTGTGTGTGCGGAAGCACCCTCGGCACGCGATCGACAGCGAGCGCCGGGTAATAGATCGTCCACATGCGCTCGACGAACCCATCGACGCTGGTCAGGAGGCTTTCGGTGTCCTGCGACATCCACTTGTGGACCGCGTCGCCGAGCGCGTCGATGCGCGCCGAGCGATTGTTCTGGAATCGTTCGTCCTCCATATACTTCGCGCGGTATTCCACGCGAACGCCGATCCAGACGACGCCGAGCGTTACCATGACGACGCCGAGCGCTGCGATGCTGAGCCAGTGACGCAGGTTGCGCCTGTTGAAGTATTCGAGAAAGGCGAGCGCCGCCATGATGAGCGGCTCCTTGAAGCCCGCATAGAAGCCGCTAATGCCAAGCACAACTTCGACGACCAGCAGCGCGGCGACGAAGTACCACTCGCCCCGCCCAACCATTCGACGGAAGATCAGATAAACAAGGCCGATGCGCAGGTACGTCATCGCTACAGCGGCCATCGCGAGCCCGCCCAGGTCCACATCGGTGATGCGGACGGCGGACAGCACCGCGGTGAACACAACGTAGACGGCCATCAACGTCTTGAACGTCAGCGCGTGCGCGGGCCGCACGCGCTGTGGCGGTTTCATCCGGGCAACAAGGTAACGGCCGAGCGCAAGTCCCACTGTCGTGGCAGCGACACACCCGAGACCGAGCAGCACCATATAGCGATAGTCGGAGCGGGTGATGGCCTCCAGCCTGCGTCCGGTGAGATGGTTGTAATAAAGACCGATGGTCACCGACACCCACTGCATCGTCACGGCAAGCGGGAGAACAGGAGGCTCTTCCGCTGCGGGCAGCATCACCCACGCGAGAGCCAGCACCGAGAGCGCGAGACCGGCCAACCAGTCGCCGAACAAGATCCATCCCGCGACGCCCGCAATTGGGACGAGCTTTCTCATTTCGCGACGAGATCCCCTTCCATCTCTGCAGCGATCGATGCGTGCGTGCCGCTAAAGATGTTTGTCCACCGACGACCGAATTCGTGCGCGGTGCACTCTCGATCGAGTGCGGTCGTGACGTACAGGCTTCGTGCGCTCGCCTGGTCACGTGCGATTCGGTCACGGAGGAAATGTCGTAGTCCTGCGAGGAGACCGGCGAGGTCGGATGTCTCGCTGAGATAGCCCGTGCGCTCGTGTTCGACGAGCTCCGGCAAGGCTCCGCTACGGAACGTCACGACCGGGAGCCCGACGCTGCGGGCTTCATGCACCACGTTGCAGAATGCCTCCTCGCACAGGATCGGCGCCGACAACAGGTAAGACGCCCTCATCAAATCGAGCACGTTCTCGCAACTGCCGACGAAGTGCACGCGGTCGCTTGCACCCGCTTCTGCGGCGCGCGCCCGCAGTCGTTCCGCGTACTCGACAAATTCCGGTGGCCACGTCGGCCATCTCCCCACCACGATCGCCTGCACGTCGAAGCCTTCCTCGATCAACTGCAGCACGGCGTCCACGGCGAGGTGGGTCCCTTTGAACGGCGCTATCTGTCCTACGGTGAGCAGCGTCGGCCTCTTGCGCGCCAGGACGATGACCTCGTCGTCCACGGCAGCTGACGGCGACCGCCTGCTGAGAGCATTACGAACAAGAGTGATCTTCTGCTCGTCGACGCCCTCCTCGAGGAGACGGCGATAACAGAATCGCGAGATCGCCACGAAGCGCGTCACGAACGGCGACAGGGCGTAATGCCACAGGATCTGCTGTACGGGGCCGCGTTCAGGTGCTGTCGCGAGCCGGAACACGACGGGGACGCCGAGCACGCGCAGCAGCGCAAGCGCCGGGGCGTTGCGAATGACGGTGATGTGATCCGGCGCCAGCGCATGCGTCGGCCGGAAACGGCCCGCCGCTCTCAACAGATGCGCGCTCGTTCGCAGCACGTCCCAGAACATCTGCGCCGCCTGAACGAACGTCCGCGGATGCGACGCGAATGAATAGATGTAGAAGCCCGTGGACCAGCTCGCGCCAATCCGCTCCGCGAGTTCCACGATGCGTTCGTTCTCCCATCCGTTGACGACGCAGTGGACGGTGCCGCCGTTGTCGCGAACGACCCGCAGCACCTCGAACGTCATTCGCTCGAGACCGGACACCACGACCATCGCACCGCAGCACGCGACAACTCGCGTCGTCTGCTCCGATGGTCGGACAAGAGCCTGACACGCGGCGACGAGGCCCGTCGAAGCGGCCGCATAGTCGTACCGCGCGACTCGGGCCCGACAGGCATCGGCCATGGACGTCCGGCCGCCGCGCGCACGAACCCGTTCGAGTGCACGAGCCAAGTCCTCGACGTCACCCGTCCGGTACGTCTCTCCGGTCTCGCCGGCGACAACGAGATCGGGACCGCAGCCGACGTGCGAGCTGACTACTGCAGGTAGACCGGTGGCCATCGCTTCGTTCACAACGAGTCCCCAGGACTCACGCGACGGAACCACGAGGCAGTCGGCGGCGCTGTAGATCTCACCAAGTTGACGCTGATTCACGAAGCCGAGGGCCGCGAGTCGGACACCGAGGCGCTCGGCCTCGCCGCGCAACTCGACGTCGAGCGGTCCCGAGCCCGCAACCACGAGCACGGTGTCGCGACCGAGCGACGCGACCGCAAGCAGCGCATCGAACGGACGCTTGTGCGATTCGAGTTTTCCGGCGATGAGCGTGACGAAGTCTCGCGGTTCGGCGCCAAGGCGCTTACGTGTTGCCGCTCGCGATGCGGGTGCCAGGTACGGGGCGGCAATCGTCGCAAAGCTCCCGTTGTCCACAGACGCCGGTGATGCATAGATCCGCGTCTCGGCAGCTCCATGCGAGATCAGGTAGTCGCGTGAACGGCGTCCCACCGAAAGGTACGACGAGTAGAGCGACAGAAGCGCGCGAGTCTTGACGTGCCACACCAATCGCCGCCATCCGGTGGGCGCGACTTCATTGTTCGTGTCGCCGCGATAAATCACGGGAATGCCGCGCGCGCGCGCCCACAGAATCGCGCGCACGAGGGTGATCGAGTACCACCCCGGCACGAGCACGATGTCGGGCGCCGTTTCGTCGAGCGCGGCGCCGATGCCATGAACGTCCAGCCCCCGAAACGACCGCGTCGAGAAGTCGTCCATCGCACCGCTTTCGCGAACGATCTTCCATTTGTAGCCGTCGAGCAGCGGCGTGTCCCACTCAAACGCCACACCAAAACCCGTTCCCTGCTGATCGGGTGTCGGGCGCGACGCGTACAACACGGTGAGATCGATCTGCGGGCAGTTGGCCGTGATGTAGCGGAACCACGGCGCCATGTACTGCGCTGGATGCGTCTGCACAATCGTCAGCCGAATCATGCGGCGCACCGGTTCAACACGTCGGCAAGCTTGCCCGCCAGCACACAAGCCGACGTCGGCTCGAGCGCGCGCGTGTCGATGGCATCGGCAACGTATCGCGGATCAGCGGCCAGGCCGGCTATGGCCGCGCCGATCTCACGCCCCCGCATCCCCGCGCCGTCGTCGCCATATGTGACGAGCCGAATCGTCGGTGCGCGTCCGATCCCTTGAAGAAGGCCGGCGGCGTTGCTCGCGTCGTGCATCAACGCCAGCACAGGCCGCTCGGCGACAAGCGCCGGGAACACTTTGCTGGGCGTGTAGTGCCGCTCGCGGCTGCCGAGCAGCAGGACGGCCGTCGATTCTCTCAGCACCGCCAGCGCGTCGAAGTAGTCGAGGCGGGGCGCGTGTTCGGTGACGACATCCGCAAGGCCGTACTCCGCGGCGATCGGCAGCACACGTGCCGGCGCATCCGTCGATCGAAGATTGCTGGTCCCGAAAAAGTGCAGACGAACGCGATGCGCGTGTTTGTTGTGAACGCGTTCCGAAGCAAGCGCGGCGAACAGCGCTCGCAAAGTCTCGAAGCCGGTCGGCAGCAACGTCCCCACGTATGACACGTGCACGTGCCCGTCGTCTGGGAAGCGTCGGTTCGGCGCGCCCAGGAACTTCAGATCGCTGGGATCCCATCCGATCGGCAACTCCGCTGTCGCGCGCGGATGCGCGGCTGGCGTGCGCGCGAGCGCTTGCTCGTACGTCGCGTGCGAGACAGCGGTGACGCCGTCCGCAGCCGCGAGCGCGATGGGCTCGAGGCGCTCCGCGACCCAGCGGCTCGCGCGGCTCTTGAAATCGGGCTGGCGTTCGACACCAGGTCCGACGGTGCGTCCCCATTCGCCGACCCAGGGATCCTGGTAGTCGAGTACGAAGGCGACGCCGTATTCGCGTTTCAGCGACGGGCCGAGCAGCGCCGGATATGTCGGGTAAATCGTGATGAATACCGCGTCGAATCGCTCGCGCGCGAGAAGCTCCATCGCGGACTGCTTCAAACCGCGATACGCGCGCAAACCGAGATCGCCGACGCCGAACCGGCGCGTGACGGACGCCGGCCAGGCGCGCGCTCTGACGACGCGAAGGTCCGCAGGCACACTCGTCGCGAGCGCCGTATCGAGACGCCCTTCGTAGTCGCGCGCATCAACGGTCAGCACGGTCGGCTCCCAACCATGGGCGGCCATGTGAGGAGCGAGCAATCGGACGCGATGCGTCCCCGCCGAGCTGTCCGGCGGGAAGTGCGGGGTCACGAACAGCACGCGACGCGTCATGCGGCGTCGAGCGCCTCCATGCCGATGAGACGCCGATAGAGCGCTTCATATTGATCGGTGATCGCTCGAACGCTGAAACGCCGCTCTGCCTCGGCCCGGCACGCGGCGCGCTCGATCTGATTAAGACGGCCGACAGCCGCGCACATCTCGTCGAGTGTGTCGCAGACGAATCCGGTTCGACCGTTCTGAATTCCCTCCGGCACTCCGCCGCGACGGAACGCCACCACAGGCGTCCCGCACAACAGCGACTCCGGCAGGACGACGGGAAACGGCTCTTCCCAGTCGATCGGCATCAGCATCGCGGCCGCCGCGCCCAGCAGCGCGTCCT
>Ga0126369_10002998_pt1 | contig 12153 bp, 7 predicted proteins | sample PanSoiMetaPlot_1_FD_109646 | JGI IMG/M metagenome (GOLD analysis project Ga0126369, IMG submission 109646) | Tropical forest soil microbial communities from Panama - MetaG Plot_1 | ecosystem: Environmental > Terrestrial > Soil > Tropical forest > Bulk soil | place: Panama | collected 2016-02-17 | reverse complement strand
TCGTCGAAGTGGAGCCCGGTGGTCGGCTCGTCCAGCACGTAGAGCGTCCGTCCGGTTGCCCGGCGCGCGAGCTCGCGGGCGAGCTTCACGCGTTGCGCCTCACCTCCTGACAGGGTCGTCGCCGACTGCCCGAGCTGCACGTAGTCGAGGCCGACCTCGCGCAGGGCCTCGAGCCGCTGCCGCACGGCCGGGACGTTGCTCAGGACGTCGAGCGCCTCACCCACCGTCAGCGCGAGGACGTCTGCGATGGAGAGCCCCTTCAGGCGCACCTCCAGCGTCTCGCGGTTGTAGCGGCGGCCACCGCAGACGTCACAGGTGACGAAGATGTCTGGGAGAAAGTGCATCTCGATGGCGATCAGGCCTTCGCCGGCACATGCCTCGCAGCGTCCTCCCTTCACGTTGAAGGAGAACCGTCCCGGCCCGTAGCCGCGCGTGCGGGCCTCGGGAAGCTGGGCAAACAGCTCCCGGATGGGACCGAAGGCGCCGGTGTAGGTCGCGGGGTTCGAGCGGGGCGTGCGACCGATCGGCGCCTGACTGATCTCGATGACCTTGTCCACCATCTGCCACCCGACGAGCTCGTCGTGCGGGGCTGGCTGGTCCCGGCTGCCCCCGAGACGCTGGGCGAGCGCCCGGTAGAGGGTGTCGATGACCAGCGTGCTCTTGCCCGAGCCCGACACGCCGGTGACGCAGGTCATCGTGGCGAGGGGAATGTCCACGTCGAGACTCCCCAGGTTGTTCCCCCGGGCGCCCCGCACGCCGATCGTCCACCCGCTGCCGCGTCGGCGCTGCGCGGGCACCGGCACCTGCTCCACGCCGGCGAGATAGCGGCCGGTCAGCGATGCGGGATCGGCCATCACGTCGGCGGGGGAGCCAGCCGCGACGACTCGGCCACCGTGAACTCCGGCGCCCGGTCCCATGTCGATCACGTGGTCGGCGGCGAGGATCGTGTCGCGATCGTGCTCGACCACGACGACGGTGTTGCCCAGGTCGCGCAGCCCGCGCAGCGTGGCGAGGAGTCGTGCCGTGTCGCGTTGGTGGAGCCCGATCGAGGGCTCGTCGAGGATGTAGAGCACGCCCACCAGCCGCGAACCAATCTGGGTCGCGAGCCGGATGCGCTGACCCTCGCCGCCCGAGAGCGTCGCCGCCCCGCGGTCGAGCGACAGATAGTCGAGACCGACATCGATGAGAAAGCCGAGCCGCGCATCGACCTCTTTCAGGATGGGTCGGGCGATCTCGGCCTCCGCCGGGGCAAAGCCGAGGCCCTGGAAGAAGCGCGCCGCTTCGCCGACGGACAGCGCCGAGACCTCGACCAGGCTCTTCCCACCCAGCCGCACGAAGCGCGCTTCGCGCCGGAGCCGCGTCCCTTCGCACGTCGAGCAGCGACGGTCGGCCACCAGCCCTTCCAGCTCCTCACGCAGCCAGAGCGAGCGGGTCTCGCGCTGCCGGCGCTCGAGCTGGGCGAGGATACCCTCGAACGGTCTCCGGCTGGTCGTGCGCCGCCCTCCGCGCACCTCCACGAACTCGAGCTCCTCCTCCCCGGAGCCCTCGAGCAGCACCTGCTGGGTCGGCGTGGGAAGGTCGGCGAACGGCGTCGCGGGCCGGATGCCGTAGCGGGCAGCGAGCGCCCGGATCGTCGTCTCCAGGTCGGGAAGCGCCCGGAGCGCCCCCGACGCGAGGGCCGCGGGCAACGGCTGATCGGGGTGCGACACGACCCGGGCCGGATCGAAGCGGCGCTGCACTCCGAGCCCGCTGCAATCCGGACACGCGCCGTGCGGGCTGTTGAAGGAGAAGAAGCGCGGCGAGAGCTCGGGATAGGACACCCCGCAGACGGGGCAGGCATGCCGCTCGCTGAAGAAGAGCGCGCGCGGTGCGCCACCACCCGGCTCGCTCGCCTCCACCAGCACCGTGCCGCCGCCGTGACGGAAGGCGACCGCGAGCGAGTCGGCGAGTCGGCGATCCACGCCTGGGCGGACGACGAGCCGGTCGACCAGGACCTCGATCGTGTGCCGGGCCGTGCGCGCGAGCGGGATCTCCTCCGTCAGCTCCCGCACCGTGCCGTCGACGCGGACCCGGACGAATCCGCCCCGGCGCAGCTCGTCGAGCTCGCGCTTGTGCTCGCCCTTCCGGTCACGCACCACGGGGGCATAAAGAAAGAGCCGGGTGTCGGCGGGCAGCGCCGCCAGCCGATCGACCACCTGCTGCACCGTCTGGGCCGCGATCTCCCGCCCGCACACGAAGCAGAAGGGGTGACCGACGCGGGCGTACAGCAGCCGGAGGTAGTCGGCGATCTCGGTCACCGTCCCCACGGTGGAGCGCGGATTGCGCCCGGTGCCCTTCTGCTCGATGGCGATCGCGGGGGAGAGGCCCTCGATGGCGTCGCAGTCCGGCTTCTCCATCTGCTCGAGGAACTGGCGCGCGTAGGCGGAGAGCGATTCGACGTAGCGGCGCTGGCCCTCGGCGTAGAGGGTGTCGAAGGCCAGCGAGGACTTGCCCGAGCCCGAGAGCCCGGTCACCACGACCAGGCGATCGCGCGGGATCTCGACGTCGACGCTCTGGAGGTTGTGCTCGCGGGCGCCGCGAACGAGGATGCTGCCCGCCACGGCGGATTACCCGCCTTCGGGGCGGGGTGGCGCGGGGAGGGGGGTCATCCGCCGAGCTCTTTGCGGGCCGTTTTTACGGCCTGTTCGACGGTGCGCTGGTACTCGGCTAGGTGCTCTTGGGTCTGGGCTTCGAAGCGCATGACCAGGACGGGTTGGGTGTTGGAGGCGCGGAGGAGGCCCCAGCCCTGGGCGAAGCGGACGCGGACGCCGTCGACGTCGATCAGATCGCTGCCGGCGGCGCGGAAGTGGTCGCGGACGCGGTCGGCGACCTTGAACTTGAGCGCGTCGGGACAGTCGACACGGATCTCGGGGGTGGTGTGCGCCGGCGGCAGGTCGGCGAGCAGCTGGTCGACCGTCTTCCCTGTACGCGCGAGAATCTCGAGCAGGCGGGCACCGGCGTAGATCGCGTCGTCGTATCCGAAGTAGCGCTCCTTGAAGAAGATGTGGCCGCTCATCTCGCCCCCGAGCAGAGCACCGGTCTCGCGCATCTTGGCTTTGAGCAGCGAGTGGCCCGCCTTCCACATGATGGCGTTCCCCCCGTGGCGCGACAGGTCGTCGTAGAGGCGCTGCGAGCACTTCACCTCGGACACGATCGTGGCCCCCGGGTTGCGCGCCAGCACGTCCCGTCCGTAGACGACGAGCAGCTCGTCACCCCAGACGATCCGCCCGCGCGGGTCGACCACGCCGATGCGGTCGGCGTCGCCGTCGAAGGCGATGCCGAGCTCGGCCCCGGTGTCGGCGACGGCCCGGATCAGGTCGCGCATGTTCTCGGCCACCGTCGGGTCGGGATGGTGATTGGGGAAACGCCCGTCCATGTCACAGAACAGCTCGCGAACGTTGGCACCGAGGCGGCGATAGATGAGCGGCGCGACTGGACCGGCGGTGCCGTTGCCGGCGTCGACGATCACCGAGATCGGACGGGTGAGCGAGCCGAGCGTCTTCCCGAGGTGGTCCTGATAGGCGGGCACCACGGGGCGGGCCTCCGTGGCTCCCGCGCCGGATCGGAACCGACCGCTCTCGACCCGTCGCCGGAGGTCCTGGATCTGCTCGCCGTGGAGCGCCTCCTGGCCGAGGCAGACCTTGAAGCCATTGTACTCGGCCGGATTGTGGCTCCCCGTCACCTGGATGCCGCCCTCGAGACCCCAGTGGAAGAGCGAGAAGTACATGAGCGGCGTCGGGCAGACGCCCAGGTCGACGACCGTGAGCCCGCTGGCGACCAGCCCCTCGCCGAGGGCGGCGGCGTAGCGATCCGAGGTGAGACGGCAGTCCCGGCCCACGCTCACCCGTCGCTTGCCGGCCTCGAAGGCCAGCGTGCCAAAGGCGAGGCCGAGCGTGCGGGCAAAGGCGGCGTCGAAATCCTGCTCCGCGATGCCCCGAATGTCGTACTCCCGGAAGATGGCAGGGTTCAGTCGAGCACCTCCACGTGATGGCGTTCCCGGAGATCGCGCGAGAGCCACTGCTGGAAGCGCGTCTCCAGCGCCTCATTGTACAGGGCTTCGCGGATGTCCTCCCTCACCTCATCCAGGGGCCTGTGGCCGCCGGCGATGCGCTCGTCGACCCGGAGCAGGTGGAAGCCGCTGCCGCTGCGGACCGGCTCGCTGATCTCGCCCGGCTTGAGGCGGAAGAGCACCTCCTCCAGGTCGCTCTCCATCTCCCCGCGGGAGAAGGTACCGAGCTCGCCGCCCTTGTCCGCCCCAGGGCCCTCCGAATATTGCCGCGCGAGGGTGGCGAAGTCGCGCCCGGAGAGCGCAAGCTTCCGCACCTCCTCGGCCTTGGTCCGCGCGTGCTCGAGAGCCTCGTCCTCGCTGGAGTCGGCAGGGATGAAGATGTCCCGCACCCGGATGCGCTCGGCGATGACGTAGTCGTCGAGATGCTGATCGTAGTACCGCCGGATCTCCTCGGGTGAGATGTTGACGTGCTGGCGGATCTCCCGGTTGACCAGCTGGGCCTTCTCGATCTCCCCCTTGACCTTGGCGCGATACGCTTCCCAGGTCATGCCCTGCTTGGTGATCGCTTCCTTGAAGCGCGCGTCGTCCATTCCGGTGCGCGCCTGGACCTCGTGGATGTAGCGGTCGATCTCGTCGTCGCGGGCCACGATGCCGAGCGCCTTGATCTCTCGCTCGAGGAGCTTTTCGGTGATGAGCGCTTCGAGGACCTGGCGGTTTCCGGCTCCCCCCGCGTCGCGGTCCTTGGCGTACTGCTGCAGCTCGTGTGCGGTGATCGGCTCGCCGTCGATCGTGGCGACGATGCGATTGGCGATCTCCGCCCTCGCCGCCACCACCCACAACACCGTCGCGAGGCCAACCGCCCCCAGGCCGCCGCGGGCGCGCATCGCGGCGCCGCGTATCATGCAGCCGAGAGCCTCTGCAAGAGCGCACGCAGCTCGGCGATCAGTCCATCGTGATCCGTCGCCTCGGGGCGCACGGCCAGCGCCGTGCCGCTGAGCAGCTTCCACCGCCCCTTGCTGCCCCGGACGAGCTCGACCAGCCGCGTCGGATCGACGCGCGTGCCGCCCTCGAACTCGAGCACCACGTCGTCTCCCCGGCGGCGCGCCCGCAGGACGCGGAGGTCCTTCAGCCAGCGCCGCAGCTCCATCAGGCGCATGAGGGTATCGACGAGCGGGGGCACGGGCCCGTAGCGATCCACGAGCTCCTCGCCGATCACCGTCAGGTCGGGCATCCCGCGGATGCCCGCCAGCCGCTTGTAGATCACCAGCCGCTGGCTGACGTCGGGGACGTAGGTCTCGGGGATGAACGCCGGGATGCCGAGCTGGATCTCCGGCTCGATCTCGGCCTCGGGGGGATCTCCTCGCAGCTCGCGGACCGCCTGCTCCATCATCTGCATGTACAGCTCGAGACCCACGGCCGTGATGTGGCCGGACTGCTGCTTGCCGAGGAGGTTGCCGGCGCCCCGGATCTCGAGGTCGTGTGCGGCGAGCCGGAAGCCGCCACCCAGGTCGTCGAGCTCCTGCAGCACGCGGAGCCGCTTCTGGGCGTCGGGCGTGACCAGGTGCTCGCCCGGGATGAGCAGATACGCATAGGCCCGGTGATGCGAGCGGCCGATGCGCCCCCGCAGCTGGTAGAGCTGCGCCAGCCCGAGGGTGTCGGCGCGCGAGATGATCATCGTGTTGGCGGTCGGGATGTCGAGCCCGGACTCGATGATGGTGGAGGTGACGAGCAGGTTCGTCTTCCGGTGCATGAAGTCGAGCATCGTGCGGGCGAGCGTGCCCTCGGGCATCTGGCCATGCGCGACGGCGATCGCCGCCTCGGGAACGACCTCGGCGAGCCGGCGGGCGACGGCCTCGATGTTCTCCACCCGGTTGTGCACGAAGAACACCTGCCCGCCCCGTGCGAGCTCGCGCAGCACCGCGTCGCGGATGACCGCCTCGTCGTAGCGCGTCACGTAGGTGCGAATCGCCAGCCGGTCGACCGGGGGGGTCTCGATGACCGAGAGATCGCGGATTCCCGAGAGCGCCATGTTGAGCGTACGCGGGATGGGCGTGGCCGTCAGCGTCAGGACGTCGACCGTGGGGCGGAGCTTGCGGATGCGCTCCTTCCCGCGCACCCCGAAGCGGTGCTCCTCGTCGACGATGAGGAGCCCCAGCTGCTTGAACGCGACGTCCGCCTGCAGCAGACGATGCGTCCCGATCACGATGTCCACCTCGCCCGAGGCCAGCCGACGGAGCACGTCGCGGTTCTCGCTCGTGGAGCGGAAGCGCGAGAGCGTCTCGATGACGACGGGATATCCGGCGAAGCGCGCGCGGAAGGTCTCGGAGTGCTGCTGGGCGAGGACGGTGGTGGGGACCAGGACCGCCACCTGCTTCCCGGCCAGCACGACCGCCCAGGCAGCCCGCAGTGCCACCTCGGTCTTCCCGAAGCCGACGTCGCCGCACACGAGACGGTCCATGGGCTTCGGCGCCGCGAGATCGGTCATCACGTCGTCGATCGCGCGCTGCTGGTCCGGCGTCTCCTCGAACGGGAAGCGGGCGGCGAATTCGCCGGACAGCCCGTCCGTCTCGCCGTAGGGCGGCCGCCCGTGCGCCTCCCGCGCGGCGTAGACATCGAGCAGCTCGTGCGCCATGGCGAGTACCGACTCGCGGGTCTTCGCCTTCAGCCGCTCCCACGAGGTGCCGCCCAGCTTGTCGAGCGCGGGCACGGCGCCGTCCGCGCTCACGTAGCGCTGGACCAGGTTGATCCGATCGACGGGAAGGTAGAGGCGATCGCCTCCCTGATATTCGAGATGGAGGTAGTCGCCCTCGGTATCCGCCACCTGCATGTGACGGAGCCCACGATACTGGCCGATGCCGTGGTCGGCGTGGACGACGTAGTCGTTCGGCTTGAGCTCGGCGAGGCTCGTGAGCCAGTCGGTGGGCCGCGTGGGCAGGCCGCGGCGAACCTGGCGGCGCTCCCCGAAGAGCTCCGCCTCGGTGACGAGGGCGAGCCCATCGGCGGGCAGCCAGGCGCCCCGCGTCAGCTCGCCGACGAGTGCGAGTGGAGCGCGGCCCGCGGCCGCCATCGCCTGCGGGAAGCGGGCGCCGCTCGCGGTGAGCGTGATGCCGTGGCCGGCCAGCAATGCCTGCAGCCGGTCGCGCTGCGCCACGCTCGTCGCCACCAGGACTAGACGGGCCCCTTCGCGCTGCCAGCCCGTGAGACGCGTCACGACGGGAGCGAGGGCCCCCTCGGCGCCGGGAGCGGTGCGCAGGGCGAGACTGTCCGTCGAGTAGCTCGTGACTTTCAGAGAATCGTCGGCGAGCAGATCGAGGCTTTCCACCTCGACGCACGGGCGGCTCTCCAGCATCGTGCGCCAGCCGCTCGGGTGGACGTAGAGGCGCTCGGGCGGTGGATGGAAGCGGCCATCGCGTACCGCCGCGGTGGCGTGCTCCTCGATCTGCGTCCACACGGTCTCCAGCGCCGCTTCCACCTCGGCCGGCCCCTGCGTCCAGAGGAGCGTCTCCGCCGGCAGGTAGTCGGCCAGACTGCCGGGCTCGTCGTAGAGGTAGGGGAGGAGCAGCTCGCTGCCGGGCAGCACGAAGCCCGAGCGCGCCGCCTCGACGAGATCACGCCGCTCCTGACGTGCCAGCCCGAGCTCGGCGGCGCGCGTGTCCACCGCCCGTGCCGCCGGCTGGAGACGCGAGAGCCCGAACTCGCGCATGGGCAGCAGGAGCACGTCCTCCAGCCGATCGAGCGACCGCTGCGAGGAGGGATCGAATTCGCGCAGGCTCTCGACCGTGTCGCCGAGAAACTCGATGCGCACGGGGCGGGTATTGCCCGGGGGGTAGACGTCGAGGATGCCCCCGCGCAGGGCGAAGTCGCCCGGATCCTGCACCAGCGGTACGCGGTGGTAGCCCCACTCGACCAGCCGCCCAGTGAGCGTCTCGGGCTCCAGGGATTCGCCGGTGACGACGTAGGTCACGGCCTCGGCGAAGGCGACGCGAGGCAGCCCGCGCTGGAGCCACGCCTCGGCGGTGGTCACCACCACCGGGTCCGGGGTCTGGAGGAGGTGGTAGAAGCCCTCGGCCCGGGCAGCGACCGTCTCCCGGGTGGGCGAGAGCGCCTCGAAGGGCGGCACCTCCCACGCCGGCAGGTAGTGGACCCGTCGGCCGAGAGGCCCGGCGATTCCCCCGTCGCCCAGGAAGAAGCGGAGGTCGGCGGCGAAGGCCTCGGCCTCGGCTGCAGCTGAAAGCGTGACCACCACGGGTCGCCGGCGGTCGTCGAGCAGGCGGGCGAGGCAGAGACCTGGGGCACTCCCCCGCAGCCCGCCGACCCGGACCCGCGCCGTGGGTGACGCCTCGAGCTCGCGGCCAAGCCGGTCCACGAGTCGAGCGAGCGACGCCGCGGCCACGGTCTCCGCGATAGCGGCCCGCCGCCGAAGCGGCAAGCCGCCGGACACCGAGCTACCCCTGTCCCCCCGAGTCGCGCACGATCGCGTAGAGCGGCACCACCAGGTGGCCCTCGTCGGGGTCGTCGGTGAAGATGTCGATCGCCCCCTCCACGGCGCCGGGCTGGACGTGGTCGCGGAGCCGGAGCGTGAGACGGTACTCGAGGCCGTCCCGCAGGGTGCTGAGCTCGTAGGTGACGAGCTCCTTCGGGACGGACACCCCGGTCACCGCGAGCGGCCGGGAACCCCGGTTGCGAATGAAGAGGTCACGCTCGGGGGCCTTGCCGTGGGCGATGCCGAAGGTCACCTGGGGCGGCAGTACCACCACCTCTCCCTCGATGCTGCCAAAGACGGGAAGGGTGAGCGTCGATTCGCGCGGGCTCGTCGTGCGAAGCGTCAGCTCCTCGCTGAACCGGCCGAGCGGGGCGTGGGCGTCGAGCTCGACCAGGATCCGCTGGCCGGTTCCGTCGGGACGCGGCTCGACGACCGCATGCAGGAGCGGGCCGGGCGACTCCACCCCCGTGACGGCAAACGACGCCCCGGCGCGTCCCGGCACGACGAGCACCTCGTGGCGCGTCCGGTCGCCCCGCCGCACGCGACCGAGATAGAGGGGGCTGGGCGTGACGAGCAGATCGGCTGCCACCTGGCCGGTCATGGTGAGCGGGAGAACCGGGTAGTCGGGGTCGTTGGTGTAGACGCTGACGATCTTGTTGACGCGGCCCCCCATGCGGGCGGTGTCGACCGTGACCGTCACGCGGGCATCCGCGGCGCTCGGGACCTCGTGGGCCGAGACGACCGCCACGGTGCATCCGCAGGAGCTCTTGACGTGATCGATGAGCAGCACCCCGTCGCCCCGGTTGGGGAGCACGAAGGTGTGCTCGACCTTGGAACCGCGTTCAACCGTGCCGAAGTCGAAGGAGCGCTCCTCCAGCGCCAGACGGGGTCCCGCGGCACGGACCGGGAGGGCACCGGCCAGGAGTGCGAACGTGCACCAGAGGAGGACGCGCCCCGGTCCCGGCATCAGAACACGCAAGTGCACTCCGACGGAATATCCTGCGCCGTACATGCCCCGTCCAGGCAGGGATTGGTGACCGGATCGCAGGGCACGCCGGTCTGCGAGCACGAGCCGGACTGGCAGGTGTTCACGCACGAATTGAACGGGGTCGTCGGATCGCAGATCTCTCCGTCGTCGACCCGGCCGTTCCCGCAGCTGTGGCGGAGGTTGAGCGTGTACCCGATGGTGTTGGACTGGAACGAATCACCGTTATCGCTCGTCCCGAACGCGGTCGCGTGGACGATGAGCGGGAGTGAGACGAACTGGCTGGCCGCTCGACCGACGTACTCCTGGCGGAGGCAGCTGAAGAGCTCGGGCGATACGAGCGGCAACATCTCGATGAAGACGACGTTCGGCGCGCCGCTGTCCGAGGTGGTGTCGCTGCTGTTCACGGGGTTCATGCGCGCGCCGACGAATTGCGTGTCGTGCTTGAACTGAGCGCAGGCGGTGGGAAAGCCCTTGCGCGTCGGCACGGTTCCTCGCAAGCGCTTCGCACCCTTGATCTTGAAGCTCAGGTTGATGTGGTCGAGCTGGATCCCCTGGTTGAGCATGTTGTTCTGCAGCTGGATCCAGACGCCACAAGGGTTGCCGAAAGGATTGTTGATGTCGGGGTAGTAGATGGTCGGTCGGCCGTACGTGTTCCACAGCCCCATCGCGAACGAGCCCTCACCGATCGCCGACTCGACGGTGGGGATCTCGCACTTGATCTGATCCTGGCTGATCTCCGACTTGCCCTTGAACCACCCGACCGCGCGGAACACCGTCCCGTTCGGGTTGTTGTCGGCGGCGACAGACCCGACCGTCACCAGCACGGTGAGCAGCACCGCCGCGACCTGTCCGCATCTCCTGATACGCATGACTCTCCTCCCGCCCCTACCCCTCGGACGCCTGCACGCGTCACAGATGATTCACGATCTCCTGTGCTGTCAGTTCGACGAAGCTCGTCCGACCGATGTCCTCGACACACACGAAGCGGATGCGGCCATCGACGGACTTCTTGTCGGTCTGCATGGCGAGCGCGAGTGCCGTGCGCGTGATTCCTCCCGGCAGCTCGGTCGGCAGACCGACACGCTTGAGGAGCCGTTCGATCCGCTCGACGGTCGCCGCCTCGCAGCGCCCGAGGGCGTGCGAGATGCGCGCGGCCGCGACCATGCCGATGGCGACGACCTCACCGTGGAGAAAGCGCCGGTAGTCGGTGAGGGTCTCGAGTGCGTGGCCCACGGTGTGCCCGAAGTTGAGCACCATCCGCGCACCGCTCTCCTCGCGCTCATCATCGCTCACCACCGCGGCCTTGTGGCAACAGCAGGCGGCGACGAAGCGGACCAGCCGTTCCCGGCGGAGCTCGAGGACCTCGGAGAGCCCGTCCTCGATCTCGCGCAGCAGGGCGGCGTCCCGGATGATGCCGTACTTGATCGTCTCGGCCATCCCCGCGATGAACTCGCGGCGGGGCAGCGTGCGCAGCACGTCGACGTCGGCGAGCACGAGCCGGGGCTGGTGAAAGGCCCCGATCAGGTTCTTGCCGAGCACGTGATTCAATCCGGTCTTGCCGCCGATGGCCGCGTCGACCTGCCCGACGAGCGTCGTGGGAACGAGTGCCGTGGGCAGACCGCGGAGCAGGGTCGCGGCGGCGAAGCCTGCGAGATCCGTCACCACGCCGCCGCCCACCGCAACCACGAGCGAGCGGCGATCGAGGCCCATTTCGAGAAGACGATCGTAGAGCACGGCGAGCCAGGCGAGGGTCTTGTGCTCCTCGCCGTCGGGGAACTCGACGGCGGCCGGGTGGAAGCCCGCGGCGCGCAGCGACTCGAGGATCGGCTCGCGGTAGAGCGCCCCGATCCGCTCGCTGGTGACGACCGCGGCGCGCCCGCGAAGCCCGAGCGCGGCCAAGCGACGCCCCAGCTCGGAGAGGACGCCCCCACCGACGACGATCGAGTACGAGCGCGACCCGAGGCCGACCTCGACCTCCTGCACCACGCCTCCGGCGGTCACCCGCGTCTCCACCTCGACGACCTGCACGCCGTCACCGTCCTGCCACGAGCCCGCGCACGCGATCGACGACGTCGTCGAGGCTGAGCTCCGAGGTGTCGATCGCATGGGTGGCGATGGCGTACGCGGGCGCGCGCTCGGCGAGCAGCGCCTGGATGCGCGCCAGTCGACCCGGCGCTCCGCGCTCCTTCGCCAGCAGCGGGCGGCTCTGCGGGTCGCCCACCCGCTGGAGGATCGCCTCGGGGCGGGCCGTGAGGCAGACGATCGGCCCCGCCGCTGCCAGGCGGCGGCGGTTGTCGGGGTCTAGCAGCGTTCCCCCACCCGTGGCGATGACCCCGTCGGGCATGCTGCACGCGCGCTCCACCGCGGCCCGCTCGAGTGCCCGGAAGCGCGGCTCGCCCTCGTTGGCGAAGATCTCGGCGACCGTGCGACCGGCGGCGGCCTCGACCAGGTCGTCGATGTCCATGAACGGCCGGGCGAGGACGCGGGCGAGGCGACGCCCGACCTCCGTCTTGCCGGTCGCCATGAAGCCGGTCAGCACCACGTGCACCACCTCAGAAGCTCCGCACCTGCTCGAGATACCCCTCGAGGTTCCGACGGATCTCGACCAGCGAGTCGCCGCCGAACTTCTCGAGG
>Ga0126369_10002997_pt1 | contig 12153 bp, 11 predicted proteins | sample PanSoiMetaPlot_1_FD_109646 | JGI IMG/M metagenome (GOLD analysis project Ga0126369, IMG submission 109646) | Tropical forest soil microbial communities from Panama - MetaG Plot_1 | ecosystem: Environmental > Terrestrial > Soil > Tropical forest > Bulk soil | place: Panama | collected 2016-02-17 | reverse complement strand
GATCCTAGGACGAAGCCGGATCGCGCCTGCCGACACCACCTCGGGAAAACTTTTCGGGAAGGACGTCGCCCGGTTCTCCCAAATCGGTTGGTTCGTTGCCGCTCTTCATCAGTCTCGTTGTATTAGGGACTGATCAGCTTGCGGCGGCTGCCGCGAAGCGGCTGATTGCCGCCAGCTTTCTCGTGAAATCGGTTCGAAATACGGCTGCTGGCGAGGATTGATCGCGACGCGACCCTAAGGGTAACCGTGACGGCGGATCATACTGGCTCGATTTTGGCCTGCGGGCATGCCGCTAAGCGGCGGGCGAGGTAGCGTGCCTGTTGCGCGGGCGGCGTTGCTTTGCAGGTGGTAAGGTGACACAGCCTTGCCACGAAGGATTATGCTGCGAGGACCGCAATGACGCTCATCATCAACAACGACGATGTCGCCAAGTTGCTCACGATTGAGGTCACCATGGATGCACTGGAGCAGTCATACCGGAATCTCGCCTTCGGCGAGGCGATCTGCCGACCGCGCATTGACATCCGAATTCCGACCAGCGACCCGACAAAAAACTACCAGTTCGGCTCGATGGAAGGAGGCTCCACCGAAGGATACTTCGCGGTTCGAATGAAGTCCGACGTGATCTACGAAACGATCTATAACGGGGCCATCACGCGCAAAAAATATTGCATGCGCCCCGGCCTGTTCTGCGGGCTGATCTTCTTGACTTCGATAGAGACCGGCGAGCCGCTGGCTTTCATCAATGACGGTGTGCTCCAGCACATGCGCGTCGCCGCTGATGGCGGCATCGGGGTCAAGTATCTGGCGAGAAAGGACGCGGAGGTGGTCGGCATGCTGGGTTCGGGGGGCATGGCCAAGTCTCATATGCAGGCTTTCATGGCAGTGCGACACATCAGGCAGCTGCGAGTCTACAGCCCGACCAGGGAGAACCGCGAGGCTTTCGGGCGCCAGATGGCAGCCAAGTATAATATCGAGGTCACAGTCTGCGATCGGCCGGAGGACATCTATAAGGGCGCCCACATCGTTGCTGCGCTGACGGATTCAGCGGTGCCGGTTCTCGACGGAGCTCTGCTCGAACCCGGCACTCACATCGTCAACGTCGGTGGCAGCGGCAGACTCGACGCCGAGAGCCTGAGGCGGATTGACATCTATCTGCGCTTTGGCGATGCACCGGCACCGGTCGGTCGCCCGGAACTTGCGATTGACGATCAGTTCCTCCGCTGGGAGGCAAGGCCCGGCTCGCTCAAGCGCCGCAGCAGGGGGGCTTGGGAGGGCGCGCCCGGCATCGCGCTGCCTGACAAGCGCGTGACCCTTGGCGATGTCGTCAGCGGAAAAGCGGCCGGGCGCACGTCCGACGAGCAGATTACATGGTCGGAGCGCGGCAATTTGCAGGGAGCGCAATTTTATGCCGTTGCCGGTCGGGTATACGAGTTGGCCAAAGTCGCGAAACTTGGATACGAGATCCCGACTCATCTGTTGCTACAGGATATTCGCGACTGACTGCGGTAAGCGGTAGCGATTGGTGGCGGTGCCAAATCGTCCGCCCTTGGAGGCAGACCTGCCGTGCCCGCGGCGCGACACCCGCTCATTTTGACCCAACTGAGATATTGGCCGCCCCGCCTGTCGGCACCTCATGTCTGCCGAGCAAAAGAGATTTTTTGAGCAGGAGCGCCGGCAATAATGATTCAAAACAGGCGTTGAACGCGCAAGATCGATTCAAGAAGTCTGCCATCACAATCCGATTGTTGCGCACTGACAGAGCGTCTCAGGTTTTTTACAGTTCCTCTGCTGTCGTGTCGACCGCCCTGACTGCAATTGCCATTATCACGCCGCTACGGAGCATCATACCTGAATTAGCTATAGTTGATTTGAAAATCTTTTGAAAACACAACATTTTGCCACCAGACACTAACACATATGTCATTTTAAACATTAAATACGAACCGGTCTGACATGTTGCTGACAATATTTTTTGGTAGAGATTTGAGACACAGACAGCTTGCGCGGGTTGGTGCTGCCAATACGTCGGAAGCTTGGTGGCAGGCGAGGCGGGATGTGCTCGACGGTATCCACCTGCGGCAGGAGCAATAAGGAAATTTCGAGCTGCTTTTCTCAGCGGAAAGGTCGATGACTTGTCAATCACGCACGTCGTGCGGAGGGCACGGGTGAAGATACTCATTGAACACGCACTAAAGCGAGCCCAGCGTGAGAAAACGACCGCCCGACTCGCTAAATCGCATCAACGAGGGAAATACAACGTGTCAATACCACTTAGCTTTCTTTTCGACTAACCTCTTTGGAAGGATTTCGTTCAGATCGAATCAAACGCTGTATCATCGCCCGCGAACGGCTGTCCACCGCTTTGGTTTGCTTCATATTGCCCGCACTCATATAAGAAGACGTTAACGGACAAATGAAACCCTGGCAGGGATACTGACGTTATGCGCGCGAGGAGTTGGGCATGCAGAACGAGAAGATCATCCCGATCGAGCTGCTGCGCGCCGTTGTCGCCGTTAGCGATAACGGCAGCTACACCAAGGCGGCCAAAGCGCTAAACCTTACACAGCCGGCTATCAGCGCGCAAATCGCCCGACTTGGCCAGTTGCTCGGTGGAAGTATGTTCGCGAAGGGATCAGGTATTACGCCGACGAAGCGCGGCATCGTTGCTCTTCGATATGCGCGCCGTATGCTCGCTATGAATTCCCAGCTTTTGGCGCTCGCCGGCCCGAATTCGGCACAACATCGGCTTGTGATCGGATTGCCTAGCTGCATGGGATACCAAAATCTAATTTCCATCTTCGAACGCTGTTCCGATGAGCAGACCGATCAGCGCGTGACATTTCGATGCGATCACGTCCAAACGCTTGTCGGCGACCTCAATCTTGGATCCATCGACATCGCTTATCTTTGCAACGCTATAGATCCACCAGGCATCGCGATCACCGAGTGGCTCGAGCGCATGGTTTGGGTGAAATCGCCCAAGCTCATCCTCGATGACCGCGCGCCAATTCCGCTCGTCGGCTGGCCAGGTACGTATTCGAATCAGTTGGCTGTTGAAAAACTGCAAAAAAGCAGTCTAAGCTTTTTTTTCAGCTTTGCAGCACCGGACTTCGCCGCCCGCCGCGCGGCTGTAGCAGCTGGCCTCGGAGTGCTGCCGATGCCGGCGCGAATCATGACACCCGATATGGAGATTATACGAGCGGGGTTGCCCGAGCTCCCGGACATAAAAATGGGTGTGTTCGCGCGCGATGGGCTTGATTTGCGCAGTGTGCGCATGCTTGTGCATAGGTTGACTGAAGCGCTCGCGCCAGGACCATCAAATCGACTTCGAGATTTCGCGGAGCAAGCACGTCTCGAATCACAAATGCAGTTTGAACGTCGGCGCACAAAAGCAGTGAATTGAATATTTCGCTGCCGCTCGCTTCTTTCCAAGCAAAAACTTTTTCATCTCCGTTGTGCGCGTCCAGCCGATTCTTCTGCCCGTGGGCCCGATTGCGGGTTAACGTTTACCCACAAGTGGCAAATTAAGGCGCAAGTGATGACTGTTGCGGCGCTGCCCGATTCCTGAGTTACGGCAACGGTGGACGGCGAGGATGAACCTGCTGGAAGTGATGCTGCGCGGTGCCACGCATGACGGCGAACCGCTCTACATTTCTACGCGATGTCTGCTCGCTGCGGCAGATGGTTATCGAGCAGGAAGACCTCAGTCGTCAAATGAGCTGATCAGCTCCACTTACGGCGAACTGCAACGCTACAATCATCTTCCATAATCCAGCGTTATCGACTCAAAAAAAATTTCATCTCATTTGTCATGCAATCGCATTTTTTTTGCCGCAAAGCGAGACTTACCTGCAACATCATCTTTAATGAGGGAAAGCCATGCGAAAGATCGTCGCCGCAAAGCTTCACGGTATTCACGTCACCGATGCCAACCTTAATTATCACGGTTCGATCACACTCGATCCGGAACATTGCGAGGGTGCCGGCATATTACCATTGGAATTCGTTGAAATATGGAATGTCCAGTCGGGAGCTCGCATAAGTACCTACGTTATCACTGGAAAGCGCGGTTCAAGAGTGTGTTGTCTCAACGGCGCAGCGGCACGCACCTGCCAGATTGGCGATCAGCTCATCATTTGCTCCTCGATTTACGCACATGCAGAGGAGATCACAAATATAAAGCCAAAAATATTGACATTTAACAAAGATAATTCTGTCCGCGAGCATCTCTCTTATGAGGTAAACAAAATGCGTGATGGCAAGATCGATTTTGCTGTACGTCGCAGCTTTCCCAGTGACTCCATCGTCGACTTGCCACTAAAAACAGTGAGCTGAGAGGCCGAGCGCAATAATTGTGATTTATGAGGGTGCCGGAGCACAAACGCAACAGTAATCGGCAGGTTCGACAATGAAATTTGCACTGTTCTATGGCGGACGATCCGTGGAACATGACTGGTCGATCGCAATGTATGAACACACTGCGCACCACATAAACATGTCCGGTAACAGCTTGGAAAAGCTTCGAGCCATTATCTACTTAGCCGCCAACGGGGAGATCTTTCTCTACCGCACGCAGGGCCAAATTGCCCCTGCGCACGGCGATGTTCTTACTCGCGGCGACGTTATACCGATCGAGGACCTTCCGAGCGTACTGAAGGAGCTGGGGGCTTTCGTATTCTCACTGCTGCAAGGGCAGGATGGAGAGGATGGTCAGATGCAAGCCATTGCCCAGTTTTTTGACGTTCCAGGCAGCTTTGGCAGTAAGTCCGCGGCGATGCTGGCCACCGATAAGTACCTTCAATCGCGATTTGTGGAGGCGGAATTTCGTGATCTTAGCCCGATTCCGACAGTCTGCGTGGATCCCTATCAACTCGATGAGAGCGTGCCGCTTTTGCAGTCAACAATCGGTGCCGGGCCGTGCGTCGCCAAGCCGAACACACTTGGAGGCTCATTTATGACCCAGGCGTTCCGATCTCTTGCGGACTTTGATATCCAGGCGTACGCGGCCAGGCTCAAGCATTACGATGATCGATTTCTTGTTCAAAGCCGAATTTCCGGAGTGGAATACACATGCGGCGTCATTAGTCGGGATGGCGCATACGATCCCCTGCCGGTGGCCACAATTGAAACTCCGAGTCACTTTTTCGGATATGAGCAGAAGGTAACACCTGGCTTGTATAATGTATCCTTCTGCGATCAGGAGGCGCCGGTATGTGGTCGCATTCGACAGGTCTCGTCCAGAATTGCAAAATTATTCGATGTGCACACGTTTTGCAGGTTGGACTTCATTGTGGATTCGAATGGCAATATTCATTTTTTTGAAATGAATATTGTGCCTGGCCTGACCGCCGGCAGCATCTTTCCAAAAATGCTGGCCAAGGCTGGCTTGCACTTGCTGGACCTAATTTCGATTTCGTTTGATAACGAGCAGATCCGCCGCAGGCGGGAGCTGAGAAAAAGGAAGGCAACCAGTAAGACTCGCTTTGGTCGCCCTTTGCAAGCGCTCGCATCGTGAAATGTCCGAAGCCAAACGCGTAGCGGAGGAAAAAGTGACGAGCAGCAGCTCGAGGAGGGTCGCGTGAGCAAAGGTTCGTTTTCTGATCGGCACGAAATTTCCGGTACGTTCGGGGTCGTTGCGTCCAGCCATTGGATGGCAAGTCAAGCGGGAATGGCAGTCCTCGAAACGGGTGGGAATGCATTCGACGCCGCTGTCGCGGCTGGATTCGTCATGCAGGTCGTCGAGCCGCACCAGAACGGCCTCGGCGGCGACGCCGTGATCATGTTACGCCGGGCAGAGAGCGACTTGCCCCAAGTTATTTGCGGCCAGGGTGTGGCTCCCGCGGCAGCATCAATCGCTCGATACAAGGGCCTCGGACTGGATCTCATTCCGGGAACTGGCCTTTTAGCAGCTGTGGTGCCCGGAGCGTTTGACGCTTGGATGTTGCTACTGAGAGATTACGGTATCCGGGGACTCGCGGATGTTCTCCCTATGGCGATTGGATACGCCCATAATGGGTTTCCTCTTACCCGTGAAGCCGCCAAAGAGATCGCCAAGGCAGCCAAACGATTTCGATCGGAGTGGCGGTCGTCAGCATTTGTGTATCTTCCGGGTAATGAAGTGCCCGTGGCAGGAGCACTATTTCGGAACATTCGACTGGCTGAGACATATAACGCTCTGCTCAGTGAGGCGATTGCTGCCAGCTCTGACCGCTGCGAACAGATTGAAGCGGCCCGAAGAGCGTTCTACAGAGGATTCATTGCCGAAAAAGTCGGAGAATTCTTCGACGGACCGAAGGATCATGAAGGGCGGGTCATGTGCGCCGAGGGGCTGCTCAGCGCCGATGACATGTTCAGGTGGGGGGCGACCTACGAAGATGCAGTATCATATAGCTATGGTGACGTGCAAGTGTACAAGCCAGGACCCTGGACGCAGGGACCCGCATTTCTACAGTTTCTCGCGCTGCTGAAATATTTTGATCTTTGTGAAGTCAATCCCTGCGGAGCGGATTATGTGCATACGATCGTCGAGTGTTTGAAGCTCGCCTACGCCGACCGCGAAGCCTGGTATGGAGATCCGAACTTCGTTCGAGTACCGATCGAAGGCCTGCTAAGCGAGAAGTACAATCTCGCGAGAAAGGATCTTATTCGAAATCAAGCATCTCCAGAACTTATTCCAGGGCAACCAAATAACGCGTATCCGACGTTACCATCCTACAAATTGAGCGTGTCGGGCGGCGCCAGCGCTGAAGTTGCGGCCTCTGACCTCAGGCCGCGCGCAAAAGGGGACACCTGTCACATCGACGTAATAGACAGATGGGGGAACATGGTGGCCGCAACTCCTTCTGGCGGCTGGCTGCATGGGGCGCCTACAATTCCGGAGCTTGGTTTCTCAACCAGTACAAGAGGCCAAATGTTTTGGCTCCAGGAGGGATTGCCTTCGAGCCTCACTCCGGGTGCTCGTCCGAGGACCAGCCTCTCACCGACCATCGCGCTTGACAAGAGCGGTGCCGCCTTGGCGTTCGGGTCGCGAGGCGGTGACTATCAAGATCAATGGATTGCTCAGTTCTTCCTGCAGCATTTAAACGGTAGCGATCTTCAGGACGCGGCAGATGTGCCTATGTTTCACAGCGATCACTGGCCTCGCTCTGACTACCCGCGCGATGCCTCACCAGCCAAGCTCACTGTGGACGAACGTTTCGCCCCAACTGTAATCGAGCAACTGAAGAACCGCGGGCACGACGTACACATTCACCCGGGTCGCAGATGGGGCCGTAGCTGTGCGGCAAAGAAATGCGGCATCCTTTTGAAAGCTGCAGCATCATCCAGTGTTCCGCAGGCCCTCGCTGTAGGTCGGTGACGTGACTTTCTTGGCTCGGCAAGCCACCGTATCGGGCGGCAATGCGTTGGTCGCGCTCCTCGCGGCAATTTCAGCGCAGAATCTCTTGGCGACAAACATAATGGTCCCCGCGCTCTCCGCTATCGGCGACGAGCTCGGTGCCTCGGCCGCGACACTCAAACTTACTTTGACGTTATTCTTCATCACATATGCTGGTTCGTTGTTGGCCTACGGCCCGCTGTCAGACCGGTATGGACGCAGGCCTGTCCTGATATGCTCATTGATAATCTACTGCACAGGAAGCGTGGTGTGCGCCACCTCGGCATCCGCTGCCGCTCTGATCGGCGGGCGAATGATTCAAGGTCTCGGTGCCGGCGGTGGCACAATCATCGCGTGGGCGGCAGCTCGGGATTGCTTTGCAGGTCCGGTGCTGCTGAGGACTACTTCGCTCATAAACACCGGCCGCTCGATTGTCCCCGCCATTGCGCCTGCCGCAGGTGGCGTCATAGTGGACTGTTATGGATGGAGGTACACGTTCGGAGCTGCCGGGGTGCTCGGGGGCCTCATGCTCGGATCGACACTGGTGTTCCTTCCCGAGACATTAAGAAGTGCGGCTAAAGCCGAGGCTTTTGAGAGCGTCATCTGCACGTATCTATTGTTGCTCAAGTCTCTCCGCTTTCTCGCTTTCGCTTTGGCTGCTGCCTTTTCGCTCGGGGCATGGTTTGCATTTATAGCAGGATCTCCAACTCTCTTTATGCAGCGTTTAGGACTGTCGCCGACAGAATTCGGGCTTTGCCCGACGTTGATAGCCTCCGGCAGTGTGCTCGGCGGATTTGTCACTGCCCGGCTGGCCAATGCCGCCTTAGGCAGTAACCGTCTTGCTTATCTTGGCTTCGCGACACTCCTGCTCGGAGCCGCCGGCACACTCGCGGTGATTGCGCTTGATATTACCAGCGTCGCTTCGATCGTCGTTCCCATGTTCGCCGTTTCCTTCGGTTGCGGCATCGTGTTCCCTCTCATGGCCGCCAATGCCATGACCCTATCCGCAGAACGAGCTGGCACCGGCTTTTCCCTGATTGGCTTTCTGACAATGGTTGTTGCGGCAGTGAGTACAGCGCTGACGACTGCTAATCCACGGCACGCCGCACAGGTGTTCGCGGTTGTTATGGTCGGGTCGGCGACCGCCTCAATCGCTGGCTATTGGTTCGCAATACATCCGTCACATAGTCAACCCTCGGCGCGGGCGGGAGCATCTATTATGCCAACGAGCGATCGGCATTAGACACAGCCATGACTCGGGTTTATCAGAAGGCATTTTTTAAAAACAAGATTGTGCCTATCGCAGAGGCGACCCTAAACGTTGCAAGTTCAGCGGTCCTGTATGGACTGAGCGTTTGCACTGTTTTCCCGATCTTAATTGCAGGCGGCAGCGTTGCCGCGTTTCGCTTGCGGGATCATTTTCAGCGCCTTGTCAATTCAGCACAGATTATCGGAATCGATAGCCTTGAACCAACATGGACGTATGAGGCCCTGCAACAGGCCGTTCGAGCGTTAGCACAAGAAAATAGCGTAGCCGAAATGGCATTCGTTCGCGTCGGCGTGCACGCAGATGAGTTGGTTCCCGGAACTCGATCCCGCGGCCTTGCGACCACACTGAGCATGTTTGTTTACGAAGCGACGCCCATAGTCCCCCAGAACGGCGCCCGGCTCAAAACGAGTGTATGGCGGCGCATTCCTGATTACGCCATTCCATCACGCGCGAAGGTGAATGGTGCTTACGTCAATTCGGTGCTTGCCAGACAGGATGCTTTGGATTGCGGCTATGACGATTGCATTTTTCTCGACGCGGGCGGACATGTCTGCGAATTGAGTGCAGGCAACATATTCATTGTGCGCGACGGCACGTTGATCACTCCTGATGCGGCGAGCGATGTGCTCGAAGGCATAAATCGGCGAACAATCTTTGAATTTGCGTGCGATCTGAGTATCCCTCTCGTTGAACGAAGAGTAGATCTCACAGAATTATATATAGCGGACGAGGTGTTCACCTGCGGAACGTCCACATTCATATCGGCAGTAAAGGAAATTGATGGCCGTACTATCGGTCGTAGCCTGGTCGGTCCTATTACCCAGCGGATACGTGAAAAGCAAGAGCGAGTCTTCCGTGGTGATGAACCATCGTATCTGAAATATCTCACTTTCCTTTATAAACGCGCAATGGATTGCGGGCAACACGAAGAGGTAGAAGCGATTGGCTTGTCTGCCACACGCAGGTAATGCCCGTACAAATGTCACTCTGCGACCGATACAGTCTTGTTTAGCCGCAGCACCATGTACCGATAGCCCAGAAAGTTGTCCTTTGCTCGGGCAAAGTTCGAGACTTTCAGGCCGGCGGCACAGTCCACTATCTTGAAAATCGTAGCGATCGGCATCGCGTAGTCCTGAAAACGGGGCGCTCGTTCTCATGAAGTGGTGAAACCTTATGCGGTCGGGCAGGAGCATTAGAGCAATCGCTGGTGACATCCACGGCAACATGCCGCCTCCATGCCAGGTTCCACCCCAACTGTGCAACAGAGACATTGGTATCGCTCCGCGCGGCCGTTGGGCGCGAGGGGGGGTTGGTCAACTTGGTCGGTAGCGCCGCATGACCTGCTGAAGGCGGTCAAGGGGCAGCGCATAGATCGTCCGGCCGTCTTTGCCAGTCATCGTCTGCGCCATGCAGAGTGCGTTGAGTATCGCCTCCTCCGTGGCCTCGGCAGCCGCGCGAAACAGGCTGGTCATAGCCTGGGGGGCCAGCATGCGGACGTTCGTAATCTGGTCCTTCGCCCCGATGTGGTTAGCCGTCGAGAAGGCGATGAATATGTCGCCGCTGCCGTTGTTGCCGATGCCACCGACCCAAGCAAGGCCGGTTGTCGCCCGGCGCGCGAGACGTTGGCATTGAAGGGGGAGAAGAGGAGCATCGGTCGCGAGCACGACGATGATCGACCCCCCCTCCTCATTCCGCCGAGCGACGTTGCTTCCAGAGTAATGGGCTGGCACGATCTCAGGCCCAATCTCTTGACCGACCGGCACACCATCAATCCGCAGCGATTCGCGCAGTCCGTAATTGGCCTGGACCAGTGCCCCTACAGTATAGTGAGCCCCACCCTCTATAACGACCCGCGAGGCCGTGCCGGTGCCGCCCTTGAACTCGTGGCAAATCATGCCGGTGCCGCCGCCGACGTTACCCTCGGCGACCGGCCCGCCCCCTACCGCGGAGTCGAAAGCAGCAAAGGCATGTTCTGTTTTGAGTGGACAGCTCTGAATGTCGCTCAGCCATCCGTCATAGGTCTCGGCGACGACCGGGAGGTGAAACTCCTGTGGAGCGTGGTCGCGCACCGCGAGCGCTCATATCGCGTCGCGCACGATGCCGACCTGGTATGTGTTCGTGATGCCGATCGGCGCACCGAGCGTGCCTTGCTCCGCAATCCAGGGCAAGCCAGTCATCTCGCCGTTGCCATTAAACGAGAAAGCCCCGGCAAAGACGTGATCGGTCCAGATCTCGGGCCCCCGTGGCCAGATAGCTGAAATTCCCGTGCGCACGACATGGGGCATGTCGCGCATCAGCGTGAAATAGCCGACCTTGACACCAGCAACATCGGTGATTGCGTTGAACCTCCCCGTCGGCAAACTGCCAATAGTAAGTCCGAGACCACGCAGTCGTACTCGTGTCATACTGCTACCCCACACCCGTGTTTTTGAAGCGTCACGGGACCGAAAGTAGGCGTTTGTTCCATATCTCTACCGGGGCTGGCCTCCACAGTTGACCGGGTAATGGCCTAGCCGATATGTCGTCCCAGAAAGCTCAAAGTCTTTTCGTTGAACTCTGCGACACTTTCGTAGATAGCGGCGTGCGCGCAGCCTTCAAAAACCAAAAGCTCACTCCCCGCGATTCCACTCGTGAGCGCACCGGCGAAGCGCAGCGAGGTGACGGCGTCGTGGCGACCGAAAGTGATCTGGGTCGGCGCCTTGATGCGCGCCAATTGGGCAAGAGCATCGTGGGCGATCACTGCGCTCGATTGGCTCGTGAAGGCGTCAAGCGGCTGCTTCGGTCTGCTGCGCACGAATGCCGCAAGCTGGTCGATGTATTCTGGTTGGGTCGCATAAAGCTCCGGCGTGAAGCAGTACGGGAATATCCCTTGGATGATCATTTCCGGGACACTGTCCAGCGCTTTTGCAATGCTCCGCCAGCCTTCAACTACCACCTTGAGGAAGGGGTCGGTTTTCGGCCAGCAGCTGTGCAGCGACAGCGATTTGACCCGTTGCGGGTATTTGCCGGCAAGCCACAACCCTGTTGCCGCGCCGAGAGAAACACCGCTTACATGCGCCCGCTCGACGCCGATGGCTTGCATGAACGCGGCGACGTCGTCGGCCAACAATTCCATCGAGTAGCTGCCAGCGGGCTTGTCGGTGTCGCCGGCGCCGCGCGGGTCGAGGGAGATGCAAGTAAAATGCTTGGCATAATCGGCGACTTGGAAGGCATAGCAGGCATTGTCGGCGGTTAGATAGGGGATGAGGACAAGCGGCTCTCCCGCACCCTCCTGCTGATAGTTGATCGTGATCCCGTTCGCTTTGATTTTTGACATGTGAACCTCCCCGGCGCTGCGGTCCTTGACGGATGGAGACTATATCGGCCAAATTTCTCGCGTAGTAGACTATGACGCTTGAACTCAGCAAGTTTATCAGCCGCTTCGTCATCCACGTCCTGCCCACGGGTTTCCACCGCATCCGCCACTCAGGCCTGTTCGCCGGCAGCCAATCCCTCACAGAAGCGG
>Ga0126369_10002996_pt1 | contig 12155 bp, 12 predicted proteins | sample PanSoiMetaPlot_1_FD_109646 | JGI IMG/M metagenome (GOLD analysis project Ga0126369, IMG submission 109646) | Tropical forest soil microbial communities from Panama - MetaG Plot_1 | ecosystem: Environmental > Terrestrial > Soil > Tropical forest > Bulk soil | place: Panama | collected 2016-02-17 | reverse complement strand
GCCGCGACGGAGCTGGCCCAGCGGGCCAACGACGAGATGGCCGATCTCGTCCGACGGTTTCCGGAGCAGTTCGTGGGATTCGCGGCGGCGCTGCCGCTCGCGGACCTGGAGGCCTCACTCGCGGAGATCGAACGGGCAACCGCGGATCTCGGCGCGCTGGGCGTCCAGCTGTTCACGAATGTCCTGGGCACGCCGCTCGACCACCCCCGCTTCGACCCGCTCCTGTCCCGCGTGGAAGCGCTCGACCGGACGATCTGGCTGCACCCGACTCGGAACGCGGCATGGCCCGACTACCCGACCGAGCGCGAGTCCGACTTCGGGATCTGGTGGTCGCTCGGCTGGCCGTACGAGACCGCGACGGCGCTGTCGCGCCTGGTTTACTCGGGGCGGATGGAGCGGCACCCGGGACTTCGTGTGATCGCCCATCACGGCGGCGGCATGGTGCCTCACTTCTCGGCCAGGCTGTCCATGGGCCCGGGATACCGGCAGACGAAGGCGAGCCTCCGGCTGCCGGCCCAGGACTACTTCCACCGCTTCTACGCGGACACCGCGCTCTTCGGCGCCCCCCATGCGGTCCGCTGCGTGCTCGAGTTCTTCGGCCCCGAGCACGTGGTGTTCGGCACAGACACCCCTCTGGGGCCGCCCGACTGCATCGAAGCCACCGTGGCGGACCTCGACGCGGCGGGCCTCTCCAGTGCGGACCTGGCCGCCGTCTACGCGGGAAACGCACGGCGCCTCTTTGGTGTCCGCTGAGCGGGCGATCGCCGGACGTCCTCCTGCCGGTGTCGAGGATGGCCTTACGTGGTGGCGGAGACCGGCATGACGCCAAGCTGGGTGAGCAGCTCGACCTGGTCGAAGTACACGCGGAAGCTCACCCACTTGTCGTTGCGGACGGTGTGCAGACCCACGAACGGCATTGAGACCCTTCGGTGGGTCGGGGCGATCTCGCCGGCCGGACCGCTCAACACACCGGTATGAGTGCCCTCGAACACGGACTCCTCCGCACCCTCCGAGCCCTCGGAGACGATGGTCCCGATGGTGATGTGGTTGTCCGGAAACGCATCCTGCCAGCCGGACCAGAATGCCGCCGCAAACCCGATGCCCCTGCCGCTCAGGCCGCCCGGACCGGTCATCTCGGTGTTTTCGTCGCAAAGAGCGAGGAACCCGTCTCGGTCCCGGTTGTTCCAGACGACGGTCCCCCGGTCGATGAACTCCCTGGTGTCCATGGTCAACTCCTTCGCGAGCTCCGCGGACCCCGAGAAGACGATCCCCGGATGTCGTTCCGCCATGCTCGATGGGCCCATTCAACCGCCGGCACCTAGAGCCGGCCTAGATGCGGCCGGACCCTGCTGGGTCGCCTCGGATCGCGGGTGGGCGTCGACTACGGCGCGGCTCTGGCGACCCACTCCGGCCAGGTCGTCACACCGAGATCAGGCCTCGGCCGCTCGTCGAGCATCGCCAGGTATTCGAGCTGATGACCATCCGGATCGCGGAAGTAGATCGCCGCTGCCGGCATCCAGCCGATCACGCTGAGCTCGCTGGCGGGTTCGCCGAAAAAGGAGAGCGGAGTCACGCCCTGAGCACGCAGCAACGCGGGTGCTTCGAGCAGCTCTTCGAGACCGACCCGGAACGCGATGTGGAGGACCATGCCGAGCGGCGCCGAACCGAGTGACCACAATCCAAGCATCGACTGGCCCGGCTCGCCGACCCAGAAGAACGCCGCGCCGCGGGCCGGCACCTCCAGAGCCACCGGAAGGTTGACCACGTCGCGATAGAACGCGGTCGATCGTTTGAGATCGCTGACCGTCAGATGCGTCTCGAACAGTCCGCGGACCGCAGTCCTGTCAGCCACAGGGCTTCTCTTCGTGCGCTTTCATATACCGACGGTAGAGCAGGATCACCCATCACCACCCACCGGCGTTCGACGACAGGGCCGATCGCAGCGCCGGTGCGTGGAATCGATCAGAGGCCCAGGTAGGCGCGGCGCACGGCCGGGTCGCGCTCGACCTCGTCGGCAGGGCCGCTGAGCGCGATGCGACCGCTCTCCAGGACGTAGGCGCGTGCGGCGACGTCGAGCGCCATCACCACGTCCTGCTCGACGAGCAGCACCCCGATTCCCTCCGAGCTGATCTCGCTCGCCACCTCGATGACGCGCTCGACCACGTTCGGTGCGAGCCCGAGCGAGGGCTCGTCGATCATCAGGAGCCGCGGCCGGCCCATCAGACCGCGGCCGATCGCCACCATCTGCTGCTCCCCACCGGACAGGGTGCGCGCCTCTCGGGCCAGTTTGTCCGCGAGCGCCGGGAAGTGGCCCAGCACGTGCTCCAGGTCGGCGCGCACCTCACGATCCCGGCGCCGGTGCGCGCCCAGGAGCAGGTTCTTCTCCACGGTCATGCCGCCGAAGAGACGGCGCCCCTGGGGGACATGGATCAGGCCGGCGGCAACGATCGCGTCGGGCCGCGTGTTCGTGATGTCCCGACCCGCGAACCGGACGTGGCCAGCGCTGCTGCGGACGAGACCGCTCAAGACGCCGAGCAGCGTCGACTTTCCGGCACCGTTGGCACCGACCAGCGCCACGAGTTCGCCGGCGGCCACGTCCAGGTCGATCTCGAACAGGACTGGGCCGGCATCGAATCCGGCGGTCAGGCGGCGGACCTCGAGCAGCGGCTCAGTCACCACCGTGCCTGCGGGCGTACCTCTCGCCCAGGTAGGCCTCGACCACGCGCGGATCCCGGAGCACGTCAGCGGGACGGCCCTCCGCGAGGTGACGCCCGAGGTGGAGGACGACGACGCGCTGGCACACGCCGACGATGACGCGCATCACGTGTTCGATGAGCAGGATGGTCACGCCGCTGGCGTGCACCGCGCGCACCATCTCCAGCGCCTCGTCGACCTCCACGGCGTTAAGCCCTGCCATCACCTCGTCCAGCAGCAGGAGGCGCGGCTTCGTGCAGAGCGCTCGGGCCACCTCGAGACGCTTGCGGTCCGGCACCGTCAGGCTGGCGACGGGCAGCGATCGCTTGGGAGCGAGGCCGACCAGTGCCAGCACCTCGTCGGCGTAAGCGAAGGCACCTCGGGTCGGGAGCCGCGCGTCCGAGCTGCCGAACAGGGCGCCGACAGCGGCGTTCTCGCGCACCGTCATCGAGGCGAAGGGCTTGACGATCTGGAAGGTTCGACCCACGCCGAGCCGCGCCACCCGGTGGGCAGGCAGCCCGCGCAGGGACCTGTCGTCGAACCGGATCTCACCGCCGTCCGGGCGGTGGACGCCGCAGATGCAGTTCAGGAGCGTCGTCTTGCCGGCGCCGTTCGGGCCGATCACGCCGAGGATCTCGTGACGCCGCACGTCGAAGCTGACGCCGTCCAGGGCCGCGACGCCCCCGAAGTGCCTGGTCACGTTCCGCAGCGAGAGCAGGACGTCGTCGGGCTGGGTCACACGCCGGACTCGCGAAGCGTGCGTTTCACGTACGTGAGGCCGAGCGAGCTGCGCCCGCCGAAGAAGTCGACCACGCCACGGGGCAGGAAGATCACCGCCACCGTGAGGAGCAGGCCCAGGCCGATCTGGGTGACGACGGCCAGATCGCCGCGGCCGGCGAACGTCTGGATCAGGAACTCCAGCACGACGGCGCCCAGGACCGGTCCCCAGATGGTTCCGATGCCGCCGAGCAGGGCCATCAGGATGCTGTCGATGGACACGTCGATGTTGAAGGCGACGTCCTGGTTGACGAAGACGTTCCACTGGGCGTAGATGCCGCCCGCCAGGCCCGTCAGCGCCGCCGACAGGGCGTAGGCCGCGATCTTGTACAGGGTGGTGTTGACGCCCATCACGGCGGCCGCGCTCTCGTCCTCCCGGATCGCGATCAGTCCGTACCCGAAGCGGCTGCGCAGCACCACCCAGGTGATGGCGACTGCCAGCAGCGCTGCGCCCAGCATCAGGTAGTAGAAGAGGAGGTCCGAGCGCACGATCGGCATGAAGATGCCCGACGCCCCGCCGAAGTAGTCGAGGTTGTTGATCACCTCCCCGACCGCAACGGCCACACCAAGGCTGGCGACGGCGAAGTAGTGGCCGCGGAGCCTGAGAAGGGGGATGCCGATGAGGCCCGCGAAGGCCGCCGGCACGATGACAGCGCCCACCAGCCCACCGGCGAAGCTCCAGTGGTAGCGGGTCACCAACACCGCGACGGCGTAGGCGCCGATCCCGAAGTAGACCACGTTGCCGAATGCGGGATAGCCGGCCAGCCCGCCGATCAGGTTCCACGCCGCGGAGATGACCACGAACATCGCCACGATGGTCGCCACGCGGAACGCGTAGCGATCGACCACCTCGGGCAGACCCGCGCTCTGCGCCTGATCGGTCGACAGGAGTGGGACCACGACCAGCGCCGCCAGCGCCACCGTCAGGGCCACCACGAGGACTCGCTCGCGCCTTGCGCCGGCTGGCGTCCTGACCGCGACGGCGGCGACGTGGCCCTCGTCAGGTTCGGTCTCGACCGCCATCAGAGGGTGCGCCCGAGCAGGCCCTGAGGGCGGAGGAGCAGCACCAGGACGAGGACGCCGAACGCGATCGCGTTCTGGTAGCCCGCGCCGAGATGCGGGGCGCTCTGGGCGAGGACCTCGACCAGTCCGAACATCATCCCGCCGACCACGGTGGCGGACACCCGACCGAGTCCACCCAGGATCACCACCACGAAGGCCTGCAGGGTGTAGGGCTCGCCGGCGGTGGGCGTGATCGCCTGGAAGGTGGCGATCAGCGCCCCGGCCACCCCGGCGCACGCGGCACCCAGGCCGAACGTGAGCGCGTAGGTGCGGCGCAGGCTGATGCCGACCAGCTGCGCGGCGTCCCGGTCGGCGCCCACCGCCTGGATCGCGTCGCCGGTTCGCGTGCGGTTCAGGATCCACCACATGACGGCCGCCAGCGCCCACGCCGCGAGGAGCGACCAGAGCCGGATGTACGGGACCAGGACGGGACCGACCGCGAAGGCGGCGCCCGAGTACCACGTCGTCACCGAGCGGAAATCGGGCTTGAAGACGAGCAGCAGCGCGTTGACGATGATCAGGTCCAGCCCGAAGGTGATGAGGAACGTGTACAGGAACGGCGCCCGCACCACCCGGTTGATGACGACGTACTGCAGCGCATAGCCGATGCCGAACAGGACGACCACGTCGATGGGGAGTCCGACGAACGGGTCGATTCCGCCGTGGACGAAGAGCAGCCAGGTGAGGTAGCCGCCGACCATCACCATCGCCCCGTAGGCCAGGTTGACGATGTTGAGGACGCCCCAGACCAGGCTGAACCCGAGGCCGACCGCCACGTAGACGCCGCCCAGCAGCAAGCCCAGGACGATCTGCTCCCCCCAGTTCATTGCGGCGGCGCGCTACGCGGACGCCCGGGCCAGCGGCCGGCGGGGCCTGGTCCCGTGCCTCAGCGCTGCGACCACGGCGCGGCCGGGTACTGGATCTTCGCGTTCGCCACGTCGAGCGGGTAGATCGTCACGTGCTTGCCGTTCTGGATCTGTTCCACCACCATCGGCTTCTTGTCGTTCTGCCCCTGGCCGTTGAAGGCGAGCGTGCCGAAGAACGTGGTCACGTTGAGCCGGGTGAGCGCGGTTCTGACCTTGTCGGGGTCGGTGCTGCCAGCGTTCTCGATCGCCCGCTCCAGCGCCAGGCCGGCCGAGGTGCCGCCGGCCACGTGGTAGTCGGGTTCGTCCTGGGCGTGGAACAGTCGCCTGTACGCGGCGACGTATTCCTGCACCGAGTAGAAGAACTGCGGCTTGTACTTGACGGCGGGCGTCCACTGCGACGGAGAGATCACGTAGTTGGCGTCGTTCCCCAGCGAGCTGACGAAGTCGGGCGTCGACGGACCGACCGTGAAGGCGAACAGCTTGGCGTTCAGGTCGAGCTGCTTGGCGGCCTTGTTGATCGCCACCGCCTCGGCGAGATGGCCGGAGTTGAGGACCATGTCCGGGTTGGTGCTCTTCGCCTGGCTGACCAGGCCGCTGAGGTTGGTGGTCCCGTTGGGGTACTTCTGGTCGAAGACGATCTGGAAGCCCTTGGTCGGAGCGTACTGCTCGACCGCCCTGGTCACGTCGAGCGAGAAGCTGTCGTCGGCCGAGAGGACCGCCACCTTGCTCGGCTTCGGGCTCAGCCCGTCGGCCATGTCGAGGACGCCCTTGAGGTAGAGGCTGGCGGGCGAGATGGTACCGAAGGTCCACTGGTAGCCCTTGTTGAAGATCGCCGCCGAGGCGCCCTCGCCCTCGACCATCGGAACCTGGTTCTTTTCGGCGATGACCGCGGCGGTCGCGGTTGCCGAGCTGCCGTAGGGCCCGAGCAGGAACTGGGCCTTGTCCTCGGTGAGCAGCTTCTGATCGAGCGTGGCCGACTGGTCGGGCTTGCTGCCGTCGTCCTCGAAGAGGACCTGGACCTTGTGCTTGACGCCGTTGACGGTGATTCCGTGCTGGACGTTGTTGACCCAGTCGACCCAGATCTGCACGCCCTGCTTGGTCAGGCCGCCCTCCTTCGCGTCCTGCCCGGTGGCCGCGAGCGCCTCGCCGATGACGATGTCCGACCCGGTCTGGGTGCTCCCAGAGCCGCCCGTCGCCCCCCCGCCGCACGCTGCCACCGCGATCGTCATGATCGCCAGGAGCCCGTACCGCCCCGAACGACCTGCCTTCCCCTCTCTCTCCATAGTTCCAGAATTATGTGCCTCGACCCGCGGCTTGTCGCGTGCCGCCCGTACTACCGTCGGGTCCTGGCCCCGAGAGTCCCGACTGCGGAGGCCGACAGGTGCGCAGATCCTGCTCCGCTGACGAAGTCAGGCCTCTGCGGTGTCGGGGCGCACGATCATATGAGTGAACAGCTCGGCAAGCCCCAGCCTGACGTGATCGCTGGCGATGGTGTAGCGCCGACCGGTGCCCTCACCTTCTCCGACCACGATGCCCGCCTGCTCCAGTTCGCGGAGAGCGTCGCCGGCGTGAGGGGTCGGGAACCCCAGCCTCGAGGAGACCTCGGCAGGTGAAGCGCTCTCCTGAAGCAGCAGCCGGGCAACTTGCAGCCGCCGCGTGTCCGCGAGAGAACGGAACGCCTCGGACATCCTGACCAACTCCCCGGACGGGCCGGCGTCCTCGTCGAGGCCGGCCTGCAGGATGCGTCTCATGCTCACACGGCCACGGTCCGTGCCTCCGCGGGTGAGATAGCTCGTGGCCAGGAGCGTCTCGCCCGCGGTGGCGTCCAGGCCCCGTCTCGTCGCCACGGAATAGAAGACGGCGATCACCACGACCACGGCCAGCAGTTCGACCCACCAGGCGATGGCGGCGGACGCGAGCACGGGGTAGGCGATGGCCAGCAGTCCGCCGACGATCCCGAGTACGCCCACGACCACCGTTGCGATCAGTGCCACGTCCACCGCCACGGCCAGCGCGACCCTGAGCCTGGTCGGGAGCCGAGCCAGGGCTCCATCGCCGGTCGCCGGAACGCGGCGGACCGCCAGATAGGCACCGACCCCGACGCCGATGAGCAGGCCTCCCTGGAGCACGAGGTTCTGAAGCTGGCTGAGGAAGCGGCTGGCCGGGGCTCCGACCAGCGCTCCGACGGCGGTGAAGGTGATGGCCCAGAGCACGATCAGGGGGCCGACGCCGGCGAGGAAGCGGCGGCGGTCCACACCGATCGCCCCCGCAACCAGCGACGTGTAGACGCGAAAGCCGGGTGTCAGCCGGTACAGGGCGATCCGGAGCGGCCCCGCCCTCCCGAGCCGGTCACTCACCCTGGCGAGGCGCCGGCCCTGGCCCAGGCGCTCGGCAGCTGCCTGGAGCCCCTGTTCGCCGACGAGCCGCGCCCAGCTGTAGCCGGTGAAGGCTCCTCCTGCGGCGGCGACGATCGCCAGCGGCACCAATATCCACGGGTCGAGCGCGCCGGTGCCGACGAGGATGCCGCCGGCGATGAGGATCAGCTCGCCGTTGGTCGGCATGGGCACCCCGGCCTCGTTTGCGAAGAGCAGACCGCAGAGGACCACGACGGCGACCTCGCCGTACAGACCCTCGATCAACGCCACCGTCTGTCCTCCGCCTGCCTCCACCCTACCCCGGAGCGCAGGTCACGGCCAAGCGCGCTACCGAGACCGCGAAATGAACCGCTGCGCTCGAGGCGACGTGCGCCCCCTCGAGGCCGGACCCGGCACCCCCTCGGCTCAGCCCCCCAGGACTTCCAGCGCCCGCCTGAGCTGCGTGTCGCCGGCGTACCCGCGCGCGGGCTGCACGACGTCGAACATCGCGGTCTGCCGTGGCAGATCCACGGCGACATCCGGAGCCAGCCCCGACCCGTTGATCGATCGGCCGTCTGGCAGGTACCAGTGCTGCACCGTCAGGTTGACGGCGCTCCCGTCCCGCAGCTCGTAGGCGACCTGCACCGAGCCCTTCCCAAAGGTCCGCGTCCCGATCAGCGTCCCCCGCCTGTGCGCCTGGAGCGAGCCGGCGACGATCTCCGAGGCCGAGGCGCTCGCGCCGTCCACGAGCACCGCGAGCGCGACGGTGGCAGCCGGGTGGTCGCCGTCCACCGGGACCCGGTCGGTCCGCCCATCTCGGCCCCGCTCCTCGAACACCACGCCGGCGGCGACGAAGCGGCTCACCATGGCAACCGCTGCGCTCACCAGGCCGCCGCCGTTGCCGCGCAGGTCCAGGACGGTCCCGCGGGCGCCGGTCAGGCCGGTCTCCAGCCGGTCGTCGAACTCCCGCTCGGTGCCGTCGCCGAACTGGTAGACGCGGAGGTAGAGGATGTCCCCCGGCAGGCGGAGGGACTCGACGGTGGGACTCTGGAAGCGTGCGCGGGTGACCGCGACCTCCACCTGGCCGGTCCCGCGGCCCAGCAGCAGCCGGACCTGGCTGCCGTCCACGCCCCGGATGAGCGTTGCGATCTGGATCCCGGCCCGAAGGGCGGGTGAGTTGGGGAGGAGCCCGGCGATCACGGGGTACCCCTGCTCGAACGCGACGGTGACGCCGATCGCGCCGTCGTGCCGGCCCGCTACAGCGTCCTGCTGGCTGCGGAACTGCTCAGGGGTCAGGTACTGGCTGAAAGGATCGTCGAGGGAGTCCACCATACCCCGCACCGACCCCTGCGAGAGCCGGCTCCCGCTGACCCCGGCGTCGTAGTAGTTGGCCTGGATGATGCGCGAGGCCTGCTGCACCTTCGCCTGGTCGAACTGGTCCGCCCGCGATGCCGGCAGCGGCAGCGGCAGCGCACTCGGGAACCTGCGTTCGAGCCCGACGCCGGCGCTGAACGAAACGAGCACGAGGAGCACGGCGGCGACCGCGGGACGCCACCGGCGGGCGACGCGCGCCATCCGCGACGGCCGTGCCTGCTCCTCCGGTCGAGTGGCACCCACGGCCACCCCAGCGTGACGCGGTCCGCCGCGCGACGAGAGCGGGCTCGAGTCGCGGGCTAGACAGACGCTCGTCACCGTTCGTCCATCGCCCCCCGGCCACTCGGAGCACGCGTTCGGGGATCAAGGATTTGTCGGAGTGCGGCGGCGCCGCCGGGCGCCCGCCCGACCGACCGGCGCCACCGTCCGTGGGCCTGACGCCGCCGACGTCACCGAAGACCGTCGCGCAGCACCCGGGCAACGGCCACCGCGGCCAGCGCCGCCTCGTACCCCTTGTCCTCCCGGGAGCCCGGTAGGCCGGCGCGATCCAGCGCTTGATCCTCCGTCTCACAGGTCAGCAGCCCATAGCCCACCGGCACACCGGTGTCGACCGCGACCCGGACCAGGCCGTCCGTGGCCGCCCGGCAGACGTACTCGAAATGGGCGGTCCCGCCCTGGATCACCGCACCGAGAGCCACGACGGCGTCGTAGCCCCGAAGGGCCATCGCGCGGGCGACGACCGGCAGATCGAAGGAGCCCGGCGTCCGCAGCACCGCTGGATCGGTGACCCCGACCTCCCTCAGCGCGCGCAGCGCCCCTTCCACGAGACCAGTCATGACCGTCTCGTGCCACAGTGCGGCGACGATCCCGACACGCAAGTCCTGACAGTTCGACACGGTCAACTGGGGCGAACCTTCCCCGCTCATGTCCACACTCCTCCTAGATTGCATAGCCGGCGGTTGCACCTCTCAGAATGCCGGCGATACGTTGGACCGCCGGCGTTGCATCGAAAGGCGCTCCGCCGAAGCACGCACTGACCGACATATGTAGGGATTTCCCTGATTCGAGCCCCAGACTCCGCCCATACGCTGCGTTCCATGGCTGACCCAGGCGAAGAGGCGGTGCGGAGGGGACATGCAGCCGTCGCCGCGGGCGATCTCGAACGCCTGCGGACAGGTCATGACTGGAGCCGGCGGAGGATGAGCTTCGGGGGAGCGCCCGACGAGGTCCTGACGCTTCCCACTCCGAGCGAAGCCAGTGACGACGAGACCTTCGCCGCGAACGAGCCCCTGCTGGGCTACCGCGCATGGCTGATCCAGCACCGCCGGGGCGGTTACGAGCTCCGCGGCGTGCTGTCGTCCGCGACGTGGGCCAGCGCACCCGGCGCATGGACCGGGGCCGTCTGCTTGCCGCATGCCTGGAGCTGGTCGCCTCCGGTCCAGCACGAACGGACCAGCCTGCCCCATCCCCTGTGCACCTGCGGCCTCTACGCCTATCACAGCCTGAGCATCGGCGGCTACGACGGAAGGCTCGTGCAGCCGGACGGCGCCGACATCGGGATCGTGTGGGGCGCCGTGCTCGGCGCTGGCCGGATACTGGTCTACGAGGAGGGCTGGCGAGCGCAGTTCGCACGCCCGGTGGCGCTCGTGCAGGGATCGGGGTCCGAGCGCCACGTCCGCGGCCTGTCCGACCGGCTCCGCATCGCGATCGCTCCGAGCTGGGACATCGGCCGCCGGGCGGCGGAATCCGGCTACCGGCGCCGGGCGCTGGCCGGCCGGCCGTCGAGGTGAGGGCCCCGGCAGCTCATGGCCTGACCGCGATGATCTCGAGCCACCGGCGGGGCAGGAATCTCATCCCCAGGTCGTTGAAGGTCGGGCGGACCGTCACCTGCAGCGCCCGGGAGGCGGCCTCCGCGTCGTGCTCGGTCGCGCGCAGCGCGCCCATGGCGAACTCCGGGTAGCCGCTGATCGCGCGCACTGCCGACTGGCTCAGCAGCACGCGGCGCTCACGCATCTCGATCAGCCGGAACCCCGCGCAGGCGATCAGCTCACCGTAGCCGGACGCGGACAGCGGATTCGCTGCCTGGGCTCGCTCGGACCTCGTCCGCCCGGGCCGGGTTTGGTTCATCTCGCCGACGGCTCTGCGTATCCACCGGCCGTAGAACGGCGCGGTCTCTTCCACGGCGGCGCCGTCGTAGAAGGCGCTGTTCACGGCCAGCACGCCACCACGGTGGAGGACGCGCAGGGTCTCCGCCAGCGAGTCCGCCTTCGCCCGATCGTCCAGGAGGTGCAGGGAGTTGGCGAACGCCGCCAGATCGAAGGCCTCGGCGAACGGCAGCTGCATGGCCGAAGCCTGGACCCATCCCCTGACGGCGCCGGACGGCATTCGACGCCGGGCGTCCGTGAGCGTGTCCAGGTCGAGGTCGAGCAGCACCGAGTCGAGCTCGATGCCCATCGCCTGGGCTCGGGAGCGAGCAAGCGCCGTCATCAGCCCCGTCCCGGCCGCGACGTCCAGCAGCCGATAGCAGTCGCGCCGGCCCGCGTGCCGGAGCATTCGGTTGACCATCTTCTCGTTGACTCGGACGTACGCATGCTCGCGGGCGAACGGCTCGAACGTCCGGGCTCGCTCGATCCCGTGGCACGCCGCGGCGCTGCCCACAGGTTCCATGTCGAATCATGAGTATGGACAGCCGGTGACGCGAGCGGCCCGGCCGAAGCAGGGTGTCGGGGCCGACTCCAGCAGGTCAGACAAGAGCCGAGGCCTCCCTCGCCGCCCGATCCGCAGACAGGCACCGGCCGCTCTCGAAGGCGGCCGAGAACGGGCCGTCGCCGAGCTGCGTCAGGCCCGCCGCCAAACGGTGGCGAGCGAGCATCTCACGGAACGTTGGGAGTCCCCCCACGCCAGTCGACCCATTATCGATCGTTGGGCCGCATCAGCACTCCGGGCCTTCCAGCGTTGCGACGATCGGGTCAGGACCGGTCTGCAGGATGATCCGAATGGGCCGGTCGAACCGCAGGTAGTACCAGGT
>Ga0126369_10002994_pt1 | contig 12157 bp, 14 predicted proteins | sample PanSoiMetaPlot_1_FD_109646 | JGI IMG/M metagenome (GOLD analysis project Ga0126369, IMG submission 109646) | Tropical forest soil microbial communities from Panama - MetaG Plot_1 | ecosystem: Environmental > Terrestrial > Soil > Tropical forest > Bulk soil | place: Panama | collected 2016-02-17 | reverse complement strand
GGGGCGGGGTAGCGAAGAGGGAATCGGATGGCGTCGAGCTCGACCCGGACACCGTAGTCGAACTCACGATAGAGCCGCTCGAGCGGCTGCCTCAGGCGCTCGACCGCCGTCATTCAGTGCCTGGCGGCATGATACCATGCGCGATCATGGAGGTCGGCGTCGTCGGGCTCGGCGCGATCGGCCGGCAGCTCTGCCGCGCGCTCGACGAGGGCATCGCGGGCCTCCACCTCGCCGGCGCCACCGCTCGGGATCGCGAGAAAGCCGAGCGCTTCCTAAAGAGCCTCGGCTCCCCCGCTCCGTTTCTCGCCCTGGACGAGCTCATCCGAGCCTCGGACCTCGTGATCGAGGCGTCCACGCAGGCGCACCTGCGTGACGAGATCGCGCCGCGGACGCTCGGCGCCGGCAAGGACCTCGTCGTGCTGTCCTGCGGCGGGCTCATCGGCCGCCAGGACTGGATCGATCTCGCTGCCGCACGCGGCTGCCGCATTTACGTCCCGTCGGCGGCGATCGCCGGGCTCGACGGGGTGAAGGGCGCCAGGGTCGGCGCGATCGACTCGGTCATGATGGAGACGCGCAAGCCGCCGCGCGGGCTGGCCGGCGCGCCGTGGATCGAGTCGCAGAAGATCGATCTCGACTCGATCACGCGCGAGACCCTGATCTTCGAGGGCACCGCCACGGAGGCGTGTCGAGCCTTCCCGGCGAACGTCAACGTGGTGGCGGCGCTGTCGCTCGCCGGGATCGGCCCGGAGAAGACGCGCATCCGGATCTTCGCGTCGCCCGAGCAGCCGCTCAATCGCCACCGGATCATCGTGCAGGGCGAGTTCGGGCGGTTGACGATCGAGATCGAGAACGTGCCGTCGGAGAATCCGCGGACGGGGAAGCTGTCCTACCTGTCGACGATCGCCTTCCTGCGAGACCTCGGCGCGACGCTCAAGGTCGGCACCTAACTTACAATCCTAGTCACGGCTCGACGGCTCCTCGTGCCGGCCGAGCACCTTCGCCATCGCGCGGCCCTTCTCCGGGTGCTCGTCCTTCGTGATGCCGTAGGCGTCGCGGCCTTCGTGGTCTTCCGGCAGATACTCCGTGATGGGCAACCCGTCGGATCTCACGAAGAGCAGGCAGTGGCAGTACTTGTACTTCTGCATCTCGTCGCAGGCACAGATCCAGCGGCGCTGCTTGGCCTCGGCGGCCGGATCCGGATAGAAGTTGCACGGACAGAGAGGCTTGCCGACCTGCTCGATGTGCCGGGCGAGCCCCGTCACGACAGTTTCGGTCACGGCCCGATCGGGATGGAGTGAGGACCCCGATTTCTCGGCGTACTTGCGCGCGTACGCCCACATCTTCTCGATGTTCGCGGCCGAGGGTTCGTGCATACCGTCTCCTCGACTACGACGCGCTCAGCGCCGCGTCGATCGCCTTCGGATTGAAGCCGGTGAGGCGCTTGTCGCCGATGATGATGACCGGCAGCGACAACAGGCCGAGCGCCATCAGCTCCTCGCGCGCCTTCGGGTCCTTCCCGACGTTTCGCTCGGTGAACTGGATGCCCTTTTGCGATAGATACTCCATCGCTTTGTGGCAGGGCCCTCAGCCGACGTTGCTGTAGACAGTGACCGGCACGGCCATCTCGTGTCGCCTCCCGTGTCTAGATGTGTGAGTCATGATAGCGCACCTAGCGGCCCTCCGTGGCCTCGAGGTAGCGCTCGGCCTCGAGCGCGGCCATGCAGCCGCTGCCGGCCGCCGTCACCGCCTGTCGAAACGTGAAGTCCTGCACGTCGCCCGCCGCGAAGACGCCCGGTACGCTGGTCTCTGTGCTCCCCGGCTTGACCTTGAGGTAGCCGTTGGGCAAGAGCTCGACCTGGCCGCGGAAGATCTCGGTGTTGGGCTGGTGACCGATCGCCACGAAGAGCCCGTCGACGGGGCGCTCTGCCTGGGCCCCGGTCTTCACGTTCTTCAGGTGCACGGCCGTGACCTTGCCGCGCTCGACGTCGAGGATATCCTCGACGACCGTGTCCCAGATGAACCCGATCTTAGGATTCTTGAGCGCGCGCTCCTGCATGATCTTGGACGCGCGGAGCGTGTCACGCCGGTGGACGATGTCCACCCTGCGGCCGAGGCGGGCCAGGTAGAGCGCCTCCTCCAGCGCTGAGTCGCCGCCGCCGACGACCATGATGTTCTGGTCCTTGAAGAAGAAGCCGTCGCACGTCGCGCACGTCGAGATGCCGCGTCCCATCAGCTTCGACTCGGCCGGCAGCCCCAGGAGCTTCGACGAGGCCCCGGTGGCGATGACGACGGTGTCCGATTCGAAGGTCTGATCGCCGGCCTTCAGAACGAACGGGCGTCGGGAAAAGTCGACCTCGGTCACGTCGTCGTTGATCATCTCCGCGCCGAAGTGCGCCGCCTGCTTCTGCATGGTCTCCATCAGCTCGGGGCCCTGGATGCCCTCCACGAACCCCGGGTAGTTCTCGACGAGCGTCGTCAGCATGAGCTGGCCGCCGAATTGGGCGCCGGTCAGCATGAGCGGCGCCAGGTTGGCGCGAGCGGCGTAGATGGCCGCGGTGTAGCCGGCAGGCCCGGAGCCAACGATGATGATCTTGCGTGTGGTGGCCATGTGTTTATTGTAACGGGGGCGTTGAGCCCGGCTTGGTCCGAGGGTGGCCTGACACAGGCGCTCCCCGGCTCCGCATGCCCGATCTCACCCGCCTCTGTTCTTTTGATGCGGGTTGCCCGCTTCGAGCTTCAAGATCGTGGCGAGCTCGCCGAGGTCGCGGATCTCGTAGGTCGGTCTCGCGATACCCGACGGCAGCGGCTCGCCGTCGCGGTTGATCCACGCGACGTCCATGCCGATCTGCTGGGCGCCGAGCACGTCCATGTCGGCGCGGTCGCCGACGAAGAGCGACTCGTCGGTCCGGACGCCCAGACGCTCGAGCGCGGCGTCGAAGATGTCTCGCCGTGGCTTGCGCCAGCCGACCTCGTCGGACACGACGATCGCGTCGAAGAGCTCGACGACTCCTGCGCGCTCGAGGATGTCGAGGGCCGTCGGCGTGTAGTCGAAGTTCGAGACGACCGCCAGCCGGTAACGCTCGGCCAGCCGGCGCAGGAGCGGGCCGTGGTGCGGCGGGAACTCGGCCGCGCGTCCGAGCGCGGTGCGGTGCGCGTCGATCAGCGAGCGGCCGAAGCCGCTGGGTAGCGAAGCCTCGTCGAGCCCCAGGCGCTCGAAGAAGTGGGCGAAGCGCGCCGCCGCCGGCACCTCCCGGTGGTCGATGGCGCGTAGACGCTCGGCTTCCCGCCAGCTCGCGCCGAGCGCCTCGTAGCACCGCTCGAGCCCGATCTGGGGCGCATGGATTTTCAAGATCGCGTGCAGGAGCCCCGCCGACGAGCGCACCGCCTTGCCCTCGATCTCGATCTCGGGCATGCGCTCACGGTCGAAGCGGACGAGCGTGTCGAAGAGGTCGAACAGGATCGCGGTGTATATCAGAGGGGCTTTCTCCCGGCGTAGCCTTCATCGAGGCCGTGCCAGTGACGGATCGCGCGCTCGCCGTATTTCCAGCAGAGGTTGACCTCGCGCCCATCGCGGAGGTGCAGGAAGTCCACGAGCCCGAGGCTCAGATCTTTCGGGGCGCCGCCGAGCTCGACGATCTCGCCGAGGCCCTGCTGCATCTCGGCGTTCAGGCGCTCGATCCGCTCGCGGCCGGTGCGCCAGGCTCGCTGGTCGATGACGCCGCCGCCGGCCAGGGCGATCCGCTGCTGCTCGGCCTGCAGCCGGTCCCGCGTCTGACTCGCCTCGGCATTCGCCGCCATCACCCGCTTCATGACGCCGGTCAGCTGCGGGATCAGCGCCTCCACCTCGGCGACCGAGAAGTAGCGCTCAGCCACGGATCGGTTGCTCGACGAAGATCGCGTGCACTTCCTTGGGCCCGTGCACGCCACGCGTGAGGGTGAGCTCGATGTCGGCCGTGCGGCTCGGGCCCGTGATGAAGTTGATCGAGGCGCCGCCCGCGGGTGCGCCGCCGTCGCCGTGCCCCGCTTCGAGGAAGACGCCGACCTGACGGAGCGACTCGACGAGCGCCGTCCAGTCGAAGACGGCGATGTGGCACGGCGGCAAGAGCGACGTCGATCGCGGTCGGCCCGCGCCCGACACCAGGACCAGCGTGCCGGTCTCGGCAATAGCGAGGTCGACGCCGGTAAGGCCCAGGTCGGCGCGGGCCGCAATCGTTCGCAGGCGCAGCCGCTCGGCGCTCTCACCCGGCTCCGCAGCCGGCATCGAGTGGACGTCGAGGCCGTGCGCGCCCAGCGCGGGCGCGAGGTCGGCGCCGATTGCGGTCGGATGCCAGCTGACCAGCTCGCGCGCCTGCCGCTCGCGGGCGATGCGGGCCACGACGGCCGGCACCATGTCGATGGACGCGACCCGGTGGAATACGCCGGCCACGCCCTCGAACTCGCGCCGGAAAGCCTCGAGCGTCTCCGGCCAGCGCTCCGCGAGCTCGCGTCGAATCGTCTCGGCCTCGGCGGCCGCGTGCGCCGGGCGTCGCGCGGACGCCGCCTGGAATCGGCCGGGCGCTCGGCGCACCTGCGCGCGGATCCGGTCGAGGAACTCGGCTCGGGTCGTCACGCGCGAAGGTCCCGGTCGGCAGCCCAGCGCTCCTGAAACGTGCACGGGGCTACGGGCGGCAGATCGCGCGTGCGCGTCCACTCGCCGAAGACGAGCGGGAGCCGACCGATCCGGCCGCCCCTCGCGAAGGGCTTCTGCGCGATGCGCCCGACTCTGGCCGCCAGGCGGTAGAGACGTGGACGCCGCAGAAGGCCTGCCAGGAGCTTGAAGGCTACCCGCTCGGACCACGGCGCGATCTTCCGGTCGTCGACCTCGCGCCTGAGCTCGATCAGCATGCGTGGGATGTCGATGCGCACTGGACACGCGTCGGCGCACGCGCCGCAGAGCGACGAGGCGTGGGCGAGGTCGCGCACGGCCGGCGCGCCTTCGAGCATGGCCGTGAGAAGGATGCCGATCGGTCCGGGATAGGTGTAGCCGTACGCGTGACCGCCGATCTGGCGATAGACGGGGCAGACGTTGAGACACGCCCCGCAGCGCAGGCAGGACAGCGCCTCGCGCAGCGGCCCGTCGATCTGGGCGATGCGGCCGCCGTCGAGCAGCACCAGGTGAAACTCGTCGGGGCCCTCGAGCTCGCCGGCGCGGCGCGGTCCCTGGACCATCGAGGTGTAGACGGAGAGCTTCTGCCCCGTCGCGCTCTCTTGGCGAGGATCGCCAGGAACACCATGAGGTCCGCGAACGAGGGCACGACCTTCTCGACACCCATCACCGCCACGTGCACGCGCGGCAGCGAGGTGACCATGCGCCCGTTGCCCTCGTTGGTCACGAGGACGACCGTGCCGCTGTCGGCCACCGCGAAGTTGGCGCCGGTGATCCCCAGATCGGCCTGGAGAAACTTCTCGCGCAGCTCGCCGCGGGCGATACGCGTCAGCGCTTCTGGATCCGGCTCGGCCGGCCGCTTGAGCTCTCGCGTGAAGAGCTCCGCCACCTGCCCTTTCGTCTTGTGGATCGCCGGCGCGATGATGTGCGAGGGCCGCTCGTGCGCGAGCTGGATGATGTACTCGCCCAGGTCCGTCTCGATCGGCGTGACGCCCGCCGCCTCGAGCGCTTCGTTGAGGTGGATCTCCTCGGTCGCCATCGACTTCGACTTCACCGCCATGCGCGCGCCCGTTCGCTTCGCGATGTCGACGATGATCGACCGTGCCTCGGCGGAGGTCGTCGCGTAGTGCACGTGGCCCCCGAGCCGCTCGACGTTGCCGATCAGGGTCTCGAGGTGCTGATCCAGGCGCTGGAGCGTCGCCTCCTTGATCGCGCGCGCCTGGTCGCGCAGGGCTTCGCCCTCAGGGAAGCTCGCGAACGCCTCGCGGCGCAGACCGATGAACTTGGTCGTGGCGATCGTGAGCGCTTCCTGGAGAAACGCATCCTTCATTGCGCCGTCGGCGCGGTGCCGGAACGGGGTCGCCAGCTCGGCGTCGCTCACCGCCCACCCTCCAGGAGCTCGGCCAGGTGGAGCGCCCGCACCCGCGACCGCGCACGCGTGAGGCCGCCGCCCATCTGCATCAGGCAGCCGGCGTCGCACGCCACGAGGCAATCGGCGCCGGTCGCCTCGACGTTGGCGAGCTTCTTGGCGAGGATCTGCGACGAGACCTCCGGCAGCCGCACCGCGAACGAGCCGCCGAAGCCACAGCACTCGTCGGCGCCCGTCAGCGGGACCAGCTGGGCGCCCTTGAGGTTGCCGAGCAGCGTGCGCGGGCTTTCGGACTCGTGGAGCCCGCGCAGGAGGTGACACGAGTCGTGGTACGTGACACGTCCGGGCACGGCTGACGTGAACTCAGTGACGCCGAGCACCCGGACGAGGAATTGCGAGAGCTCGTAGGTGCGCGCCGCCAGCTCGACCGCCGCCCGCGCCAGGGTCGTGTCGGCCAGGAGCCCGGGATATTCGTGCTTCACCATCCAGGCGCACGAGCCCGAGGGCACGACGACGTGCTCGGAGTCGCTGAACAGCTCGACCGTCCGGCGGGCGACCGCCGCGGCGTCGGCGTGATAGCCCGAGTTGAACAGGGGCAAGCCGCAGCACGTCTGGTCGGCGGGGACATCGACGGCGACGCCGAGCCGGCGCAGCAGCCGCACGATGGAGACGCCGACTTCGGGGAAGAACAGGTCGCCCAGGCACGTCACCATCAGCGACGCGCGCCGGCCGGTCATGCGTGAGGCGGCGGTGGCGTCACCAGGACGACGACGAGCAGGCGCGCGTCGCTGTCGTTGACGAGCCCGTGCTCGACGCCGGCCGGCGCGACGAGCGCGTCCCCGGCTTCCAGGGCGTGCTCGGCGTCGCCGAGCCGGAAGAGCCCGCGACCCTCGACGACCACATAGAACTTGTCCTGGTCGCCGTGGGTATGGGGCTTCTGCTCCTGGCCGGGGGCCACGCAGTACAGATCGAGCAGCGCGCGCGGCGTGGCGGCCAGGGCGATCTTGGCCATCTTGTCGTGCTGGAGCTTGGCGCGGTCCTTAATCCTGATACGCATCGGCGGCTCTTGCCAGCAACTCTACGGGATGAACGATCGCCACGTCCAGACCGCGCTCGCGGCACCCCCGGGCGATCTGCAGGAGGCAGCCCGGGTTGGCCGCCGTGACCACCCGCGCGCCGGACTCGGCGATCCGCGTGAGCTTTCGGTCCAGGAGCTCGCTCGCGATGTCCGGTTCGAGGAGGTTATAGATGCCGGCGCTGCCGCAGCAGAGCTCACTGTCGCCGAGCTCGACCAGGCGAAGACCGGGGATCCGGCCGAGCAGCTGCCGTGGCTCGAGGCGTAGGCGCTGGCCGTGCACCAGATGGCAGGCGTCGTGGTAGGTCACCGTGAGATCGAGCGTTCCCAACGGAAGATCGGCGCCGGCTAGGATCTCCGACACGTCGCGCACGCGCCCGGCAAAGTCCGCGAGCTCCGGAATCCGGTGACCGTACTCCTTCATCGTCGAGCCGCAGCCGGCCGCATTGGTGACGATGAAGTCCAGGTCCGCCGGGAACGCGGCCGCGAGCGCGCGCGTCCGCCCGACGTAAGCCTCGGACCGCCCAGCGTGAAGCTCGAGTGCCCCGCAGCACCCCTGCTCGCGCGGGATCACGACCTCGAAGCCGGCCAGCGAGAGGAGCCGCGCGGTGTCCCGGTTGACGTGCGGATAGAGATGGCGCTGGACGCAGCCGGTCAGAAGTCCGACGCGCCCCGCGAAAGGTCCGCGCGCGGGCACGACCTCCGGTAGCGGCGACCTCGCCGGCACGTCGTCGAGGAGCGCGTCCATCGCGGCGAGGCTCGGAAACCGCCGCAGCACACCGCTCGCGCGCGTCAGCGCGCGAAGTCCGGAGCGTTTGTAGAGGTTGAAGGCCGCGAGGGCTTTGCCGAGCCGGCCGGGATTCGGAAAGAGCGCGAGCACGAACGCCTCGAGGAGCCGACGCCTCGCCGGCGGTCCGGTACGCCGAAGCTGGGCGCGCGTCGCTTCGAGCAGCGATCCGAACCTGACGCCGGACGGGCACGCGGTCTCGCACGCCCGGCACCCCAGGCAGAGATCGATGTGGCGCTGGAACGTCTCGGTCAGACCTACGCGGCCCTCGGCAGCGGCCCGCATCAAGTAAATGCGTCCGCGCGGCGAATCCATCTCCTCGCCGAGCACCCGGTAGGTCGGGCACTGCGGCAGGCAGATTCCGCAGTGCACGCACTTCCTGATCTCGTCGAGGTCCGGAGCCTGTACGCCCGATCGCCCGGACGCCATCAAAGGCCCCCGACGTAGCGGCCGGGATTGAGGACACGCGCCGGATCGAACTCGTCGCGCAGCGCGCGCATGAGCGCGAAGGCGCGGGGCTCGACCGACCCCCACGCGTCCACGGCACGGCGCAGCTCGACCGGGCCGCGCGCGATCACGACGCTACCGCCGACCTCGGCAACGAGCGCACGAAGCCGCCTCGTCACCGCGACGGTCTCGGCGACCCCCGCATCGCTCACGGTTACGCGCAAGGTTCCCAGTGACGCGCTCGCGCTCAGGCATACGGCTGCCCCGGGCGCGACGGTCCGGAACGCTTCCTCGATCGCGCCGACGGTTCCGGCGAGCCGGTCGGCGAGCGCGGCCACATGGAGCACCGTGGAGCCCCGCCCCGGCGCCAGCGCGGACTCTGCGCGGCTCCAGAAGTCCTCCGGCATCGGGACGATGCGCCCCGCGCTCACCGTCGCGATCGCCATCAAGCGCTCGCCCTGCTCGCGCACGGCCTCGGCGACGCTTCCGATCGATACCGCGACGCCGGCGCCGGCCGACTCGGTGGACACGAGCCTCAGCGCGGTTCCGTTGAAGAGCTCGAGGCGGCTCGGCTGGAGCGGTGAGTCGACGATGCGCTCGACGAGCGCCTGCGCCGCCCGAGCCGACTCGACCGGCACGAGCCACGTGCGCTCGGTCTCCGGCCGTGGGTGCAAGCGCAGGGTGAGCTCTGCGAGGACACCGAGCGTCCCGAGCGCGCCGACCATCAACTTCGGCACGTCGTAGCCGCTGACCGACTTCACGACCTTCGATCCGCCCCAGGTGAGAACGCCGTCGGCCTGCACGAAGCGAACGCCGAGCAGCAGATCGCGCATGCTGCCGAAGCGTCCGCGCAGCGGTCCGCTCGCGTTCGTGGCCGCGATGCCGCCGATGGTGCGCGCGGCCGCGCCGGGCGGGTCGAGCGCAAGCCACTGCCGGTGCGTGGCGAGCCGAGTAGCCAGGGCGCCTGCCGTGATTCCCGCCTGCACCGTGATCGTCAGGTCGTCGGGGTTGTACTCGATCACGCGATCCAGACCGGTGAGGTCCAGCACGACGTCGACGCGTGCGGGCGGGTTACCGAGCTCGAGGGCGCTGCCGGCGCCGCGGGGAATGACCGCGAGCCGAGTATCCGCGGCGAGCGCCAGAACGGGGCCGAGCTGGTCGACGGAGGTCGGGCTCACGATCCATTTTGGTATCAGACCGTCGATCGCTGCGGCGGCGAGCGACGGCGGATCCTCGCGGACCCGATCGCGCCCGGCGATCGCCACGAAGGCCTCGCCCAGCGAGCGCGCCGCCACGGACATCGCCGCTCAGATCCAGGCGCCGGCGGGCACGTGGGGTCGCGAGGGGCGAAATCCCTCGCCGCAGGCCGGATGCGAGGGCAACAGCTTGCCGGGGTTCATGATCGAGTCGGGGTCGAACGCGCGCCTCAACCGATACATGAAGTTGAGGTCCGCTTCACCGTACTGGAGCGGAAGATTCTTCGCCTTGTCCAGGCCGACGCCATGCTCGCCGGTCACGGTACCGCCCATCTCGATGCAGGCGCGCAAGAGCTCCTCGTTCGCCGCCTTGGCGCGTTCGAGCTCATCGGGCGCGCGGTCGTCGTAGAGGATCAGCGGATGGAGGTTGCCGTCGCCGGCGTGGAACACGTTGGCGATCTGCACGCGGTGCCGCGCCCCGATCGCGATCAGCTCGCGCATGATCGCCGGCAGCTTGGAGCGCGGGACGACCGCGTCTTGCAGGAGATAGGTCGGCGCCAGGCGCCCCACTGCCCCGGCCGCCTCCTTTCGCCCCTTCCAGAGCAAGGCGCGCTCGGCAAGGTCGGCGGCCACGCGAACCTCGAGGGCGCCACGCTCCCAGCAGATGCGGGCCGCCCGTTCCCCCTGCGCCTCGACCTCCGCAGCCGGACCGTCGAGCTCGATGAGGAGGACCGCGGCCGCGTCCTTCGGATAGCCGGCGCCGGTTCCCTCGTTGATCGCGCGGATCATCAGCTCGTCCAGCATCTCGAGCGCCGCGGGCACGATGCCGGCCGCGATGATCGCCGAGACGGCTTCGGAGGCGTCCTCGATCGTCGTGAACGACGCGAGAATGGTCTTCACCGCCTCGGCGGCGTGGAGCAGGCGAACCGTCACGGCTGTCACGATGCCGAACGTCCCCTCCGAGCCCACCGCCGCGCCAAGGAGGTCGTAGCCCGGGTGATCGACCGCCTTGCCGCCGAGCTGCACCAGCTCACCCGCGCCGGTCACGAGCTCGACCCCGAGGATGTGATTGGTGGTGATGCCGTACTTGAGGCAGTGCGGGCCGCCGGCGTTGGTGGCGACGTTGCCGCCGATCGACGAGACCATCTGGCTCGATGGGTCGGGCGCGAAGAAATATCCGCGGCTTGCGACGGCTCGGGTCAGAGAGAGGTTGATCAATCCCGGCTGCACGGTGGCGCACCGGTTCGGCAGGTCGATCTGGAGGATGGCGTCCATCCGGTTCGTGCCGATCATGACGCCCCCGGCCGGCGACATGGCTCCGCCGATCAGGCCCGTGCCGGAGCCCCGCGGCACGATTGGCACCCGCTCGCGCCGGCAGAGCTTCACGATGTCGACGACTTCCTCGGCGCGCGTGGGCAGGGCGACCGCGTCGGGGGCGCCCTTGTAGAAGGTGTGCATGTCGCACTCGTAGACGAGGCGACCTTCGAGGGTGCGCACGACGCCGCCCGCGCCGACGATGCGCTCGAGCTCCTGGAGGAACGAGCCACTCAGGGGCATGCGGGCCGCCCCGCGCGGCGGACTACGAGATCTTCCAGGTGTCTCCCGAGACCAGGAGCTTCGCGATGTCGCCGGGGCCGCGCTCGGAGATGGCCTTCTGCTCCTGCTCGAGCATGAGGTCCTCGTACACCGGAGCCTCGATGGCGTTTAGCACGCCGATCGGGATCGGGAAGTCCGGCGCAAAGAGATCCGCAATGAGCTTTGCGGCGTTGACGTTCTTCTCGTCGTGAACCCAGAGGCTCGACTCCGGGACGTCCTTGGCGCGGACGACCTTCGGCGTGACCCCCTGCATGATGACCGCACGGCGATCGTCGGGCGGCCCGAAGAGCAACGGCTTTCCGTGCTCGAGCCGAAGCTCGTGCTGCACCTTCGACTCGCGGTCGTAGATGACGTTCCACGCCAGGTCGTTGTAGACGTTGCAGTTCTGGAGGATCTCGAGGAACGCGGTGCCCTTGTGCGCGGCCGCGCGCTTGAGCATCTCGTCCATGTGGGGGATGTTGCGGTCGACCGTGCGGGCCACGAACGTGGCGCCGCAGCCGAGCGCGAACGCCAGCGGATTCACCGGACGGTCGGTAGAGCCGATCGGGGTCGACTTCGTGATCTTGCCGAGCTCGCTCGTGGGCGAGTACTGGCCCTTCGTGAGCCCGTAGATCCGGTTGTTGAACAGGAGGATGACGAGGTTCACGTTGCGGCGCAGGACGTGCAGCATGTGGTTGCCGCCGATCGAGAGCCCGTCGCCGTCACCGGTTACGACGAAGATCTTCAGATCGGGCCGCGCCACCCTGAGGCCCGTCGCGATCGCCGGCGCGCGGCCGTGGATCGTGTGGAACCCGTAGGTGTTCATGTAGTACGGGAACCGGCTCGAGCAGCCGATGCCCGAGATGAAGACGATGTCTTCCTTCGGGATCCCGAGGTCGGGCATCGTCTTCTGGACGGCCGACAGGATCGCGTAGTCCCCGCAGCCCGGGCACCAGCGCACTTCCTGGTCCGAGACGAAGTCCTTCTTGGTGAGCTTGACCAAAGGCGCTGTCATTACGCGATCTCCTTCACGCTGGATGCCCCGCGGCGCGCGAGCGACTCG
>Ga0126369_10002993_pt1 | contig 12160 bp, 11 predicted proteins | sample PanSoiMetaPlot_1_FD_109646 | JGI IMG/M metagenome (GOLD analysis project Ga0126369, IMG submission 109646) | Tropical forest soil microbial communities from Panama - MetaG Plot_1 | ecosystem: Environmental > Terrestrial > Soil > Tropical forest > Bulk soil | place: Panama | collected 2016-02-17 | reverse complement strand
TCCTCGACCACCACGCCGTCGCGGTCGAGGAACAGCGCGGGAGCGCCGCGACAGCAGCCCGGGAACACCTCACACCACACGCCATCAGCATCGAGCGGGAAAGTTTCGGTCATTGCCGTCGTCAGGTCACTGCTCTGATCTTGAAGCACTACAAGCCGCCCGGCTCATAAAGGACGATCTTGCTGCCGGTATTGTCGAAGCCCACCGACACGTGAACGAGATCCTTGAGCCGCTCACGCACGCATTCGCGCCGATCCGGCTCGACCAGCAGCACCATAAAGCCACCGCCGCCAGCACCGAGAAGTTTCCCGCCGATCGCGCCGGCGGCGCGACCTGCCTCGTAGATGTCGTCGATCCTGGAATTGGATACGCTGCCGGCAAGCTCGCGCTTGAGCATCCAGGACTCGTGCAGCATCTCGCCAAGCTCGCGCACGCTCCCGCTCTTGTCGCCCAGCACGTCCATGGCGCGGTCGACCATGGCGCGGATGCCGCGCAGCTGGCTCTTGCGCTGATTGAGATTCTTGATCTGGTCCTGCGCAAAATCGGACGCGAAGCGCGAGAAGCCGGTGAAGAAGAACATCAGCGACTGCAACAGCTCGTCGCGGCGCCCCGGCGTCAGGATGATGGGAGTGACCACAAAGCTCCCGTCTTGAAAGAACTCGATGCGGTTGAAGCCGCCATAGGCGGCCCATAGCTGGTCCTGGCAGCCGACACTCTCCTTGAGCACCTCCTGCTCGATGCGGATTGCTTCCCGACCAAGCTGATGCTTGCTGACCATGCGGCCATCGAGCGCGTTGAGGACGTTCAAGAGGCCTACCGTGAAGGCGCTGCTCGAGCCCAGCCCAGAGCGCGCCGGCAGATCAGCGTCGTGATGAATCTCCAGCCCCTCCTTGATGCCAAGCTCGGTCAGGATGCCGCGCACGGCGGGGTGCTGGATTTCGGACGTCTCGCGCACCAGCTCCACCTGGGAATAGACGATGCGGGAGCGATGCTCGAAGAAAGGCGGCAATCGCCGTGCGCTGATGTAGCAATATTTGTCGATCGCGGTTCCGACCACCGCTCCGCCATGCTCGCGGAACCAATCCGGATAGTCGGTGCCGCCGCCGAACAGCGAAAGACGGAATGGCGTGCGGCTGATGATCATGTCTGCAGGCCCCGACAGGTGTTACTACGCCCGCCCAGGACGCTTTCGGCCAAGGCGAGCGTCTCCGGCGTGCCGATATCGATGAACCTAAAGCATCCCGCGAAGGCAGCAAGCGATCCGGCCGGCAATCTCTCGAAGACATCGCGCTCGATCGAGGTCGCACTGCCCGACGCGATCTCGTCGAGCAAGGCGGCCGAGAGAAAATAGACGCCTGCGCTGATAAAGGCATCGCCCTGGAACGAGGAATCCTTCTCGCGAAAGCCGCCGACGCGCTGCCGATCGTCAATCAGCACGCGGCCATAGCGGCCGGCGTTTGCAACCTCGACGCACAGGATCGTTCCTTGAGCACCATTGGCGCGGTGGGCGGCGTGGAACGCGCACAGATCGGCATCGACGAAGCTGTCGCCGTTGAGGACCAGAACTGGATCGGTCGCCAGTTTAGCACGCGCAAAGCGCACGGCCCCCGCGGTGCCGAGCGGCCTCGGCTCGACAACCGTTTCGACCGCGAGCGAACCCATAGGGCGGCGGCCGAGATGATCGAGGATCGGCTGCGCACCATGCCCGAGCGCGAACACGACCCGGCGCGCTCCGAAGCGCGCGAGCCACTGCAGCAGAAAATCGAGATAGGTGCGCTCCCCGATGGGGGCGAGGAGCTTTGGCAGGTCTCCCAGCACCGGCCGAATCCTCGTTCCGAGGCCGCCCGCCAGCACGAGACTATCGCAGTGCTCGAGACACCACCGATGCGCCACACCCGACCCTCTCCTTTGGGCCATCCCCAATACATCAAACCGATGGCCTATCAAGCACCTTGTGCACGGTAGTGGCGTGATGTGGATTGTGCAAAATGCGCCGACCGGCTTAAACAGGTCCCTTGATCGCTCAGATGCCGCCAGGCAAGCGGCACTTCCGAGGACGAACGACATGGCGGCAACCGCCAAATCACGCGAGGACAGCATCGCCCAGCATTTTCGCCGCTCGCGCGAGACGCTCGAGCGGGCCGTCCAAGACGGCGAACTCATGCAGGCCATGATCCGCGCCACCGACACGATGGCGGCAGCGCTGCGCAGCGGGAACAAGATCCTCATCGCCGGCAATGGCGGCAGCGCCGCTGACGCCCAGCATATCGCGTGTGAGTTCCTATCGCGGCTCAACTTTGATCGAAATCCGCTGCCGTGCATCGCGTTGACGACGGATACCTCTGTCCTCACCGGGATCGGCAATGATTATGGCTTCGAGCAGGTGTTCGAGCGGCAGGTGCGCGGCCTCGCGCGGGCGGGCGACGTGCTGCTGGCGATCTCGACTTCGGGGCGATCCCCCAACATCCTGGCAGGGCTGCGTGCCGCACGAGCGGCTGGCGTCACAACGGTCGGTTTCACCGGCAGCAGTGATTCGCCCATGCTGGCGCTGTGCGACATTGCGGTCCGCGCGCCCTCCGATTCGACCCCTCAGATCCAGCAGATCCACATCGTGGCCGCGCATGCGATCTGCGGACTGATCGAGCAGGAGTTGTTCGGGAAGCCGGTCTCTGAGGCCGTTTCCGCCCCCTAACGGCTCGATTCCAGGGGCAAAAAAGGCCCACGGGGCCGCCTGCTTGGTCGCCGATGTGGCAATCTTGCATCAATGCCGGTCCCCCTTGTTGGCATGGTGGAGAAAGCACCGAAATTCGTATTCGCCTTCAAGGCCTGCCATGCTAAATTGCTCGGGGGACTGGCCAAATTGGCGGTACTTTCGCAGAGGATCTGCAATGGGGTGGCGTGAAGGCCGCGCGTCCGTCAAGCGATTGCTGCATGTGCCCGCGGTTCTGCTTTCGGCAGCGCTGCTGGGCGGATGCTTCCAGCCGCTGTACGGGACAGCCGAAACTGGCACGGGCCGGCCGGCTGTACGCGACGCCCTTCAGGCCATCGACGTGCAGCAGATCGACGCCGCCGCCAATACCGCCGAAGCACGCCTCGCCGTGCAAATCCGCAATGACCTTCTGTTCAGCTTCACAGGCGGCGGCTACTCGGCCCCGCCGACCCATCGCCTCAAGGTTCAGATCTCGGGCAGCCGGGCGGTGGTGCAGATCGACCAGGCGACCGCGCTGCCGAACATCGAATCCTACGGCCTGAAGACCACCTACTCGTTGACCGAGATCGCAACCGGCAAGGTCGTGGTGAGCGGCGCGGCCTCCACCGCTGTGTCCTATGACACGCTCGGGCAGCAGCGCTTCGCCCGGCTGGGTGGCATGCAGGACGCCGAGCGACGCGCCGCCAAGGTCATTTCCGACAACATCACGACGCGCCTCGCATCGTATTTCGTCAGCGGAAGTTGATCGCGGCGGCAGAGCACAATCCAAACTGAGACGGCTTTTCGCCTGCATGCGCTTTCTCGTCACCGGCACGGCAGGCTTCATCGGTTTCCACCTGGCGCAGCGCCTGCTTGCCGATGGACACACGGTCCTCGGCATCGACGGGTTCACCCCCTACTACGACCCCAATCTCAAGCGTCGCCGCCACCAGCAGCTCGCCCGATGGTCCGCCTTCGTGGCGCGCGAAGCCTTGATCGAGGACACCCGCGCGCTCACAGACCTCGTCGCCGAGGCCAATGCCGACATGGTGTTCCACCTCGCCGCCCAGGCGGGCGTACGCTACAGCGCCGAAAATCCGCGCGCCTATATCGAGGCAAACATCGTCGGCACATTCAATCTGCTCGAGGCGCTGCGCCAACGCCCGTCCCGCCACTTGCTGATTGCGTCAACCAGCTCGGTTTACGGTGCCGGCCGCGCCCAGCCGTTCGAGGAGACGCTAGAGACTGACCATCCAGTGTCGCTCTACGCCGCCACCAAGAAGGCGACCGAAACCATTGCGTTCAGCTACGCCAACCTCAATGGCCTGCCGATAACGGCGATGCGCCTGTTCACCGTATATGGCCCCTGGGGGCGTCCCGACATGGCGCTGTTCAAGTTCACCAAGAACATCATCGCGGGCGAGCCAATCGAGGTCTACGGCGCCGGCAAGCAGACGCGCGACTTCACCTACGTGGGAGACGTGGTGGAAGCCATGGTCCGGCTCGCGACCCATCCGCCCGAAGGCAGTCCGCCCTATCGCGTGGTCAATGTCGGTGGCGGCCATCCGGTTGGCCTCGAAGACTTCATCGCTGTCATCGAGGACATCCTCGGCCGCAAGGCGCTGCGCCACGACCTGCCGATGCAGCCCGGCGATGTGCCGGCGACGTGGGCAAGCACGGCCTTGCTGGAACAGATCACCGGCTTTAGACCCGCGGTGATGTTGCCCGAGGGCGTGCGGGCCTTCGTGACCTGGTACCGCGAGTACTATGGCGCCTGAGCGTCGAGCGCCTCAGCAGGATGTCCCGGCTGCCGTCGCGCTTCCGAAGTTCGTATCATTCCGCGGCACGCTCGTTTGCGAACTTCGGAAGCGAACACAAGGGCGCGTACTCATAAATCCGGCGCTGTAACCTGACTGGGTCGATGTCCGCTTCGCTCGGAAAGCGACCGAATTCCTGCACGCAACAAACGACGTGATGGCCACTTCCGGACCTGAGCAGGTGAAGCAAACAGAACAAGCGACGCAGTAGGGACGCCCATTACTGAGCGCCCCCCGCACAGAACCGTACGTGCGGCTTTCGGCTTGGTCCTGAGGTTGTGGGCCGTTTAAGATGGGACTATTCGCTCCCCTGAAGCATCCGCACCATGAAGATTCTGGTGATCGAGGACGATGCTCTCCTGCGCCAGGCGCTATACGGCGCCTTACGAGAGCTGCAACCCGAGGCTATTATTTTCGAAGCATCCGACCGCAGCGAGGGAGTCCATATTGTCGAGCAGCATACCGATCTCTACCTCATTTTGCTCGAGCTGGAACTCCCGGGCACGGACGGCTTTGACTTGATCGAAGAGCTTTTGATGCGCGAGCCGGCGGTCGCGCTCGTGGTCGTGTCCGCGCGAGAGGACAGCGACAGTATTTCACGCGCGCTCGATCGAGGGGCCCGTGGGTTCATTCCCAAATCGGCGCCGCGGAAGGTTATGCTCGAAGCCGTTAAACTGATATTTGCCGGCGGAATCTCCGTTCCGCCGCACATTGTCGATCGTGCCCAGTCCATCAATCTCGACCTCATCCTGACAAGTCGTCAACGCCAAATGCTCGCACTCATGATGGCGCCGGTGCGCATTGCGCATCAGGTGGACTTTGCGCCGATCGCGGATGTCAAGGATGGTCAATCGGTGGGCCTCGGCGTCGAGATTGTTCGCACCGCAGCCGCGCGAGTGGGTCTTGATGTTGAATTCGTCCCGGTGCCATTTGGGCAGGTACAGCGGACATTAAACGACGGCCGAGCAGTGGCAATCTTTCCACTCGCGATTGCTCCTGAGCGCCAGCAATTATTTGATTTCACCGCCCCGCTCTATGAAAGTGGTGGCGGCTTGTTCGTTCGCGCACCTGATGCGACTCCGGAAAGTCTTGCAGCGCTGTCCGGAAAAGTAGTTGTCACGCCGCGCACCGGCCATCTCGCTGCCTTCATAGCAAGAAACGCGCCGACCGTGAAATTGGTCGTTACGACGGACTACGAGGAGAGCCTGGCCGGCCTTGTGCGCGGAGATGCTGATGCCGCAGCGTTGAACTACCACGTTGGCACGGCCCTCGCTGCGAGGCTCTATCCCGGACGAGTAACGATGCCGCGCATGTTCTTCACGCAGATGGCAATCGGGTTGGGGGTTCGTAAGGGCGAACAGGCCGAGCTGCTGAGCTGGTTGAATGATGGACTCGCCTTCATCCGCGGGGACGGGACATGGCAACGTATCAAGGACCGTTGGATAGGTCGGTAGCGTGCAGCTTTAGGTCACTTTCGACCGAGTTCAGCGCACGTTGCTTGCGGGCCTCTTCCGTTTCACCTCGAGCGCGGACATTCCGCCAGCGCCCGCGTTAATGAGTACACGCCATAACAACTTGTTGATCTCGTGTGGCTTTGGTTCAGAGGTCCGCATCTCGAATTCGGCGCAAGAATGATGCGGACTTCTGCACCGCCACACGAGCGCTGACTGCAATTCTGCACATTCAGAGCCGCTTTTGATTCAAAGAGTTGCCGTCAGTCGTTGCGTTTTCGGATCTCCCAACCGAATCTGCCACGGGTTAGCTGTTACCTGAACCAGGTACGCAACTATTCCGAGAAAGGTCGTAATGCCGCCACAGAATTGCGCGACGAGTTAGCTGGTGATCAATCTGAAGTGGTGGCTGTTGGGAATGGCTGGCGGCTTCAGTGTCTAACTTGAGTCTTCAGTCTGTTAACTTGAGTCCACGAATGCGGGCTGACTGGGTGTCAGCACGATTGGGGGTTTTTGCATAATCTGGCAAGCGCATCGAAAGCGTCGGTCTATGCGGAGACACTTCACTTTACGTAAAGTATCAGCGTATCCAGCAGGAACAACAAACAAAAAGAACAAAGTAGAGAGGGTCGCATCACAAGCGAACAAGTAGCGTAGCCTTGGAGCGGCAAGATGAGTACGCCCCCTAGCGAGTGCGACGGCGAAAGAGGAAGCAACGACAGAGAGAGCAACAGAAGAGAGAGCAACAAGAAAGAGAAAAAAGACAGCGACGCTCGGCACACCAAACATCATGCAGCGCCGCATCCAGAGATGGGGGAAGCCCCTTCGTGGATGCGCGCAAGACCGCGTGAGCCGTTTGTCGGAGACGCGGCTGCGGTGCGGCTGCGCAATCGTCTTGCCCAAGAGGACGATCAACCGGGCGATCAGGTTCCGCTGCCGCCCTCGGCGGATTCGTCCCCCTCGATCAGAAAGGGGCACATCGTAGGCGCGATGACGATCGTCATCGCCGCCGCCGCTGTTGGTTATCTTTGGAGGTCCTCCCCGCCCGCCCCTTTGATCCCGGAATTTCCGGCAGCGGACGCGCTCGGTCACGACCAGGCGGATACGCGCTCCGCAGCGCTCGCCCCCGCGCCGGTGGCGCGCCCTCGGCTCCTGGTCAGCGCGGAGCGACCTCGACCAGCTGATCAGCCGGCGCGGATTGCCGTCTCGGCCCCCGGTGCCGAAGCAAACGTCTCCGTTCTCATCACCGGGCTGGCGCCCGGCGCGGCCGTTTCGGCTGGCACTCCGGCAGGGCCGAATGCGTGGCGGCTGCCAACCGCCAACCCGGGCGGCGCGGCGGTGATGCCGCCTCGCGGCTTCCTCGGCGTCATGAATTTGATTCTTGAGCTGCGGCTTGCCGACGAGACCGTTCTCGATCGCACGACACTACAGCTGGAATGGATAGGCAACAGCAATGTTGCGTCATCGGAGTTGCCGCAGCGGCACATCGATGCTGCCGAGATCGCGCTGTTGCTGAAGAACGGCGCGGAGCTGATGGTGAATGGAGATATCGTTGCAGCCCGATTGATGTTTCAGCGCGCGGCGGAAGCTGGCGATGCGCGGGCCGCCTTTGCGCTGGCGGAAACCTTCGATCCCTCCGTGCTGGTGAAATTGGGTACCAAGGGCGCGATCAAAGCCGACATCGCGATGGCTCAGCAATGGTACGCCAAGGCCAAGGACCTGGGCTCGACTGCAGCGCCGGAGCGCCTGACGAGACTGACGCGGAGCTCGCAATGAGCCGATGGCGGTGCCGCCGGCCGAGCGCCGCCCGACGAATTCATCTGAGACTGCAAATAATGACCTGCACAGGGGATGGAAAATGCGCCTTTTCATGATGGTGGCTCTTGGATTGTGGATGGGCGTTGCTCCGGCCGCGAGCCAGAACATCCCGAAGTCGCTTCAGGATGCCGGCCCCGAAGATCTGATCAAGCAACGCCAGAACAACTGGACGGTCGGCGTTGCCGGCGGCAACATGGACGGCACCTATCTGCGCTTTGCCGACGAGATCGGTAAAGTGCTCGATGACGGTGACGAGTTGCGCGTGCTGCCCACCATATCCCGCGGCGCCGCCGCCAACCTGCAAGACCTTCTCTACCTTCGCGGCATCGACGTTGCGTTCACCCAGTCCGACGTCTTTGAATATTTCCGTACGCAACGCAAGATTCCGAATCTGGAGAACCGGGTCCAGTACATCGTTCGGCTGCCCGTCGCGGAGCTGCACGTTACGGCGCGCGCGGACATCAAGACACTCGAGAGCCTGCGCGGGCAGAAAGTCGTATTCGGTCCGCCCGGAAGCTCGCCGACGCTGACCGGGCCGATCGTCTTCCAGCGGCTTGGTATCCAGGTCGAGCCGGTGTTCGTCGACTTTTCGACCGGCATGAAGATGCTGCGGTCGGGCGAGGTCGCGGGGCTCCTTGGGGTGGTGTCCAAGCCGGTCGACTTCTGGACAAAGATGCCCGCCGATGCGGGCCTGCACCTGTTGCCGGTGCCGTACACCAAGCCGCTCGCCGACCTTTATGTGGTGGGCGAGTTCACCAACCAGGACTATCCCAATCTGATTCCGCCGGGGCAGAAGATCGAGACGATCGCGGTGCCGTCTGTCCTCGCCGTCTATAATTGGCCCAAGAACAGCGACAGGTATCGTCGGATCGAGCGCTTCACCCAATATCTGTTTGCGCGCTGGGACAAGCTCACGCAGCCGCCTTTTCATCCCCGGTGGCGTGACGTGAATTTGGCTGCGACGGTTCCGGGCTGGACCCGGTTCAGTGTCTCCGAGCAGCTTCTGCAACGGCAGGCACAAAGCCCATCAGCCGATCAGCAGGCCAATCGCGAGTTTCGGGCGTTCGTCAGCCGTCGGGAGGGACGTGGCACACCGCTGAGTGACGCCGACCGGGATGCGCTGTTCCGCGAATTCCTGCAATGGCGCGAACGCCGACAGTAAGCGGGCAATCCATTTCAAAGCTGACCGGAACGAGCCAATATCACTTCGTCGAAGCGAATATCGAGAGCGTTGATCACATCGCTGACACGTTGTTCGACCTGACCTTCGCGCGGCTTGCGCTCCTCTTCGTCCGCGACCCCATTGCAGCGCTTCGCAAGATGTACGGCTGGACCAAGCCGGGTGGGTACATTGTCATTCAGGACTATCACGTTCGCACCATCAATCTTCACCCCAAGCTCGAAGCGTGCTCGGAGCTGCTGCAGGTCATCATTGAAACCTGTGAGCGCTCCGGCCAGGACATGGAGTTCGCGTTCAAGCTTCCGGCCTATTTCGTCGAGGCGGGCATCGGCGTGCCTGACGGGACTGACATCCATCTTCCACTGACATCGCTTGGACCATTCATGGCGATGTTCCAGGCCGTATGTCGCAGCCTGCTGCCCAAGGCCATTGCATTGGGCGTTACGACGCAAGCGAACATGCAGAACGTTTTTCGCGACCTGCAGCGGGCAGAAAGCGACAGGCGCTATTATTCGGCGCTTTGGCCGTTGATGATCGGGGTGTGGAAACGCAAGCCGGTGTGACCTCGTACGAAGAGTTGATCGGGGATAGGCAGCGCGCCGCCTTGCGTCCCCAAACCAGGTTGGAATAGAGGTCAGGAATGCTCGCAACCCCAGGACGAGCGCATTTCTTGACGCTAAAATGGGTTCCTGCAGCGCTCGCACAGATCCCCCACGGCCACCTCATCTGGAGCAGCTGACGAGCGCGCAGTGAATACGGAGCGCTGAATGACGGCACCTCAAATCACGCGGCGCAACTTGTGGCTTTCGTCTCTGTCGATGGCCGTGCTTGGCGCCGGCGGGCTCGCGTCAACTCCTGCTCGCAGCAACGTCACGATCCGCCACGGTATCCAGATAGGGGCGCTCGGCGCGTTGCGAACCACGCTGCCGAGCGTGGAAAATACGTATGACTTGAAATACGACATCAAGGATTTTCGCGACAGCACGTCGGCGCTGCTCGCGCTCGAACAGGGCGAGCTCGACATCGCCAACACGACCAGCCAGCATCTGGTACGCGCGATTAGCGAGGGCATCGACGCGGTCTGGATCGCCGGATGGGGCGGCGGGTACAATGTCCTGGTCGCCCGCAAAGGCTTTTCCGCGCCGACAGCGACCAACGAGCAGCTGAAGGACGCGATCATGGCGCGCAAGCGGCAAGGCAAGCCGATCATGATCGGAGTGCCAACCGGCTCGCTGCAGCACGCCAAGCTGGCTTTCTACTTGCAGTCGCTCGGCATCAACGGCGAGCGCGACACGCAGATCGTCAACATTCCCTTCCCTAACCATCCTCGCGCGCTCGAGGCCGGCGAGATCGACATGGCCATGACGCTCTGCGTATTTGGCGCCATCGCGATCGACAAAGGCGACGCAACGCTCGTGCGCCACCTGTTCGGCGATAAGTCGGGCAAGCAGGAGATCGGCTTCATCGTCCATCGCAAGCTGACACGTGACAAGCCGGCATTGGTACAGAGCATCGTGTCGTCACACGTGGATGCGATGAAGATGTTCATGAACGACATCGACCGGCGGATCGAGCTCGAGCGACGATATTCCCGGCTGCCCGACGCCGTGATCGCGATGCAGGAGCGCCAGTTCCTCAAATACGACTACCGAACTAACGTCCCCGACATCAAGGCGATGGCAAAGCAGATGTATGTGCTCGGCTGGGTCAAGGACGACCTTTCCAGGCGCGTTGACGAGCACATCGATTTCACGTTCCTGGCCAAGGCCACCGGACAATCGCTGGCCTCGCTGTCGACATGGTAGCGGCGACCAACAACGCCGGCACAAATCAAACGGGGACGCGTTCCGCCGCTCGACCTCTCGCCCGCTCGGCGCAATACGCGATATTTCCGATTGCTCTGCTGATCATCTGGCAGGTCTGCGCTCAGCTCGGCTTCGTTCGCCGCAATGTCCTGCCCGCGCCGACTGACGTCGCCATCGTCTGGTACGACCTGATCACCGGCGCAACCGATGCCGCCACCCGCTATTCCGGAACCTGGCTCAATCATGCAGCTGCCAGTATCTGGCGAGTGTTTGCGGGCTTCGCCTGGGGAGTCGCGCTCGGGACTCTGGCCGGGCTTCTGATCGGTCTCTCGCGCATCATGGAGCGCGTGCTCGACCCGACCATCCAAGTGCTGCGCAATATCCCGGTCACCGCCTGGGTACCGTTGTCCCTGGTGTTTTTCGGGATCGGCAATGCGCCGGCCGTCTTCCTCATCGGCCTTGGGGCATTCTTTCCGGCGGCCGTCAACACCACGCATGGGGTAAGGCAGATCAACGCGACCCTCATCAAGGCCGCCCGCATGATGGGGGCGAACGAGCGCGAGCTGCTCCTGCGCGTGATCCTGCCCGCCGCCTTGCCGTCGATCATGACGGGCGTGCGGCTGTCGATGGGCATCGCCTGGGTGCTGGTGGTCGTTGCCGAGATTCTCGCCGTTCGGAGTGGGCTCGGCTACCTGCTCAACGACGCATATTTGTTTTACCGCAATGACGTCGTGATTGCGGCTATGCTGAGCATTGGGCTCTTGGGGTTTATCTCCGACCGGCTCGTCGTTGTCGTTCGCGACTATCTACTTGAGTGGAACCGTCTGGAAACGTTCAGTGGCCAGAATTAGCCTGCGCCACGTTGGGAAGACCTTCGCGAGCCGTCACGGCGACGTGACTGCGCTCGCCGATATCAATCTCGACATCGCCGACCAGGAATTCGTTACCATTGTAGGTGCCAGCGGCTGCGGCAAGTCGACCCTGCTCAACCTGCTGGCGGGTTTCGAAATGCCGACAAGCGGCGAGCTGACCTTTGATGACGCTCCCATCAACGGTCCGGGGCCTGACCGCGGCGTCGTGTTCCAGCAGACCGCATTGTTCCCGTGGCTGTCGGTCGAGGACAATATCGCGTTCGGGCTGCGGCTGCGTGCCAACCGGAACAAGGGCTCGGCGAACATCATCGTCGAGCGGATGCTCGAGCGCACAGGCCTCGCTCCCTTTCGGTCGCGCCGCCCGGTCGAGCTCTCGGGCGGCATGCGCCAGCGGGCGGCAATCGCGAGTGTGCTCGCCATCAACCCGTCCACTTTGCTGATGGATGAGCCTTTCGGGGCGCTGGATACGCTGACCCGGTCTATCATGCAAGACTTTCTGCTTGAGATTTGGGAGGAAGAACGCAAGAC
>Ga0126369_10002992_pt1 | contig 12161 bp, 11 predicted proteins | sample PanSoiMetaPlot_1_FD_109646 | JGI IMG/M metagenome (GOLD analysis project Ga0126369, IMG submission 109646) | Tropical forest soil microbial communities from Panama - MetaG Plot_1 | ecosystem: Environmental > Terrestrial > Soil > Tropical forest > Bulk soil | place: Panama | collected 2016-02-17 | reverse complement strand
TGCCGAAGACACGAACCAGCGCTTCCGCTATTTGCTTTCGCAAGGGCAGTCCGGGCTTTCCACAGCGTTCGATTTGCCTACGTTAATGGGATACGACTCTGACCATCCGCTCTCCGAGGGTGAAGTCGGCAAGTGCGGGGTGGCCATCAGTTCCCTGGCGGACATGGAAGTTCTTTTTGATCAGATACCCCTCGCAGACGTTACGACTTCCATGACCATCAATTCGCCCGCGGCGGTGATTTGGGCCATGTACCTCGCGGTTGCGGAAAAGCAAGGTGCGGACTGGAAGAAAATTTCGGGTACTCTGCAAAACGACATTCTGAAGGAGTACATCGCGCAGAAGGAATACATTTATCCACCCGAGCCGTCCATGCGGCTCGTGATTGACACGTTCGAGTTCGGCGCAAGGAACACTCCCAAGTTCAATACGATATCCATCAGTGGCTATCACATTCGCGAAGCAGGTTCGACGGCCATTCAGGAACTCGCGTTTACTCTGCGCGACGGAATGGAATATGTCGAATGGGGCTTGCGCCGCGGCCTGGAAATTGAAGAGTTTGCGCCACAGCTTTCGTTTTTCTTCAATGCGCACAGTGACTTCTTCGAAGAAATTGCCAAATACCGGTCTGCCCGCCGTATCTGGTACAAAGCGATGACCGAACGCTACGGTGCAAAGAACGCGCGGTCGTACGCTCTTCGCTTTCATACGCAGACGGCCGGTTGTTCGCTTACGGCACAACAGCCCTACAACAATGTTGTACGCACGGCGTTGCAGGCGCTTGCGGCGGTTCTGGGCGGGACGCAATCTTTGCATACAAATTCGCTCGATGAAGCCTGGGCACTGCCCACGGAGTTTGCCGCCACGATTGCTCTGCGCACGCAGCAGATCATCGCGCACGAAACGGGCGTCACGAACACGGTCGATCCGCTTGGCGGGTCCTATTTTGTCGAGACCCTGACCAACGAAGTGGAAAAAGGCGCGTGGGATTACATCAAAAAGATTGACGCACTCGGGGGAATGGTTGCCGCAATCGAGCGCGGTTTTCCGCAACGCGAAATCGCGGAAGCTTCGTATCGCTACCAGCGCGAACTTGATAGCAAAGAAAAGCTTATGGTGGGAGTGAACGCGTTCGTTTCGGAAGAAAAGCCGCTCGAGATTCTACAGATTGACGAAACCGTCGCCCACCGCCAGGCCGAACGCCTCAAGCGACTCCGCGCTGAACGGTCCAGCGATGAAGTTACTCGTCGGCTTTCTGCCCTGCGCACCGCAACCAAAGGCAAAGACAATCTGATGCCTTTCATTTACGACGCAGTGAAGGCTTATGCCACGCTCGGCGAAATTTGCGACGCCATGCGCGATACCTTCGGCACATACGAAGAAACGGCCATCACTTGATTTTCTTTCTGCCTGTCAAGACAAGGAGAGCGCAGAACCGTTCGCTAAGGTACCCCGAGAATGCCTGAAAAGAAGATTAGAGTGTTGATTGCCAAGCCCGGACTTGATGGCCATGACCGTGGGGCTAAAGTCATTGCTCGTGCTTTGCGCGACGCCGGCATGGAAGTGATTTACACCGGTCTCCGACAAACTCCTGAAATGATCGCTTCTGCCGCAGTGCAAGAAGATGTGGACGTCATCGGCCTCTCGATTCTTTCCGGAGCGCACAACACCATCTGCCCACAGCTCATGAAATTACTCGGCGAAAAAGGAATGGGAGACGTCACTGTTCTCGTCGGCGGAATCATTCCTGAGGCGGACATTCCTACCCTCAGACAAGCCGGGATTGCGCAAATTTTTCTTCCTGGCACTTCCACGCAAGACATCGTCGATTTTATCCATCAGCGCACGTCACAAGCTCGCTGAAGTCAGCTACTGCCAGTGCCGTTCAAATTTGACTCGCGTGTAAAGCACGGAAAAGCCGAATCTCACAATGTTTCTTTGGGACGAGCTTCCCGGCTGCGCCAGGCAAACCGCCAAATCGCAACCAACTTCCACCGCCCTTGCTAGACGAGCCGCCAGAAGGGCGCTTTGCACACCGCGGTTCCGGAATGAGGGCAGGGTTCCCGCGCCAAAAAGCCCCGCGACGCCGTCGCGAATTGCGAGAGTTCCTCCACCGGCGTGCGCTCCATCAACCCGCGCAAGATAACATTCAATTCCTTCGGCCATGGCGAACATTCCCATCACATCCAGAATGTCCGCGCTCACTGGCTGTTCGCCAGCGAAACCCTGTGAAACGGTCCGCACCCAAACGTCTATCGCGTTTCTGGGTACACGCTCGACTCGGATCTCGCAGTTCGTCCCGGTGAATTTATCTTGGGCTGAAACCACGCGTGCCATGACGTTGGTAAATTCAGTCACGCCGTAACCATTCGCAGCAAAATGTTTGAACAAGGACGGGTCCGCAAGAGGACTGGCCTCGATTCGCGCAGCTTCATTCCGCGACTTGTAGAAATTCTCGAGCTGTGAAAACTCTTCTTCGCTTACCGGCCCTTTTAATCCCAACCCGACCGCCTGCGTTACCGGGGAATTGGCGCCAGCAAAGACGGCGTAGCCGCCGGCAACATCCAGGACTGCCGCGCCAAAATCTGGTTTGTGCTTGCACAGCATTTCTGCGCAGGCCACGGCAGCCTTGGCCTCCGCCAGTTCAATGCGACGTGAAAGCGCCAAATCAAGCAGTAGTTGACGCATGGTCTGCGCAGTGTACACGCATCCTTTATGCGACGCTCCAGGAACGCGCCAAAGCACCCCGACTCGCGGATTCTGCGCTGAGACCGTATACTGACTTTGGCGACTATCTGCCGCGAGGAAGCTGCGTGCCTGCATCCATTTTGACTTCCAACGTCAATCGCAAATCAACTGACTTCGAAAAGAACACACGCCGCATCGCCCAGCTCCTGACGCAAATCAAGAACGAAGAGGAGAAAATCCGCGAAGGCGGCGGCACTAAAGCCATTGAATCGCAACATAAGAAAGGCCGGCTCACCGCCCGTGAGCGAATCGATAAATTGATCGATTCCGGCGCGAGCTTTTTCGAGCTAGGACTTTATGCTGCGTTCGAAATGTACGAAGAGTGGGGCGGCGCGCCTTCCGCCGGTGTTGTTACAGGTCTTGCGCTAGTCTGTGGCCGCAGATTCATGGTTATTGCCAATGACGCCACGGTGAAAGCGGGCGCGTTTTTCCCAATGACCTCCAAGAAAGTCATCCGTGCGCAAAACATTGCGCTCGAAAATCGTATACCGGTCATCTATCTGGTCGATTCCGCCGGAATTTTTCTCCCGCTTCAGGAAGACGTGTTTCCCGACACCGACGATTTCGGCCGCGTGTTTCGCAACAATGCCGTTATGTCTGCTATGGGCATTCCGCAACTTACGGCCGTTATGGGCATGTGCGTCGCTGGCGGCGCTTATCTGCCGGTCATGACGGATCACGTGCTCATGACCGAAGGTTCCGGACTTTTTCTTGCTGGCCCCGCGCTGGTGCAAGCCGCCATTGGTCAAAAGGTTTCCGCGGAAGAATTAGGCGGCGCAAAAATGCACGCGCAAATCAGCGGCACCGTTGATTTCCGGGAACCGGATGACGAAGCCTGCATCGCGCGTATTCGTGCGCTTGTCGACAAAATGGGGAACGCCCCAGCGCCAATTTTCAACAAAACTGCTTCTCGCGACCCGGCTTTCTCCGTCGAAGAGATCTACGGGATCTACTCCAGTGACCCCGGCAAGCAATATGACATGCGCGAGATCATCGCGCGCATCGTGGATGGCAGCGAGTTCGAAGAATACCGTGCCGAATACGGAGAAACCGTTCTGTGCGGCTATGCGCGCATCGGCGGCTGGGCCGTGGGTATTGTGGCCAACCAAAAGAAACATGTGCAAACGCAGGCCCGCGGCTCGGACCAGAAGCGCGTCGAATTTGGCGGCGTAATTTACACGGAAGCCGCGGAAAAATCCGCCCGCTTCATTCTCGATTGCAACCAGAACAAAATTCCGCTGATTTTTCTTCATGACGTGAACGGATTCATGGTCGGCAAAGATGCCGAATGGAACGGCATCATCCGCGCCGGCGCAAAAATGGTCAACGCGGTGTCTAACAGTGTGGTGCCGAAGATCTCTGTCATCTGCGGGGGAAGTTTCGGCGCCGGACACTACGCCATGTGCGGTAAAGCTTACGATCCGCGCTTTATTTTCGCGTGGCCGACGGCGCGTTATGCGGTTATGAGCGGCGATGCCGCTGCCGGAACGCTGGTGGAAATCAAGCTCAAGCAAATGGAGCGCGAAGGCAAAAAGGTCGACGAGAAAGCCAAGAAGGAATTGTTCGAATCGGTGCGCGCGACCTACGAACATCAGACCGACCCGCGGTATGCCGCAGCGCGGCTTTGGGTGGATGCCATTATCGATCCAGCGCAAACGCGCGAGGCTCTAATCACCGCGCTCGAGGCGACGGCTCTAAATCCGGAACTCCGCGAACTCAAAACAGGGGTTTTGCAAACCTGATTGCCATGCGAGGCCGAGGACTGATAATTCTGGTAGCGACCATTCCTACGTGGGTAGCACTCTTTGTACTAGCGCGCCCTTATATGAAAGCTGCGCATGAATGTAATTGCGACCTAGCGATACCTCCATACCTCATGGGTATAAGTGATGCCGCTTTTATCGGCGTGTTCATTGGAGTTCTAGCTCTACTGATCGACTTGATTTCGTGGTTTACGAAAAGGAATGTGAATGGATGAATTGATAAAACTCATCGAGTGTCCACGCGACGCGTGGCAAGGCATTCAAGAATTCATTCCAACAGAATTCAAAGCAAATTATTTGAAAGAGCTTGTCCTCGCTGGTTTCAAACACATTGATGCCGTGAGTTTCGTCTCGCCCAAACATGTCAAGCAAATGGCGGACAGCGAGGAAGTGATGGCTCGCCTTAACGATTCCCTTCCCGCCGAAATCGAGAAGCCAGAGATTATCGGCATCGTCGTCAACGAAAAGGGTCTGGAACGCGCAATCAAAACGCCGGGCGTGACGACGGTCGGCTATCCCTATTCCATCTCTGCGTACTTCCGGCGCGCTAACGCGAACATGACTCGCGACGAGTCCCGCAAACTCGTCGAAATCCTGCAAAAGGAAACCAAAGCGGCCAATCGCGAGCTCGTTGTGTACATCTCCATGGCTTTCGGGAATCCGTACGACGAACCCTGGGGCCCGGAAATCGTGGAAGAGACGCTCGAATGGCTGAAGGACATTCGAGTGAAGACTGTTTCCCTGGCCGACACGGCCGGCTCGGCCTCAGCTGAGTCGGTAACCGAAGTTTTTCGCCGCGCTTCCGGTTGCGTAGCGGGGATGGAAATTGGCGTTCACCTGCACAGCACGCCGATGGGAGCTTCCGACAAGATCCTCGCGGCATACAACGCCGGTTGCCGCCGCTTCGACAGCGCTTTGACCGGCCTCGGTGGTTGTCCTTTTGCAGGAGACGAACTCGTCGGCAACATCGCCACCGAAGACGTGCTTGCAGCGCTCAGTCTGGCCGGTTACGGATCCGAACAGACTGGCCTCAGGCTCGAAAAAGTCGTAAAACTGACCAATGAAATCCGAGCAACATATGCTCACGCTCCACTGGTGAACTAGGAGGGCTGATGCACAACTTCACTACACTGCTCATGGAAGACACCGGCCACGCCACAAAGATCACCTTAAACCGCCCCGAAAAACGAAACGCCCTCTCCGCAAAAATGATTTGTGAACTGCTTACGGCGTTCGATGAAATTGAAAAAACCAGAACGCGCGTTGTCTTGGTGACTGGTGCTGGTAGTGCCTTTTGCGCCGGCATGGATCTGGAAATGCTCTCCGCAATTGCACAGCAGACGCCGCAAGAAAACCAGGAAGATTCGCGCCGTATGGCGCGCCTCTTTCGCCGCATCTGGAGCTTTCCCAAGCCGCTTATCGCTGCTGTCAACGGTCATGCTCTTGCGGGAGGATGCGGCATCGCCACGCTTTGCGATTTTACGCTGACGGTTCCAGAAGCTAAGTTCGGTTATACGGAAGTCAAAATCGGGTTTCTCCCGGCGATTGTTTCCGTCTTTCTTACTCGCCAGATCGGCGACAAGCGGGCACGCGATCTGCTTCTTACCGGCCGACTTGTTGACGCAACAGAAGCAAAAGAGCTTGGCCTTGTAACGGAAATTGTTCCGTCCGACCGATTGATGGCGCGCGCCGAAGAACTCAGCGAACAGCTCATCGCCGCGAGCCCGAACAGCCTTACGCGCGCAAAACGCCTTCTTACTTCGGCCGCGGCGTCTTCTGTTGACGCTGACCTTGAACGGGCTGTCCTTGAAAATGCCCGGATTCGGTGTACTCCGGATTTCAAAGAGGGTGTCGCGTCGTTTCTCGAAAAACGCAAACCAGTTTGGCAAGACGAGGTGTAGCGGCAATTTATGCTGGAATTTCACGATACGAGTGTGCGCGTTCGCTACGTTGAGACCGACCAAATGGGCGTCGTTTATCACGCGAACTACCTCATCTGGTTCGAAGTGGGCCGCGTTGAATTGATGCGCGCGCTAGGTGTCGAATACAAGCGGATGGAAATTGAAGACGATTGCCAGATCGTCGTGGCCGACGTGAAATGCCGCTATCACCATCCCGCGCGTTACGACGAGATCTTGCGCGTCCGGACGCGCATCGCGGAAACAAAAAACCGCGTGATTCGCTTTACCTACGAGATCTTCAGCGAAGCAAGCAACGTTCTGCTCGCTTCCGGCGAAACGACACACGTCATTTGCGGCAGGAACGGCAAGCCCAAGCTTCTTCCAGAAAAATACCGCGCCATCTTCGGAATGAAATCTCCCGTCTCAGCCGAAAGCAAAGTCTAATGTCGATTGTGCTCACCGGAAGCGATCTCACCTTCGAGCAAATGCATGCCGTCGTCGCAAATGATGAAAAAGTGTCGCTCGCGCCGGCCGCAATCGAACGCATGAACGCTTCGCGGGCTGTTGTGGACAAGCTTGTTGCTTCCGGCAAAACCGCCTACGGCATCAACACTGGTTTCGGCAAACTTGCCAGCGTACGCATCTCTGCCGAGCAAGTCCGCAAGCTCCAGGTGAATCTTGTTCGTTCGCATGCATGCGGCGTCGGCGAACCGCTCAGCCGCGCAGAAACGCGAGGCATGATTCTTCTGCGCGCAAATGCGCTGGCTAAGGGCTTGAGCGGTGTGCGTCCACTGGTTGTGCAAACGCTCTGTGACATGCTGAACAACAAAGTCCATCCGGTAATTCCGTCGCAAGGTTCAGTTGGCGCATCGGGTGATCTCGCTCCGCTCGCGCATCTGGCACAAGTTGTTATCGGCGAAGGCCAGGCCGAAATAAACGGAAAGATTCTTTACGGCGCAGAGGCGCTGAAGCAAGTTGGCATCGCCCCCGTCGCGCTCGAAGCGAAAGAAGGTCTTTCGCTCCTTAATGGCACGCAGGGAATGCTTTCGTTGCTCGGTATCGCTCTTTATCGTGCAGATGTGCTTGTAGACACGGCCGATGTCGCGGCGGCTCTTTCTCTCGATGCGCTTCGCGGAAGCCCGGGCGCTTTCGACGCACGCATCATGCACGCCCGCGCCTACTCTGGAGCCGCACGCACTGCGCTCAACCTGGCACATCTCAATGACGGAAGCCAAATTCGCGAATCGCATCGTTCGTCCGAAAAAGATCCTCGCGTACAAGACGCGTACAGCCTTCGTTGCACGCCGCAAGTTCACGGCGCCGTCCGCGATTCCCTGCTACAGGCGCGCGAAATGGCGCAAGTGGAACTGAATAGCGCCACGGACAATCCCTTGGTTTTCACCAAAGAGAATGGCGAGGGCGACATCGTCAGCGGCGGGAATTTTCACGGCCAGCCACTCGCCATGGCAGCAGATCAAATGGCCATCGCAATTGCAACACTGGGTGGTATCGCCGAACGGCGCATCGAGCAGATGACCAACCCGCTCACCAGTATGTTGCCGGCGTTTCTCACGCCGGAGCCGGGCCTGAACTCCGGCTTCATGATCGCGCAAGTCACCGCCGCCGCGCTCACGAGTGAAAATAAAGCGCTCGCCGCACCCCATTCCGTTGATTCGATTTCAACCAGCGGCAATCAGGAAGATTACGTTTCGATGGGTATGAGCGGTGCGCGGCGTCTCGATCGCATGCTGCGAAATCTTCGTCATATTCTCGCAATCGAACTTCTCTGCGCTTGCCAAGGCATCGATCTTCTCGCTCCGCTCAAAACCGGAACAATTTCGATGAAGGCTTACGCAGCCGTGCGCGCAAGGTCACCAAAGGTGGTTGAAGATCGCTCACTCGCTGCTGAAATCAACGCCGTTAGTGACCTAATCGCCGCCGAAGAATTTTCAAAGCTCGTCCCTTAATTCTCCCGATCGTCGCCAGGGATATTCGGAAACCAACTGAAGAACTCTTTAAGACTATTCGCAACTTTCTCGTTTCCGTAAGGGTCATGACACGCAAAGTATACAGGGGCGTCGATTTGAGGATTATCGCTCACTGGAACCCAATAGAAATTGCCCATGCCGTCACCGGCAAAACAACAACCGCGTCCGAAATCACCTAAATCTGTCGTATGTTTTTGGCATTCAGCGTCGAGTGGCAAGAACGTACCGACAAAATAGTAGTGTATTTTTGCATTCTCAGCTGGCGCATTTAGCTCAACGCCGTCGCTCAAGATGATTTTTCCTTGCTGATAAGCTAATTTCAGTATCGAAGGCAGTAATCCTCCACAAATCTTTTCCACTTCCTCAAATTGAGGTCGCCGAAGTCTTTCAATCCATGCCTTTCTCTTCGCCTCGCGTTCCTCGGCTGTGGTTCGTTTTCTTTGATATCGAAATTTATCGACGACGGAAAGAATTGCAATGGGTAGTGCGACGATCAGCAAGATTAGCGCCCCTAATGTCTTTAGGGTCTCTGACATCAAGTCTCCGCGATCCCGTGCTCACTTTGCGCCAAGGCGTTACGCAAGAACCCCAGCATCCTGATGCCCGCAATGTACGAAAACGGCGCCAGTTCCAATGAATAGTGCCCGCACGCCAGCTCAAGGGTCTTGGGATTCGCACCGTGTTTGTGGAGCGCATCGAGCATCTGCTCGGTCAATTCCGGCAAAAACGTCGGGTCATATTTTCCGTACACCATGAACGATTTTCTGCCTGCGCCCATCCCACGCTCAACGTATGGCATCGGGCTGATCGGCGCCCAATATTCGCGCAACTCATCCACGGTCACGTGTGAGCGCATTCCTTCCCATACGTGATTTGTGGTCATTCCCCCGCTGACCACATCTGCAAAATAAGTAGACACATGAAAAAATCCGCCGGCGTGCACACCTTCGTCATGCACCATCGTGATGTATCCGACCGAAGAACCGATGCTCGTGCCCAAAATTCCAATTCGCGTGTAGCCCTGCTGCTCCAGCCACCGCAAACACAGCTTTGCATCCTGCACCGCTTGCCGGTTTGCCTGAATGGTCAGCCCGACGTTTGGCCCAACCAATTGATCTGCTCGCTCATGCCCCCGCACCATCCTCCGGTCGTGATAGGGCATGCTCATCTTCAGGACGCTAATTCCCAGCCTCTGCAACCATTCGCAAAGCCCGCGTTGGCCGTGCCATTTGGCATTCCAGTTGGGGAGAAGCAATACCGCAGGTTGTTTCTTCTTCCCGCGATAGAGCTGGGCATGCACCGTGTTGTTTTCTGAATGCGGAGAATGAATTGGGCTCGTAAACGTAAGTACACCCTCGCGATCTATTTCATAGTCCGTCGCGGGCGCAGGTTCATACCATTCTTTGCTCTTCTCAACAGCCGCGGCCGAATATTCGCGCAAAAACGCTCGAGCCGACTCGTCATCCGCGTTCGCATCCCCGCCGATGTGCTCGAGTCCCCATGCAAATGGACGCACCATGCGGTTATCGTCCGTAGTCCAACGGCGATGCTCGTAGCGCCGAATTCTTTGCTCAAACCAGTTCATCTATCCTCGAAACCCCGTTTCTTCAATAGTTTACCGTTCCGGCCCCGTGTGACCAAATCCGCATCCCTGTTAGCCATCGGGCACGCATCACGCTGCAGTAATTGAGGCACCCCATCGGCTGTGGCACAGTCGAATTGTGGTCATAGCCCTCTTCTTCCTCTTTGGTTTGATTGTCGGCAGCTTTCTCAACGTCTGCATTACGCGGATCCCAGAAGGCTTGTCCATCGTGTCTCCTGGTTCACGTTGCCCCAAATGTGAAACACCAATCAAGCCCTACGACAATGTCCCTGTCCTGGCTTGGCTCTGGCTACGCGGCAAATGCCGGGCTTGCGGCAATCCCATCTCTTCGATGTACCCGGCAATCGAACTACTCACCGCGTTTCTTTTCGTCGCCTGCTACCTGACATACGGCCTCACGCCTGAAACGTTCAAATGGCTCTTCTTCGTAAGTATTATCATCGTTCTCACTATCACCGATTTTCGCGTTCGAATTCTTCCTGATGCTGTGAATTTCTTCGGCTTCGGACTCGGCCTTGCACTCGCCGTTCGCATCGCGCCGATCGATCCATCCTGTTTACGAATCGTGGACCATGTTCCTATTCTCGGAAGGAACCCAGCGATCCTTGGCGTTTCTTGTGCAATTTTCGGAGCCACAGCCGGCAGCCTGCTGCTTCTTGCTGCGGCTGCGCTCTATAAACTCGTCCGAGGGCGCGAAGGTATGGGCATGGGCGATGTAAAAATGATGCTCATGGTGGGCACATTTCTCGGCATCCAAGGCACATTTCTCACTTTGCTTTTCGGCACGCTTCTTGGCAGTGTGATCGGCCTGCTGCTTGTCATAGTTCTTTTCCTAACTGGATGGAAATCCAAAGTCGCCGAACGAGCCAGCCGTAAAGGTCTCGGCTCAATCTCCAGCCTGCGTTGGACAATTTCAAGCCGTTATCAACTGCCTTTGGGAACATTTCTCGGCGTCGCCGCGCTGCTTGTTGTTTTCTTCAGCCGCTGGCTCGATTTGCAAGCCTATCGGTTCATGAGGTAAGCGGTGTTGTTGCAAAGCAAAAGCATCGAAATTCCGTGGGGAGTCCTCACCGGCACAGGCATCGCTCTCTTCGCCATCCTTGTGGGGGGAATCTTGCTTCTCCGAAAGGTTTTTTTGAGTTCCCCCATGCGGAACGCGGCCCCTTCTCCCTCTCCTGCCCGAAAAGAAGATGCTTCCGCGTTTATGGCGGCGTCCATGCAAGCCGTCATTCAAAAGCTAAAAGAACAGGAGAAGGAACTCGAACGCCTTCACAAAGAAGAACGCGACCGCGCCGACCTCACCGAACGCTTGAGCGAAGAAGTTACGCGCAACATGCCCGCAGGGCTCATTGTGGTCAACGCGCAAAGCATCATCACCAGCGCGAATCCCGCCGCAGAGCAAACACTCGGGCAGCGTGGCCTTGGCTTTCGCCGCTTCAGTGAAGCGCTTGGCGAACGCTCAGACCTTTCGCGGCTTATCTCGGACTGCCTCGCCACAGGAAAAATCTTCCGCCGCGAGCAAATCGAACACCGCGATGCCGCCGGCGACATTCGCCAGCTCGGCGTTACCATCTCGCCGATCCGCAAAGGCGGCGACGAGGTCAGCGGAGCCATCTGCCTGCTCACGGACCTCACCGAACTCGCTTCCCTACAAAAACAGATGCAGCTCAAGGAGAATCTCGCGGCGCTTGGCGAACTCTCCGCGGGCATCGCGCACGAATTCAAAAACGCACTCGCAACGATTTCCGGCTACGCGCAAATGATTCAGGCTGAATCCGCCAATCCCGAAGCCGCGGACAATGCCGAAAAAATTCTCGAACAAACACGGAATATCACCAAGGTCGTAACCGAATTTTTAAAATACGCTCGACCGCTCGATATTTCCGACGAACAGGTTTGCCTCGAAGCGGTTATCGAACGCGTTGTCTCCGAAGTCGGCGAAGCAATTCCCAGCGTCAGACTCCGTTTTGAAGGGCCCTTCGGTGTGGTCGCCGGAGATGAAAGCTTTCTTCGCCAGGCTTTTTTGAATCTTACGCGTAATGCGGCTGAAGCCTGTTCTTCGGCTCCCAACGGCGGCAAAATTATTCTTCGCAGCGAAAACCTGCAGCGCGATGGCGCGGGCTACCAACGCATCACGATTTTCGACAATGGCCCGGGTAT
>Ga0126369_10002991_pt1 | contig 12161 bp, 9 predicted proteins | sample PanSoiMetaPlot_1_FD_109646 | JGI IMG/M metagenome (GOLD analysis project Ga0126369, IMG submission 109646) | Tropical forest soil microbial communities from Panama - MetaG Plot_1 | ecosystem: Environmental > Terrestrial > Soil > Tropical forest > Bulk soil | place: Panama | collected 2016-02-17 | reverse complement strand
TGCATTTCGACATCTACGCCTGGACGCCGGCGGCGAAGTCCGGCCGTCCCGAGGGCGGCGAATGCCAGGCAGCCCGCGCGCTCTACGCACTGCTTGCAGAACGTTACCGGTGACGGGGTGAAGAGCCGCGCATGACGCTCGATCCGCGCACCACGCCGGCAAGGCCCGATCTCGCTGCACAACACCTTAAGGGAAGGGTCACGGCCGCACGCTTTGTGGCAGGCACCGAGCTTGAAGTCCGCGATGCGCAGGCGCCGGTGCGGCGGGAGCCCGCGCCCGATGCGCCGCTCGATACCGAGGCCCTGCACGGCGAGCGCGTGACGGTCTACGACCAGAACGGCGAAGGCTGGTGTTGGGGACAACTCGGTTCCGACGGATATGTGGGTTGGATGCCGGCGAATGCGCTTTGTCCGCCCGGGCCGCAGCCGACCCACCGGGTAGCGGCGCTGCGCACGTTCGTATTTCCGGGCCGTTCCATCAAGGCACCGCCGGTTGATGTTTTGTCACTCGGCAGCCGCGTGGCCGTAAAGACGGAACAGCGAGATCCTTCCGGAGACCTGACAGACCTCGCGTCCGGCTTGTGCATACCGACCCGGCACCTGGCACCGATCGAAAGCAAGGAACCGGATTTCGTTGCGGTGGCGGAACGCTTTGTCGGCGTTCCTTATCTGTGGGGCGGCAAGACCAGCCTTGGACTCGATTGTTCTGGGCTCGTGCAAATCGCGCTCACGACGAGCGGTTTTGCCTGCCCGCGCGACAGCGACATGCAGGAGCGCGCGCTTGGCACTGCGGTGCCGATCGATGACCTTGCGGGCTTGCGACGGGGCGACCTGGTATTTTGGAAGGGTCATGTGGCGATCGTACGCGGTGAACAATCAATCGTGCACGCCAACGCGTTTCACATGGCGGTTGCAATCGAGTCGATCGGGGAGGCGCTGCGCCGCATCGCGGATGCAGGAAGCCATGTCACCAGCGTCAAGCGAATTACATGACGGCGATCGACTCTGTTCAATCGATGCGCTAAATTCGCAAAATAGACTGAGTCGAGATGATAAGATCATCGATGGTTTGCGTGAGTATTTCGCGGTACGCACCTCAAAGGTATATGAATTAACGATTCGTTATTGAAATATTAAAGTAGCAAATGGCTCGGTACTGCGCTCGACATCTGCCCAGCTAAAATCATATCTCTGATCTGTTGGCCAGTCTGTCGGAAAGAGAACTTGAAAATAACTGCCAATAGCAATTAGGAAATTATTAGCTGGCATACTATTAACCCATTGTATTTTACCTGAAAAATCATTCGTCCCAAATTGAGCAGAAAGAACCACTACCAATCCGCACACAGCCTCAACCAAATGGTTGACATTTGCCTGTTTGAAGTTCGCGTATCTATCGTGTTTTGCCCCGTTGTATGCCTGATACCAGGGCAGGCTATGACCGTTCATCCATGGCGAAAAGGGCTGCTTTGTGGACCCAGCTCCATCCCATAGAGGTAGCCGCACCTGGTATCCAGATAATCTATGTGTGGCCTCCAGTTTTCGATAATCATGCATTGTCAGATTGCCTGACTTATGATATAGGTTAGCTCTCATGATAGCCTTGAGATTCGCTTCAATTTCAATACAGGTACGTGTGTGTAATTCGTGCAAACGATACGAGTAGCAATTACTATTTATCTCACTCGGCTCGATATAGTCGAAAATATGCAATAGATCCTTTTGGATGAGATTAAATGCTCGAATGTAGTGTTCCGGCGCGCATGCATATTGTGGGTGGGTGATATACATCCAATTTCCATTTTTTTCGCCATAAGTCCCGTCAGCAAACTGTCTATACGTTCGTTTATACGGTTTAGAGATACCCATCATAGCCCCCCTATGCCGCTGTTAGACAAGACTCTGCTAGCAATTGGCCAATGGTAATTGGAGCAAATGTTGAATGCCGCTGCACGACGTACGTTTCAGGGTTGCGCCCACGCAGGGCTACGCACTCATCCTCGCCATCAGGGCGTCAGATACTTCGAAATTCGCATAGACGTGCTGCACGTCGTCATGCTCGTTGAGCATTTCCATCAGCTTGAAAAGCTTTTCGCCCTTCTCGTCATCGATCGCGATGGTGTTTTGCGGCTTCCACACCAATCCGGCTTTACGCGGGTCTCCGAACTTAGCCTCCAGCGCCTTGGCGACGTTTGCGAACGATTCCTGCGCGGCATAGACTTCATGACCGGTTTCGCTCGATACCACGTCGTCGGCACCCGCATCGATTGCGGCTTCCAGCATGGTGTCGGCCGAAGCCACCTTGGCGTCGAACTCGACGACGCCCACGTGGTCGAACATGAACGACACCGCCCCGGTCTCGGCAAGATGGCCTCCGGTTTTTGTAAAGTATGAGCGTACGTCGGACGCGGTGCGGTTGCGGTTGTCGGTCAGGACCTCGACGATGAGGGCGACGCCGCCGGGGCCGTAACCTTCGTAGCGGATTTCGTCATAGGCCTCGGCGTCGCCGCCCTGGGCTTTCTTGATGGCGCGGTCGATGGAATCCTTCGACATGTTTTCGGCGCGGGCCGCGATAATGGCGGCACGCAGGCGTGGGTTCATGGCAGGGTCTGGCAGGCCCAGCTTGGCCGCCACGGTGATTTCACGGGCGAGCTTGCTGAACAGCTTGGACTTCACCGCATCCTGCCGGCCCTTGCGGTGCATGATGTTCTTGAATTGCGAATGTCCAGCCATCGCCTCGTTCCTGGATCGCCCCGTCGGGCCTTTCAACCGGTTGACATCATGATTCGCCATGCCCGCGCTTTTCGCCGGCGCCCAGTCTTCAGAGCCTCTCCGGCTCCGAAAACATGGGTGGCTGGGACAAGCCCAGCCATGATGATGTGGATGGACCGCAGATATAGGCCGCCGCGACGTAGAATTCAAACGGCCGCAAAGGATGCCGCGGGTTAAATGCGCGGTCCAGAATGCGCTCCCCAGATACTCGCCCCAAGTCATTGCGGGGCTTGATGCGGCAATCCGACCCGCGGTTCAAGATCGTAGGTGACGGGTGGATGAACTTCATCGAGATACGCTCCAGCGTTCTCCAGGCCGGGGGTTGAAGCCGGTCGCCCGAGCTCTTTGACAATGCGCATGATCCTGTCCGAAAAGTCTGCAGCTTTTTCAGCATCATGCGGTAGAAAACGCCATGAGCACTGTCGCGACCATCCAGGCGATCTATCGTTATCCGGTGAAAGGCCTGTCGGCGGAGCGCCTGACCGCGGCGAAGCTCAGGCCCGGTGAGACTCTGGCCGGTGACCGGCGTTACGCGATCGAAAACGGCCCCAGCGGCTTCGACCCGGCGGCGCCCGGTTACCTGCCCAAGCAGCGATTTCTCATGCTGATGAAAAACGAGCGGCTCGCGCGCCTCGATACGCATTTCGACGATGTCACACAGGTACTGGTCATCAGGGAAAACGGCCGGGAGGCGGCGAGGGGCGATTTGGGCAGGACCTCAGGCCGCGCTGCCATCGAAGAGTTTTTCGCTGCCTTCTGCGCAGACGAATTACGCGGCCCGCCGAAAGTCCTCGCCGCACCAAATCACAGCTTTTCCGATGTCGCCAAAAAGGTGGTTTCCATCATCAACCTCGCCTCGGTCGCCGCTGTCGAAGGCATGGTGGGGCGCCCGGTCGATCCATTGCGGTTTCGCGGTAACCTCTATGTAGATGGCTGGCCGGCCTGGCGCGAATTCGATCTGCTCGGCCGGGAAATCGCAATCGGGGCGCATGCGCGCGCCAAAGTCGTCAAGCGCATCGTCCGCTGCGCCGCCACCGATGTGGAACCCGGCAGCGGAATGCGGGACCTCGGTATTCCGCCAACCCTCTTGCGCCATCTCGGCCACGCCGATTGCGGCGTCTATGCCGAGGTGATTGCGGACGGCACCGTTGCGGCAGGCGACGCGGTCTTCTCGTCCCTCCCCGTTTTCGGGGAACACAGGACGGGGGAAACCGGCACGGAGCTTGGGGAAAGTTGCCGCGCCCCAAGCACCCCGAGGACTGGGAAGGATGTGCAAACGCGTGCGTGTGGTGGCTGATCATGCAGGTGCTCGTCGTCGGCGCTGGCGTTGTGGGGCTTGCGATCGCCCGCGAAGCCGCGCTGGCAGGACACGACGTGATCGTGGCGGATGCCGAGCCCCGCATCGGCAGCGGCATCTCCTCGCGCAACAGCGAGGTCATCCATGCCGGCATCTACTATTCGACCGGTTCGCTGCGCGAGCGGCACTGCGCCCGTTCGCGACGGATGCTCTACGAATTTTGCGCGTCCCACGGGGTGCCGCACCGCAAGCTCGGCAAGCTCGTGGTGGTCGGTCGCGATGCCGACATTCCGATACTGGAAAAGCTGTTCGCTCAGGCGACCCGGAATGGCGTCGAAGGCCTGCGCATGCTTGACGGCGCCGAAGCGATCCGGATGGAACCAGCGCTCGCTTGCAGAGCGGCGTTCCATTCGCCTGAGACCGGCATTATCGACAGTCATCGCTATATGTTGGCGCTGCAAGGCGACATGGAGGAAGCCGGCGGGGTGTTGGCGCTGAACACGCCGGTGGAGCGGCTTTCGCTCACATCGGCCGGCTGGGAAGTCCGCTTCGGCGGCCGGGAACCCGGCTCTCTCACGGTCGACGCCGTGGTGAATTCGGCCGGTCACGGGGCGCAGGAACTTGCGCGCGCCACCGAAGGCTATCCGGCAGATCGCGTCCCGCGACTTGTGCTCGCCAAGGGGAATTATTTTTCCTACACGGGGCGTGCGGCCTTCACGCGCCTCATTTACCCGGCGCCGGTGCCGGGCGGGCTCGGCATCCATGTCACACTTGACCTCGCCGGCCGCATGCGGTTTGGCCCGGATGTTCAGTGGATCGAAGATTACGACTTTCATGTCGATCCCGGCCAGGCGGTGACGTTCTATCCGGCCATCCGGACCTATTGGCCAGACCTCGCGGACGGCACGCTCGTCCCCGATTACGCTGGCATCCGCCCCAAGCTGACGGGTCGGGGCGAGCCACCCGCGGATTTCATGATCGATGCTCCGACCGACCATGGCCTGCCGCGGATCGTGCACCTGTTCGGCATCGAGTCGCCGGGCTTGACGGCTTCGCTGTCGATCGCTCAGGAAGTGGTTGCGAAACTGGCTGAGTGATGAATTGTCCGCGCCGTCATTTGCGTGGTCACGATTACCGAAATTTCGAAGGGAGACGCCAATGCCCATCCATCGCTTTCAAAATCCGCCTTCGATCGCGAAACCATCCGGTTATAGTCATGTGGTCGAGGCCTCGAGCCCGGGGCGAATCATATACATTGCGGGCCAGCTCGGCCTTGACGTCGATAACAAGATCGTCGGTGCCGCCGGCGACTTCCGTGCCCAGGCGGAGCAGACCTTTGTCAACCTCAAGAATGCGCTTGCCGCGGCGGGCGTTGGTTTCGAGCATGTGGTAAAACTCAACAATTATCTGATCGACATGGCGCATCTCGGCATTTTTCGCGAAGTCCGCGACCGCCATATCGACACCTCGGCGCCGCCCGCCAGTACCACCATTGCGATCTCAAATCTCGCGCGTCCGGGCGCATTGATTGAGGTCGAGGCCGTGGCGGTGGTGCCCGACAAGGCGCGGACCGGCATTGCGCGCAGCGAGGCCGCACGCACGAGGACCGCGCGACGCAGCTCAAGAACGGTCAAGACCGCGGCCAAACCTAAGGCGGGATCACGAAAACGTAAGTGAGAACGGCGAACACTGGCAGCAGCACCGCGCCTGACCAGATCATGTAACCGAAGAAGCTCGGCATCCTCACGCCGCGCTCGGTGGCAATGGCAAGGATCATGAAATTTGGCGCGTTGCCGATATAGGTGAGTGCGCCCATGTAGACTGAACCCATCGCAATCGCGATCAGCGTCGGCGCGAATTCTCCCATCAGCCGGGTGGCATTGCCGCCCGCCAGCTCGAAGAACACCAGATAGGTCGGGGCGTTGTCGAGAAAAGCCGACAGAATGCCGGCAAACCAGAAATACACGGCATTGCGCGGTTCCCCTGCCTCGTCGTTCATGAGCGCCAGCAACCAGGAAAACGGCCCTGCGTGCCCGGCTTGCAGCATAGCCACCACAGGGATGACACAGATGAAGATACCGGCGAACAGCTTTGCGACCTCCCAAATCGGCTCCCAGGTAAACCCGTTCCGCTCGCGATGCTCCTCCGCAGTGAGCACCAGTGACGCGACGGCAATGGTCACAAGGACGATGTCGCGGATGACGTCCTGCAATTCCAGCCTGGTACCGTAGACGTCGAATATGACTCCCGGCTTCCACAGCGCAGAGAGCAGACTCGCCCCGACAATAAGCGCGACAAGCAACAGGTTGACGAGGCCGCGTATTCGTATCGGCTCGTCAGGTGGCTTTTCGCCGACGACAGCGATGCGGCGATCCTTGCGATAGAGCCAGATATCGATCGTCATGAAGATGGCGAGCACCAGCACCGCCGTTGTGGCGGTCTCTTTCCACAGATGAGATGCGGCCCAAAAAAATCCGACGCCGTGCAGGAAGCCGACGAACAGCGGCGGATTACCGAGCGGCGACAATGCGCCGCCAATATTCGCGACCAGGAAGATGAAAAACACCACCACGTGGGCATCGTGCAGCCGGACCGAATTCGCCCGCAATAGCGGCCTGATCAGGATCATGGCCGCTCCGGTGGTGCCGACAATACTGGCGATTGCGGTGCCGAACGCAAGGATAGCGGTGTTGACGAGTGGCGTGCCGCGCAGGCTGCCGGTGATCACAATGCCGCCCGCCACCACGTACAGCGTAGTAAGCATGACGATGAAGCTCGTATATTCGCCCAGCATCGTGTGGACGAGCGCCGCCACGGCGGTCGGGATGCCGTGGAGCGCCGCCAGCGGCGTGATGGTCAGTGCGCTCCACATGAACGCGACCTTGCCGTAATGAGCGGTCCAGAGTTTCGGTGCCAGAAGCGGGCCGGTGGCGATCGACAGCAACAAACCCGCAAACGGCAGCGCCCAAGGCCATGACAGCATCACATTGTCGAGCGCGGCGGCGTTCGCGGTCGTCGGCGCACCGAGGAGCGTGATACCGACAGCAAGCGCGCCGCAGCCGAATTTCGATGGCGTGGACATCAGGTGAGATCCGGACGGACGTGACCCAAGCAAAGGTTTTGCGGCCAAAGCTACTGCCGGACAAGGCGGTTGCCGGGGAGGACTTGCGTTACCAACAGCTCAATGTGCCTCGTCCCAATTGTCGGCCGCTCGTACATCGACCTGGAGCGGTACCGTGAGCGCGACGGCCGGGAGGGGCGCCTCTTCCATCACCCGCTTGACCACCGGGAGCGTGCGGGCGATCTCATCCTCCGGCACCTCGAAGATGAGCTCATCATGAACCTGCAGCAACATTTGCGCCGAGAGGCGCTGCTTTCGCAGCGCATCGTCCATACGGATCATGGCGCGGCGGATGATGTCTGCGGCAGTGCCTTGCAGCCGCGCATTGATGGCGGCGCGTTCGTTGAAGGCACGGATCGACGGGTTCGAAGCCTTGATGTCCGGATAGTGGCACTTGCGACCGAACAGCGTCGTCACGTAGCCGTTCTTCCGACAGTCCTCCTTGGTAGCTTCCATGTAGGCGCGGATACCGGGAAAGCGCTCGAAATATTTCTTGATATAGGCACCTGCCTCCTCGCGCGATATGCCGAGCTGGTTGGCGAGGCCGAAGGCGGAGATGCCGTAGATGATGCCGAAATTGATTGCCTTGGCGCGGCGGCGTACTTCGCCCGGCATGCCCTTCACCGGCACCCCGAACATTTCTGACGCCGTCATGGCATGAATGTCGAGGCCGTCGCGGAACGCCTGCCTGAGCGCCGGGACGTCGGCGATCTCTGCAAGCAGGCGTAGTTCGATCTGGGAATAGTCGGCTGAGACCAGCTTGTGACCGGGTTCCGCAACAAAGGCACGGCGGATCTTGCGGCCTTCCTCAGTGCGTACTGGAATATTCTGCAGGTTGGGTTCGGAGGACGACAGCCGGCCCGTGGGGGTAGCCGCGAGCGCATAGTCGGTGTGGACCCGGTCGGTGCGCGGATTGACGAAAGCCGGCAGCGCGTCCGTGTAGGTCGATTTGAGCTTGGCCACCTGCCGCCACTCAAGGATTTTCTGTGGCAGGGCGTGACCTTCCTCCGCCAGGTCTTCCAAAACCGAGGCGGAGGTCGACCACGCGCCGGTCTTGGTCTTCCTGGCGCCCGGCAGCCCCATCTTGCCGAACAGGATGTCGCCGAGTTGCTTGGGAGAGCCCGGATTGAGCGGCTCGCCGGCCAGCTGCCTGATCTCCTCTTCGAGCCCCATGGCCCGCTGGGCGAATTCGCCCGAAAGGCGCGAAAGCACCTGGCGGTTGATCGAAATGCCGCGACGCTCCATCCGGGCGAGCACCGTGACGAGCGGACGTTCCAAGGTCTCGTAGACCGTGACCATGTGCTCCGCTGCGAGACGGGGCTTGAGCACCCGCCACAGCCTCAGCGTCACATCGGCATCCTCGGCAGCGTATTCAGTCGCCTTGTCGATCGGCACGTTGGCGAAGCCGACATGCGCTTTGCCGGTGCCAGCAACTTCGCCGTAGTGGATGGTGCGGTGGCCGAAAAATCGTTCCGCCAGCGGGTCCATGCCGTGGTCACTGCGGCCCGCGTCCAACACATAAGACATCAGCATGGTATCGTCGATCGGCGCCACGTCTATGCCCTGGCGGGCCATTACCAGCCAGTCGAACTTGAGATTTTGTCCGATTTTGAGGATGCCGCGATCCTCAAGCAGCGGCTTGAGTGCCGCCAGAGCTTCCGCGACGGGAAGCTGGTCGGGCACAACCTCGCCGGAAAAAAGGCCGGTGCCGTCGCCACCACTGCGGTGGGTCAGCGGCACATAGCAGGCCTCGTTCTCGGCGACTGCGAGGGACACGCCGCACAGATCGGCCTGCATCGGATCGAGCCTCGTGGTCTCGGCGTCAAACGCCACCACGCCCACGTCGCCGGCACGGGCGACCCAGGCCCTGAGCCGGTCGAGGGTACGCACCGTCTCGTAGCGCGAGCGGTCGATCTTAGCCAATTTCGCGGCCTCGATCCGCGCGGCTGCGAGAGCTTGTGGAGTGAGACGTCCGTTGCCGCTCGTGCGAGCAGCGGCCGGCATCCGATCCGGGCTTGATGCGGCGCGGGCGGGCCTGGTTGGAGCGAGGGGAAGCTGCGATTGATCGCTGACGTGTTCCGTATCAGCCGCTTGGCGCGGCGACGCCGCGCCGCCGGCTTTGAGCTTCTCGTCGGGCTCGATTTCGGCGGGGTCGGCACCGGAGAACTCCGCGACGCGACGCGACAGGGAGTTGAACTCCATCGCCTTGAAGAAGGCGATGAGGCGCTTTGCATCCAGATCGTGGACCGCGATGTCGGCAAGCGGTACGTCCAATGGCACATGAGAATCGAGCGTCACCAGCGTTTTCGACAGCAGCGCCTTGTCGGCATTCTCGATCAAGCCCTCGCGCCGCTTCTGCTGTTTGATCTCGGGCGCGCGCGCCAGCAAGGTTTCGAGATCGCCGTATTCGCCGATCAATTGCGCTGCGGTTTTAACTCCGATGCCCGGTACACCAGGTACGTTGTCGGTCGAGTCGCCGATCAGGGCCTGTACCTCGATAACCTTGTCGGGCGGCACACCGAACTTTTCCACCACCTCGGCCGGCCCGATGCGCCGTTCCTTCATGGTGTCGTACATGACCACCCGGTCGCTCACGAGTTGCATCAGGTCCTTGTCGGAGGACACTATGGTCGCACGTGCCCCGGCTTCGCAGGCTTCCCGCACGTAGGTGGCAATCAGGTCATCGGCCTCGTAGCCCAACTGCTCGAGGCTCGGCAGATCGAAAGCGCGCACCGCTTCGCGGATCAGGCCGAACTGCGGAATGAGGTCCGTCGGTGCTTCCGGCCGGTGCGCCTTGTAGTCCGGATAAAGTTTGTTGCGGAAGGTCCTTTCCGATTTGTCGAATACGACGGCGAGATGAGTCGGTCGTTCCTCGGGCGTCATGTCGCGCAAAAGCTTCAACAGCATGCCGCAGAAGCCGTAGACGGCACCAAGCTGCAGCCCGTCCGACTTGCGCGTCAGCGGGGGCAGGGCGTGGTAGGCACGGTAAATGTAGGCCGATCCATCGACGAGGAAGACGTGATCGCCCTTGCGGGGGTGACGTGAGCTTGCCGGCATGCCGGCAATGTGGAGTGTTGCTGGCCGAATGGCAACGGAATAATCCGCCGCCTGCATGGTGGAAAAATTCCCAGGGGACGATGCAGAATATGGACGAAGTGATACACCCACTGCAACGACGAATAACGATCGCCCCATGACCGCATTCACACCCCTTCCGATCGATTCGGCCATACCGGGCCTTGTCGCTGCCTTGACGCGAAGCACGACTGCTGTGCTTGTCGCTCCGCCCGGCGCCGGCAAGACGACGCGGGTGCCGCTCGTGCTGGCCGCGGAGCCGTGGGCGGCCGACAAAAAGATTCTAGTGCTGGAGCCGCGGCGGCTTGCCGCGCGTGCTGCTGCCGCCCACATGGCGAAAACGCTCGGCGAAAGGGTCGGCGACACGGTCGGCTACCGGGTCCGCTTCGGCACCAAGGTTTCGAAACGAACCCGCGTCGAGGTCATCACGGAGGGCGTCTTTACGGGCCTCATTCTCGACGATCCGTCGCTGGACGGCGTCGGCGCCGTGCTGTTCGACGAATTCCACGAGCGTTCCCTCGACGCCGATCTCGGCCTTGCATTTGCGCGCGATGCCCAGCAGGGCTTGCGCGATGATTTGCAACTGGTGGTGATGTCGGCCACGATCGACGGCGCGCGCATCGCCAGGCTGCTCGGCGATGCGCCGGTAATCGCGAGCGAAGGCCGGGCGTTCGCTGTAGAGACACACTATCTCGGTCGCGATCCCGCGAGGTCGATCGAGCCACAGGTTGCCGATGCGGTGTTGCGCGCATTGCGCGCCGAAACCGGGTCGATCCTCGCATTTCTGCCCGGCGCCGCCGAAATCCGCCGCACTGAAACAATGATCCGGGAGCGCTGCGCCGATCCGGCGGTCGATGTTTTCGCGCTGCACGGAACGCTCGATTTCGAAGCCCAGGACCGTGCCATTGCGCCGGCGCCGGCCGGCGGGCGCAAGGTCGTGCTGGCAACCTCGATCGCTGAAACCTCGCTCACCATTGAGGGCGTGCGAGTGGTGGTCGATTCCGGCCTTGCGCGCGTGCCGCGCTACGAGCCTGATGTGGGGCTGACGCGTCTCGAAACCGTGCGTGTGTCGCGCGCCGCCGCGGACCAGCGTCGTGGCCGCGCCGGCCGCGTCGAGCCGGGCGTTTGCTATCGGCTATGGGACGAACCACAGACCGCGGCGCTCGAGCCTCATGCGCAGCCGGAAATCCTCGCCGCCGATTTGTCGTCGCTGATGCTCGACCTTGCCCAGTGGGGCGTTGCGGACCCGGACAAACTCGTGTTTCTCGACCCGCCGCCGGCGTCATCCCTCAATGAAGCGCGCACGCTTCTCACCGACCTTGGCGCCATCGACGGCTCCGGCCGCATCACCCCTGAAGGCAAGCGCCTCAATCGCCTGCCGCTCCCGCCCCGCCTCGCCCGCATGGTAGTGGACGCGAGCCAGATGGGCGCGGGTGGCATGGCGGCCGACATTGCTGCCGTCCTGACGGAACGCGGCCTCGGCGGCAACGACGTCGATGTACGGCATCGTATTGATGCGCTGCGTCGCGATCGCTCCGCGCGTGCAGAAGAAGCGCGGCGCATGGCAAGGCGATGGGCCGAGATGGCGACCACTCCTCCGCCGGATGACGCAATCCCCTTTAGCGCCCCTCCCCTGAGGGGGAAGGGTAGGACTGCCGAAGGCAGTCCGGGGTGGGGTAGCCCCTTCCACGTAGGGGAGGGGGCTGAATCTCAGTCACCTCCTCACGGCCCGCTGACGCGGGCCAACCTCCCCCTTCCAGGGGGAGGTGGTCATCGTGATCACCCTCTGCCTCCGGGGCAGAGCGTAGTAGAGCCGCCCCTCGGCGCTATCCTCGCGCTCGCTTATCCGGAACGCATTGCGAAGAACCGCAGCAGCGGGGCAGGGGCGTTTCTCCTG
>Ga0126369_10002990_pt1 | contig 12163 bp, 10 predicted proteins | sample PanSoiMetaPlot_1_FD_109646 | JGI IMG/M metagenome (GOLD analysis project Ga0126369, IMG submission 109646) | Tropical forest soil microbial communities from Panama - MetaG Plot_1 | ecosystem: Environmental > Terrestrial > Soil > Tropical forest > Bulk soil | place: Panama | collected 2016-02-17 | reverse complement strand
TCGTCAACATGACGTTGAAGAGCGGCAGCAACACGTTTCGCGGTCAGGCGTGGAACTTCCTCAAAAACGACATCTTCAATGCGAACAATACGCTGAACAACTCGCAGGGGGAGCCCAAGCCGCCCTACGTCGCCAACCAGTACGGCGCGACGATCCGCGGGCCGATCGTCCGGGGCCGGACGTTCTTCATGGGGACGTTCGAAGGGCTTCGCGAGCGCGTGCCGTTTCCGCAGACGGCGAGCGTGCCGACCGAAGCAGAACGGCGCGGCGATTTCAGCCGGAGCTACGCGGATCAGGCGACGCCGCTCGTCATCTACGATCCGTTGACGACGACGTGCAACGCGGCGGGCCAGTGCACGCGCACGCCGTTTCCCAACAACGTCATACCTGCCAGCCGGATCAACCCGGTCGCGGCCCGGCTGCTGGCGCTCTATCCGCTGCCGACTCTGGCAGGCCAGCGCCTCAACAACTTCGTCAATCCGGTCAACCAGGCGCGGTACGACTACGACTCCGAGCTGGGGCGAATCGATCACAGCTTCTCGGATACGAGCAAGATCTTCGTCTCCGCGCATCACAACCATCGCGACGAGTTCCGCAGCACCAATGGCATGCAGGGCACGTTTGCGAATCAGGGGCAATGGCCGCAGACGAGGATCAATCGCGGCGGCACCGCCGACTGGGTGAGCTCGATCGGCGCGCGCGCCCTGCTCAACCTGCGCGGCGGCTACACGTGGTTCACGGAAGACGTCGCGCAGCAAGAGGCGCAGCAGTTCGATCGCACGCTCCTCGGTTTTCAAAACCTGCCCGGCACGTACCTGCCGCGCATCGGCCTCGACCAGTACAACGCCCCCGGTGGCAGCACGACCAGTATCGGCGTCGCCAGCGACGGCCGCGGCACCAGCGACCAGACGGCGAGCGTTCAGGGGAGTCTCACGCGCAGCTTCGCACGTCAGACGGTGAAGGTCGGGGCCGAGTACCGCAACATCCAGGCAAAGCCGCAGACGACGGGTGACTACAACGGGTTCTTCAACTTCACGCGCGGCTACACGCAGCGCGATCCGAACGGCGGCGACAACGCCAGCGGCAACTCCGTCGCCAGCTTCCTGCTCGGCTATCCGGCCAGCGGCGATTTCGGCGGCGGCAACGAGCGCCGCGAGACGTGGCACTACACGGCGCTCTACGTGCAGGACGACGTCCGCGTCTCGCCGCGGCTGACGGTGAATCTCGGCGTGCGGTGGGACTACGAGAGCGGAGTGGTCGATGCGGAGAATCGCCTCATTCGCGGATTCGCGTTCGATCAGGCGAACCCGCTGGCCGCGCAGGTCCGGTCGGCTCCGGGGGCAGCCGAATGTCCGGCCTGTGCGAATCTACCAGGCGGGCTTCTGTTTGCCGGCGTGGACGGGGTGCCGCGAACGCTGTTCAACGCGGACGGGGACAACGTCCAGCCGCGCGCCGGCTTCGCGTATTCGCTGACCGACAGGACCGTCGTCCGCGGAGGATACGGTCTCTACTATGCGTTTCGCAGTCAACTTGGATCGCAGAACGGCTTCTTCGTGACGACGCCATACATCGCGGGCGACCTCAACGGTCGCGTCGGCGTCCCGGAGCTCGGGCTCAACACCTTCGCAAATCCGTTTCCGAACGGGCCGCTGCCGGCGCCGGGCGCGAGCCTCGGGCTGCTGACGCAGGTGGGCCGCGGCATCAGCTTCGACAATCCGGACTTCGAGCTGCCGCGCATCCATCAGTACAACCTCACGATCTCACGCGAGATTACGCGCAACCTGGCGGTCGAAGCGAGCTACGTCGGGAGCCAGACGCGTGGCCTCGCCGTGTCGACGCTCGCCAACAGCGGCCACAACATCAACGCCATCAGCGCGGAGAACATGGCGAGAGGTGCCGCGTACCTTCAGGCACAGGTCACGAACCCATTTGCCGGAGTGCTGCCCGACACGACGCGAAACGGGGCCACGATCCAGCGGCAGGAGCTGCTGCGACCGTACCCGGAATTCGGCGACATCACCGAGAACTCGCTCGGAATCGGCAAGGCCTGGTACAACAGCCTGCAGCTCATCGTGCAAAAGCGCCTCTCACGAGGGCTCACCTTCACCAGCGCGTACACCTACTCGAAGACCATGGAGCGGGACGAATTCCTCAACGCGCAGGACGCCGAGCCGCTGGCGATGATTGCCGATCAAGATCGGCCGCACATCTGGCAGTTCAACGGTGTCTACGAGCTGCCCATCGGCCGCGGCAAGGCAATCGGTCGCAATGCCGGCCGCGCTGTGGACCGGGTCGTCGGCGGCTGGCAGTTCAACTGGAACTTCAACTGGCAGTCGGGCCGGCCGCTCGGCACGCCGGGCGGCCTCGAGCCGATTCCAGGAACGTCGGCGAGGCTGGAGAACCCGACACCGGATCGATGGTTCAACACGTGCTACACAGATCTGAACGGCGTGCCGCAGAAGTGCCAGCCCGGCGAAAGTCCCGTATGGCGCCAGCGGCCGCCGTTCACCTTGCGAACAACGCCGCTGCGCTTCGACGATATCCGCGTTCCATGGAAACCGACGCTGGACGCCTCGCTGTTCAAGCACGTCGACCTGCCGAGCCGGGCACGCCTGGAGATCCGGCTCGAGGCGTTCAATCTGACCAACACGGTCATCGTCCCGCCACCCAACACGACGTTCAACGATGCGAACTTCGGGAAGATTCCGGAGCCGCGAGGATCCGTCTACTTTCCCCGGAACGTGCAGCTTGGCGTCAAGGTGTCGTTCTGATCGCGCTCACGTGACGAGAAACCAATTCAAATAGACGTAATCTCCGATTCCGCAGCGGGATAGCGACTCGGAGAACTACTGCGGAAGAGGTCCGCTTCGAATCAGTGATCCGGCCGCCGCCGCCGCCAGCGCGACGGCACCGGCCGCGATCATCACGAGCCGGAAAGCGGATACGAACGACTCATCGATCGCGCGGCGGACTGCGGTTCGCGCCCCGGCGTCCAGAGGCGCGCTGACCTCCGCGCCCGCCAGCTTCGGCAGCTCGCGGTCGACGGCGGCGCGCGCTGCCGCCGGCAGTTCGATGCGGTCGAGCGCGACGTTCACGCGCGCGTCGAACGTGCGCACGAGCACGACGCCGAACACGGCGATCGCCATCAAGCCGGCGACGCGCGCGACCGCGTTGTTCACGCCCGACGCCACGCCGGCGTGCTCGGTTTCGACCGCGGCCATCGCGGTCGTCGTCAGCGGCGCGACCACGATGGTCATGCCGAGCCCGAGCACCGCCACCGCGGGAAAGAACGTCGTCCAGTACGAACTGTCGATTCCGGGGCGCGCGTAAAGAGCCAGCCCGACCGCTGCGACGATCGGTCCGACGGTCAGCGGAAGCCGACTGCCGACGCGCGCGACGAGACCGCCCGACCACCGCGACAAGAGAAACATCAGAACCGGAAATGGAAGAAACGCCGCACCTGCCTCGGTGGCCGTGTACTGCTGCACCTGAATCAGGTTCAACGGGACGAGCCAGAGCACCGTGCCCAGCGCGCCGTACAACAACAACGTCAGGACGTTCGCGAGCGTGAACGTCCGGGATCGGAACAGGCGGAGCGGCAGCATGGGATCGCGCACCCGACCCTCGACGATGACGAACGCAGCGAGCGATGCGGCGCCGCCTGCCAGCGTGGACAGCACCAGCGGCCGGCTGGCGGCCGGCCGCGGCCACTCGAGCAAGGCAAAGACCACGCCGCCGAGGCCGAGGACGGCCAGCGCGGCGCCCACCCAGTCGATCCGCGAGGTTCGCGACGCGTCGCGGCTTTCGCTTATGAAGCGCGCCGACAGCGCGACCACGATCGCCGCCAGCGGCACATTCAGAAAGAACACCGCTCGCCAGCTGACATGCTCGATGAGCCATCCGCCGGCGATCGGTCCAGCGGCCGTCGTCATGGCGCTGAATCCGGACCACGTGCCAATCGCGCGGCCGCGCTCCGAGTCGTCGAAGGTGGCGCTGATGATCGCGAGGCTTCCCGGCACGAGAAACGCAGCTCCGACGCCCTGTGCCGCACGGGCCGCGATCAGCATTTGTGTGGAACTGGCCAGCCCGCAGGCCACGGATGCGGCTGTAAACAGGACAACGCCGCCGAGGAACGTCCGCTTGCGGCCGAGTTGATCGCCCAGGGAGCCGCCGACGAGAATCAGCGCGCCGAGGAGCAAGGCGTACGCCTCGATGACCCACTGAACGTCTGTAATTGTCGCCTGCAGGTCCGCCTGGAGCGCGGGCAGCGCGACGTTGACGGCCGTTGCGTCGATGAACGAGAGGCTCGACCCGATGATGGTGGCGGTCAGCGTCCACCGCCGCGCCGAGGGTCCTCGATCGATCACTGGTGTTGGATTGTACGCGCCAGCATGAGCTGCGCGACGCGGTTCGGACGAAATCTGTTATTCGAGCTGGGAGAACAGAACTGACGTGATCCGGTGGGCGGCTGCGTCGAAGCGGAACACCGCCAAGAAGGGGCTGTCGGCTGCCGTTCACCGTAAGCCATACAATGCCATCGAGATCGGTCGACCCTTCCCGATGGTTCGGCCGTTGCACGCGAGTTGCTCATGTCTTCATCGATCGGCCGGCGATTACAAGCCTGGTTCTTCTCCGGTTGCAGCATTGGCGTCGTCATGGCGGGCCTGGCCGCTCTCAACGACTCCTGCCGCCAATACATCCTCGAAGCGCTCCACGGCGATCTCCCCGACTTTGTGCCTGTCATTCGCGTTCAGGCGGTCACCAGGCAGGTCATCGGTTTCCTCCCGATGGACCACCAGGCGTTGTTGATGCTTGCGGCGGCAGCGTTGGTGCTCACCGTTTTCATGTTCAAGATGTAGGTCTCGCGCAGGATCGCCGGGCGATTCGCGGTACGTGGATTGCCCCATGACGCGATGTGTTCCGCGCGATTGGCAGCGCCGAGTGCGCAAGTGATAGACCCGCCTCGAATTACTCCGTAAGCACGTCGCACGCGCCGGCTGTGATCACGGCATGTTGTGGTCTGGTGAACGGCGCTCGTGCAACTTCGACCGGTGCGCCGTGACGATGAGCCGCGTGATCGTCGCCATCGTCGCGCTCGCTGCGCTGGCGGCGCAAAAGCCGTACGACGAGTCGGATCTGCCCGAAGCGGAACGGCGCATCCCACCCGGTCACTACTGCAAGCGGCCCGACGTTCCAATCGGCCCGACGGAAACGCGCGCGCATCACTGCGCGTGCAAGTACAGTTGCCGGCTCGACGAGGCCGGCAACGTGATCGAGCACGAATCGCCCGACTGCCTGTCGTTCTGCCACAAGAACGGTCGAAAGTGCACGTGTCATCCGGAGGGCGATCCGGCCGTCACATGCGAGGGGCAGCCCAACGACGCCTGGGTCGACATGGATGGACAGCTCGTCGCGATGAGAACTCATCGGCGGTAGTCAGCGACAGTTCGCTGGGCACAGCTCGGCCGTTTCGGATTTCCAATTTGTCATTGCACGACATCGCCGCAAACACAGACGATTCCCGCTTGTTTCGTCACGCGAGCCACGCGTAGCATCCTGCCTGGTCGCGGCTCAGGAAGGAAATGAGGCACGTGATGAAGCCAAGCAGTGCTCTTCGCCATCGAAACGGGTTTACGCTGATCGAGCTCCTCGTGGTCATCGCGATCATCGCGGTTCTGATCGGACTGCTGCTGCCGGCAGTCCAGAAAGTTCGCGAGGCCGCCGCAGAACTGGACAAGGGACGTCACGGACATCTCGCCACACAGTTGCGGGCATTCGGTGACGGGTCGGTGAAGATCCAGGAGGATCTTTCGAAGCTCGCCACCGATGCGGCGCTCAGCGGCCAGGACGGCGAGTTCGCTCAAGCCGATCTGATCACCCTGTGCGGGGATCTCAATTCGAGCGAAAACGCAGCCGCCAGCCTCTTGAAGGAGATCGCCACCTTGTTGCCGGCCGTGCAATCGCCGGTGACGACCACGCGGGAGCCGAACGAAGAACCCGGGCACGAACACGAACGCCGGCTGCTGCTCGAAGCCCAGGCTGCAGTAACGCAATCGGACGCCGCCTTGCGGCAAATGGAAGCGGTGATCTCCCGGGTGTTTCCGCAGTGCGTCAATTACTTCGCGTCGAATGGTGCAGGCGTCGTCCGCTTCCTCGCTCACTAGGGGCCTTGCGGTCTTCCTGTTCCTGCAGGGGCTCTACGCGCTGACCTCGACCGGCCGCGTGCATGTGACCGACGAGGCCAGCGCGTTCTTTCAGGCACGAGCCCTGGTGGAAACAGGCGCCCTCACGGTTCCCCAATGGACCAACGGCTTCGTGTTTTACGGACAGCGCGATCGGAGGGGACGGCTGCGCGCCCCCAACGGTCCCTTCCATGCGTTCGCTGTTGCTCCGTACTATCTGCTCGGCAAGCTGATGGCCATGACGCCCGGCATTCCCGAGGGCAGTCGTGATCTCGTCCTCACCTTTGCCGTGGTACTCAGCTCGACCACATTCTCGGCGCTCGCCGCTGTGCTCTTTCTAACTCTGCTGATCCGGCGCGGAGTACCGCCACCGATCGCTGTTGCCGTCGCTCTGGCAGTCGCTCTGGGCACGCCGCTGTTCGCCTATTCGGCGTGGCTCTTCTCGGAGCCGCTGGCGATGAGTCTCATGATCGGCGCCGCGCTCCTCACCTTTGGAGATTCCGTTCCGGTGAAGTCAGGCTCCGCGGCGGTCGCTGGCGGGCTCCTCGGCGCCTGCATCCTGACTCGGCCCGCACATGCGCTGGCGGTTCCCCTGTTCGTCGCGGCGGTCCTGGTGCGCGACGGATGGCGCGGACTGTCCGCGGCCCTTGCACTTGCCGGCACCGCGGCCGTCGGCCTGGCGATCTATCTGACCTGGAACGTCCATCTCTTCGGGAACCCGTTCGACTTCGGCTACCCGGAGATTTCAGCCGGTGGCAAACGGATCAACGGGTTCGAGACTCCGCTCGTCACGGGCCTCGCGGGCCTCCTGCTCAGTCCGGGAAAATCCATTTTCGTGCACGCGCCGCTCGTGCTGGCGGCGATACCGGCGCTGCCGCGGCTCGCCCGTCTCGATCGCGGTCTCGGGTTCCTGGCGATCGCCGCGCCGCTGACCTATCTCCTTTTTTATGCGCGTTATACGCAGTGGGAGGGAGGCTACTGCGTCGGCCCGCGATACCTGCTCGCGCCGCTTCCTTTCCTGCTCCTCGCCCTCGCCCCGTCCGTCACGGATGCGCGACCCGCTGCGTGGCGGCGACTGTTCGTGCTGACGGCTGTTGGTGCACTTGTCCAGTCCATCGGGCTCGCGACGAGCTTTCTCGAAGATCAGTACGAGAACGGATACTACGACCAGCAATTCACCTATCGCCTCGGGTACGCGCCGCTCTCTTCGCAAAGCGCGTTGTTCCTGCGCTACCTTTTCGCGTTCCTTCGTGGCGACTCGCCTTCACCTCTCGGCACCGGCTTCGACCGCTGGTTTCTTTTTCTGCACAAGGCTGGCGTGTCCTGGTGGCCGATCGGTGGAGCGATCGTCTCGGCGATCGTCGTCACGGGATGTGCGGGAGCCTGGGTGGTGTCCGGTCTTGGCCGTCAGCGGACAGTGACGCGCACGTTGTCGAGGCCCCAGCTCTCGTCGCGCGTCTGACGAACCTGTTCGGACTTACCCTCATACAGGCTGCTGGAGAACACCACTGTCGCCGAGCTGAGGCTGTGGGGGAAAGTGAACGAAAGGCGGTACGTCGCGTCGCCGAACCAGAATCCGTACCCCAGCGTGTTCGCGGCGACCGCGCCCGTTTGAGGCGCGCTGCCGGGCGACGGATAACTCTGAAAGCTGAGATCGGTCGCCGTCTTGAAGTTGTTCGAAAACGTGGCATCGAGCAGCGTGGGCCCTCCAGCGAGGCCGACCTTCCACCGATCGGGTCCGTATGTCGGACTGTCGCCGTCCCACGATTTGAGGATGTAGAGGTCGAAGCCAAGCGTCATCGACGTGTGCGGCGGCAGGCGATCGAGCGAGAGGTTGATTGATTCGTCGACGCGCACGAAGTGTTCACGATCGTACGGCGGCCCGTTGAGAATGATCGGGCCCCCAAGCTCGCCAAGGAAGCGCTGCGACGCGTTCGGGCTGTCGACGTTCGCGATCGTCTCGACCGCCGCCCCGGCGGCGACGGTGCCGGCCGTATTGCCCGTCCACGAATAGCTGGCGACGGACCAGTCCGGATAGGTCGTGCCGGCGGGGTCGTTGAACGCATTGGTGTAGACGACAACGTCCCCTGCAGGGGGCGACGAGGCGATCGGGGCCGAGCTGCACTGCGCGAAGCAGCACGACATCGCCGCGATCATCGCCCCCTTCTTCACACCGCGTTCCCTGCCCACGTCCGTGTGGCTCTAGCATAGCCGTGCGGACGGCTGAGCCGTCGTGCCTGTTGTCTGGCGCGCCGGCACAGCCCTTGCCCCCGACTGCGCTGGAGGGTTGCCGATATGGATGGCGCATCCTTGCTCATCATTCGTGGAATCGTCGGGGTCGTGATCGGAATAGTCGCGTTTGGGTGGCCGGGCGTCACCATCGCCGCGCTGGTCATCATCTTCGGCGCGTACGCGGTCGTGGACGGCGTGACCAATCTCGTGTGGGGCTTGACCAAGACGCCGCCGCAAGGACGCTCGGCGGCGACGGTCCTTCAGGGCCTCGTCGGGATCGCCGCCGGCATCTTCACGTTCTTCTGGCCCGGCATCACCGCGCTTTCGCTGGTGATCTTCATCGGCGCCTGGGCGGTCGTGACGGGCGTGCTCGAGATCGCCGCGGCCATTCGCCTGCGCAAGGTGATCACAGGCGAATGGATGCTGGCACTCAGCGGACTGTTGTCGATCGTGTTCGGCGTCCTGTTGTTCGCCTATCCGGGCGCGGGCGCCGTCGGCATCGCATGGATACTCGGCGCCTACGCGGCGGCTGCCGGAGTCGTCCTGATCGCGCTGGGGATCCGGCTGCGGTCGGTCACCAGGGTGGTCGCGTAAGGGGCGGCGTTATGCGCGGAGCGCCTCTTTCTTGATCTGCCACGCCTGGTTCAGCTTGAGAGACCGCGCGTCGTACTCGGCCTTGATCTCGGCGGCGCGCGTCTCGAACCGGGCCTTCACGTCGCCGCGGGCTTTCGTCGCCTGCTGCTTCAGCGACGTGATTTTGGCGTCGGCCTCGCGCTTGAGGCTTTGCGCGCGAGACCGGGCCTGGTCCTTCACCGACTCGAGGCGTCGCCTCGCCGCGTCCGCACTGGCTTGAAGCTTGCCGCGGGCCTGACCTGTGGCGTGCTTCAATTCAGCGTCCAACTGATCGACTTCGGCGCGAAGCGCGGCAGCGTCCCGTTCGATTTGCGCATCGACGACATCGCGCCGGAAACGTCGGAAGATAGTGCCTCCGAGGGCCTCCATTCGCGAATCCACGGGAATCACCCACTGCTCTTCGACCTCCGCGACGACCGCAGCCTTCCCCGGCTTGAGGGATTGCGCGACATCGTCCAGAAAGTCGGCGCCGACGCCGGCGTGCGCCATGTCGACGAGGGAGCCGCCGAGCGTCCCGGCCGTCGCGCCGGCGGCAAGGTCCACCGGACCGCCGAGCAATCCGATGAGTCCCCCCGTTGCCATGCCGAGCGCGGTTCCAACCGGTCCCCGATCGGTCTCCTGCTTCACGGATACTTTGCCGGTCGGCTCCTTGGCGATGATCGCCATCGCGTAGAGAACGATGCTGCCTTCGTCGTGCAGCTCGTTGAGTGCCCGCCCACCCTCGTAGGCGTTCTTCTCGCTGTCAAAGACCGTCACGATCATCCTGTCCATGCGCGCACCTCCCGTAGCGCGCGTGAGACTGCGCGAACCGTACCATCTCGACAGCCCACAAACACTGCAGTAATCGCCATCGCGGCCTCGGATAAGCGGCGAACGATCTCAACGGGCCGTGATCGCGGCGTCCAGCTCGTGTGCCGCGCGCGCAGAACCCGAGCGCCATGACGACGGGCCCGATGATCAAGAAGGCACGGTCATCGCTCCCGATATGTTGTGATCGCGATCGCGGCCGTCACCGGTCGCACCACCGCACTCAGGTCCTTGGATTGCAGTCAGATCCGGCGGAGGTGCGCAATGCGAACCAGTGGAACAGTCGTCCTCTGCGTGACGGCGCTGCTCGTCGCGGCGACGGCACGCGGCGCGCAGTCGAAGAACGAAATCAAAGAGCTCAACCAGGCGACCTCGACCCTCACCGAGATCCGAAACGCGCCCGACAACGGCATCTCCGAGGACATCTGGAACAAGGCCCAGTGCGTGGTCGTGATTCCGTCGTTGAAGAAAGCAGCCTTCATCGTCGGCGTCGAGGGCGGCAGCGGCGTGATGAGCTGCAGGCACGCCGACAACAGCTGGAGCGCGCCGATCTTCATGCAGCTGACGAAGGGCAGCGCGGGCTTTCAGATCGGGGCCCAGTCGACCGACCTGGTGCTCGTCGTGATGAACAAGACCGGAGTGGAGAAGCTGCTGAGCAACAAGGTGACCCTCGGCACCGACGCCTCGATTGCCGCCGGACCGGTTGGACGGACGGCCAGCGCCGCGACCGACGCACAGATGACCGCTGAGATGCTGTCTTACTCGCGCTCGAAGGGACTCTTCGCCGGCGTCAACCTGTCGGGCGGCTCGCTGAGGGCTGACGATTCCGCAAACGCCAAGGTTTACGGCTCGAAGGCGTCGGCGAAAGAGATCGTGCTCGGCACGACGCCGGTGACGATGACCGCGGAAGGGCGGGCGTTCACCGACGCGCTCAGCCGTGACGTCCGCGCGACCACGGGCGTGAAGAAATAGCCGAGCGTGCGCGGTCGCGCCGGAAGAACAGAAGGGTGCGCTATGAGAGCGATCGGACTGCTGTCACTGGCCGGCGCGCTGTGCCTGGCGGCCACTCAAGCGATTCATGGCACTGCCCAACCGCCGCACCCGAGTCGATTCGACATCGACGTCACGGTCACCGGAAAAATGCCGCACGTCTCGGGAGCGATTGGGGATCTGTTCCTTCAGAATCGAACGGGAAGCGCCTAGCAAGCCACTGAAGATCCGCGAGGTCTATCCGGAAGGATCGTCGACCGGGTATGCCCCCGTCTATCCGAAGCACCACAAGGGCGAGTGATGCCTTGACTGGCACCGGCGGAGGCGAGACCATGCGCCATGTCATCAGCGAACCTGACACGGCGCGAGGTTCTCGCCAGCGCCGGCGCCAGCGCCGCCGCGCTGCTGCTCGAGCGACGCGGCGTCCGCGGCCAGGCGCGGCCGGGTAACACCGTCGTCTTCTCGCATACGACGGTCGTCAACGTCGATGCGGTTCAGGAAGACGTCGGGCTTGCCGTGATCGGCGACAGAATCGCGGCGATCGGGCCTACCGATCAGATCCTCGCAGCGCATCGCAGCGCCAACGTCTACGATGGACGGGGCAAGGCGTTGCTGCCGGGCCTCGTCAACTGTCACGCGCATCTCGCCGCGACGCTCGAGCGCGGCTTCAACGAAGACTTCGGCTTCCCCAACTCCGCGCAACTGGCCGTCCGCCCCGCGAGCCTCCTTCAGGGCGACGAGAGCACGCTGATGGTGACCGTGGGCGCGCTGGAAGCGCTGCGTACGGGGACGACGACGATTGTCGAGAACTCTGGCGGCATCAGCCGTTCCGCGGCGGCGCTGGCGCAGACCGGCCTGCGGTGCGTGCTCGCGGAGTCGATCCGCGACAGCGAGAACGTCGCGGGGCCGATGTCGCCGGACGGCCTCGCGCGGAGCGAAGCGCCCCGATTCTCGCCGAAGCTGCGAGACGAGGGCATGCAGCGCATCACGGACCTGTTTTCCGCCTGGCACGGCGCGAAGCAGGGACGCATAAGCGTGTTCCCCGCGGCCGCGCTCGCCGAAACGTCGTCGCCCGAGCTGTTGCGCGCCGTGCGGGCATTCGCCGAACAGCACGATCTCGGCTACACGATCCACCTGTCGCAGAGCGCGGCTGAAGTCGACTTCATGCTGCGATACCACGGCGTGCGGCCGCCGGCGTTCCTCGATCGCGCAGGTTTCCTCGGGCCGAGGCTGTTCGCGGCGCACTGCCGCTACGTCGACGCCGACGACATCGCTCGCCTCGGACGCTCCGGCACCATCATTTCGCACCAGGCGGCGAT
>Ga0126369_10002987_pt1 | contig 12172 bp, 14 predicted proteins | sample PanSoiMetaPlot_1_FD_109646 | JGI IMG/M metagenome (GOLD analysis project Ga0126369, IMG submission 109646) | Tropical forest soil microbial communities from Panama - MetaG Plot_1 | ecosystem: Environmental > Terrestrial > Soil > Tropical forest > Bulk soil | place: Panama | collected 2016-02-17 | reverse complement strand
ACAAGGAGAGAGTCATGGCAAGGCTGAATCCGATCACGAGCAAGGACCAGGTGGCCGCGAAAGACCAGACGATCGTCGACTCGATCGTCGCCAGCCGCGGCGCCCTGCAGGGGCCGATCACGATGTTCCTGCACTCGCCCGAGCTGGCCGGCCGCCTCGCCCACCTGGGCGCCTACGTCCGGTTCGAGGGCTCGCTCGACATGCGCGTGCGCGTGCTGGCCGCGATGGCGGTGGCGCGCGAGCTCGAGGCCGTCTACGTGTGGGGCGCCCAGACCGGCGGTGCCCGGCGACTCGGCGTCCCGGAGTCGACGATCACCGCGATCCGCGAGAACCACAGCCGAGGGATCCCGCCGGAGGACGCGCAGATCGTCGAGTTCACCCGCCAGCTCATGCGCAAGCACCGGGTCGACGAGGCGACGGTGAAGGCGCTGATCGGGCGCTTCGGGAACGACGGCTTCATCCAGCTCACCGGCGCGATCGGCTACTACGCGATGCTCGCGATGACGGTCAACGCCTGCGAGCTCGAGGCCGCGCCCGGCGCCGAGGTGCTGAAGGCCTAGGCGCGGATCTCGATCTTGCGCGTCACCGACTTCGAGGTGCCGAAGGTCGGGACGAAGGCCGAGTGCTTGCCGGGGCCGCCGGTAACGACGATGTGGATGTCCTCCGGCTTGCCGACGATCGGGCACAGCGCCTCATCGTCCTCCTGGTCGACCCAGTCCGGCCAGTTCTCGGCCTTGTACATGGCGCGTAGCTTCAGGAGCCCCACCTTGTTGCGCGCGCGCTCGTAGAGAAACTTCTGCACGTCGCCCCGGGAGAGGCCGCCCGAGGCGACCGTGTGCGCGTGCTCCGGGCCGAACGCGATCAACACGTCGCCGCGGATGACGGAACCGGCGTTGTTGTGGCCGATCGTCGTCATCGTGTCGGCGACGACGGTCAGTGTGGTCTCGGCCGAGGTGCAGACGTGGTCGTTGACGTTGTGCGGGCCCTCGCCGGAGAACACCGTCACCGTGCTGTCGCTCTTGGCGAAGCCGCGCGTTACCCGGAACGGCTCCCACGGCGTGGCCGCTTCGTTTTCGGCCACGCAATAGCTGAACTTCGCCGGCGAGCCGTGCGTCGCCTGATCGCCCTCGCCCGGGATGCCGCCGCCCACGTTGATCAGCACCAGCCGCATCGCTCGCCCGATCGAGGCATTGGCGCGAAAGCCCGGACCGAAGGCGCCGTGGCGGAAGTTGAGCCCGAGCTCGTCGACGATCGGACCCGACACGAGCATCAGGACCGCGCTAGGATGGGTAGTCGCCTGCACGCTGTAGAGCCCGAACGCCGGATCGGCCGCCGCCTGGAGCGCGGCGATCAGCACCGGCATGTACTGCGGCCGGCAGCCCGCCATGACCGCATTGATCGCGATATTCTCCACCGTGGCCTCGGCCCAGCGAGGCGGCACGACCGCGATGACCTCGTTGGCCCGTCGGCCGGAGCCCGCGATCATCGCCTGCACCCGCTCGGCGGTCGGCAGTACGACCGGCAGTCCGTCCGTGAGCCTCCGGGCGTGAAACGTCTCGAGCGCCTCGTCTTCGCTCGCGAACGTGAAGCGATCGTTCACCGTTGTGTCCGCGCTCGATGCGGCGGCAACCGGACGGGTCGCCGCGTCGCCGGTCAGGCCGCGGACGACCTGCGCGAGCGCGTCCTCGGCGCGCTGGTGGATGACCGCGCGGGACTCACCGCCGAGCGGATGCTTGATGATGGCCAGCGGCAGATCCGGCATCCCGAGGTTCTTCGACTCTTCACGCGCGAGCCCGATGAACGCTTCGGTGCAGATCGTCACCGTCGGGACGCCTTTCCGCTCCAGCTCGACCGAGTCGTGGATACACCACGACGTGCACGACCCTCAGTCGCTGATCGCGGTGATGACCGCGCCGACCTCCTTCGCATAGGCGTCGAGCCCGTCGGCGCCGATCGCGGCACTCGGCTTCTGCTTCGTGATGGAGCCGGCCACGCGGTGGCGGTGCCCGATGAGCTCGACGAGATACCGCTGGAGCTCGAGCGAGTTCGGCTTGCTGTTGTTGAGGATGCCCAGGGTGATGCCGTCGAGTGACCGCACGCGCGTTGCCAGCGGCTGCGCCCCGACCCGGTTGATACCCAGCGGGCTCAGCACCGTGATCAGACTCATCGCAGTCCTCTCTTCTTCCGCGCGCCTCGGCCGGCGGGGCCCCAGCCCCGCGACGACCTGCGGCGCGCACCTCCGCGATCCTGGATGCGTACGAGAAGTAGAATAGCGCACACCATCACCGGGAGGGTCGCATGAGGCCATACGAGGGGATCAAGATCATCGACATCACCCACGTGCTCGCGGGACCGTTCGCCGCCTACCAGCTGGCGCTGCTGGGGGCCGACGTCATCAAGGTCGAGCACCCGATCGACTACGACCAGAGCCGCGATTCGGGTGGCGACCATGCCCTCAACCGCCAGCAGATGGGCACGGGCTTCCTCACGCAGGCCTCCAACAAGCGCGCGATCACCCTGAACTTAAAGCACGAGAAGGGCCGCGAGATCTTGAAGAAGCTCGTGGCCGAGGCCGACGTGCTGGTGGAGAACTGGCGCTCCGGCGCATTCCCGGCCCTGGAACTCGGCTGGAACGACCTCCGACCGCTCAATCCCCGTCTGATCTACTGCTCGATGACCGCGTTCGGTCAGGAAGGGCCCCGCGGCGCCCAGACCGCCTACGATCAGCTGATCCAGGCGACGTCGGGGATGATGGCCATGACCGGCACCCCCGAGGTCAACCCGATCAAGACCGGCGCGCCCGTCATCGACTACGCCACCGGCACCATGTGCGCGTTCGCGATCTCGGCCGCGCTCTTCCAGCGCGAGCGCACCGGCCGTGGCCAGTACATCGACAGCTCGATGCTCGACGTCTCGATGATGCTGATGGGCTCGCACATCACATCATACCTGCGCACCGGCAGCGAGCCCAAGCCCAAGGGCAATCGCATGGACCGCGCGAGCAGCCAGCTCTACGAGGCCAAGGACGCGCCGCTGATGATCGCCGCCAGCAATCGCGGCCAGCACGAGCGTCTGTTCCAGGCACTCGGGCGTCCGGACATCGCGGCGCAGTCGAGCAACGACGAGCGCGAGCAGCAGTACGAAAAGCAGACTGAAGAGCTCCAGAAGATCATCACGCAGCGCACCGCCGACGAGTGGGAGCAGTATCTTCAGAGCAAGCACGTGCCAGCCGGCCGCGTGCGGCGTCTCTCGGAGTCGCTGAACGATCCGCAGCTCGCCACGCGGGCCGTGCTGCATCGACACGAGAAGATCGATGGCATCGACGGGCCGGTCACCGTGCCGCTGGCCGCGTTCAAGTTCGCCGACGGCGGCCCGAGCATCGAGACGGCGCCACCGCGCCTGGGCCAGCACACCAACGAGGTGCTCGCGGGCCTCGGCTACTCGAAGGACGACATCGCGAAGCTGCGGGCCGAGGGGGCGATCTAGCAGCGATCGCCTTGAGGGCGCGATCTAGGGCAAAAGGTCGGCGACGGCGATGCGGCTCGAAGCGAACGCGAGCGGTACCGCGCTGGCGGGTGGCGTCATGGTCGTGACGGATCGATACCGCCAGCCGTGGACCGCTGTCGGGTCCCGCACCGGGTCTCGGTAGATTTCGAGAGCGCGATCGACCAGGTTGACGATCCAGTAGTCCGCGATCCCGGCCCGCGCGTAGAGACTGCCCTTGTCCCGTCGGTCGAAATCAAGGCTCGCGTGCGCGACCTCGATCGCCAGGGCGGCATGCTCCGGGTGGGCGTCGCAATAGTTGCCTGGCCGTCCCGGCACGACGACCAGATCGGGTTCAGGCTCGGATTCCTCGTCTAGCGACACGGGCGCCTGGGTTCGGGCGATCCAGCCAGAGGGAAGCGCCGCTCTCAGGCATACTCAGCGACGGTCACCGCTGCGGTGTGATACGCGCCCTTCGGCTCTGCGACCATCAGCTGGCCGCCGATGAGCTCGAGAGGCTCGCCCTCGAACGCTCCGAGATCGACCAGCCGGTCGTACTCGATTCGCGTCCAGCGCCAGACCGCGAACGGAGCCTGAGCCATGCCTCGACTCTACGTCACGACTCCGGGCACACACAACGTCAGCGAGCGAATACGCGCTATCATCCCCGTTAAAAGGAGCCGGCCATGATCTCCCTGCCACGACGTCTATCGGTGATCCTTCTGGGGTTCGCGCTGGCAGCGCTCGCCGCCGCGCCCGCGTCGTCCCAGACGCCGCGCGGCCACGGTGCCGAAGCGCGTGACATGGAGCTGGTCGGCCACGACGATCTCCAGGGACGCTCGGCCTACCAGCCGACGATCCACAAGCAGGGCGTGCGCTTCATCGCGTACGTCGGCCACCACGGCGGCAAGGCGCGCAATCCCCTCACCGGAGCCGAAGAGGAGAACGGTACGTCGATCGTCGACGTGACCGATCCGGCGCGGCCGCGCTACCTGGCGCACATCCCCGGCGCGCCCGGCGGCTCCGAGCAGGGTGGCGCGCAGATGGCGCGCGTTTGCGACCGCCAAGGCAAAACATTTCTGCTGCGGACGTTCGGCAACGCGGTCCCCGGCTCGGGCCACGAGGTCTGGGACGTGAGCGATCCGACGAAGCCGCGCAAGGCGAGCACGGTCGTCACCGGCCTCACCTCGACGCACAAGAACTTCTGGGAATGCGACACGGGCACGGCCTACCTCGTCTCGGGCGATCTCGCCAAGAACGATCCGCTGCAAGTCGGGCCGTCGGGCTGGCGCACCGCGCGCATGACCAAGATCTACGATCTCAGCGATCCTGCGAAGCCCGTCTTCGTGCGCGACTTCGGACTGGCCGGCCAGGAGCCCGGCTCGAGCGGCACGCCGGTTCCGCCGGGTGCGCACGGGCCGATCGTGCTCGGCAGCCGCGTCTACTTCGCCTACGGCACCAGCAACGACGGCGTCCTGCAGATCGTCGATCGGCAGAAGCTCGTGAGCGGTCCGAAGGAGCCGACACCCACGAACCTCAACGCACCCGAGATCAGCCGGCTCTACATGTCACCCAACTGGGGCGGGCACACCGCGTTCCCGGTGCTGGGCATGACCATCGGCGACTGGACGACCAATACGAAGGGCAACGTGCGTGACTTCGTCGTGCTGGTCTCCGAGGCCATCGCGAACGAGTGCCGCGAGTCCCGGCACGCCACGTTCCTGGTGGACATCACGACCGAGACGCGTCCGTTCTCGGTCGCGACCTTCCAGGTGCCCGAATCGCTCGGCACCTTCTGCAAGCGGGGCGGCCGCTTCGGCCCCCACTCGAGCACCGAGTCGTTCGCGCCGATCTTCTACAAGAAGCTGGTCTTCGTCGCCTACTTCAACGCGGGCGTGCGCGCCGTGGACATCCGGAACCCTTACGCCCCGCGCGAGGCCGCGTTCTACATCCCGGCGACGACCGAGCGGACCGCCGAGCGCTGCGTGACCGAGCCCACGCGAGGCTGCAAGGTCGCGATCCAGACCAACAACGTCGAGGCCGACGAGCGCGGCTATGTCTACCTGGCCGACCGCGCCAACACGGGGCTGCACATCGTGCGGCTCACCGGGGAGGCCGCGAAGATCATCGGCAACTAGGCCGCTACTTCTTGCGAAGGAGTACGGGGACAGGGACACTTTTCTCGTGGTCCGGTCCGAGACTCACCGGCGGGCCGGCACGAACGTAAGACGAGGGGGATCTTCATGAACTGCCGAGAAGTCGTCGCCGCAGGCCTATTCGCGCTGCTCGTGGCGGGATGCGCATCAGCGCCGCCGCCACCTCAGGGCGTGCTGATCGTCGAGGACTCGAGTCGCATCAATGGGTGCCGTGCGCTCGGCACCGTGTCCGACGACGTGCTCGAAGATCTTCAGAAGAAGGCCGCGAAGCTGGGCGGCAACGTGGCGTTGATGACGCCGGAGCGCAAATCGAAAGGCGGCTACTTCGGCCTCCAGGACTACATGACGGCCGACGTCTATCGCTGCGACAGCATTCAGCCTGCCGCGACGCCCCGCACCTAGGCGTCGGCGAGCGGCACGATCGCGTACATCCGCGGCTGGTTGCCGACGACGCGCGTGATGTGGCCCTGGCCCGTGAGATCCTCGGCCAGGACCACGTCACCCGGACCGACGCGCGCAACCGTGCCGTCGCCCACCTCGATCTCTGCGGTGCCCGAGAGCGAGATCGAGTACTGGCGCCGCGGGGCGCAGTGCCAGCTCAGCACGTAGCCCGGCGGCGCCATGCGAAAGGCGATGCCGCTGGCCGTCTGCATCGGCGTGCCCTCGCCATGCGCGCCCTCGACGTCGGAGAACGGCTTCATCGCCAGCGGCACCTCGGCGATGTGCGATTTTCCGTCCGAGCCGCTGTACACCCTCCACACCTTGGGCATGGGCAACTCCTCGTGCGTCGTCGGAGTGCTCAGCGCGCGGCGGCGGCCGTCTCCGGCATCTGGCGGACGACCCGCGTCTCGTGCACGGCCGGCGAATAGATCTCGAGGATCTCGACGTCGTCGGAGCAATCGAGCTCGTTGTGCACGATGCCCGGCGGCTGCAGGATGCAATCGCCCTTGGTGAAGGTGTGCTCGCCGTGGTTCTCGTAGGTGAACTTGATCCAGCCGTTCAGCACGTAGAACATCTGGAAGTCGCAGAGGTGCTGGTGCAGGCCGGTCGTGTGGAGCTCGTGGCTGTCTGAGCCCTTCTTGATCCGGATCGTGTGCGCGCGGAACTTCCCGTGCGTCGCGTGCTCGATGCCGAGGTCGCGGTACTCCATGAAGCTCCGCAGGCCGGTCTTGTAGACAGCGTCCTTGGCCAGGCTCGCGCTGAACAGCTGCTTGGGCTCGCTCATGGTCGATCCTCCTTGGCGGTGGTGGCGCTTGTGAATTCTATTCCGGCGCGGCGAACTCGAACGTGGTCCCGACCGAGCTGGCGGTGAACCGGCCCGGCAGCCGCTGCATGACGGCGGCGATGGCCTCGATCCCGGTGCAGTGCTGCGGGATCACGTGCTCTACCTCGAGGTCGCGAAAGGCGTCGACCACGCGCGTGATGCGCGCGTCGTCGAGCCCGCTCAGGTGGAAGCCGCCGATGACCGCGTGCACGCGGGGGATGCCGGTGAAGCGCACGGCGTTGCGGCAGATGCCGACGATGCCGCGGTGCGAGCACGAGGTGACCACGACCAGGCCGCGGTCGCGCACGTTGGCCACCAGGGTCTGCTCGCCGACGAACGTGTCCTGGACCAGCTCGCCGCCGTCCTCCTCCACGCGGAGATTCGACGGAATGGTCTCCCACTCCTCGGTCCCGTGCATCTCGCCGGAGAGCCAGACGCCCTCGGCGATCGGTGTCGGCTTGGCCGCCAGGCGCACGTCGATCCCGTAGCGCTCGATCTCGTCACGCGAGAGGCGGCCGCTGTAGACCCGGCGCTCGCCCCGCTGCTGCCAGCGCGGCCTGAAGTGATCGACGCCGCCGTAGAAGGCCAGATCCTTCCGCAGCCGCCGCCGCCAGCCGTGCAGGAAGCCGGTCAGCCCGCCCCAGTGGTCTCGGTGGCCGTGGGAGAGCGCGAGCACGTCGATCGCCGCCGGATCGAGCGCCAGCTCCCGGAAGTTGTGATTCATCGTGTCAGGCGTGAGCCCGAAGTCGAGGGCCACCGTGAACCGGTCGCCGCCTCGTGTGGCCTCGACCAGATGGGCCAGGCCGTGCTCGGCTCGGAGGTCCGGCATCTTGCCTGCCACGAACGCGCTGTAGCGCCGGGCAATCGAGTCGTCCTGCCGTAAGTTGTCGACGTAGTTGTCGACCACGGTCGTGACGCGGATCCGGTCGACGGCGCCGGGCGGCATGCGGGTATCCTACCAGCCGAACGGGCAACGTGAGTGTCGATTCGGGCCACCCATCGGCGTCGTATAGGTAGAGATCGCCAAGCGGGCCCCGGGCCCGGGCGCCATGAAAAGGAGGACGTATGCGCTACATGTTGCTCATCAACAACGACAAATCGACGCCGCCCCCGCAGAAGGCCGAGATGGAGGCCGTGATGCAGGGCCACCAGCGCTTCGGCGAGGAACTCCTGGCCGCCAAGAAGATGGTCCACGGCGAGCGGCTGCGCGGCGACGAGGACGCCAGCCGCATTCGCTTCAAGGCCGGGCAGCGGCAGGTCACCGACGGGCCATTCACGGAGACGAAGGAAGTACTGGGCGGCTTCTATCTGATCGAGTGCGACTCGAAGTCGGAGGCGCTCGAGTGGGCGAAGAAGATCCCGCTCCGCGAGGGCGGCTCCATCGACATCAGGACGGTCTGGCCGATGTGAGCGAGCCCGCGTCGCTGGGGCGCCACCGGCGGAGGCCGGCCGCGGAGTAGAGGCAACCGGCGCATCGGGTACCATCTCTGCTCGTGGCGGCGAACGATCACGAGCAGTCGCAGCACGACGACCCCCACGCGCTCGTGGCGGAGGCGTTCCGTCAGGAGTACGCGCGGGTCGTCGCGTCGGTGCTGCGCATGGTGCGCGATATCGACCTGGCGGAAGAGATCGTCCAGGAAGCGTTCGAGCAAGCGCTCGATCGCTGGCCCGTGACCGGCGCGCCCGAGCGGCCGGGCGGCTGGCTCCTCACGACGGCGCGGCGGCGCGCGATCGATCGTCTACGCCGCGCGCGCCGCGCCGGCGCCAGGGCCGATGCGATCGCCTACGAAGCCGCCCTCGGCGCGAGCGACGAGATTCCCGACGTGAGTGACCCCGAGGCGATCGCCGACGACCGGCTCCGGCTCATCTTCACCTGCTGCCACCCCCGGCTGCCGGCCGACAGTCGCGTGGCGCTCACCCTGCGGCTGGTCGGCGGACTCTCGACAGTCGAGATCGCGCGCGCCTTCCTCGTGCCCGAGCCCACCATCGCGCAGCGGCTCGTGCGCGCCAAGCGCACCATCCGCGACCGCGCGCTGCCCTACGAAGTGCCGGAAGGCGCCGAGCTGTCGGAGCGCCTGCCGGCCGTGCTCGCGGTCGTCTATCTGATCTTCAACGAAGGCTACGCCGCACACAGCGGCGATGCGCTGGTGCGCCTCGATCTCTGTCGGGAAGCCGTCCGGCTCGGCGACATGCTCGCGGAGCTCATGCCGCAAGAGCCCGAGGTGCTGGGCCTGCTCGCGTTGATGGAGCTCCAGACCTCGCGTGCCGAGACGCGCGCGGATGCCGACGGCAACCTCGTGCTGTTAGCGGATCAGGATCGCTCGCGCTGGGATCGAGCGCGAATCGCGCGGGGCTTCGCGCTGCTCGAGCGAGCCGGCCCGCTCACGCACGCCGGCCCCTACCAGCTTCAAGCGGCGATCGCCGCCTGCCATGCGCGGGCCACGTCGTGGGAGGCGACGGATTGGGAGGCGATCGTCACGCACTATCGCGCACTCGCCGAGATCGCGCCGTCGCCCGTGGTCGAGCTGAACCGCGCGGTCGCGATCGGCCTGGCCCGCGGCCCGGCGGCCGGGCTCGTCGCCCTCGACGCCGTCGACGCCGCGTCGCTACGCTCCTATCACCTGCTGCCCGCGGCACGCGCCGACTTCCTGCGCCGACTCGGGCGCGCCGCGGAGGCGGCCGCGGAATATCGCCGCGCGCTGGCGCTCACCGACAACGCGCGCGAGCAGCGGTTCTATGCCGCGCGCGTCGCGGCGTGCGAGGCCGGCGAGCCGAACGTGTGATCCTGGTCAGCGTCCGGCCTTGAGCTTCAGGTCCTCGTACGGCGCCGAGTACGAGAAGCCCTTGATGTGATCGACGCACGCCTCCTCGACGCGGGGTCCGACGCCCCAGAGAAACGCAAGCTCGTAGATCGGCACGTGCAGGGCTCGGTCGTACATGATCTGCTGGATCTGATGCAGCATCGCCTCGCGCTTCTTCCGGTCGAGCTCCCGGGCCTGGCGTGAATAGAGATCCTCGATCTCGGGGACGACGCCCGAGGCGTAGATGCCGGTCTTGATCACGTAGGCCTCGATGCGCGTCGCCGCGTTTCCCGCCGGCGCGCCGAGTCCCATGATGACGCCCTTGATCTTGTGCTCGCGCCACGCCGTCAGGAACGCGGCCCGCTCCATCGTGCGCATGCGCGCGCGGATGCCGACCTCTTGCAGATAGTTCCCGATGGCTTCGGCCAGTGAGAAGAACGGCGGGAACGGCGTGAGGTCACCCGCGTCGAAACCCGAGGGATAGCCCGCCTCGGCGAGGAGCTTCTTCGCGCGCGCCGGGTCGTAGGCGGGCGGCTCGAAGGACTTCGCGAACTCCAGGACGCGTGGGACGAGCCCGCCGGTGGGCCGCGAAAGGCCGAGCGTCTCGGCCTGATTGAGCCCGCTCCGATCGAGGGCGTAGCTCGCCGCCTGCCGTACGCGGCGGTCATGCCAGGGTGATTTGGGATCCCACTGCTCGGGCAGATCGAGGAACACGACGCCCGGGGGCAGCGCGGCTTCGAGCCGCAGCCCGGGCGAGCGCTTGACCTCGGCAGCCACCGGGCCGCTCAGCAGATACACGATGTCGACGTCGCCGGCCTTGAGCGCGGCGGCGCGCGTCGTCTCGTCGGGCATGCTGCGGAACACGAGCCGCTTCACGCTCGGGACCTTGCGCCAGTAGCCCTCGAAGGCTTCCATCGCCAGATCGATGCCCGGGTTGAAGCTCACGAACTTGTAAGGGCCGGCGCCGATCGGCGCCTTCTTGAAGCCGTCCTCACCGACCTTCTCCACGTACTTCTTGGGCACGATCCACGCGGCGCCGGTCGCGGAGGTGCCGTAAAAGGTCATGAAGTCCGGCCACGGCTCCTTCAGCTGAAACCGCACGCGCCCCGGATCGACGACTTGCACCTCGCGCACGCGGTCCTTCAGGAGCTTGGCGGCAGCGCCGTGATACCGCTCGAAGGAATACTTCACGTCCTCGGCGGTCACCGGATCGCCGTTGTGGAACTTCACGCCCCTGCGCAGCACGAACTCGTAGGTGAGGCCGTCCTTCGACGTGGTCCACGACTCGGCGAGGCTCGGCGTGTTGTCGCCGCCGGGCATCGGCTTCACCAGCGCATCGTGGAGCGCATACAGCACCATGAAGGGCGTGATGAACGCCTCGGTATCGCTCGGATCGAGCCAGCGGGCGGCCAGCGTGACGTGAACGCCCCAGGTCATGGTGCCTGCGGGCGCTTCCGAGCGCCCCTCGGGTGCCGCGACTGCGGGCCGCGTCGAGACGAGAGCGAACAGCAAGATGAGCATGAATCGGATCACGAATGATGTCATCGCGCCTCCGTGAAAGATCGAGCGGTCGAGCTACGGTATCATCCTTCAGCGGCGCGCCTCGGTCGGCGGGGCCCCAGCCCCGCGACGACCTGCAGCGCGCACTACTGCGCCGCGGAGGCTACCATGAAGATCAAAGCGCTCGACACGTACTTTCTGTCCGCGCCGCTGCCGCAGCCGGTCCGCACCTCGACGTCAACGATCAGCCGGGTCAGCGAGCTCATCGTGAAGCTCACGACCGATTCCGGCCTCGTCGGAATCGGTGAGGCGCACGGACCCTTCCTGTCCCAGGGTGGTCCCGAGGCCATGAAGGCGGTCGGCCAGATCCTCGAGCGCGTCACTCCGCTTGTCGTGGGCCAGGACCCATTCGCTGTCGAGCGTGTCTGGCAAGATCTGTTCGCCCTGACCTACACGAGCGTGCGCGGGATCCCGACCCTGGCCCACCAGCGCCGCCAGCTCGTCACGGCCATCAGCGCCATCGACATCGCGATGTGGGACCTCATGGGCAAGGCGACGGGCCGGCCGGTGCATGCCCTCCTCGGCGGCGCGCTGCGCGCGAAAGTGCCGGCCTACGTGACTGGCTTTTACTATCGCGACGGCGAGAAGCCCGACGACCTCCGGCGCGAGGCCGCGATGTACCTCGACCACGGCTATCGCACGGTGAAGGTCAAGGTCGCGGGGATCTCACCCGAGGCCGACGCCGAGCGCGTCGGCGTGATCCGCAAGGCGGTCGGCGACGACGTGGCCATCATGCTCGACGCGAACCAGGGCTGGGACCTCCACAGCGCCCTGCGCGCCACGCGGCTCTGCGAGCCGTACAACATCTTCTGGCTCGAGGACCCGATGCCCTGGTACGACGAGCGCCACGCGCTGCGTCGCCTCAAGGCCGAGGTCAATGTGCCGATCTCGGCCGGCGAGACGGAGTT
>Ga0126369_10002985_pt1 | contig 12173 bp, 14 predicted proteins | sample PanSoiMetaPlot_1_FD_109646 | JGI IMG/M metagenome (GOLD analysis project Ga0126369, IMG submission 109646) | Tropical forest soil microbial communities from Panama - MetaG Plot_1 | ecosystem: Environmental > Terrestrial > Soil > Tropical forest > Bulk soil | place: Panama | collected 2016-02-17 | reverse complement strand
GAGGTCGTCGGCGTGACTGACTTCGACCGATTGAAGCCGCAGTCCTAGTGAACGGGCGGGTGCCTCCAGTTCCTTGTATTCGACCACGGCGCCACGGACATCCGGGTTCCAGATCACCGCCAGTCGCGAGAGCTGCGGAAGGGCCTCCCTCAGCAGCTCTAATCGCTTCCCGCCAAGTTCCGGTGACATCATGCTGACACCGGTGATGTTTCCGCCGGGGTGCGCCAGGCTCGCGACGAACCCGGTCCCGACCGGGTCGATGCTGTTGACCATCACGATTGGGATCGACTGAGTCTGTCGCTTGACCGCCGAAATCGGCTGATCGGTGACCGCCACGATCACGTCCACCTTCATGCGTACCAGTTCGGCGGCGATCTCGGCCATGCGCTCGGCCCTGGCCTCGCCGTACCGGCGCTCCAGGACGATGTTCTGCCCCTCCACGTAGCCGCGCTCGCGCAGCCCTTGCGTGAACGCCTCATCGTTGCGCGTGGTCACCGTCGAGTTGCTCGCAAAGAAGACGCCGATGCGGGGAACCTTCGCCGCCTGCTGCGCCTCGGCGTCGAGCGGCGCAAGAATGCCGAGTACGAGAACGACCGCGAGCCCGACCCGCCGCATGGGCACCTCGCTGGGGATGACTGGCGGGAGTCTAGCAGAGGAGGCCTGATCGCAAGAGGAGGCCGCGTGGGTCGAGCATGAGCTACTCGATCACCTCGTCAGCTCGCACCAGGAGCGACTGCGGGATCGTCAGACCGAAGGCCTTGGCGGTCTTGAGATTGATAACGAGCTCGAATTTGGTGGGCTGCTCCACCGGGAGATCGGCTGGTTTGGCCCCCTTGAGGAGTCGGTCGACGTAGACTGCGCCCAGCCGGAACAAGTGGGGAAGGCTTGGTCCGTAGGACATCAGGCCGCCAGTGATCACGATCTCTTTGGCTTGGTACATCGTCGGTAGCCGATTCCTCACTGCGAACTCCACCACCCGTTGCGCGTGGAGCAGGAGCATCGGATCGGCCGTCATGATGAGCGCGTCGGCGTGGTCGCGCGCCACCGCGGCCAAGGCGCTCTCCAGTTGGTCTGGACCAGTCACGTCGACAGCGAGCAGCGTCACGCCCAATGCGCGGGCTCCAGCCTCGGCATCTTGAAAGGCCAGCACGTTGGATGCATTCGCCGGATTCCGAAGAAAGGCGATCCGGGCGAGCTTCGGAAGAGCTTCCCGGAGTAGCTGCAAGCGTTTGGGGCTTATCTCCGCCCCGAGAATTGTGTTCCCTGTGACGTTCCCTCCGGGGCGTGCAAGGCTGGAGACGAGCCCGGTTCTCACGGGATCGCCGATGCCCAGCATGACGATAGGGATCGTCGTCGTGGCGTCCTTAGCGGCGCGCGTGGCCGGTGTCCCGTAACTCGCGATGACATCCACTTTGAGCCGCACCAATTCGGCCGCGAGATCACGTAGCCGCTCGCTCTTCCCGTCCGACGGTCGATAGAGAAAAGCGATGTCCACCCCTTCCTGGTAGCCGACGTCCCGAAGTCCGTGCTTGAACGGCTCTCCCCAGAAGGCGGCGTAATCGAGGAGGCCGAGCTGTGGGACCTTCCTCGCCTTCTGAGCCTCAGCCGCCAGCGGCGCAGCGAGGATGCTTCCACCCATCATGATGACGAACGCTCGCCGGTCCATCACTCTTTGCTCACTGGATGAGCTCGTCGGCTCGTACAAGCAATGACTGTGGAATTGTCAGACCCAGCGCCTTGGCGGTCTTGAGGTTGATGACCAGCTCAAACTTGGTGGGTTGCTCGACAGGTAGATCCTCGGGCTTAGCTCCCCGTAGGACCTTATCGACCTGGTGGGCCGCGCGACGAAACAGATCGGACATCCTTGCTCCGTAGCTCATGAGCCCACCCGCCTCAGCGAACGCCATTCCTGCGACCATCGCCGGGACGCGGTTCTTGAGGGTGAACTCCGCGAGAATCGGCCGATATGCGTACGTCAACGTATCCTCGATCATCAGGATCGCCACAGGCGAACGTCCCCGCACTATCTTTGGAAGCGCCGCAACAAAGTCATTCGCGCCACGCACTTCAACAGATTCGACGGTGACACCCAGGGATCGCGCGGCGGCCTGAGTTTCCCGCCATTCCGACGTGGCAGCCGGATTACTCGGACTCCAGATCACTGCAATATGCGATAGGGATGGGACCGCCTCATGAAGTAATTCGAGCCTCTTGCCTCCGAGTCCCGGCAGATTCGCGCTGAATCCTGTCACGTTGGCGCCGGGCCGTGAGAGGCTGGCGACGAGTCCACTCTCGATCGGATCCACCTCGACGACCATCACGATCGGAATGGTCTTCGTCGCCTCTCGGGCGGCTTGTGTGGCTTGGGGACCAGCAGCCAAGATGACGTCAACTTTGCGGGCCACAAGTTCCGCCGCGAGGTCCGGAAGCAATTCACGGTTCCAAGCCGCCGATTGATATTCAATGATGATGTCGCGGCCTTCGTTATAGCCGAGTTCGCGCAGTCCTTGGAGAAACGCCTGTCGCTCGACCGATGGTTTCTCTGCAAGAGGCGGCAACAGGAGATAGCCGATTCGGACGGCCTTCCCTGTGGGCTGGCCCTCGGCGCCTAGCGCCGCGAGAAGGTTGAAAGCGAGAATGACCGCAAGCCCGATCAGCCGCACTGGGCACCTCATGGAGATGGCTGGCGGGAGTCTAGCAGGACTTCGGGCGTGCGAGCAGCACGCCTAGCAGCTCGTGGTGAAAGTCATCAGAACTTGGTCCGACTACTGTTGGACAAACAAACTGAGAGATGACAACGGCCTGGGCTGCTGAGAAACTGTTTTGATGGCGCCACCGTTGCTCGTAACGTTCGCCGCAGGGCTTTCAGGAGTGTGGCGCATCGACCGAATCGAGGCTGTCATCGGCTCCGGGTTGCCCCCTGCGGAGCGGCTCGCGGTGCTCGAGGGCAGCGGCCATCCTGGGCCGGCGACCTGGGTCCTGCGGGGGGTCACGAGCAATACTCGCTACACGCAACGCCAGGAGCTCGACACCCTCGCCGCCCGGCAGGAAGCCCTCAGCCGTCCGCATGCGACACGGGCCGCCTTGATTCCGATCCACAAAACGGACGCGTGGTGGGCGCTGGCGCAAGACGAACGACGCGCGATCTTCGAGGACCCGTCGCGGCATATCGGCGTCGGTCTCGAGTACTTGCCGGCCGTCGCGCGGCGTCTGCACCACTGTCGCGACTTGGGTGAACCATTCGATTTCCTTACGTGGTTCGAGTACGCTCCCGAGGACGCCGGTGCCTTCGAAGAGTTGGTGCGGCGCCTCCGTTAGACCGAAGAGTGGCGGTACGTCGATCGTGAGATCGATATTCGCCTGACACGCGCATAGCCCCTTTGCGTCGCGGAGTAATCAGACGTTGATCGACTTCGCGGCCATCGGTGTGCGGTGCTACATCGGCGAGCCCGACCGTGGCAGCCGCCATTGGAGGAAGACACACTGAGCCAGCAACTATCGCGTGTCGCCAGCCCGCAGCTGACCGTTCATACCGAGCGACCCGTGGAATTTACATGAAAAGGCGAGGACCCCCGACGCCGGAAACGTCACGTCGAATTCCACCTTGCCCTTGGGAGGGATGTCCTTGTCAATGCCGAGCGGAGAAATGGTGATGTTGTGCAGCGTACTGGCCTCGCTTTCCACCACCACCCTCAGCTTCTGCCCAGGCGTGCCGCGCAGGAAGGTCGGCGAAAAGTAGTAGTCGTCGGCCTCGAGCTCTATCTTCGATAGTTTCCGCACGTCCTTAGTCCCATGGTCGGCGTAGCTCACGCCGCCGATGACCAGAGACGAGCCCTTGCCCGCAGGCGCGGCGGCGGCTCGCTCCGGCGTTGGAGTAGTCGCTGTGGTGCGCGACACTGGCTGGACGGCGATCTTACGTGGCGCATTGCCTACAGCGATGGTGGCCGTCACTGTGCGGCTCGCCAAGTCCACCACCGACACGTCGTTGGAGCCTTCGTCGGTCACAAAGGCCAGGCGGCCGTCGGAGCTGGATGTGGTCCAGTGCGGAGCCTTGCCCACTGCGACCGTGCCGGCGAGCGTGTTGTTCGCCGTGTTCAAGATACCGAGCTCGCCGGGCCCCTGGACCACGGCCAGCGCCCACCGGCCGTCAGGCGTGAAGGGCGCGTAATGCGGCGACGCGCCCACGGGAATCTGCGCGACGATCTGATTGCTGGCCGTGTCCAGCACCTGAATCGCATTGACGCCAGCCAGCGTAAAGAAGACTCGGCGACCGTCCGGGCTCAACTCGAGCCCGCGGGGCGTCTTGTCCACCGGTACGCGCGCCACCTCCTTCCACGCGGTCAGGTCAAGTCGAACGAGCGCCGTGGCGCCCTGCTGTTGGGAGGCCACCCACCCCATGCGCCCATCCCGGTTCAATGTTCCGTTGTGCGGCTGTGCAACAGGGACGTTGCCAATCACGCGATCAGTCGCCGTGTCAATGACCTGCGCCTGGTTCGAGCCCCAGCCCGAGACGAGCACCCGACTGCCGTCGCCGGAGATCGCGAGGCCGTGGGGGTTAGCGCTCACGTCGATGCTGGCGACCACGCGGTCCGAAGCCGTGTCGATGACGCTCACGGTGGCGGCGCCATCACTGCTGACGTAGACCTTGCGGCCGTCTGGCGTCATGACAAGGCCATGCGGCCCCTTCGGGACCGAGATGGTGGTGAGGACCCTATTCTGAACCGTATCGATAACGGCCACAGCATCGTCCTTGAACAGCCCGACGTAGGCTTTGGGCGCTCCGGTCGCCGCGAGAGCTCCGGTCCCAACCCAGCTGACCAGCACGCCCAAAACGCCGATAGCCAAAGTCGCGCGCTTCCACATCGTGATTACCTCCAGCGGAAATGTTCGGCCACTCATGCTAACTGCGCGGTGGGTGATTCGTTCCAGCTCGGGTCAGCGGAAGGATGGAAGCTTCGTCAGGCTCGCCAATACCAACGACAGACTCGTCTGGAACTCGTGATGCTCGGGGGGGGGTGCCGCGCCCATTCCTAGCCAAGCTGCGGTGGTTATTCACCGCGACGCGTTGGGATCGTGAACGTGAACGTCGAGCCAACACCGATCTCGCTCTTGACCCAGATTCGCCCACCGTGGAGTTCCACAAACTTTCGGCACAAGGTGAGGCCTAGCCCAGTGCCTTCAATCTTCTTCGCCGCCGTCCCTACCCGGCGGAACTCCTCGAAGACTTTCTCCTGAACTCTACGCTAGGTTTCGCACCCTTATATCTCGTCGAGGCCATCGAGCGAGACACCGTCAACGGGAAAGTTGCCTCGACTCGACAGTCGAACCCACGAAGTCTGGAGCCCATTGCCGCCGTCGAATCGCCTTGACTGTCTTCAGGTGTCCATCTTAGCCTCGCCGCGAGAGGCCCGGGTTCGGTCGCGGAGGATACGCGCATGGGGTCCGACAGATTCGGTCTGCGGGTCGTGTTCGTCGTCGGCGCGATGCTCCTGTTGGTCAAGCACTTGGCGGCGGAAGGCATCGTGATTTCCGTCAACTGGCAACAAAATGCTGTCCTCCTCCAATCAGTGGACGGATTCTCTCTCGTCGCTGTCGATCCGGCCGTCGCGATCGACGATCTCGTTGGCGTGATCCATACGCTGCGCGATCTTCAACCGGGTGACGTGATCGAGTGTCAGGGCGAATCGTTCGGGGAACTGCTCATTGCTCACAGAATCCGTGTGATCTCGATCTGGGACGATGTGAAGAGTGACTGGCGAGGGTCTTCGACCCCAAACCACCAGCCCACGGTCATCCGCCACCGTCATATTCAAGTCCGACGCGCCAGGAATGACCTCTGGACCTCGTACACATGGGAGGCGAGTCACAATGGGCACTGAGGCCTCTTCGATCACCGCTAGTCGAACAACGTCCAGCAGCCGGTGGATCCAACTGGTGGCGGGCATTGTCGGGATGGTAGCCATCGCTAACCTTCAGTACGGCTGGACCCTGTTTGTGAACCCGATTGACAATAAATTCCATTGGGGCAAAGCGGCGATTCAGATTGCCTTCACCGTCTTCGTCTTGGCGGAAACCTGGCTCGTGCCCTTCGAGGGCTACCTCGTGGATCGCTTCGGCCCCCGGCTCTTGGTGGCGCTCGGTGGCATTCTCGTCGGCGTCGCCTGGTGGATCAACGCCGGGGCAAACTCACTGTTCACGCTCTATGCGGGTGGGTTCATCGGCGGGGCAGGGGCCGGGATCGTGTATGGCACGAGCATCGGCAACGCCCTCAAATGGTTCCCGGACCATCGCGGACTGGCAGCCGGGCTGACGGCGGCGGCATTTGGAGCAGGCTCTGCCCTCACCGTCGTGCCGATTGCCAACATCATCAACAACCGCGGCTACGAGGCGGCCTTCCTCTGGTTCGGGATCGCCCAGGGACTCGTGGTCATCCTGTGCGCCTTGGTCCTGCGCGCGCCGCGGCCCGGTGAAGTGCCCGTCACGATGACCACAGTGCAGCAGTCAACACGTGACTGGACACCTTTCGAGATGCTCGGCACCCCAGCGTTCTGGCTGATGTATCTGATGATGACCATGCTCGCGATGGGGGGGTTAATGGCGACGGCCCAGTTGGGCCCCATCGCCACCGACTACAAGGTGGCCAAACTCCCGGTCTCTCTGTTCGGACTCACCATGGCCGCCTTGCCCTTCGCCCTGTCCCTCGATCGCATCCTGAATGGCCTCACGCGCCCCTTCTTTGGCTGGGTTTCGGATCACATCGGCCGTGAGAACACGATGTTCATCGCCTTCGGACTCGAGGGGGTCGGGATCCTGCTGCTCATCACTTTCGCGCACATCCCGGTCCTCTTTGTGGTCTTCTCGGGGCTCGTCTTCTTCGCGTGGGGAGAGATTTACAGCCTGTTCCCGGCCACGTGCGGCGACTTGTTTGGTCGGAAGTTCGCCACGACCAATTACGGGCTGCTGTACACCGCCAAGGGCACCGCGTCGTTACTCGTCCCGCTGGGGAACGTGCTCCAGGCGGCCACCGGAAGCTGGATGCCCATCTTCGTGCTGGCGATCGCGTTTGACTGGATCGGCGCCATCTTGGCGTTCTTTGTATTGAAGCCGTTGCGGATCCGCTGGGTGTCTCGGCAACTCGCGGCGGCGCCTCCATTCGCGGCGACGGGGAGTTGAAGGGTCGCCCGGGTTCCTCTCAAACCGCGCGGCGGCACACTACGATCTACGCGACCGAAGTGGCGCTACTGAGGAGAGCAACAACCTCGACCGTTGCAGGTCCCTCCTTCATATGCCAGCACCTGATGCTTGCCCAAAATTGCTGATCGTCGCGCTGACCATCACCGGCGGCCAGTTGAAGCGGTCAGGTTTGGCGAGCAACTCGCTCACTGAGGACACTGCGCGACCCGCACCAACGCGAGGATGAGAGGTATTCATCTCATCTTCACTGTCTTCCGCGTGGCCCGCTGCGTCGGGGACTCCATTCGTCCCTTATCCACGCCCACCATGCCCCGATCAGCAGCATCCCCGTGACGACCCCAGCGATAAGCGCGAGTGCCAAGCGCCCCACATCGTTCATGGCGCCTTTCCTTCCCGTGCTTGAAGGAGATCTTCGACGGAAACTATAACCGCGTCGCGGGCCTCGTCAACGGCTACGATTCGATACGGCCGTAGGTCGCCTATGTGCCGGAGCCGAGTCCTAAGAAATAAGCGTGGGGAAACCGCAGCGAGACCTTCGAAGTTAAAGTAATCAACCCAGTTCATCTCTCTGCGGCGCCCGGCGCCCTGTCGGCGGAGGATAGCACCCGGCCACACCTCCCGGTCGGGCCGTTAGGACGACGATGGGAATAGACTCAGTTGAATGCTTGCCGCTCCATCACTGAATGATTTCGTCGGCCCGGACGAGGACGGACTGAGGGATCGTCAGGCCGAGCGCCTTCGCCGTCTTGAGGTTGATCACCAGCTCGAACTTGGTTGGCTGCTCGACCGGTAGGTCGGCGGGCTTCGCCCCCCTCAGGATCTTGTCGATGTAGACGGCGGCAGCCCGGAACATCTCGGTCAGGTCTGGCCCGTAGGACATCAAGCCGCCAGATGCCGCAAACTCTCGGTACGCATAAATCGCTGTCAGCCGGTACTTCATCGCCAGGGATACGAGCTGCTGACGATGCAAAATGGTGAGTGTGTCACCGAGAACGATCAAAGCATCGGTTCCTTCTCGGGCCATCACGGCGAAGGAAGCATCGATCTCCTTCGGATCACGAACCGGCACAGCTCGCATCTTGAGGCCGAGCTTCAACCCGGACGCTTCGGTCTCTCGCCATTCCACTGCCTTACCGGGGTCGTTCGGATTGTAGGGGGACGGCCGTCCGGGTGAGCCGAGGCAGGTGCTCTTTTAGGAGCTCGATCCGCTTGCCCGCGTTCTCGCTGGAGATGCAGGTGATGCCCGTGAGGTTCCCACCGGGCCGTGCGAGGCTCGTGATTAGGCCAGCCGCAAACGGCATCGCACGCGATCATGACGAGGGCTACCGTGTTCGTGGCGTCCTTGGCCGCTTTGATCGCCTGATCGCCCGTCACAAAGATGACGTCCGGTTTGGTGCGGGCCAAGTCGGCAGCAAGGACCGGTAATAGATCGAAGCGGCCTTCGGCGTAGCGGTAGTCGATGACGAGGTTCCGTCCTTCGACCCACCGCGATCGCGGAGGGCCTGAAACGCGACGCCCGACAAATACGGCCCAGCCGTTGACGAGCCGGGCGACAGGTACGCGATTCGGTATAAGTTGGTCGCCTCCTGTGCTTTAGATGCGAGCGGCGCAAGGGCGAGGCTGACTGCGAGAACGACCGCAAGCCCGATCCGCCGCATGGGCACCTCAGTGGGGGTGGCTGGCGGGAGTCTAGCAGAGTCGCATTGGCTGATTTTCCAGAAGCTGATCGATGAATGTTCGGGTACGGTCGATCTGGCCGTCACGCACCATATACCGCTTGGCTCGATCACGGGCCGATCGACCGGCTTCCCTGATGTTCGTTTGGCGGTGAGATTTGGTCCCTAGCTTTAGCTGTGTTCTTTACATCGACGCTTCACGCTGGTAACGTCCGTCCGGCCGACTAATGCTGGCGAAGAAGACAATGCGATGGGGCGTGAGCGGCGTGTTCGTCGCTGCGCTCATCGGGTATGGCGCTTGGCTCGTCTGGAGCGATGCGCCGGCGTACCAGTTCCTCGTCCGGCTCTATGTGGACAAACGCTTCCTCAAGCACACGCTGCGAGAGTGGGGCATTCTCGCTCCACTCATTTTTGTTAGCCTCCAAGCGTTGCAGGTCATCATTGCCCCGATCCCTGGCGATGTGACTGGCATCCTCGGCGGCTACTTGTTCGGCCAGTGGGTCGGGATCGTCTACTCGACGATCGGACTCACGCTGGGATCCGTGGCGGCCTTCGCTGTGGGCCGCTGGGTCGGCGCTCATTTCGTTCAACGACTCGTGAGCCCAGAGGTCTGGCGCAAGCTGGGGTTTATCGTCGAAGCCGAGGGCGTGATTGTGTGTTTCGTCGTTTTCCTGCTCCCCGGAGTGCCGAAAGACATGGCGTGTTACCTCTTCGGACTTAGTCCCATGCCATTCTGGGTGTTCACCGTGGTCTCTACTGTCGGTCGTTTCCCCAGTACGTGGGTGCTCTCCGCGCAGGGCGCCCACACAGCGTCGGGAGATTACATTGAGGTGATCTTAATCACGGCGGTGTTCGTGGCGGTCGCGCTCCCACTGTATTACTACCGCAACCGCCTCGTCGATTGGCTCCGGAGGAAGCAAGTTCGGTCTACGGATATGAATCCTCGCACACGCTGAAGGGGGCAGAGTTGCTTGCCATTTCTCACTGCAACAAGCCACCTCCCATCGGCGCTTGCGCTTGCCCTGGAGACCATCAAAGTAGGGCCGCACGATAATCTTTCAGATCGCGATTGGATCCTTTGTCGCCCTCGACCGACTCCTCTAGGTGTGTTCGTGGCGAGGAGATGCGCTCCAAGGAGTGACAATATTTGTCGGCTCGGCTGCCGCTGCGGGTTATTTCCGCTAGGGAGATGGTGTCGAAGGGCTGGAAATCGAAGAGGCGAGCCATTGGCAAGGGAAATGCGTCTCAAAAGCTCCGTCATGGGTTCTGCGATCCGTAACAACCGGGTGCCTTACATCGTCCTTTTGGTGGGACTGGTACTGCTCGCCACCGCCGAGCGGCGCCTAGCCTATCTGGACTTCGATGCGCCCCGAGACGTCCGGATTGAGAACAACGACAAGCCCGATGGCGATGAGATCTTCAACCGGCTCGTCTTCTTCGACGACTCGACAGAGCCGGTTGCGCCGACGGTCAAGGATGTTTGTCAGGCCGCGGCGGCCCCCGGCGACTCGTGTGCACGATCGCTGATCGTCGTCCAGCTCTCGGAATCTCGCGCCCCTCCGTTCCCGCTCCTGTCCCGCGTGTAGTGTCGCTCCGCCAATAGGGGCGGAGCCCTCGGCAGCAGCAATTTGAAAGGAGCTTCGTAACGCTCAAGGAGGAACGTATGCTTAGGTTTTGGAACGCACGTCGTCTCAACAGTCGCAACCAGCGCGGTTTCACTCTCATCGAGCTGATGATCGTCGTGGCGATCATCGGTATCCTGGCGGCCATCGCTATCCCGCTCTACGCCAACGTTCAGGCGCGCGCGCGCATCGCCAAGGCCCAGGCCGACTCCCGTGCGCTCGCGTCGGCCGTCTCGATCTACAGCGCCCACATGGGTAACGTGGCCGTTGCCCTCACCGACCTCACGGTAGTCGCCACCAATGGCCAGAACCAGACGGCCGGTCCGTTCATGGCTTCGATTCCCACTCCGCCGACGGGCTGGACGGGTAACTACACCTACACCCCCAGCACGGCGAACGGGACGTTCAGCATCTCCGCGTCGGGTGACGGTACGACGGTACGCCTGCCGTAACGGCTTCCCGGCACCCGTAGCCCACGGGGAGAGCCACCCCCCGGCTTTCCCCGTGGGCCTTCGTTCTCGATCCAGTCGCATCTCCTGACCGGAAGGCTTGCCTACGGTATGTCGCTGAACGACGTTATAGCGAGGGTGAGAGTCAGAAGGGCTGGTGAGCGCGACCACCCGCTTCGGCTACATCAAAAAGGAATCCGCCACGCCAAACGCACATCCTATCCATGCATTGCGGACTGGGATCGTGTCGGTGCTGGGGCACAGCCGCCTCATCTGGGGCGACGGCTGCCTCGTGGTCATTAGCGTTGGGATGTGGGCGTCCGTCCCAACCCGACCCCTGTCATTTTCGGGGGGTGTGTGCAGAGCGACGCTCTCTCCTCCTCTCTCATTCTGGTGCTTGGCTAGGTTATTTAGTGATGGGTGGGTGGGAGGGTCAGTGCACACACCCCCGGGAATTTTGACAGGTCAGGGGACAGGTACCTGGCCCTCGCACACAACCCCCAGAAAGTGACAGGTTCTGTGATTGGGGACCGCTGGGCCGTGTTCGCCCCAGCGAGGCCTCACCAATAGCCCAGTATCACGGCTTGTCGAGGATCTCGCGCACGGTTGTCAGCAGTTCCCGCACGCTGATCGGCCTGCCCTGGAAACCGTCAAATCCGGCGGCCATGATTCGCGTTCGGTCCTGAGTCATTACCGAGGCGGTGATGGCGATGACCGGAGTAGAGCTCGTTACTGGATCGGCCCGTAACCGCTTCAGCGCTTCGACCCCATTGATACCCGGCAGTTGGATGTCCATTAAGACGAGCGCCGGTTGTCGCTCGTGAGCAAGGCGCACGCCCTCTTCACCGGTCTCGGCCTCGAGGGTCTGATATCCCTTGACCTGCAGCGAATCCCGCACGAGCTTCAGGTTCTTGGGGTTGTCTTCGACGATGAGGATCAGCTCATTCGCCATGGCGCACCGGAATCGTGAACGTGAACGTTGAGCCCTGGCCGAGCTGGCTCTTCACCCAGATCCGGCCTCCGTGGAGTTCCACGAACTTCCGGCACAAGGTGAGCCCTAGCCCTGTGCCCTCAACCTTCTTCGCCGCTGTGCCCACCTGCCGGAACTCCTCAAAGACCTTCTCTTGATCCTCGGGGGCAATACCGATCCCGGTGTCGCTGACAGAGACCTCAACGAGCCCGTCCTTTGGCACGGCGCTCACGTCGATCCGCCCACTCTCCGGAGTGAACTT
>Ga0126369_10002983_pt1 | contig 12174 bp, 12 predicted proteins | sample PanSoiMetaPlot_1_FD_109646 | JGI IMG/M metagenome (GOLD analysis project Ga0126369, IMG submission 109646) | Tropical forest soil microbial communities from Panama - MetaG Plot_1 | ecosystem: Environmental > Terrestrial > Soil > Tropical forest > Bulk soil | place: Panama | collected 2016-02-17 | reverse complement strand
TCACCTGGAAGAAGCCCAAGCATTCCTTCGGCGTCCGCTTCGACGCGACCGACGAGCGCCGTCGCCGCCTCAAAGAGTGGATCGACGCCTATCTCGAAAGCTAGCTCCCGGCTAATCGTTAGTCGCTCGTAACTGGAAGCTTTCTCATTTTCGGGTGTTCATCCCGCAGTAGCGCTCACCTTTACAATATCCACGTGCCTGAAACCGTCACAACGGTCGACGTCGAACTCGATCCGCTCACAGGACGCCCTCCGTTCACTCGCGGCCAGCGCATTCTCCTCACGCTGATCTCGTGGGCCACCACCATCGCCGTCCGCCTGATTGGGCCCACCATGCGCTTCGCCGTCTCCTGCGAGCCGAACTCCCCGGTTAGTCTCGAGCAGCGCCCGTTCGTTTACTCCTTCTGGCACCAGTGCACCTTCGCCGCAACCTACCTCTGGCGCAATCTCAACATCCGCGTCATGAGCTCGACCAGCTTCGACGGCGAGTTCACCGCCCGCATGATCCGCCGCTTTGGATTCGTCCCGGTGCGCGGCTCCTCGAGCCGCGGCGCAGTCCGCGGCCTGCTCGGCATGCGCAAGGAGATCGACGCCGGATACACCGTCGCCTTCACCATCGACGGCCCGCGCGGCCCGCGCTTCGTCACCAAGCCCGGACCGGTGCTGCTGGCCCGTTCCTCACGCGTGCCGATGGCCGTCTTCCACATCGCCATCGACCGCTGTTGGAGCCTCAACACCTGGGACCGTTTGCTCGTGCCCAAGCCGTTCTCGCGTGCGCTCATGCGCGTGGGTTCGCTGATCCCCGTTCCCGAAGACATGCCGTCCGAGCAACTCGACCACTACAACTCTCTCCTGCAGTCTTCACTCGATCGCGTGAAGGCCTTCGCCGAAGCCAACGTCGACAAAGTCGGCAGCGCCGAGTTCCCATTCTTCGAGCGACACGCCAAGGGGGGCACGTTCGCACCAGATTCGCCGAGCTGAACTCCAGTGTGGCGCGGGCGCCCTCGCCCGCGAGTTCCGGATGGCGCGAGTCTTGTGTGGCGCGCACACTCCTGTGCGCGAAATCCGCATGCGCCACATCGGTCCCATCGCGCGAGCCATGCCAACTCACGTGGGGATAGACGCCCTGGGAGTCTGCCCTGAGCGAAGCCGAAGGATCCGGCGGAGCGCAGCTCCGCAACCGAAGAGCGCAACTCACTTTCTTACTGCGCGGTCACATCGAACGTCACCGTGTTCGACGTCTGCCCAGCAGTTTGCACGTGTACCTGAATTAGGCCAAACGTCATCAGGTCATCCGCGGTGATCGACACCTGAAGCTGGGTGGCGCTCACGAACATCGTCCGTTGCGGCAGGTTGTTCCAGAAGACGATTGCATCGGCGCCGAAGTTCTGTCCGTTGACCGTCAGGACAAACGGCGTGCTGTTGACCGGAACACTGTTGGGCTCAAGCTTCGTCAGCGCAGGCGGGGAGAAGTGTGTGCCGAACGATACATTCGGATTGACTCCCGGGGTTCCACAGGCCAGGGTGAAAACGAAAGTGAAAACAACGGCAAGCAAACAAGTGGAGCGCATGCCGGCCTCCTCTGAAAATGCCGAGCATTCTACTCCTGTTTTGGCTCTTGTGTTGTCACGCCTGTGCCCGAAATCCCGCGCCCCGCGCGGATTGTGGACGATCGGCTGTCAGAATTCCTAGTTCAAAACCAACCTCTGGACTGCAATTGCGTGCACATTACATGGCGTGCGGATACTTGATTGCCGGCACAACGCTCAAAGTCCCGCAAGGCCCGTTCGAGTGGTGGGAACCGACTCTCGGGCGCCAACCCCGCCGGAAAGCTGCTACCTCCTTACCTCGTACGTCAGCGCCACCCGTCCTGAACCATAAACTTTGTGCGACGACAGCTTCAGTTTCGCCGGAGTGTACGGAGGCGGCAGCAGCGGAACGCCGTCACCCAGCAACGCCGGGATGACCTGCACCTCGACCGTATCCACGCAGCCCGCATCCAGAAACGTCCGAAAGAGCCGCGCTCCGCCAAACAACCAGATATCTTTCCCGCTCTTCGCTCTCAACGCCTCGACCCATTCCCGATCGAACTCCGAAATGACCGTCACTCCCGGATGATCTTCCTGTTTCATCGTTCGCGAGAAGACGACCATTGCCACGCCTGCGAACGCCTTCTCGCCCAGTCGGACGACCGCGGCTTCATACGTCCGCCGGCCCATCACGCCGGTATCAAACTGCGCCCAGAATTCGGCAAAGTCGACCTCCGGATCGTTGCTGATCCAGTCAGCTTCTCCGTTAGGTCCGGCGATGAAGCCATCGACACTCATCGCCACGGCATGACGAATTTTCCGCATGAACACCTCCGCGACCGTCAGCGGGTCGTGGCGCTAATAAATTGTGTGGCGCGGGCGCCTCGCCCGCGTTCCGTGTGGCGCGAGTCTCGTGTGGCGCGCACACTCCTGTGCGCGAAAAAGCCTACGCCGCACGGATCATATCGCGTGATCCACTGCGGTGGCTCCGTTACGTGGGGTCGCAGCGCCCGTCGCCCAGACCAAACGAAGAATGTCCCGGCAAAACCTTAAATCGGAACTTTGTCACCCGTCTTAGTGATCCTCCTCACCCGACCGCATCGCCTCCCACCTATAGTCTGTTCGGTACGCGGTCAATCTTTCCAGACACTGGACGATTCCATCGGGTGACGATATATCGACAGCCAAACATCCGACAAGGTCTGTGTACCTTGCCGAGCTATTCAGCCGTGGGTAAGTTCATTTCTTCGCCCTCCCCACTTAGGAGATTTTGATGAAACGTCTATGTTGCGCTACCTCTGTGCGTTGCCATTCCGGTTGCGGTGTTCGCATCCGATGCCCAGAACGGATACAAGGTCGCCTATGATGGCGGCACCCTCGGTGATCTCAAAACTGGTACAGGTATGAAAATCACCCCGAACCGGCTCTCATGTATCAAGTGACACCCCTCACCCTGCGATCGGGCGGCGGGCCAGCTAATGACTAGCGGGGCCCCGTCCCGCGTGCAGGCTTTGAGCTCTGCTCCAAATCAATCATCAATCAGTTACTACGGGCGGAGTTGCCTCAAGCGACGCTACATGGTTTTGTTCTACACGCTGCTGGTCACGATGGCAGCATCCCCGGTGTTGGCCACTTTGGGAATGAGCGGAACTCTGATTGAGTCCTTGCTTGCCATTTGCCTGCTTGCGGCTGTCATGCCGATTGTCGAAGAGAAGCACAGGATCGCTCTTTTAATCGTCATGGCGATCGCGTGGGTGGCGCGGCCTCTGACGGTATGGCTTGGACTCGAGACGCTGTCGATGGTCACGCTCGCGGTATGGACGCTGATCGGGGTGTTCGCCGCCGCGGCGGCATTGCGTTTCGCCATGAGTGGCACCAAGGTTGGTGCGGAGCAGCTATTTGCAACGTTAAGTGCTTATCTGTTTGCCGGCGTATATTTCGGCCTTTTGTATTGGGCTCTTGCGCAAGTTCGGCCGGGAATGTTCTCGGAAAGTAACTTATCCAGAAGCGGAGCGATTTACTTCAGCTTCGTTACGCTGGCCACGGTCGGGTATGGGGACATCGTCCCGCGCCTGGATGCCACACGCGGGTTGGCCATCATCGAGGGTGTCGGAGGACAACTCTTCCTCGCCGTCCCGGTCGCGCGCCTGGTGAGTTCATATTCGAGTGCGGGGAAAGAGTAGCGGAATTCTTGGTCTGGTCTTGAGTATCGTCGTTTGCGACCTTTTTGAAGACATCCCATCCACCCAAAGCCAGCACGATGAAGCAAAGGCGAGTGCGTCGCTGAATCGACGATAGCGCGACGAAAGAGTATCTTCCTTCCGTTGATTTCTTGGGAGGACGATTTGAACCGTCGGCAATTTGTTAGCACGTCCTTGGCGGCAGCAGCTGGTGCAACGCTATTCGGCAGCAACCCAGGCTGCGCCGCAGCGAATCCCATCCCCGCTGCAGCCCCATCTGCAGATGTGAAACAGGCGCGTTTTCCGGATGGCTTTTTCTGGGGCACGGCTACGGCTGCGTTCCAGGTGGAGGGCGCGTGGAATGAGGACGGCAAGGGCGAATCGATCTGGGACCGGTTCACGCACACTCCCGGCAAGGTGAAAGGCAACACGACGGGGGATGTCGCCTGCGATCAATACCATCTCTACGCGCAGGATATGGCGCTCGCCAAGCGTCTCAACCAGAAGAGCTATCGCTTCTCGATCTCGTGGCCGCGCATTCAGCCCTCGGGAACGGGCGCGCCGAACATGAAGGGCGTCGATCACTACAGCCGAGTCGTGGATGCGATGCTCGAGAACGGCCTGCGTCCTTTTTGCACGATCTATCACTGGGACCTGCCGCAGGCGCTTGAAGATCGTGGAGGCTGGCCCAACCGGGACCTGGCCGGATACTACGCCGACTACGCCGGCATCCTGGCCAAACATCTTGGCGATCGAATTACGGTCTGGGCTCCGTTCAATATGCCGTGGTCGTTCACGTACATGGGTTACGGCGTGGGTGCGTTTCCGCCAGGACGCGCAAACTTCGGCGACTTTCTGAAAGCGGCGCACACCGTTGCACTTGCTCAGGCGCAGGCGCTTCGTTCCATCAAGGCTGCTTCGTCGAAGGCAACGGTGGGAAGCGCATATGGCATGTGTCCGGCGTATCCGAAGACGGACTCCGAGGCGGACCGCGCCGCGGCTGCGCGCTATCACGCGATGAACAACGTGTTCTTTCTCGAAGCCGCCATGAAGGGCCAGTATCCGAAAGCGTTCGTGGGCGAGCCTCCGTATGAGCAGATGGGAGTCAAGCCGGGCGATGAAAAGATCCTGCTTGCGCCGCTCGACTGGGTGGGCTTTCACTACTACACGCGGCGCGTCATCTCAGACGCGAGTTCGACGCAGGCCTTTAGCGGCGGCAGTTTCAGCGGCACGGAAATAGAAGCCGATCCGGCAACCGGACGCGATCCCTATACGCGCTTCCGTGCAGCGATGCCAACTGAAGGGCCGATCACTGAATCCGGACTCGAAGTGTGGCCGCGCGGTATCTACGACCTGGTCATGCAGATCTCGCGGGAGTACAACAACCCCATCATTGAGATGACCGAGAGTGGTTGCGGCTATCTTGATGCGCCGTACGACAAAGAGAACGGCCGTGTGCCCGACACGCGACGAATCGAATTTTTCCGCAACGAACTTGCCGAGCTGGCGCGAGCCATCGCCGACGGCGCGCGCCTTCGTTCATTTCATGCCTGGAGCCTGCTCGACAATTTTGAGTGGGCAAACGGCCAGACGGAGCGCTATGGCTTGATTTACGTGGATTACCGGGATCAGAAGCGCACGATTAAAGATTCCGGTTACTGGTACGGAAAGGTCGCAGGCTCGAATCGGCTGGATGTGTAGCGGATCGAGTCAGGACTTCACGGGTACTGCGCACACCGAGTGATCATCGATTCCGCACCGTCGTCACGATCTCATGTGGACGCACCCGTCGAACGTCCTTCTTTAATGAACCGTGAGTACAGTAGAACCGTTCACTCCCTTCAGCGTAGCGGTGATGGTTGATGACCCGGTGGCAACGGGCGTTGCTATTCCACTCGAATTGATCACCGCAACGTCAACGTCCGACGAAGACCACGTAACCTGTCGGGTCAAGTTAAGTGATGAACTGTCGCTGAAATGACCGGTGGCCGTGAACTGTTCAGTGGCAGTCACTCCGATTCCGGGGTTGCCCGGAGTAACCACGATCGAAGTCAGCATAGCGCTGGTAGTGTTTACGGCCGATGTCCCCACAATACCGCCAAAGACCGCAGTGACCGTGAGCATCGTGGAACCGCTTACGCCGCGGGGGGACATAGCAGTGATGCTCGACGTGCCGGTCGCCTTTGTGATGGCCAACCCGCCCGGGCTGATCGTAGCCACGGCGGTCTGAGAAGAAGTCCACACGGCCGTGCTGGTCAGGTCCTGGGAGGTGCCATCGCTGTACATTCCCGTGGCTTTGAATTGCTGCTGGACTCCAAGCGCGACGGACGGTTGCGCCGGAGTGACTGCGACGGATTGCAAAGTCTTGGGATTGGAATGCGAACTCGAACTGCTGCAGCCCGGGAGCAGGGAAGCGAGAAGGAGCGCGACAAAGACGTGGAGGCTCCGCATGGAAACCTCCCTCTCCAGAGAAGGGCGAAGTTATTCACCGTCGGGAAGAACCGGTTACGACTCGGAGAGTTGATTTGAAAGAGTAGTCATGTACCCGGAAACTGTCAAAACTAACAAAGAGATTTTGTCGCCTGAGGAACCAGCCCTGTTACTTATCAGTAAAGGACGATAGCAGGCACCTAGAGCTAGGGGTTAGTTGCACGAAGATTCGTCTGATCGAAGGGCGGAAACCGGTTCCCAGTAACCCATCGTAGATTAGAGTAACGACCTCTTACAAAAAGGACCCGGCCGAATCGGAAAGATTTCGGCAGGGCCAAAGAGAACCGTTGATCGCAATCTTCTAAGCAGCCATCTTCTGTCCTAGGAACTCCTTCGCTTTCGATACTTCCGCATCCCATTTCGAAAGTTGCTCGGGCGTGAAGAAATTCTGCAGCCGCTGACGAATTTGCGCGCGGTTGTCCGACAGTTTCTTGAGCAGGTCCTCTTTCGAGGCATTGGGATTCTGCTGCTTGTACTCCTGTAACTTTTCCGATGCTTCGGTCATGAAAGTTTGCAGCCTCTGTTTCTGGTCGTCAGAAAGATTCAGGCTGGCTCCAAAGGTTTTCAATTCATTTGCGATCGCATTCCGTTGATCGGGCGTAAGAGGCATAGTTTGCTCCTTATGGAAAAATTTGGGATTAGCTGACTTGGAATTTGTAGAGGAGGCTACTGTGGCTCCGGGCCACCGTGAGGGTCCACTGGCAGATGTGCTAGGACTTCGCCGAAATTCAATTACTGATCAACAGGCTTGGAATCAGCCAATTACGCAGTTACCCGCCCGCTCGCAATCCCCCGATGGACTGGTGCCCTCCTCGAATGAGGGGTATGCCCGTGGCAAATGCAGCAGTTCTTTGGCAACGAGCGACGCGCTGAATCGGTGGACTGCGAGTTCTGCCGAATTTCAGCGTGAAGCGGACGCCAGCAACGAACCCACTCCGGGCTTATACCCGTAGTAGTTCCCGGTGAACTGCAATCGGTCGAGGATTTGCTCGTCGTAGTGCCGCTTAAGTGCAGGTGTCAAAATACTATGCTGTGCGTTGGGATCTATCGACAGGTCAAACAGGTAGCTTTGGTCAGGTGAGTCGTAGGTTGTGTACAGGTAGCGCCCATCCGCGGAGAGAACGCCGTAAACCGCACGCACGTCCGAAGCTAAAAACAAGTCCTCTTGGGGATACGCATCCAACTCCCGCTTGGTTTCAGCGAGTAGCGGTCGTCCGAACAAAGGGTGCTGGAGAATTGGTCGGTGGCCCAGAAGGTAGTATAGCGTCGGTGCGATGTCGGACAGCGTGGACAGCCGAGTATCATCATAGATCAGGCGCGAGCGCATCCGCTGAGGCACATGGACGATCAGAGGAACGCGAATGATTTCAGGCCATATCAGAGTCGAATGGCTAGAGCGTCCGAATTCCCCGGTGGCATCGCCATGGTCGCTCGCCACGATTATCACGCTATCGTCGTACATACCGTGCTGTTTCAGATAATCAAGAAACCCACCAAGGCATGAGTCCACCCAATGCACCTCGTAGGTTATGCGCCGGGTCATGCCCGGACGCTCGGGCCAGTGCTGCGAATTCGGCGACGGAACATCATTGCGCGCAAATTGATGGACATTCATCGGCTGCGCGTAGAAGAGCACAGGTTGATTTTTATTCTGCCGCCCATCAAGATGGGATTCCAATTCCGCAATGGTGGAACACGCCTCGAAACGATTCCACGTGTCCTTATCAATGTCGAGCTTAGTTACCGTATCCGAGGCCGAGAAGAGCTGCCGGAGCACACTGTCATAGCTAACAACAAGTTCGTAGCCGTCCGTCTTAGCCAACATACGCAAGCTGTTCACTTCGTCGAACGGCTGCGGAAAGTGCGCGTGTAAGAGCTCTGCACCAGCCCAAATCGACGGCTCGGATAGCGAGGTGCCAGCGTAATGCGTATACGCATGGTGAAAGGTGATGCTGTCGCGCGCCAGCGAATCGAGGTGAGGCGTGTAGTCGACACCTGGATTGTATGCACCCAGATAATCAGCGCGCATCGAATCCACGACGAAGATGAAAATGTTCGGTGTTTCGCCCTGGGCGGGAAGAAGATGATCGACGAGTCTGACACCCTGGCTGATATGCGTGTCGCGAACGTTAGTGTACTCGCGCAGGATCCTGCACAGCTCACCACACTTTTCGTGGCGGCCGTTGCCTAGCAAGTGATGGGCAAACTGAAACGAGGCATCTCTTGCACCGTACTCTTCGAGGTTAAGCGAGATTTCGTCATCCGTTGAGCCAAGCGGTTTACTCCACAGAATTTTAGTAAACTGCACTCCCTCATAAAGTAAAACGCCCGCGACAAGAATCCCGAGAACAGACGCGATGGGGTAGGCCGCCCGCCGAGGTTGGAGCCTGGCGATGCAAAGACTGATCGCAATCCAAAAGAACCCAACCCAGGTGCTTGCAACGAGTCCATTCCAGTCTTCGCCGCCAATCAGCGAATGCGACGCCAAGGAAAGTCCAACAAGCAGAGCAAGGATTACCCACGTTGTTGCCTTTTGCCACCACCCAAGCTCTTCGGAAGAGCTCTTCGGAGGACGCAACGGTAGCGCGATCGAAAACCCCCAAAGCGTCACTGTTCCCGATAGCGCGAATGCATAAACATACGCGCCCCATCCGTCGAAGCTCATCGCGCTATCGAGGAAGCGAGCCATCGCAAAACCCAGAACGATCGTTATGCAGATCCCCAGCAGCCACTGGCGATATAGTCCGGGCTTGCGGCCGCGTGATGCGACTACGCGAATGAGATTAAGGATCGACAAAACAATGAGAGCTACCGTCAAGTGGGAGATGATGCTCCAGGCTACCGCATTCAAAAACTGTGCGGAGAACGCCACCTTGCGGGTTTCCCCATATACCTGGATACGACTGGAAACGACATACACCGCGCTCACGACGAGAGCAACGACCACGCCCAAGGAATATTTGAAAAGGGCAGGATGCCTCTCAGAATCATCGTTCGGTTTGGGAGCGTGGCCAGAAAGTAGAGTCAAGGCAATTAAGGGCAATAGTGACGCCAAGCTCCACCAATACGCGGTACCGTCGCTTTGCAATGAGGCAAGGAAAGGACGTCCGCTTACGTAGATGCCGAATGCCACCACCGCAATCGCCAACCCCAACGTGGTCCGGCTCGGTTTAGAGCGTTTCCAAACGTAATCGCTCGCAACAAGCCCTGCTGCGGCTGCTAGCCAATATAACAACGCCTGATGATGCGCAAACCATGGCATCGCTGGATATGGCGGAGCCTTGATAAACGCGCAATACGTATAAGGCAGGAATGCCAGCAAACAGTAAAGAGAGGAAAAAAGGAAATAAGATCCTGTGAGTAACCGTAGCAGAGTCTGAGCGATCGGTCGCAACTGGCTATCCTTCTGAGCGGCAGAAATCCCGGAGAAATTATCGTGATTGTCCACGATCCGACAGTGAAGAAACAAGTTACCCCAGACCGCATCCCTACTGGTGTGACCGAATAATACGTTCGACGTATTTCTGTAATCGCGAATAGTGACCAAAGTACCCGATCGTCAGCTACTTCAGTGTCGAGATTCCAATATCACATCAGCTACGATGAATGTCTTACTGAGGATAGCCTCGAATGGAATGCCAGCCAGCTCACGATGCGCCTGTGTCCATCAATCCCATGGCCCTTTTCGCAAGAAATTTCTTTAAGCACCCGTCGATGCTGGGATCGATCGTGCCAAGTTCTCGCTTTCTTGTGAAAGATCTTATGACCCAAATCGAGTGGCAGCGGGCGCGCGTCCTAATAGAGTTCGGCCCCGGAGTGGGAACGATCACCAGAGAGCTTCTCAAGCGAATGCGATCCGATGCCGTTCTCGTGGTAATCGAGGTCAATTTGGATTTTGTGCAGTATTTAGGCGCGACCATTCGCGATCCACGCCTGCGAATCGTGCATGGGTCGGCGGCACACGTGCGACGGATTTTGATCGAGCAGGGCTTCGCCAGCGCAGACTACATCATCTCGAGTCTGCCCTACAGCCTGCTAACTGAAGAGCTTCGTCAGGAAATTGTCGCTGAATCGCGTCACGCCTTGAATTCGCGTGGTTCGCTGCTGGTATTCCAATATAGCCGTTTGCTTCTGCCTTACCTGAAGTCCAGTTTTGGCTCGGTGAAGCTGAGATTCCAGCCTTTCAATATTTTGCCTGCGTCGATTTTTCACTGCACACCTTAAGGCGTTGGCAATCCGAATTTGTACGACACACCCCGCCGGAAGTTGAGAGTGGGCCCGCCATTTGGCGGTTACCAATGGCGCGTCTGCGAACCACGGCTGCCGCCCTGCGCGCCTGTTCGACCCCTTCAAACTTTCGGGCCAGTCCAATCGCGTTCGTCGTACGCCTTCAGTGACCTACTCGCACCTGGGGACGGTTGCTACCGTGGACTCGAGCAGCACAGAAAGGACTGACTGGTTTTTTCTATGGCGAACTCCTCATTCAGGCTGAAGATTCTGTACGGAGAGGGCGACACCGACGTTTTGACGTCTCAGGCGGAGGCTATGCAGAAAGCAGGCCACCACGTGACCACTGCCATCGGACGCAAGGGCGTGGAAGAGGCGATGAAGAAAGACGTATTCGACCTGGTGGTTCTCGGGCCGACGCTCTCCCGCAATGACCGGCATCACCTTCCTTATATGGTGAAGAAAGCGCACGAGGGAACGCGCGTGCTGGTGATGCATTCGGATGGAGGGCGTCATCCTTATGTGGACAAAGCTACCGACACGGGCCGCAGCATCGAGTCGATTCTGGAAACGATTGCTTCGATGATGGCGCAAGAGAGAGCGGTCGCGGCGCGGTAAGTTCGATCAGGGTTTATGCGAAGGGCGGCTGCGGCCGCCCTTTTTGTATTCAGGGAGCTTTGTGGCGACCGCTTGAGGTTGATGCGTGTAATAGGAATTATTTCAACTCAATACTCTGTGGTAATGGACACTGGGCACATGGGCGAGCTGATTTTCGGGTGTGTGAGACGTGCAGCATTAGCAATTCGGTCCATTTCACGAATCTGATCGTAGTCGTGATTAGACACTGGTGCGAACCGGACCATTCTGCCGGCCTCCAGAATTCTCCGGCCCTTTCGAATGTTCGTTCATTGAAAGAAGGATGTCGCTCAAGGTCTTCCGCATATCAGCCAGAACGGAGCTATGGACAACCCATGGCGGAGCGGGACTGGGCCCCATGATCTCTACTGTTCGGATTTGTCCGCGGATTGCAGGATCCTTCGCCACCTCTAACTCAAGGACAGAGCTGTCAATCGCGGCTGTGTCAATCGAGCGCTGCAGAATCATCTGCAGCGAGTTGCGATGTGAACCGGACTCCACAATACGTCGGAAGAAGTTCTGGCCCAATCCGCGCATCGCAAGGTGATACCGCTTCATATTGAAGCCTGAGTGCGAGCCGCGCTCGTTGTACACCCATGTGCAGCCGTGAAGATCGTCAAAACAATGAAAGCTGCTGTCGGCACGCACGATCACATCGGAGTAGTAGATGGGCTTGGCATGATATCGGGGATGCCGCCTCACAGGCGCAACTAAAAGCTCGATCAACCTGTCTTGACGGTTACTCTCTCGGACATAAGCAAGACCACAAATCCAACAAACATGGATCTCCCCTAGCAGCAGCAACCGCTCTCGCTCCTGCCAGGAGAGGTCGTTCACGAACTCGCAGGGAAGCCCAAATTCGGCACTTATGAAATTCACGAGTTCCATGCAAAATGGCTCAGCGATCCCTGCTTGGCAGGAACTGAACCGTAACACCATGGATATGCCTCCCCTGTGTCACTACCACTTGTCTATACCTGCACGAGCCATTGAGAGACCGGCTAGTCTTTAGCCTCTGGAATCGTTGATTCGGCATCATGATACGAGATAACCGAAAAGCCAAGTGACGTAACAGGCGATTGCACAAGTGCGCTTTTTCGTTCGCCTTTTCGG
>Ga0126369_10002980_pt1 | contig 12178 bp, 7 predicted proteins | sample PanSoiMetaPlot_1_FD_109646 | JGI IMG/M metagenome (GOLD analysis project Ga0126369, IMG submission 109646) | Tropical forest soil microbial communities from Panama - MetaG Plot_1 | ecosystem: Environmental > Terrestrial > Soil > Tropical forest > Bulk soil | place: Panama | collected 2016-02-17 | reverse complement strand
TTCCACGGGACTGACACGCATCCTAAGACCGGTTGGCGCGAGCAGATCTGGAACCTGCACGTCGGCCCTGAGCTGGCCGCGGCTCAGGACGATCAGCTGCGTGCACGTGCGTTCGGCTTCGTCGAGCGCCTGCGTCGCCATCAACACGGTGCGGCCTTCCGCCGTGAGCGATCGAATGAGCGCTCGCAACTCGAGCGCGCCGGTGGGATCGAGAATGTCCAGAGTCACCGGAGTAGCCGTGGACGTTGCCAGGTAGTAATCGATGATGGCGCCGTCAGGAGGATTCTCTCCCGCAGGGATTTCGGGAGGCAGCGGCGTATCGGGATTGCGGTTCCAGCGGAAGCGGACGCCTTGCTGCGGCGCAAACAGGTAGACCGCGGATCGAGCGAGTTCGTCGCTCATCTGGCGCAAGGGGTTTACGTCGTCAAGAATCCAGAACGAACGGCCATGAGTGCCAACGATCAGATCGTCGCCATGAATGGTGAGGTCGCGCATGGAGGTGTGCGGCAAATTCAACTGCAGCGATTGCCAGGAATCGCCGTCATTGAACGAAACGTACACGGAAGTTTCCGTGCCGGCATAGAGCAGCCCTTTGCGCGAGGGATCTTCGCGCACCACGTTGGACGGCGCGTTGTCGGCGATACCGTTGGTGATCTCCGCCCAGGTGATGCCAAAATCGCGGGTGCGATAGATGTGCGGGCGAAGGTCGTCGAGGCGAAAACTATTGATAGCTGCATAGGCAGTGCCGTGATCGAAGTGCGACGCTTCGATGATGGAGACTTTGCTCCAGGGCTTGAGTTGCGGCGGCGTGATGTCTTTCCAATTCTTGCCGCCATCGCGTGTGATGTGAATTTTGCCGTCGTCAGTGCCGGCCCAGATGGTGTCGGCTTCCTGGAAAGAAGGTGCGACCGCGTATATCGTGCCGCGATGCTTGCCCTTTTCGGGGTCGCCCGCTTCGAAAGCTCCGAGATTCGGCGGGAGCTCGTAGGTCGCGCGAGTAAGGTCGGGGCTGATGACGGTCCAACTGCGGCCCTGGTCACTGGTTTTAAAGAGCACGTTCGCCGCGAAGTACAAAGTTTTGGGATCAAGGCGTGAGAACACCACGGGAAGGGTGCGGTTGTAACGATACTCGCCTCGGCGAATGGGCTCGGGCGCGATGTCGGCCACTTCACCGATGTCCTGGCGAGTGCGCGTGAGTTTTGCGCCGTAGACAATATTATGGTCGTTGGGATCTACCGCAATGTCGCCGTACTCGAACACCCCGGGTAAGCTCCAGTCGCGGAACGTAATCTCACCATAGTCGGAGCGGCTCATGCTGGCCGCGCTGCCGCTCTCCTGTTGCGCACCATAGACCCAGTAAGGGTACCGCGTGTCGGTAGTGACGTGATAGAACTGCGCGGTCGGCTGGTTGTACCAACTGCTCCAGGTTACGCCAGCGTTCACGCTAATCACCGCACCCTGGTCTGCGGTGAGGGCGATGACCTGCGAATTTTCGGGATTGATCCAGATGCGCTGGTAGTCATCGCCGCCGGGAGCGCCCCTGAAGCCAACAAATGTTTTTCCAGCATCGGTGGATTTCCACGTAGTGGTGTTCGCGACGTAGATCAAATCCTGATTGTCTGGCGAAACGGCGATGCCCATGGCGCCCGGACCACGACCGCCGATGCGATGGTCGCCGTTCACGAATTGCCAGGATTCGCCAGCATCATCGGAGCGGTAGATGCCGGCATCTTTTGTCGATTCCGCGGTGAGATACATGCGCTGGGGATGGCTTGGCGAGATGGCAATACCGATGCGAGCGAGTTCAGCAGAAGTCGGCAGACCTCTGGCGATCGGGCGCCAAGTGGTGCCGCCGTCAGTGGACTTGTAGAGTCCGCTGCCCGGAATCACAAAGGATTCGCCGCTCCGAACTTCCCAAGGAGCGACGCGCGCGGCCCAGAGAGCGGCGAAAAGAATCTGCGGATTGCTGGGATCCATGACGAGATCAGCGGCACCGGTATTTTCGTCCTTATAGAGCACCTTTTCGAAATTTTTGCCGCCATCGAGTGAACGGAGAACGCCACGTTCAGCATTGGGCCCGTAGGGATGGCCTTCGGCGGCCACGAAAACGCGATCAGGATTTTTTGGATCGACGACGATGGCGGTAATTTGCTGGGCGTCGCGCAGCCCAAGGTGCGTCCAAGTTTTCCCGGCGTCGGTGGATTTGTAGAGGCCATCGCCGACCGCGAGATCGGGGCGCTGCAAACCTTCACCGCTGCCGACATAAAGTATGTTGGGATCGGAAGGAGCGACGGCAAGAGCGCCGACAGAGCCGGAAGGCTGATCATCGAAGATCGGCGTCCACGTAGTACCGAAGTCGGTGGTCTTCCAAACGCCGCCATTCACCGCAGCCATGTAAAACACGTTGGGCTGGTGCGGAACGCCGCTGATAGCGACGGTGCGGCCACCGCGGAAGGGACCAATGCAGCGCCAGCGCATTTCGGAGTACAGCTTAGGATCATATTGCTGCGCGCTGGCTAGCTGCGCGGCAAAGAAGACAGACATTGCAGCAAGCGTTAACGAAGCGAACACACGAACACGCAATGGGCAATTCATTCAGTTCCTCCGGCGAACTAGCGAGGATATCGCGAGCAAGCAGCGAGGGCAAATCCCAGAGGTTGCGGGACGCGCGACGACCTGAGGGGTGTTGCAAAACGGGGCGTGAGATATAATCGCGCCGGCTATGACGGTCACACCGAGCAGTGGGAATCCGACAAACAAAGAACCGCTCAGTTGGCTGAAGAGCGTGCTGACCGATGTGCACTTCTGGGTGCCAGTGCTCGTCCTGGTGGGCGGTTTATTGTTGTTGCGGTTTGTGCGGTAGCAGTTGATTCGGGGGCGCATGGAAAATCCGGAGGCGGTAATCTCTCCAAGTGCAGCGAAGGACGCAACGCGGGCGCGCAAGCTGCAACTGTTGGGAATACTCTCCGGATTTGCGGCCGGAGCGTGGCTGGGAGCCGCGGAGGCGCCCACCAAACTGGTGACCGTCGGCGTCTCTCCGGTAGTGATTTCGCTGATCATGGTGATTGGAGTTTTCCTGGCGCGCTGGAGCCTGCCTGCACTTATTTTGGGCACATCTTCGATTCGCGCGGACGTCGGGCGTGCGCCGCATTTAGTTCTGTGGGCGTTGCTAGCGGGTTGCCTGTGGGCGGTGGCCAATACACTGACGATTTACGCGATCCGCGATATCGGGCTGAGCATCGCGTTTCCGTTGTGGAATTCGAACAGCCTACTCGGCATCTTGTGGGGATTCCTTTTTTTCAACGAATTGCAGCAGGCTGGCTGGCGCCGCTGGGCTGGCGTGGTTGGTGGAGCGTTGGTAATGTGCGTGGGTGCGGGGGTGCTGGCGATTGCGTCCTCGGGGCAAGGACCGGCAGCGCATTCGTTGAGCGGGGTGTGGGCAGCGTTGGGCGCGGGAATTTTGTGGGGCACGATGTACATACCGTACCGCAAGGCGTACCTCACCGGGATGAATCCGCTGTCGTTCGTAACGTTCTTTACGTTTGGCGAACTGGGGATGATGACGTCGCTGGCGATCAGCACCCTCGGCGCGCTGCCGCTGTGGCAGGAGTTATCAAGCGCGCGCGGTGTGATGTTCTGGCTGATGCTGGGCGGCTTCATCTGGGTGATCGGCGACCTCTTTCAGCAGTACGCGGCGAAGTATGTGGGGATCAGCCGAGGGATTCCGCTGTCCAACACGAACCAGTTGTGGGGCATGCTGTGGGGGATTCTAGTATTTGGCGAATTACACGGCAGGGGGCACGCGACGTTCGTACAGGTAGTTGGCGGATCGCTGCTGATGATGCTGGGCGTGGGGGCCATTGCACTTTCCTCGGCCACCAGTAAAGAACAGTCGCGCTGGAAAGACGCGGCGCAGCAGGAGAGCGACAGATACGGTGTCGCGCCGGAATATGTGCAAGCCCGAATGGACGGGCGGCAAGCCACGGGCGAAGCTCCGCCAAAACGAAGAGCGGTGGATTGGATCTTGATCGCAGGGGCGACTGCCGTGTTTGTGGGATTCGCTAAAATCGCGCGCGTGCCGGAGTTGTCGATTCACTGGGGGCCGGCCTTGGCGCTGGGCGCGGCGATGCTGATTTTGCTGGTGGCATGCGGCCTGGCGATTTGGAATACGACAAAGTTCAATTGAGGCGTTTCTAGCAAGGCAAAGAAAGAGGCGGATGGCGCAGATTCCTCAGGTCGACGTCGTAGGTGTGGGGCTAAACGCAACGGACACGCTCATCCCGGTAGAACATTACCCGGCACGTGGGTCGAAGGTGGAATTTCGCTCCGCCAACGTGCTGCCGGGTGGGCAAACCGCCACGGCGATGGTGGCTTGCCAAAGATGGGGACTGCGCACGCGATACGTCGGGAAAATTGGCGATGACGGAGCCGGAGCCTTGCACCGCGCAGAATTCGAGAACGTCGGCGTGGAGGCGCACTTGTTTACGACACAGGGTTGCCCCAGCCAGCAGGCCTTCATCATGGTGGATGACTTCGGCGAGCGCACCGTGCTGTGGAAACGCGACGAACGATTGGCGCTGCGGCCCGAAGAGTTGCAGCGCGAGTGGATCGTGAACGCGCGAGCCATGCATGTGGATGGGCACGACACGGAAGCGGCGAACACCGCGGCCAAATGGGCGCGGGCCGCGGAAATCCCCGTGATCGCGGACCTGGATGCACTGTATCCCGGCGTAGAAGGGCTGCTTGTGAACATCGACTACCTGATCACCAGTCGCGATGTGCCTGGGCGATTGACGGGAGCGGGAGACTTGAGGAGGTCGCTGCCAGAAGTGCGCAAGCGATTTGGCTGCCGGCTGACGGGCGCGACGCTGGGCGAAGAAGGTGTGTTGGTGTGGGACGGGGAAACGTTTTACTATGCGCGGGCCTATGTGATTGAGCCGGTCGATACCACGGGGGCCGGCGATGTCTTCCATGCGGGGTTTATCTACGGTCTGCTGCAGGGCTGGCCGATGCAAAAACAGCTCGAGTTTGCCTGCGCGGCGGCGGCACTGAATTGCCTGGGAGTAGGCGCACGCGGCGGAATCCAACCGCTCAAGAGCATTGAGCAGCTGATGGCCACAGGCACACAACATGCCGCTGCATTCGAAGTGGGATCGAGGGGCTAACTCCGGGTGACGCACGTCACCCTCGCTTAAGGTGAATTTGGTGTAAACTCACCGCATTGCCAGCCGCCTGAACCTTTCTCTGGCAAACGGACAATTGGAGAAAAACATGAGACGGAATTGGATGTGCCTGACATTGGTGTGGTGTTTCACGATGATTGCGGCCACCTGGGGCGCGCAGACGCAGCAGCCGGAGCCGGCTGCGAACGTGATCAGTGGAACGGTGGCGGCGATTGGTTACCCCGTTGGGGGAGGCAGCATCAAGGTCGACATGGTGGGAACGTCGGCCGCCCCGCAAGCGAGCGGCGAAGCAAAAGCGGAAGCAAAGACGGGCGGAACCACGATCGAACTCAAGGTAAACGGCATGCCGCAACCTACCTCGATTGGAGCGGAGTTTCTGACCTACGTATTGTGGACTGTGACACCCGACGGCACGACCACAAATCTCGGGCAAATCCCGCTGAACCAGAACGGTGAGGGTAAATTGGACGTACGAGCACAGACGCAGACGTTTGCGCTGATCGTGACCGCGGAACCGTATTATGCGGTGCGCATGCCCAGCGAAGTGGTGGTCCTGGTGAACGAGACGCGCAAGAAAACCAAGGGCAAGATCTACCCTGACAACAGCTACAAGCTGATGAAGCGTGCTGAATACGCCAAGCTGGGAAACCCGCTGGGCATGACCCTGGATTTGAAGAAGGTGCCACTGGATATGTACGAAGCGCGTAACGCGGTGGAAATCGCCAAGGCGCGAGGTGCGGAACAGTACGCCCCGCAGGTTTATTCCAAAGCACAATCCAGCTTGCAGATGGCGGAGAACGCGCTGTCCCAAGACTCTGGGAAGAATCAGGTAATCTCGGCGGCGCGGCAGACGATCCAGTTTGCCGAGGATTCTCGAGCGCTGGCGGTGCAGAGAGAATTAGCGGAGCGCATCCAGAAGGAAAAGGAAGCAGCTGCGGCGGAGGCGGCGGCCAAAGCGAAGGCAGCGGCGGACGCTCAAGCGGCCGCAGAAGCGCAGCGCCAGGCAGAGCTGACCGCGGCGAAAGAAGCACAAATGAAGGCGGAGGCGCAGGCGCAAGCAGCGCAGGCAAAGGCGGCGGCGGATGCGGCAGCAGCAAAGGCGGCGGCGGAACAAGCTGCTACCCAGGCCAAAGCACAAGCGGCGGCCGAAGAGGCGGAACGTGCGCAGGCCGCAACTGCAGCTTTGCGAGCGCAATTGCTGAAACAGCTGAATGACGTGTTGCAAACGACGGACACGCCACGCGGTCTGGTGGTGAACATGGCCGACGTGCTCTTTGAAACCGGCAAATATGCGTTGAGCACCGATGCCCAACTAAAGCTGGCCAAGCTTTCGGGTATTATTCAGGCGCACCCGGGACTGAACCTGGCGGTCGAGGGCTACACCGACACTACGGGCGCGGCCGATTTCAACATGAAACTGTCTCAACAGCGCGCCGATACCGTGCGACAATTCTTGATTGCACAGGGATTGTCTGCTGATACCATCACGTCCAAGGGACTGGGCGAGGCCGACCCCATCGCCGACAACAGCACGGCAGCCGGGCGGAAGCTGAACCGGCGCGTGGAAATCATCGTGAGTGGAAAAGTGATCGGGGTAAGCCTCGGAAAGTAGGGACAAGAGCAAAAGACAAGGCCGGTCTCTCCGCGAGACCGGCCTTCTCGTTTCACAGCAAGTTCAATTCTCGATGTTTGGCCGAAGCACAGCACCTAGCCGTTGCAGTTTTCGATTTCGATCTCGCGCGTGTGGTAAAAGGTTTCTTCCGGGCCGCGGATGACCTTGGCTCCCTTGGATTGAAGCTCTTTGGGGAGAGCGGAGAGGTCATTCACCCAGATATAAGCTGTCCCAGGGCGCCTTGGCGTGCAACTTGCGGTTGGGACGGACAAACCCGGAGCCAGCTAGCTGCTCAACATTTCAATGGAGTCCCTTAGAAAGATTACAACACACGCCGGCTCACCCCCATAACAATCGAAATGAACCCCCAGCACGTCGCGGTAGTACTCGACGGATTTGATGCCGTCATCGAGCAGGAGGCAGGGCGAGACGCTCTTGAGTCGTCCTTTTAGGTGCGGAGCAGCTTCAGCCATGGTCGTTGCAGAAATCTGCATGAGTTTAGGAAACCAGCTCAGCGGTCAACCAAAACCTGCCAGCTCTTCCAGCGCCAGACTCTTCAACGAACAAGCGGCGACCTCGGTCGCGCGAGTGGTTAGTTCCCCGCTTTCACCGGCTTCACTTCCACAGGCTTTTCTGGCGGTCGGGCTGGAGTCCCATCAGCTTTGACGTAGTGGGCGTACCAGGCAAGGTAACGCTCGTGCAGGTCCTTGATGTGCGAAGGTGTCTTAAAGCCATGGTATTCGTCGGGATAGACCACCAGCAGCGTCTCGCGACCCAGTGCCTTCAGCGACTGGTACATCTGCTCGCCGCCTAGGATGGGAACGTTCCAGTCAATATTCCCGCCGACAAACATCGTGGGCGTAGTCACGTCCTTGATTTTCGAGGAGTAGGCAACGTGTTCCCAGGTGGCGCGGTGCTCCCATGGATAGCCCAACTCCGTCACGTAGTCCCGTTGGTACTGATCGTGTCCCCACATACTGGAATAGTCGGCGGCGCCGGCTCCAGAGATGGCCGCTTTGAAGCGTTTAGTCTGGGTAATGATGAAGTCGGTGGAGATTCCGCCGTACGACCAGCCACCAACGCCCAGTTTGTCAGGATCGGCGATTCCTTCAGCGATGGCGTAGTCGACGAACGCCATGTCATCCTGGAAGTCTTTATTGCCCCAATCGGCGAAGATAGCTTTCGAGAATCCCTCTCCGTATCCAGTCGAACCACGGGGATTCGGCAACAGCACGACATAACCGTTGGCCGCGAGCAGTTGGCCCAGATCCTGAAACTCCGCATAGTAGGCCCACACCGGTCCACCGTGCGGGCGCAGCAGGGTGGGATATTTCTTGCCGGGAACGTAATCGGCGGGCTTGTACAGGTAACCGTGGACAAAGGTGCCGTCTTTGGACTTGAAGGACACGTATTCGCCCGCGGACAGCTTGAACTTGGCGAGCCACGCGTCGTTGGCGTGGGAGAGCTGTGTGATCTTGCCGCCAGAGGCAGAGAAAATCTCGAAAGGTCGCTCCATGGTGGAGAGGCTCGCAGCCACCATGCCGTCTTTCGCTACAGAATAGCCATCCAACATAACGCGGCCGCTTACGGGTCGCGTAATCTTGCCATCGGCAAGATTCACGAGGCAGAGTTGCAGGGTGCCGTCGTCGTCGGCAATGAAGTAGACGCCCTTGCCATCGGGGCTGAACCGCGGAGTGGTGGCCATGCGATCGAGCGACTTCGTCAGGACCTTAGCTTCGCCACCCGTGGAGGGCGCGATGGCGATGTGCTTGGTGGAGTATTGGAACAGCTTCGGATCGAGCTGCGTCGAATAGGCGATCCACTTGCCATCGGGCGACCAAGTCGGCGAGCGATCTTCGCCCAGAGCGGTGGTTACTTGGGTGAGGTGCGCGCCCTTGTCGCTGTTATCGGCTTCCACCACCCATATGTCCCAGTTGTAGGTAGCGTCGGGATCGGGCTTGGAGCGATTGCTGGCGAAAGCCAGAAGCTTGCCGTCTGGCGACCACGCTGGATCGTCGTCGTCGTAATCGCCGGAAGTGACTTGCGTCATCGTCCTGGCGGCAATGTCGAAGACGAAGAGGTGCGTGCGGCGGCGGTCAAGATAGCCAACGGTGTCTTCCTTGAATTGCAAGCGGTCGATCACCCAGGGAGACTTGGCTTTGGGCTTTTTCGGTGCCGCAGGTTTGTCGTCGGCGTCCTCTTTTCCCTTGTTGGCAGCGGTTTCAAGCTCTTCAGGGGAAGGATCACGGAGGATGAGGACGAGGCGCTTGCTGTCGGGCGCCCAAACGAAGTCGTCGACGTCCTGAATCGTGTCGGTAAGCTTCTGAGCTTCGCCACCGAGGCGGTTCAGAACGTACACCTGGGTCTTGCCTTCACTGCGCTCAGACAGGAACGCGAGGAACCTGCCGTCGGGGGACCAGCGCGGATGCTCCGACGAATTGCCTTCGGCAGTGAGGGCGACCGCGTCGCCGCCAGAGGCAGGCACCATATAGATCCGAGTTTCAGACTTGTTGTCCTTTAGAGAGTTGGCGCTGAGGGTATAGGCAACGAACTGGCCGTCGGGAGAGATTTGCGGGTCGTGAGCCTCGCGGAAGTCGAAGAGGTCGTCAACGCCGATGAGTCGAGGAGCGGGAGACTGCTGCGCGAGGGTAATGGAACTGGCTACGGCGAGAACGATGAGAAAAAAGGCCGGGCGAAGCTTCTTCATGCGGATGACTCCATGAAAGAAAAATGAAAAACTGATGATGCGGGAGTTTAGCACAGGGAGCAAAACCCAGAAAAGTTAGCGGGAACGGTGCGAGAGGCGGGCTGGAGCGAGACCACGACCGGGTACTTCTGCGCGAGGTACCGGCAAACGAGTGGTTTGGAAGTACGGTTGGTGACACAAAAAAATTCACCAAGATGCATTTTCTTCTTGCATGCGAGTGCAGAGACTGTATTCTTCAAAAGATGACCTTGCTCCAGTGAGTCGAGCGAGAGCGAGAGTCATACTAGGAGGACGAGAGAAAAAAATTGAGCACCTTATCGCTCCCCGCACAGATTCCTTCCCAGGCAATTTCTTCAGCGAAAAAGAGAGTCGCAAAACTGACACTCTGGCCGCTTGTGGCCGCAACCTTCTTTATGGTGTCCGGGGGCACCTATGGGACGGAGGAGATTGTTTCCGGAGCGGGCTACGGACGTGGAATCCTGGTATTGCTGTTCTTGCCAGTGCTGTGGTGCCTACCAACAGCATTCATGATCGGCGAACTCTCCAGCGCGCTCCCGGCCGAGGGTGGTTACTATGCGTGGGTGCGTCGAGGCCTGGGCAATTTCTGGGGATTCCAAGAAGCGTGGCTGTCGCTGGCAGCGAGCATCTTTGATATGGCGATCTACCCGACGTTGTTCGCGATCTACCTGAAGCAGATGGTGCCGTGGTTTGGCGAAGGCTACCACGCCCTATACGCGGGGCTGTTTGTGGTGGTGACCTGCGCGACGCTGAACCTGGCTGGGATTCGTGTCGTTGGGATCACCTCGCTGTGGCTGTTTTTCCTGTTGTCGCTGCCCTTTGCCATCATCGTGGTGTTGTCGCCGGCGAAATTGGCGGCCTTCGGCCAGCCGCACGCCGCGACGGCTGGGGCAGGTGTTGGACTTCTTGGCGCCGTGCTGGTGGCGATGTGGAACTATATGGGTTGGGACAACGCCTCGACGATCGCGCAAGAGGTGGAGCGCCCGCGCCAGACCTATCCGAAGGCCATGATCGCGGCGGTCATCCTGGTTTCGCTGACGTACATCCTGCCCTTTGTGGCTGTCTACCTGACCGGTATCCCGGCTTCGGCGTTTAACGAAGAAGGATCTTGGGCCACCATCGCGGGGCAACTTGGCGGCACCGTGATGGGCATCCAGTGGCTGCGATTTTTTGTGACGCTGGGTGGAATGATGAGCGCGTTCGGAATGTTCAATGCCCTGGTCCTGAGCTACTCGCGGCTACCGCTGGCCATGGCGCGTGATGGCATGCTGCCGAGGATATTCGGCAAGGTGACAAAGAAAAACGAAACGCCGTGGGTCGCAATTGTGGTCTGCGCGATCTGCTGGGTACCCTGCCTGCTGCTGGGTTTCAAGCGGCTCATCACGCTAGACATCATGCTCTATGGAGCAGCGCTGATGCTGGAGTTCGTGACCTTGGTAGCACTGCGAATTCGCGAGCCAAAGCTTCGCCGAGGGTTCCGCGTGCCGGGAGGCATGGCCGGGGCCATCAGTTGCGGCGTTTTCCCTCTGGGATTGTTGTTGCTCTCGATGGTCGAAAGCGATCACGAGACCATCCTGGGGATCAATGCTCTGGCGTTTGGCATGGTCATCATTTTGGCGGGTTTCGGGGTTTACTTGGCCACCCGCAAGGTGCGCGCACGCTACGAAACCCAAGCGACCGTGGAAGCGCTGCCAGCCGACTAAGCCAAACTCGTTCTGTCCTACTGGACCGACCGCATCGCGATGATTGTAGGAAGTTCGAATGCCCGACTTCAGGGAGCCGGGCATTTTCTTGTCGCCGGGCACAAATCAATGTGGTAGGAAATAAAGAGCCCCTGCCCTCCACTCAGCCCAGAATCTAATCTGAGGAGATCCACATGAAGATCGAGAGAGTATTGGGAGGCTTGGTGTCGTTGGGCATGGTCGCTGCGCTGTCCGTGCCCGCGGTCTTGGCAAGAAGCCAGGCTGCACCTGCACAGCAGGGCGAAATGGGAATGCGGGACAAACTCCAGTCCGCGGTGGAGGGTCTGAATTTGACGGATGACCAGAAGTCCAAGGTGAAGGACATCTTCGCGGACGCCAAGGCCAAACGTCAGACTGTGTGGAGCGACTCCTCGCTGACCGATGACCAGAAGAAAGCGAAGATGAAGGAGCTTCACGCCGGCACCATGGCCAAGTTGAACGAAGTGCTGACACCCGACCAACAGGCGCAGTTGAAGGCCAAGATGGAAGCGGCCAAGGCGGCGAAACCAACGGCACAGCCGTGAACGAGGCAACAGACTAAGCCTGGCGAGTGCAAATAGAAGTGAAAAGCGCCCGGTTCGCGAGAGCCGGGCGCTTTTGTTCGGGTCCGGGTGCGGAGGTCCCTTTTTCGTCGCGGGGAACGCGGAGGTCCGGCGGAGTCGCCGGGAGATTTGGTATGCTGCTCGACGTGGGACGACGTGCGACCATTTCGAGAGCGCTATGCACTGGATTGCTGGAATTAACCCTGGCGGCGACAGCCCTGACGCAAGCTTCGCCTGGGGACACAGCACAATCTAACCCAGCGACTCAAGGCACCGCGGCGAGCGCGCCGGGGACGATTCCGCCACCGGCGACTACTGCGCCACCTCCGCCGCGCGTTGGGCTGAGCATGGTAGTTCTGGACCCAGCGCACGGA
>Ga0126369_10002979_pt1 | contig 12178 bp, 9 predicted proteins | sample PanSoiMetaPlot_1_FD_109646 | JGI IMG/M metagenome (GOLD analysis project Ga0126369, IMG submission 109646) | Tropical forest soil microbial communities from Panama - MetaG Plot_1 | ecosystem: Environmental > Terrestrial > Soil > Tropical forest > Bulk soil | place: Panama | collected 2016-02-17 | reverse complement strand
GTGTGCGACGCCAATCCGCCTGTGCAGAAAAACGCGTGTACTCGCCGGGTATGCCGCGTAACAGGCAGTTTCCCGGAACAGCCGTGTCGGCGGTGGGACTGGAGCAGGCGCCACTGGACTGAGACGTTTGCGTTATGGCGTCGAATTCAGCCTGTTGCCGGGTCAGGCTGGTGAGATTGACTTTGTAGCTGAACTCGCCGCCGAGCAGTTGCTGGGGCAAGACGTTGGAGTAATCGAGCACCGGGTGAATGATCGGGATCTGCGCCTGATGATCGAACTGCGAGAACCCGTAATAGTAGATCGCGCGGATATCGAAATAGCTGCGTTCGCCCGCGCCGCCGAGATAAAGTTGCGACACTCCCTCCGCGGCAAAGCCGGTCTGGAATGGGTCGAATGCACCGTTAAACTGCCGCAGCTGGTAATCGTATAAAAACTGGCTGTCGGTGATGAGCAATCCGGTCCAGCCCCACACCCATTTGTCGGTAATCGCGAATTGTCCCGCGGACTGGATAGCGCCGCGGAACGAACCGGCGGTCGGGCTATTGGGGCCGTCACGGGTGGCGAAATAGCCGGGATCCTGCTGGAAAATTCCAGCTGCTCTGATCGAGTAAGAGCCGTCGAGCAGACGCTGGCGCCATTCGCCCTTGAAAAGCGCGCCTTGCCTTGTGGTCAACAGCGTCGAGAGCGTGAGATCGTAATCCGGCGCCAGCGCCCAGAAATATTTGGGTTCGATACCAAAGCCGTACTGCGTAGTCTCCGACAGGCTTGGAAACAAGAACCCGCTCTTGCGTTTGACGGTCGGATCGGGCGCCGACATGAACGGCACATAGGCCAGCGGCACGCCGAAAAATTCGACGGTGGCGTCTTCGAAATAAAGCATCTTCTCGCCCTCATCATGAATGATGCGGGCGGCCTTGACCTGCCAGAGCGGCGGTTTTCGCGGATCGTCTTTGCAGGGTTCGCAGGCGGTATAGACGCCGTTTTGCAGGACGGTGTAGTTGCCGTTGGCGCGGTCGGCGCGCGCCGCGGCGAAACGCGTGTCGTCAGTCGTTTCGAGCCGCAGTGAATCGACAAAGCCGTCGCGATAATCGTCGGTCAGATCGATAACCTGGCCATAGGTGATCTTACCGTCGGGCTCGGTGAGCCGGACGTTGCCCTCCGCCCGCAGCCGCTTGGTTTTTTGATCGTAAATGACCTGATCGGCTTCGACAGTCGCGCCGCCGTAATAAATCTGCACGTTGCCGACTGCGGCAACCGAGTTGTTGGTGTAGTCGTATCTGATCTCCGTTGCCTGCACGAGCATCGGAGCGTTCGATGGCGGCGGCGGTTGTCGCGGCTGGGGCGGCGGCCGCGGCGGAAAGTGCATCACCCCGCTGGTGTTCTGCGCGAAAGCCGGAGCGGAAGCGGCAATGGCGCCAAGCGCCAAAGCAAGCAGCGCCGCGAGAGCCATCACAGGCACGCGAGCGCCACGTCGGTGAAGAGGACGCGAAGACCTACGCCAGGTCGTCACTAGCCGTCCTCCTGGTACAATAGCGCAACAAAGCCCGTCAGGCTGCCGATCACCACCGGAATCCAGGCCGCGGCCACCGGAGACAACAGCTCCGATTTGCTCATGTCTTCCGTGATCTTGGACAAGACGAACAACAGGAAGCCGGCCGAAATGCCGCTTAAGATCATTTTCTGGACGCCGCCAAATCGAAAAAACCGCAGGCTCACCGAGGCGGCGAGCAGGACCATGGCGGCGAGCAGAAACGGTCGCGCGAGGAGCTGCTGGTATTGCAGGCGGTAACCGGCGGCGAGCAGGCCCGCGCGATCGGCGAGTTCGATGTAAGTCGGCAATTGCCAGAACGGCACGGTCTCCGGCGTCGCGAAGCTCTCGCGCACCTGCTCCAGCGTCAAGTTGGTCGGCAACCGGTAGATCTGTTCCAGATCCGGCGCTTTGCCGGAAACGTAAATGCGCGCGTCCTCAAATTGCCAGTAGCCTTCCTGCAAGGCAGCGTTCTTGGCCTCGATGCGCTGTTGGAAATGGCCGCTATTGTCGAACGTGTAGACACTCACGCCGCCGAGCCGGGCGCCTTGCTCACGACTGCTGATCGCATTGATGATGGCGGCGCCGTCGCTGCTCTTTTGCCGTACCCAAAAACCGCTGGTCGACTGATGCAGTGCCGAAGGCGTGGCGCCCTGCATGTCGGCTTCGAGACGCTTCGAGCGCTCGTGCAACATCGCCGAGACCGGGTTGTAAAGCGTGGTCGCGGCGATGCCGACCAGGAACGCGGCAATGACCGCCGGCGCCACGAATTGCCAGGCCGAAACTCCGGCCGCGCGCGCGACGACGAGTTCGTGCCGGCGCGAGAGCGTCAGGTAGCAGGACATCGCGCCGACTAGCACCGTGAACGGCAGGATCCGCTCCGTGAGTTGTGGAACGCGGAACATCGAGATTTTCGCAAGCACCCACGCGGTGGCGTTCGGCCAATCCGCGCCCCGCCGCATCAGTTCGACATAGTCGATCATGGCGGCAAGTGCGATGACGCCGATAAACGAGCCGACTACGGAGGCGACAAACCGCATGCCGAAGTAGCGCGAGAGCGTTCCAGCGATCATGGCCGCCCCCTCAGCTCTCGGCCGTGCGCGCGAGGCGCTCGCCGACCGCGGTTGCGAGCCGCGATATCGCGGCGGCAGGTTCGACCGCGCGGCCGCGGGAGATCTGCGAAAGTCCGGCAGCGATCGAACCGAACAGTGCGACATACTGCAGGGCAAGCACGCTCGGCACGCGTACCCCCACGATCACGCTGACGAAACCGATCAGCCGCAGCAGCGCCACCGCGCCGATCATGCCCAAGAGCGCTAGCGTGCGGCTCTGCCGCGTGGTCTGCGGGGGGCCAAGAAACACGTACGCCAGTATGACAAAAGCGAGCGGATACAGCGGCGTGGCCAGCCGGTCGTGCAGCTCCGATCGGTATTGATCCGGCTGCGCCGCATAGAGCGCATCGTCAGACCGCGGCCACAACAATTCCCAGATATATTTCTCGCGTACGGTGTAGACGACGTTCTGCGGCCCGCCCGTGAACTGCGACAGATCGAAAGGATAGCGATCGAAGGTCACGATTCTGGGATCGCGTTGGCCCGCTTCGAGGCGCTGAATGCTGCCGCCTTGGAGGACCAGAAACGAGGCCGCATCATTCTTTACTATCTCGCCTTGCTCGGCAAGATAGGTGGAATGCAGGGCAGCGTCACGCCGGTCGTCGACAAATATCCCGACCAGCAATCCGTTTTGCTTTCGGTCTGCGATATGGAAGGTGAGATTGCCCCCGACTGTGGTGAAGCGGCCCGGCTGAACGATGTTGGTGAGAATATCGGCGCGCACCTGCGCGCCCCAGTCGCGCAGTTCGCGCAAACTGCGGGGCGAAAGATAGGCGGCGATGACTGCGACCAAGAGCGAGACAACAGCGGCGGCGGCGAGAAACGGTCGAAGCAATCGCCACGGCGATACTCCGGCCGCGTTCATCACGATGATCTCGGAGTCCGAACTGAGCTTGTTGAGAAGATGCGCTGCCGCCATGACCAGCGCGATGGGCGCGATCATCATCACCAAAAGCGGCACGATCATTCCGGTGATGCCGACAAAAACGAGCAGCGTCTGGCGTTGGCTCGTGATCAGGTCGAAATCGCGCATCGCCTGCGTGAACCAAATCACGACTGTCAGACTGACCAGAGTGATCAGAAACGCGCCCATGGTGGCGCGAAACATGTAGCGGCCGATCGACCCCATTGGACTGAATATCCCCCCTGCCGACCCCATGCGATCGTGGCGTTTGCGACGGCGCAGCAGGTCCGGCAGCCGAACTCCCCAGAAGGCTGTATTTTCATGCGTTCACAAAATGGCCCTGCCAAGGCAAAGCTATTGAACATGCACACTAAAGCGTTAATACGGCCGTTTGATAAATCGGACGGCGACAAGGCCTCATCTCGATCACATTGTCCACTTTGCCCGCCCGGCCAGTCCGGTCCATAAATCCATTCGGAACCGCGCAATCCCGCCATTCGGCCGAGGGCGGGCAGGATTCATCGAGGATTTGACATGGCTGCCGCGCTCAAATTCGTTTTCAATTCATTCGCCACCCGGCGCGACGTTCTTATTCTGTTCTGTGCCGAGAACCTCAAATTTGGCCCAGCGAGCCGCCGCGTCGTCGCGCGCATGGGCGATGGTTTGCGGCGCGGAGCGGCTGCCAGCCATTTTACCGGGAAAAACGGGTCAAGCCTGGATCTTATTGCCCCGGCGGGCCTCGACGTACCGCGCCTGGTGATCGTCGGCACAGGCAAGGACAGCGGCCTGCCGTCCCGTGACCTGACCAAATTGGGGGGCGTCGCAATGGGAAAACTGAACAAAGCCACCGCCGCGACGGTCTTCGCCGAACTTGGCTCCGGGGCGCTCAAGGCTGACCAGGTGGCGGATCTTGCGGTTGGTGCGCGGCTTCGCGGGTACTCTTTCGACCTCTACAAGACCAAGCGCAAAGATGACGAAGAGCAGGACCCGAAAAGGATCGAACTGAACTTTGCCTGCTCGAATCCGGGATCGGCGGAGAAAGCCTGGGAGCGCCGCGCGCCAATCGCTGAGGGAGTCGTTCTCGCCCGCGATCTCGTCAATGAGCCCGGCAATGTGCTCTATCCCGGCGAATTCGCTCGCCGCGCATCAAGCTTGACCAAGTTGGGAGTTAGCGTCGAAGTGCTCGACGTTGCCGCGATGCGCAAGCTCGGCATGGGCGCGCTGCTCGGGGTCGGGCAGGGTTCCGGGCATGAAGCAAAGCTCGTCGTCATGCGCTGGAATGGCGGCAAGCGTGGCGCCGATCCCGTCGCGTTCATCGGCAAAGGGGTGTGCTTCGATAGCGGCGGCCTTTCGATCAAGCCGGCCCAAAACATGGAGGACATGAAGGGCGATATGGCCGGAGCCGCGTGCGTCGTCGGCCTCATTCATGCATTGGCGGCACGCAAAGCGAAGGTGAATGTGGTTGGTGCCATCGGCCTTGTTGAAAACATGCCCGACGGAAAAGCGCAGCGGCCCGGCGACATCGTCAAAACCATGTCGGGACAGACCATCGAAATCATCAATACCGACGCCGAAGGCCGTCTCGTCCTGGCCGACGTGCTCCACTACGTGAAAAAGCGCTTCAAACCAAAGTTCATGGTCAATCTGGCAACGCTTACGGGCGCGATCATTGTCGCGCTCGGACAGGAATATGCCGGACTGTTCTGTAACGATGACAAGCTCGCCGAGCGGCTGATCAAGGCGGGGGAGGCGACCGGCGAGCGGGTCTGGCGGATGCCGCTCGGTCCGGAATACGACAAGATGATCGATTCAAAATTCGCCGACATGAAGAATACCGCCGGGCGGTGGGGCGGCGCGATCACAGCCGCTCAGCTTTTGCAGCGCTTCGTCGATAAAACCCCCTGGGCTCATCTCGACATTGCCGGGACCGGCATGGGTTCGCCGCAAAGTGACATCAACCGCAGTTGGGGCTCGGGTTGGGGCGTGCGGCTGCTTGAGCGACTCGTCGAGGATCACTACGAGCGCTAGCGGAGGCGCGGATGACCGAGATGCTTTTCTACCATCTCAAGGGCCAGACCCTAGAGCAGGTACTCCCCTCGCTTTTGCAGAAATCGCTCGAGCGCGGCTGGCGCGTGGTCGTTCAGGCCTCCTCCGACGAGCGCGTAGAGGCTCTCGATGCCCATTTGTGGACCTGGCGTGACGACGCATTTTTGCCGCACGGGACCTCCCGCGATCCCGAAGCGGGCGAACAACCGATCGTGCTTACGGCCAGTGCCGAGAATCCGAACGGCGCCGTGGTCCGATTTCTGGTCGATGGCGCGAATTTGACAGCGGACGCGGGCAATTATCAGCGTATTGTGTTGCTATTCGACGGCGACGATCCCGAAGCTGTTGAAATGGCTCGCATGCGCTGGACCGAAGCCAAAACAAACGGCGCCGAGGTCACCTATTGGAAGGCTGACGAGAACGGCCGCTGGCAACGGCAAATGGGGGAGTGAAAAGCGGCTGCCATCTTAGGAAAGCTGCTTTACGTACGACCATGAAGAAACAATGTTTTTTGGTATTTTGAAATTGTCGATTCTGGGCCCCGTTTACGCGCGGTTTTTAGCGATTATATTCTTTGCTCCACGTGGTTTTGGGATGCTATAGTTGTTCCATGAATAAGCGTTCAGTGAAAACAAAGCGTCCCGCCAAAGCCGCCGCCTCCAAATCCAGCCGAAAAGCTGCACCGCGCAAGGTCACGCGCGCGGCTGCGGCCAAGGCAGCGACTGCTTCGCGGCTTTCGGCGCGGAAATCGCAACCGATCAGCGCGCTGAAGCCGCTGTCGGCGAGAAAAATGGTTGCTTCCGAGGTTTCCACGGTCACAGTCGCGCAGGTGACTGTCCTCGGTCATGCACTGCGGACGCACAAATTCCAGGTCGGTCAAACCGTATTTTACACTTCAAGCCCAATCACTCGCCCCGGCGCGAGTGGCAGTTACAAGGTTGTACGGCTGCTGCCATCCGATGGCGACGATTATCAGTATCGCATCAAGAATCCGGGCGAGGCCTTTGAGCGTGTAGCCAAAGAGAGCCAGCTCGAGGTCGAGTACTAGTCGCATTACGGGTGACTGGCGCGCACGGCGGCACTGCGCCATACTCCCCATCTGGGGAGCGATATCATCCCGGATAGGTTTTTCGATGCTCGGCATTGATCCGGACGTCGGACATCTGCGTTTCTGGGTCGCGTCCGGAGCGGCGGCTCTGCTCGTGTTTGTCTGCGCATTGGCGCTTGATTGGATGCGGTCGAGAATCATAGCGCGGTTCGCGGTGGTCGGGCTCGGCGCCGCCTTTGGCGCGATATTGGCGTGGGCGTTCCTGGCCGGGGCCACGGTGCGCGATCTCAGTGTCGAACGCCGCAATCTCGAAATGCGCGCGGCGCAGCTGACGGCGCAGGTGCTCGCTCCAGGATCGGCGCTTGCCTGTTTGGACGCAACCGGTGGCGAAATCGTCGAAGCGGCGTGCGAAAAAGCGCTGTTTGCCACCCCGGCAACGGTGGCGGCTGCCTCGTCCTATACCGCCGCGCGACTGACGCTACTGTCCGACTTCGCGGCCCACATCAAGGCCGGCGGCAATCTCGATTCGGTCTTGCCGCTGCGTCGCGCCCTTGAGACGGATCGATTCGGTTTCGTCGCCCATACGCTTGCAACACGCGACGGCTGCACGAGCAGTCGTTGCGGAACGTTGGCGCTGCTGCATGATCCGGAGCGGGTGCGAGCCAATCTCGGCGCGCAAACCTTCGATCGGTACATCGACCGTTATTTGCCGCAATGGGGCCAGGCCGACACTCCCATGGCGGATGCGGCCCCGGCCTCAACTGCTACGCTCGCCGCCAGCCCGCCGCCGGCGGGCCAGGCCCAGAAAAAAGTTGTCGTCGACGCGGATTTTCCAAGCGCTGCGTCGATTCCTGCCATCAGCATCATGAACCCCGAGCCTAAAAGCGTGCCCGCAAGTGCCGCTGGCGACGGGCGCGCGGCGGCGTCTGGGCGGCGTTCGTCGCGCAAAGCCGGCAATTCGCCGGCGCCGGCGGCGGCGACAACGACAACGACATCATCGACCGCGACATCGCCTGGAGCGACTTTGGTTTCGCCCGTCGATCCGGTCTGGACACCCGGCACCGCACAAATTCCGGCGCCGCAATCCGCGCCGTCGCCACAATCCTCGCCGCCGTCACAGGCGAGTGCCGGTCAGACACCGGCTGCGCAATGAGTTGAACGCGCGCGCGTTACCGGCTCAGATGCGGCGAGATGCTGCGCTCCGTCCTCATCGCCAACCGCGGCGAAATTGCCTGCCGTATCGCGCGCACCGCCAAGCGCCTCGGCATGCGCACCATTGCGGTCTATTCCGAAGCGGATGTCGGCGCGCTGCATACCCGGTTATGCGATGAGGCCCATCTGATCGGAGCCTCGGAGCCACGCGCGAGCTATCTTGCGATCGAAAATCTGATCGCGGCAGCGAAAACAGCCGGCGCCGAATGCGTTCATCCCGGCTACGGTTTTCTGTCCGAAAACGCCGACTTTGCTGAAGCCTGCGCGCAAGCGGGGCTCGTCTTTGTCGGTCCGCCGCCAAGCGCAATGCGCGCGATGGGCCTCAAGGACCATGCCAAAAAGCTCATGGAACGAGCCGGCGTACCGGTCGTCCCGGGCTATCACGGCGAACACCAAGAAGCGAAATTCCTGCGAGAAAAAGCCTACCAGATCGGCTATCCGGTGCTGATTAAGCCGGCGGCCGGCGGCGGCGGCCGCGGCATGCGGCGGGTCGACAAACACGCCGATTTCGATGTCGCGCTTGAAGGCGCCGTGCGGGAGAGCCAGTCAGCGTTCGGAACTGGGCGCGTGTTGATCGAGAAATTCATCGCCTCGCCCCGCCATATCGAAATACAAGTTTTTGCCGACAGTCACGGCAACGCCATTCATCTTGGCGAGCGCGATTGCTCGCTGCAGCGGCGCCACCAGAAAGTGATCGAGGAAGCGCCGGCGTCTGGCATGACCCCCGAATTGCGCACTGCAATCGGCAAGGCGGCGGTGGCCGCGGCAAAGGCAGTCGACTACTGCAGTGCCGGCACGGTGGAATTCGTGGCGGACGGAACGGCCAGACTGCGCGCTGATCGATTCTGGTTCATCGAAATGAATACGCGGCTGCAGGTCGAGCACCCGGTGACGGAAGCTGTCAGCGGCCTCGATCTGGTCGAATGGCAGTTCCGAATTGCTGCCGGCGAAAAGCTTCCGCTGCGCCAAGATGCGATTCGGTTTGAGGGACATGCCATCGAGGCGCGCGTCTATGCCGAAGATCCCGAACACGCCTTTTTGCCGTCCACCGGAACAATCGTCGCGCTGGAGTTTCCCGAGGTCATCCGGGTGGACAGCGGCGTCGAAGCCGGCGACGACGTGCCGCCGTTCTACGATCCAATGCTGGCCAAGCTCATCGCCCATGCGCCCACACGCGATCACGCACTTGATCGGCTCGCGAAAGCGCTCGATGCAACGGTGATCGCCGGGGTGCGAACCAACGTGCCCTTCCTCGCCAATCTCACCCGCGCCGCCGCTTTTCGTCAGGGCAGAGTCGATACCAGCTTTGTCGACCGCAACCTCGCGGCTTTGGGCGCAACGCCTCGAGAGCCAGATTGGGCAGCCGCCGCGCGTGGGGCCACGCACTTGGCCGATGCGATTGCCGGCACGCCGAAGGACATGTCAGCACAAGAAGCGGATCCTCCGGAAGAATTTTCTCCCTGGTCGGCGCGGGACGGCTTTCAACTCGGCGGCAGGCGCGAAATCTCGCTGCCAATCCTCGTCGATGGCGAGGATGCCGAGGCGGTCATCGCCCATGGAAGCGACGGCCCGCAACTGACGGTTCGGGGCGTCGGACCGGCTCCTGACGCGCACCTGTTCCAAGGAGGTGCGCAAGCTTACGTATTGCGCGGCGGCCGCCAGACCCGCGTCCGCATCAAGGACTTTGCAGAAAGCGCCGCCGAGGCCGGCGGCGGGGACAACGTGATCAAGGCGCCCATGCACGGGCGCGTGCTGGAGCTTTTCGCAGCGGTCGGCGAACGCGTAACACTTGGGCAAAGACTCGCCGTGATCGAGGCGATGAAAATGGAGCACACGCTGCGCGCGCCATTTGCCGCGGTGGTGAAAGAGCTTCCTGTGAGTACCGGCGCGCAGGTTGTAGAGGGCGCCCCGATTATGGTGCTAGAGCGTGTAGAGGCTCCTGATAGTTCGTCACAGTGAGAAAGATATGACGGTGCATCTGATCAAGCTTTGCGTCGGTTGCGATTCCGTGCGCGAACTTGAGGATTGGATCAAGGAGAAACTCAAGGCCAAACGCAAGAACGGCGAGAAGCCTGAGCACATTCACCGCACCCGTATGGTGCCTAAGCGCGCGGCGGAGCTGGTGGACGGCGGATCGCTGTATTGGGTCATTCGCGGCGAAGTCATGTGCCGCCAGCGGGTGCGTGCGATCCGTCCTTTCGTCGACAAGGATGGAATCGGGCGTTGCGGCGTCGTACTCGATCCCAAAGTGGTTCTGGTCGAACCGCGGCCGCATCGCGCCTTTCAAGGCTGGCGCTATCTTGCTTCAAAGGATGCTCCGCGCGACCTCGACAAAGCAGCCAAGGGCGCCGCCGCCATGCCGGAGACGCTGCGGCGCGAACTCCGCGAGCTTGGGCTGATGTGACGGGCCCGGCGACTATCGGAAGAGCCGCATGGCGCCCCCGCAAGCGATCACGTAAAGTCCCCCGCCAAAGCGCCGGACCGCTAACGCCCGGCCGGCGCGTGGAGTTGCACGATGATCATTGAAAATGAGAAAGACGTCACCAAAGCGGTATTGAGCGAGATTGCGCGCAGCAAAAATCCACGCTTGCGCGAGATACTCTCTGCGCTCGTTCGCCACCTGCACGATTTTGCGCGCGAAGTGAAATTGACCGAGGAGGAGTTTCAGGCGGCGATCGCCTATATCGTGGCGTTGGGCAAGCACACCAACGAGACCCATAACGAAGCCGTGCTGATGTCCGGTTCGCTCGGCTTCTCGAGCCTGATTTGTCTCCTCAACAACGGCAATCGCGGCCAGACCGAAACCGATGCCAATCTTCTCGGTCCGTTCTGGCGCATGAATTCTCCGCGCACGCCGAATGGCGGCTCGATCGTACGTTCGCCGACGCCCGGCCCGGCGCTGTTTGTCGAGGCCTGGTTTCGCGATGTGAGCGGCAAGCCTATCGCCGGTGCCGAGGTCGACATTTGGCAATCCTCGCCGGAAGGATTTTACGAAAACCAGGATCCGGTTCAGGCCGACATGAATCTGCGCGGCAAATTCACGACCGATGCGGACGGCCAGATCAGCTTTCGCAGCGTCAAGCCGGCGGGCTATCCCATCCCGATCGACGGCCCCGTCGGCGAATTGCTGCGCGCGCAAGGCCGCCACAATATGCGCCCCGCCCACCTGCATTTTCTGGTCTACAAGCCGGGCTTTAAAACCTTGATTTCGCAACTCTATGTGCCCGACGACAAAAACATCGAGACCGACGTGCAATTCGGCGTCACGCGCCATCTGATCGGCGATTACATCCGCCACGACGAGCCTTGCACGCGTGCGGCCGACGTAAAGCCGCCGTGGTATTCGCTCGACCATATCTTCGTCATGGAAAGCGGCGAGGCCCGCTTGCCAAAGCCGCCGATCACCGGAAAGGCCGAAGGCGAGCGGCCTGCGATTCCGCATCTCGAGGCGGCGGAGTGATTTTGTGCGTCATGGCCGGACTTGCTCCGGCCACCCACGGCTTTGCGTGTTTGCGGAGATGAAGAAGGCGTGGATGCCCGCGACGATGCGCGGGCATGACCGCAACAAGGGAGGGGATCATATGCAGCGTCGAACGGTGCTCAAGGGGATGACGGCGACCGCCGCGGCGGGATTCTTTACTCGCCGCGCCAGGGCGGAGACGCCGCTCAAAATCGGCATCAGCATCCCGCTCACCGGCGCCGGCTTTAATGCGGTCGGCCGTCAGCTCCAGGCCGCGCTGAAGCTTTACATGCAGCAGCATGGCGATACGGTCGCCGGCCGCCAAATCCAGATTACGATCCGCGATGACGGCGGTGTTGCCGACAACGCGCGCCGCCTCATTCAGGAGATGATCGTCGGTGAAAAGGTGGACATCCTCGGTATCGGCATCACCCCAACTGCGCTTGCCGTCGCGCCGCTCGCGACCGAATCGAAGAAAGCCACTCTAGTGCTGAGTTCGGGCGCTTCGATCACGACGACCAAATCTCCGTACTTTGTGCGAGCGGGCTTCATCCTGCCGCCGCAATCCTGGATCCTTGCGGAATGGGCGGCCAAGAACGGCAGCAAGCGTGTGGTTACGCTGGTCAATGATTGGGCGCCGGGAGTCGAAGCGGAAACCTCGTTCACCACGCGGTTCAAGCAGGTCGGCGGCGAAATCGTGGAATCGATCCGGATCCCGCTCGCCAATCCGGATTTCGCACCGTTCTTGCAGCGCATCGGCGACGTCAAGCCGGATACCGCCTTCATTTACTTCCCCGGCACGCAGGCGCCGATTTTCGCCAAGCAATTCGCCGAACGCGGCTTGGGCCGATCGGGCATCAAGATCATC
>Ga0126369_10002978_pt1 | contig 12180 bp, 9 predicted proteins | sample PanSoiMetaPlot_1_FD_109646 | JGI IMG/M metagenome (GOLD analysis project Ga0126369, IMG submission 109646) | Tropical forest soil microbial communities from Panama - MetaG Plot_1 | ecosystem: Environmental > Terrestrial > Soil > Tropical forest > Bulk soil | place: Panama | collected 2016-02-17 | reverse complement strand
GTGTGTTTTTTTCGGAAACAGACTGTGTATTCCGAAGTCCGATTCCGGGCAATTCCTGGATACATACCCACAACCAGTGGCGCATTTTGGCGCTTTGTAGGGAATCCTACAATTTGTTACGCTTGCGTCCCGAAGCAGCAAAAGCAACGATGTCTGCTCTCCCAATGCCACCAAAGAAGCGACCGCATTCTGTTCGCACCCTTCCCCGAGAGCAATGCAGCAGAGTGCGGTCGCCAAAGCCTCTTCCCACGTGTCGGCAAGACCAGCCCTCGGCACAATCCACCTCAATTCACCTCGTTAGGGCAATTCACTTCGAGTCGGAAATAGTGTCAATGAGTGTTTAACGCCTGTTGACAACACCTGACCACGGCGACTCTGGAACTCCTCTCATGATCGCCGTAAATTTGGTGCGAGACGAATCGCCCGACTTGGGCTCAGATAAGATCATCACCCCGAAGGTAACGCAGAGCAATCAGAGTCTCTGCCCCCAGCCACGGCATTCCTTTCAGATCGTTGCCGATTGAGTCTTGTCTATCATCAAGTTGATGAAAGAGGCGAGCTGCGTGGGCCCTTTGGCTGATTTTCCCTCCACTGTACGCGTCCACTGTACCGATCAATACCCATGGCAACTTGAAATTATGCGTGGAGTCTGCCGAGGGACCATATTGCAACGTTAGTACAGTCTGCGCTGAGCTGGTGTCTTCTTTTGGCATCGGCAAAGTGGCAGGCAGATGAGCCATCCAGTCCGAATCGTTGATTATCGGAGCGGGACCGGTTGTCCGATGAAGCGCATGGAGCGCGACGCCTGATACACCAATAGACTCTTCTCCGTATTCGCCATTTGGATAGTCCTTCCAGAGTCCAGGCCTGCCATCGACCGTATTGTCCAGCAACCAGGTCCGACCCCTACTTATGGCCTCTACCACAGGCGCCTCTTGCGGTTTGTCGATCAAGTTTCTCCGCGAAAGCTCCGCTAGTGCCCAAATAGAAAACGAGGTTGCATAGGTTGAGGCATTCCTGGGGTCGTCGGAGGCCGGGTACATCGACCACCATCCCGCCACGTGTTGATTATGTAAGACAAAATCAATCTGTTCGACGCGTGGACGGGCTCCCATGCGTGCGAGAGCCAATAATACCCAAGCGGTCGTGCCTAGGTGTTCCGGAGTCGCAGGCCACATTCTCCAGCAGGCACACGTGCCCGAATGGCTTTCAAACCAATTTGCCATCTCGCCTGAGCTGATCGTGTTGTCTCCCTGAAGACTCACAACTAACTGGGCTTCGGTCCAAGGGCCGTAGCTGCCGTTCTCAAGGTCTCGGTTTGAAGCTGAGCTGGCGTCTTTGAGCTGATTCGTCAGGTCCCGGATCGGAGTTGCGACGTTCGCATCACGCGGCGCAATAAGTTGGCGTGCATCGATGTAGAATCGTGCGACAGTGATTGTTTGCTTGACCTCTTCCGGGTTATTCCACGCTTTTAAGAGTACTGTTCCGACACCCGTGGCAGTTAGTAGCAGGAGAACACAGTGGGTGTAGCCGAGTCGAGAAATAAGCTGATTGACGGGACGATAAAGTCGTTCCTTGATCGGCTTGAGAACTCGTTCTCTGAGATTCTCAATTGGGTTTTTGTCTTCTACGTCGGCCGGAGATTGTCCAAGAGGCTCTCGGCGCATGAGATCTGCCCCCCCCAGAGTTCCAGCATTCTAACTCATTTTGACTAACTGAACTATATGCCGCGATGGCGAGCCGCGATGGCGAGAAACATCCTCGTCTTGCACTCGGCGGGCCGATGGTGGTCGTGGCCTTGACAATATCCTACGAGGGATCGTTGTCGTAACATCCCCATAACGCTCACTGTCCTTTTCGGTGATCATGGGTCTGAACGTTCCATTCCGCAAGCCGCGCAGAGACACGTGAACCGGAAAGGTTTCTTCGGGCCATCGATAACAGAGAGGCACAAAGTGTGGTGAATAATTCCATTCCGCCGCGTTCTCTGTAGGTGCTTTAAAAGAAAGGGCTTACTTTTGAAAAATGTTAGGGAGAAACGAGCCCACGTCGTTAGATTGACATGCCTGCACAGAAGGGGCAGTGGTGGTCTAAACCCCCGGCGTCCCTTTTTCTCAGCTTTATGTCGGGTGTCACTTGTGGTGTCAGTTGCAATTGGATGGTAGTGCGTCTTCTTGCATTAGTCAGAGGAATAATTCTCCTTGTCGAGGTGCCCTAGGTTGTGCAATAAGAACGCACTTGTCACTAATTACCAAAGGTTGTGTTTCATTTGCTGCTCACTTCGAAGGGATTAGAAATCCGATGCTCTATCCGTTTGAGCTACGGGCCCCCGAACAAAACAGATGAGGATGAATTCAGTATAGCCAAAACTCGCCGCCGAGCATCTCATATACGGACCTATGCCCAAAGCCAAAGCAAAGTCCAAGCCCGAAGCACAGACTCAGCCAGATGTGCTGAAGGGATGGAAGCAAATTGCCGGATTCCTCGGCGAGCCGGTTTCTGTGGTGCAACGGTGGGCTTCCACCGGCATGCCGGTCCACCGTGAAGGACAGTTCGTCAGCACCACTCCCAAGGAACTCAACGACTGGCTCGGACAGCAGTCAGGAAAGCCGGTGCATGTCGTCACCGACGAGAGTGACCTCACTTCGGAACTGAAACGTGGCCTGGCGTTCGTCCGAAAAGAACGTTAAGGTTCGGTAAGCATCGCGCCCGAACTTGATGAGGATCTATTTCGTAGCGTCAGCCCACTCCTCTGAGCCGCGCTGTAGAAGTGCCGCGCGATCCTCCGGCAAGATCCAGCGCTGCTTCACCAGATTGTCGACCGCGCTGGTGTAGCGCGTCATATACTCTTCACGACCGGAGTAACGCTCCTCGATTGATCTCCGCGGATCTCCTGTCTTCTGCCGGTCCGCGGCTGTCTTCGCAAACGGAATGTAGGAGCCTTCGAATGAGACGCGTTGATCTGCCGCGCCAATGGAGGGATCGCGCAGGTTCCAGCTTGCGCAGGTTGCAAGAGGTACCGTGATTTCCGGCAGGCGTACTCCGTCGCTTTCGTTGCCATCGGCATCGACTTGCGGTACCAGCACGGGAAAGGGGTCGCCAACTTTGGGCGGCTGAATCGAAAGAATTCCATCGCGCCAGTTCGGGCCGAAATCCAGACGCGTGCCAGCATTTGCTTCATGCGGCATATTCACGCCGGGAATACTGGGGAACGCGTAGCCACGCAACGGCACTAGCGTTCCGTCAGCGATCTTGGGATAGCTGCTTGGCGGCGGAGGAGCACTGCCGCGCACCCACGTGTCCATGTTGGTGATCATGGCGCGCCAGAAATAGCGGATAGCGAGCGGTGACTCCGGTTGCTGGCCCTCCAGATCGCCTTCACCTTTTGCTGGTGGCCACGGTCCCGGGAAATGCTGCAAGCCTGTGAAGTGATAGATGCGGACCTTATCGGAGATCGGCATGTCCTTCTTGCCATCAGCAGTGACGTGAATCAGAGCAGCAGCGCGTCCCCAATATTCATAAGACGTGTTGGAAAGGAAAATCCTGGGCACGACTTTCTCCGCGACGGCGCGGTCAAGCAGACCGGATGACTCTTTCGTGAGCGGGTCTGTCTCTGGTTCGTCAGTGAACGGAAAAATATCGGTCGGGAAGAAGATGGAAGAGGTCGGCTGCGCATCGCGCGAGGGTTGTGTGAAGCGGTAGTTGAAACTGCCGCGACCCGCACCGGCCACGTGCGCCAGCACACCGTCAAGCGCGATCCTGCCGTCTTCGTCGGCATTGAAGCCGTCGTAAATGAAGTTCCGCAGGAAACGTCCGTTTTGCGAGATGCCTTCTCCATAGACGCGTTGCGCTGGTGCAATGGCGTCGCTCGCATGCTTGGCGTACGACGCGAAGTCGCGCACCGCGGCAAAACCCAGACCAGCGATCACTGGATCGGCGACGACATAAACGTATTCATAGATCTTTCCGGGATGGAATCCGCCATTGAGATGAATGTGGCGCTCGCTCGGAACGAGCTTTCCATCCACGGTGTGCGCGAATTGCCATTCCGTGCGCGGAATCATTGTGCGCGGGGCATCGCGAGAGTCTCGCACCGACAGCATATTGCGTGGATCGTCGGGTGAGGCTGCCGGATACTCCGAACCGCCCATGTTTCCCGTAATCAAATGGCCGAGCGGAATCTCCGGCATTTCCTTGGAGGGCATCAGATCACCACGCAGCAAGCCGGTGATGGTCTTGCCGTTCTCTTTCGCGATCGGAGCGTAGAGGCGAAGAGCGTCTTCACCCACGGCGTCCCATTGCCAGCCGAGGCTGACGATGGTGAAGCCGTTACGGAGGAGCCAGGCATCGCCGGCGTCGTTGGCAACGTTCCAATTCCCGCCATCGACCAAGCTGATGATGCGGCTGTGGCCGCGGTTGGGATTCTCGAGGATCATCGATCCGTTGCCCTTGTGAGGATCCTTCGGGCGAACAGCGATGAAATCCGCAGAGAATTCCACTTCGCCATTCTTCAAGTTCACAGCGTTGGCGAGATCGACGATTCGTTTGTTATGAGGATTGGCAACTGAAACAGAGAAATAGATTCGGCCAGTGATGCGCTCGTAGACTCCTGGATCGCCGAACGACTTGCCGTTGATAATGTCCTGACGCGATGTGACCTCGACGCGAAGCACGCGCGCATTGAGTGGAGAGGCAGCGAAAAGAAGAATGAGCGAGACCGCGAAGCCAAACCGTCGCATGCGCGGAAGGATAGCATGTCGGGAACGAGATTCTTACTGGAGAACTCGCAGAACGGTCAGCGTTGCGATGGATATTGTTAGATCGTGCTGACCGCGGCGAGCGGCTGGCAGGCTGAGTCGGCCCGGGGGAACTCTTCGACACGGCGCGATCTTAGTTTGCTGAGCACATAGTCGAGCAGCGGCCGGTCGCCACGACGAATCTGCTGGAACTCGACGCCCATACCCAGATTGTCGACTAGATATTTGACCTGTGCCTTTACAGCGAGGCTGACATCGAAAACATTCAGCATCAGACGGAAATCTGTGCCGGGGCGCATTTGCTCGAGCGCGCCGAGGCGTGCACCGTACTCAGAGATCTGCTGCACCTCTCCGGCTACGTGCTGCACTCCGCCGATCACCTCGGCCTGCCCTTCCACGTAAAACCGCGGACGACGGCGCCGGTTCGCATCTGGGCGTGTGATCACCTTGCTGGATGCGCGACGTTCAAGTCCATCAAGAATGACGGGTTGAAATTCCTCTTCCATTTGCCGCAACTCATCTTCCCACGGCGTTTTCCCCTCAACGCATTGCACAGCGAACTGTCCGCGCAACGGCGATGCGGGGTCTGCGGACCAGACGACTTGACAGATGGCCTTGTTGCGTCCGCGCTCTACCAGCACCAGGTCGCCAATGTTTACATCCCGCGATCCGACGAGACGCGCTCCCTGCGGATGAATGTCGTATGTGCACGCAACCTCAGCAGATCCACGACCTTCCTGGCCGACCAGGCTCCAACGCACGGGCAACGCCAAATGCACCAGTTTCCGCGTGAGCAGGCCGTCTTCCGGCAAGTTGGAATTGTTCCGCACGGCGTTGATCCTGTGGAAAAGTTAACAGTACATGTCCGGGCGGGCAACGTACGGGCGTACTCAGCGATGTGGTTACCAAGGCGCTACAGCCGCGGCTGAGGGGACGATCTTTACGGGCCCATCTCCTGAATCCGCTTGCAGGATTGGGCGGTCTCGTGGAAGATGAGAGAAACTCCCAAGTCTGATGAAGTCTTATACCTTGAAGTCGCGATCGGGGCGTCCGTTGTCAGCTTCGGCGGCGAAGCTGCGCTTGCTGAAACGACTGCGATGCACTTTGCGCTATGAGAAGCGAGCCTGGGCCTCGGGTGCGCGACTCGTTGCCGGAGTCGATGAAGTGGGCCGCGGATCTTTGTTTGGATGCGTGGTAGCGGCCGCGGTGATTCTCGATCCGGCGTATCGCGTACGTGGATTGCGCGATTCGAAGCTGTTAGAGCCGGAGCGTCGCGAGATCTTGGCAGAGCGCATTCGTGAGCACGCGGTCGCGTGGGCTGTGGCGGCGGTGGATGCCGCGCGCATTGATCAGATCAACATTTATCAGGCATCGAGGGCCGCCATGCGCGAGGCTGTGCTGCGGTTGGCGCCAGCGGCTGACCATCTGCTGATCGATGCGGTGAAGATCGATTGCGAAGTCCCGCAGGATGCGATCATTCATGGCGACGCGCTGTCGGCATCGATTGCGGCTGCGTCAATTCTTGCGAAGGTGGAACGGGACCGCATGATGTGCGAGTGGGATGCGGTGTTTCCTGCATACGGTTTGGCGTCGCACAAGGGATACAGCACGCCCAAGCACCTTGCGGCGCTGCGCGAATTGGGCCCGACGCCACTGCACCGGCAGTCGTTCGCGCCGGTGTGGCAGAATCCTGTGCCGCAAGAGGCGTTCGCATTCATGACAGAAGATGAGGAGAGCACTGTGGTATCGCTTGAGGAGTCAGCCGCTGTGGTGATCTCGTCGGCTGCATCGATGGAGTGACGTGTCTAGGGTCCTTCGGAGGGCATTTGCCTTCCTCAGAGTGAGGTCGCGAAGTTGTTGTCGCTGAAGGCATTGCCCGCTATCAGGCGGTTTTCCATAATGTTCCTTCAGGAACATTTCCATGTACAATCCTGTACATACTTTGGTCCGACATTTGACTTAAGCCTGGCAGAGAGAAGGAGTTATGAGTAAACAGCGGGACCCTGGAGCAGAGTCGAGCAAGCGAGCCGGCGTTCCACGAAGAAAAAGGGCGCGACTGCGGAGAAGGGCAGTAAAATCTGGCGCTCTAGCTCTTTCAGCGCCGGCGCGGGATGCGCAATTGCGCAATTTGAAGATCGGGGATTTGTATCGTCCGCTGAAGAAACCGGTCACACTGCGGCTCGATGCCGATGTTTTGGCATGGTTCAAGAAAGACGGACGGCGATATCAGACTCGCATCAACCAGGCGCTGCGGAAAGTGATGGAGCGGGAGATGAAGTAGCCGTTAAGCCGTAGATTCGTTAGTTACGAGAATCGACGTGGCAGGAGCTATGGTTTCACGTAACGTTCCAAGACCATTCCGTGTTGGCTTGCCACCGATTGCAGTTCCTTGAACAACGGTTCGAGCCTTGGAGGAGTAGCTGGTTCGAGCCTTCCGGCCCAGGCGAAATGGGTGCCGGCGGGGAAGTGCGGCATCGCAGCTCTTAGTTCATCAAAGTCGAGAAATCCGTCGCAAAAGCTGATTTGAAGGCTGGGTCCGGATGGCAGAGTGGAGTCAACAGCGATATCGATCGGATCCTGCCAGGCCTGCAAGTCAATATTTCCGTCGACGCTACGGCCCTTGATATATAGCGGACGTAGCCTCTCAATCGTTTCTTTTGATCTACACGGACCGGCTCCGAGGAGCAAGGCTTCCGCAAGACTGTCTTCGTAGCTTTGCTCTTGTGAGGTATGGGTCTTTTTTCCGCCCATTCCCTATGCCAGGCTTCAAGGTTCTTCCATAGCTCTGACTCTACACTTGCATTTCCCGTCCACTTGAAGATGTAAGCTGCATCTGCAGCGATTCGCCTGTCTGGATAACCGATGTAGTCTGCAGCCAAAGCGTTGAGCTCTTCCGGAGATCGAACGTGCGCAACGAGCCCTTTCGAGGCGCGCACGCGTGCGATCTCAGTGAATACAGAAAGGCAGTTGACGGGCGCGGTTTTCGCACAGCGCCGCACCATCTTCTTCACGAAGATGGGATCAGCGTGGAGGAGGTACGAAAGCAACAGCGCCTTTTCGTCGGATGTCCATCGCGGGGCCCCCTTGATGTACGCCGACTTTACAACTGGAAGAATGTTGACAGTGCCATACCGCTCCAAAACGCTGAGTATCGCCAGACTCGCGTAGTTGGACTGCCCCGGTGGCAGAACAGAGAGTTGGCGTCGCGCGACGGCGTCGACCTCAGGGAGAGTTTCATCCTCCAGGATCGTCAGAGCGTCTCCGTCAACACGTGGCGAATCCGACGCAATCTCATCTAGAATGATCGCCCTGCCCATGGCCGGATCTTCGTCGTAAATCCGCCGCACGATCAGTCCCCGAAAAAAACGCAGATCACGTTCTGAGCTGTCATCGCTATCGGGTTGCTGCTTATCGAGGGACTCGTACAATTCACGGAGGTAAAGCGTCAGGCTCGAACTTTGAAACAGTGGATAGTAGTTGGAATTCACCAGAAAGAACTGGTCTTCGGCGGGCAAAGTCGGGAAGATGTTCGCGGCTGCGAACTGAAAACAGCTCTGCCGGGCAGAATCCATGTAATCTGTCCGAAAGAATTGATCCTGAACCAGTGTTTTGAAGCTGGTACTCTGTGCTTTGCCCTTCTTCTGCAGTACGGATTCCAGCAGGATGTCGAGATATAGGGCCGTGAGGGCATACATCGACGGATTCGAGCCACCCTGGATATGGGCTCCAGCGATCAGAGTTTTGTGCGCGAGATCCATGATGAACAGCTTCGTGACCGGCACATCGGGATCCGTGAGCTCTGACTGCAAACGAGCGATTTCAGGAGACGCTTGCTGAATCTGGGGAAATGGAATGGTTGCAGTGCAGGGTGAATCTTCGCGAAGCGTGCCGGTTTGTGCTGGCTGAGCGACTGAGGGCACAGATATCGCGATCAAGACGAAGAGCGTTGGAAAATGTCTCAAACAGGTCAGTTGCATAAGGAAAGGCGAAGCGCTCCTTGCTCATATTGACACCGCCGAACTAGATTCGAACGTGACGTCGGTACTGAAGACTTTGGTGATTCCCGCGTAGCCGCAAGCGCCACAGCAGTAGGAAACAAATCCCCAGCTGAGTCGCGGGTAGGGATCCTTCGACTGCGTTTTCGTCACTTCGCGGACGAAAACTCCGCTCAGGATGACATCGAATGGGCGTTGGTGTCAGAGCGTGCGTCGAATCACTGACATTTATTCCGCCAAACATTACAAGTCCTGCGGGAGTGTTTGCCATGAAACGACTACTTCGGTGGGCTTTGATTCTGACCATCTTTTCTCCTCTGATTCTGGCGCAGGATACGCCGATGTTCCGCGGTGATCTGCGGCATACGGGCGTTTATAAGGCGACCGGAGTTCCAAAGTTCAATTCGATCAAGTGGAAGTTTCATACCGCAGGGCGGGTGATATCTTCGCCTGCAGTAGTGGGCGGTGTGGCTTACTTCGGCAGCACAGACTGCAATCTATACGCAGTCGATGCGGGATCGGGTGCGTTGAGGTGGAAATTCGAGACCAAGGGCTGGGTCGTCTCATCTCCTGCGGTGGCCTCTGGCATCGTGTACCTTCTGAGTTACGACAGCAACTTCTATGCAGTGGATGCCGCGAGCGGGCAACTGAAGTGGAAGTTCCAGACGGGTGGTGAGCATCGCTATACCGCAAGCCATATGCACTACCTGCAGCCGGCAGCCGAGAAGATGCCCGATCCGTGGGACTTCTTTCTTTCATCTCCGAGCGTGTGGGAAGGCGCGGTCTACTTCGGCAGCAGTGATGGAAACGTTTATGCGCTTGATGCCGTGACGGGCGCGCTACGCTGGAAATTCCAGACCGGAGATGTGGTGCATTCGTCGCCAGCGATCGCGGATGAAACTCTTTATATCGGAAGCTGGGACACATTTCTCTATGCGCTGGATGCTGCGACCGGACAGGAGAAGTGGCGGTTCAAGACGGGGGATGATCCGGAATATCACAATCACGTGGGGATTCAATCGTCTCCGATGGTGGCAGATGGTGTGGTGTATTTCGGATCGCGGGATTCATACGCCTATGCGGTCGAGGCCGCGACGGGAAAGCAGATCTGGAAGTTCTCGACGGGCGGATCCTGGGTGAATAATTCGCCGGTCGTGCGAGACGGCAAAGTTTATTTCGGGACATCCGTTCCCGGGATCATGCACGCTGTCGAGGCGAAGACGGGCAAAGTCATTTTCGATGTGCCCTCCGGCAGTCCAGTATTTGCTTCTCTGGCGATTGCCGGCGACATGCTCTACATGGGCAACTTTGCTGGGAAACTTACCGCCATCGATCTTAAGGCGCAGAAAGTTGCGTGGCAGTTTGAGACGGACGGTGCTAAGAAAAATGCACCGTCGATTACCAATGCCGATGGAAGTATCAAGTGGGAGAGCCTCTTCCCAGGACCGAATATTTTCTACGACGACATGATGCTCACAGTGCACAAGCTCTTCAGCGCAGGCACCATTCTTTCGTCGCCGGTTGTCGTGGGGAACACGGTCCTGTTTGGCAGTGCGGACGGGAATCTGTATGCGCTGCAGTGAGTGGGTGTTCGGGAGAGAAGAGATCAAAATCCCCACTTCTCGCAAAACCGCGAGAAATGGGTGCGCACCGTCATTGGCCAAGGTGCCGTTTGATGGATCGGGATTTGTGGTGCGCTATTACAAAGGATCGCTGATGCTCGATTGGATCAGAAACACGGTAGGGAGCGATCAGTTCTATTCAGCTGCGCGTGATTTTTTCCAAACCTACAAGGGAAAGTCCATCGGGACGCAGGAGTTCAGGAGCTTTTGGAAACAGGAGTTGGGTGAGAAGAAAGATCTGCTTGATGTGTGGCTGGATTCAACCGGCGGATTGCCGCAGGTGGGCAAGTGAGAACTTGACGTCGGAGATCGGCACGCTGCGTGAGATACGACCGTCGACGCCCGTCCAGGGGCTAAAGCCCATCTGCCTCCATGTTACTAACGCGGCCCTAAAAGGGCCGCTCTTCCACGGTTGATACCGGCGTCAGTTGATACCGCCACCGTTTTCGTCGATACGCTTCTCTTATACCGTCGATGTATCTGCGGCGTGTCATCGATATGTTTCCGGATGCGACGCGTCTTCATTTCGTGGATGACAGTGATCCGTTCAAACTACTGTCCAGTTGGTTCACGAGTTCTGTATTCTTCTCCAAGGCGCGCTGCAGGATTTCGGCTTGTTGCTTTGCGGTGGGCCAGTCTTGTTTTTCTACTGCTTCAGTGAGACCAGGTAATTCGAGATGAGCGTAGGTGAATCTTGCTCCATAGAGGATGTGCTTGAACCACGGGCGTCCGGGGATGCCGTCGGGATTGAGCCAGTTGCGCTCGACTTGCATCATGCCGCGGTTAAGGGTGGCGGCGAGTTGGGGGTCGATTGGGCCGGGGGATAATTTTTTTCCTAGCTCGGCGTTCAGTTTTTTCCCCGAAGCTTCGAAGGTGTCGATGGCGTGATAGAGGTCGTCGAAGCTTACGGGGGTCGATGCAGTCCCAGATGCGGCGCTGGCAGAGTCAGCTTTCGTGCGGTCCTTCACGACGGTTTCGCCGCCGCTCAGGATCACATCGGGGTTGGGGTGTGGCTGTCCCGACAATGTCTTTTCATTCGCCTTCGCGAGGTCGTTCACGAACCGGCGAATGTTGCCGGCATAGGTCGCGAAGTCGAACGGTAGAAGATCGGCATTGGCTAGACGTAATGCGGTGACTCCCCACAGTTGGCTCATCAAGGTGTGGTATTTGTAGCCCGGGTCGCCGAAATGGTTCATCCAATAGAAGTCGTCATAGGCGGAGTGATAGACGCCGTAGTCGCCTTCAAATCCCAGACCGATGACTGGCATGCCGATAAAGTTCAGAAAGACGGTATGGTCAGAGCCGCTGCCGATGCGAGTATCGGCGAGGGTTTCACTGGCGACTCCGGAGTCAGCGAACTGCGTGGATTTCTTGCCTGCCCTCTCTCGTTCCACCGTTGCTTTCCATGCGTCGTAGAGGCTCTTGCCTGAGGGGTCCTGCAGCGAGCGAGTAGTTTGCTCAAGCATCGGAGCGAGCGAGGCGACGGCTTGTCCGTGAAATTCGGGGCCCGAGGTGGCTTCATCGACGTTGATGTAAGCGACGGCCTTCTGGCGGAGATCGTCGGCGAACTGCTCTCCCCACTCGGTGGATCCGGTGAGGCCGACTTCTTCGCCGTCCCAACTACAAACGACTAGAGTCCGGCGTGGGCGAATGCCCTGCTGCTTGAGTTGGCCGAGACCACGGGTGAGTTCCATCATGCTCGCGGTGCCGCTCGAAGGATCGACGCCTCCGAAGACCCAGGCGTCGCGGTGATTTCCCATCACGACCCATTCGTCCGGTAGCTCGGAGCCGCGAATGCGGCCTTCG
>Ga0126369_10002977_pt1 | contig 12180 bp, 7 predicted proteins | sample PanSoiMetaPlot_1_FD_109646 | JGI IMG/M metagenome (GOLD analysis project Ga0126369, IMG submission 109646) | Tropical forest soil microbial communities from Panama - MetaG Plot_1 | ecosystem: Environmental > Terrestrial > Soil > Tropical forest > Bulk soil | place: Panama | collected 2016-02-17 | reverse complement strand
GTTCCCGCATCAAAGGGAGCTTCATGCATCTTCGAGCGCGATCGCCCGCCCGCCTTTCAATCCGAAGCGATTCATCAGATCGTAGAGCGTAGGACGGCTCACGCCCAGCAGCTCCGCCGCTTTGCTCAGGTTGCCGTCGACTCGTCCAAGCGCGCGAACGACCGCCAGCCGCTCGGCTTCGTCGCGCACCTGGCGGATATTGAGCGCCTCGGCTTCTCGGGCAGAGTCGAGACCGAGATCGGGCACTCGAATTGCGGACGACTCCGCCATGATCACTGCACGCTTTATGACGTTCTCCAGCTCGCGGATGTTGCCCGGCCAAGCATGCGCTTCGAGCGCGTCGATCGTCTCGGGCAGCAACGTCATCGCCCCGCGGCGCTGCGCGGCGGCAAAACGTCGCATGAACGCATGGGCCAGCAACCCTGCATCGCCGTGCCGGACTCGGAGCGGCGGGATTTCGAGCACGATCTCGGCAAGCCGGTAATAGAGATCTTCGCGGAACCGAGAGTTGGCAATGAGATCCTTTAGGTTCTGGTTGGTCGCGCAAACAATGCGCACGTCCACTGCAATCTCCTCGCGGCCGCCGATGCGCTCGATGACGCGCTGCTGCAAGAAGCGCAGCAGCTTTGCTTGCAGCGCAGCGGGCAAATCGCCGATTTCATCCAGAAACAGCGTACCGCGGTCGGCGGTCTCGACCTTGCCCGGCGTTTGCTTCGCGGCGCCGGTGAAAGCGCCCTTCTCGTAACCGAACAGCTCGCTCTCTAGCAGCGTTTCGGGGATCGCCGCGCAGTTGATCGCCACAAATCGCTCGCTGCGCCGCGAAGAGCGATCGTGCAGCGCGCGGGCGAACAATTCTTTTCCAGTGCCCGACTCGCCGAGCAGCAACACTGTGGCGTCGGTCGCTGCGACCTTTTCAGTGATTCGGCACAGGCGCAACATCTCTGGATCACGCGTGATGATTCCGCTGAGCGCGCTCCCGGCGCTGTGCTCCAGCAGGCGCCGGTTCTCCAGTTGCAACTCGTAGAGGCGATACGCGCGCTCGATCGTGAGGCGGAGCATCTCGGGCTCGAACGGCTTCTCGTAGAAATCGTAGGCGCCCAGGGCGATGGCCTGAAGCGCGTTCGAGCGATCACTTTGCCCGGTGAGCACGATGATCTTCGTGTCGGGCGCGGCCGCAAGTATCTCCTGGAGCAATCGGTAGCCCTCGATCGGATCGTCCGGCTGTGGCGGCAGACCGAGGTCCATCATGACCACCGCCGGCTCGTAGCGGCGCAATTGCGCGAGCGCGCTCGCGCGGTCCTGTGCGAGCACGGGCTCGTAGTCGTTGAACGCCCACTTCAGCTGCTTTTGCAGCGCCGGGTCGTCCTCGACGATCAGCAGCGGCCGACGTTTGTCACTCATCGCGTCTCGATGACTCGGTGGATCTCATACGCTCTCTCGCAAATCGCTCGCCGACAGATCCGCGCGCGCGGGCTGTGGCAGGTACACCTTCAATCGCGTTCCGCGACCGGGCCGGCTTTGAACCGAGATCTCACCGCCCAGCCCCGTCACGTATTGATAGCTCTCGTAAGCGCCGATGCCCATCCCGGTGCGCTTGGTCGTCTGAAACGGCTTGAACAAGCGCGTCTGAACAAACTCCGGCGTCATGCCGACGCCGTTATCCGCGATTTCCATCACCGCGCGCTCGCCCTCTCTTCGCACATCGACCAAAATTTTTCCTTCGGCGGCGGTTGCGTCAAGCGCGTTTTGGACCAGATGTGCAACGACGTGCTCCAGGCGATCTTCATGGCCGACGACGGCAATCGGCCCATCGACCTCAATTGCAATTCCAGAATGCTGCGCCGACTTCGTTTGCACGACACGGCGCGCGATGACGCTGAGATCCAACGGCTTTGCATGCTCGATTGGACTTTCGCCCGCCCGCAGTTGGGCGAGGAGCCGGTGCATGCGCTCGGTGGCATGCCGGACGGTGTCCATCATATCGCGCTGGAACTCCCGATCATCGCGGTGCCGCTCCGCATTCTTGAGCAGGAGCGCGAGCTGCGCCACCAAATTCTTCAGGTCGTGCACGACGAAGGCGGACATCTGACTGAACGCGGCGAACTTCTGCACTTCGAGCAGCGCCTCGCGCGCCTCGATTTGAGCGAGGAAGCTCGCCGCTTGGCGGCCGGAGGTTTTCAGCAGATCGAGCACCTCCCAGTCGAGCTCCAGGTTGACGCGCGAGTCGGCGAGGACGACGAAGCCGATCAAGCGGTCGCCGGCGATCAGCGGGACGGCAAGCCATGCCGCGGGCCAGGCCGCAAGGCACGGCGGAACCTCAGGGCCGGAATAGCGAGTGGAACCGCCCTCCTGCTGGTGTAGGTCGACGACCCAGGCCTTGCGCTCGAGGAACTTCGGCAGCGCGGAATCGGCGGGTACGAGATCTTGGATTTCCGGTGCGTTCCACTGCGCCACTTGCCGAAACGCGCCGTCGCGCCGCATCCAAACCGCTCCGCCCGGGCTCTCGACGAAGTCCGCTAACGCTGCAACGACTCGTTGATAAATGTTGGATTGAGGGTCGCCCTCTCCAAGAAGGTTGGTGAACCGGAGCCACTCCTCGCGATAGTCGTAGCGGTAGGAAAAGAAGTGCTTGTTGAGGAACACCCGCAACTTCGACCGGAGGGTTCCCGAGGTGATTAGAGTCCCGAGCAACACCAATGCGCCGAACAGCAACGCAGTCTGGATCGCGGCGCCCCAGTTCCCACCGAAATAGCGAATGTAATAGCCGACGCCAGCGACGGTGAGAAGATACAGCCCAGACCCGAGCAAGGTCGTCGAGTGAAACACCACCCGGCGCGAGATCGCGAGGTCGACTGTCCACTCCTTGTTCCGGACGGTCGACACGGCGACGAACGGGATCAGGCACGCCTGTACTGCGCCGTGCGCGCTCCAAGTCGTAGGATCGAGCTGGCCGAACAGCACCGCATCGGCGTACATGTAGAGGTCGAACACAAACAGGCCGCCGAGTCCGATGCTGAGCGGCTTGATCCCCCAGCGAAACTCCCCTGGCGTAGCGCGCAGCAACTGCTCGACGCACACAAGCCCGAACACTGCGGCGCCGAGCGAGACGGCGTAACCGGTCTGCGCGCTGATCATCGCTGCTGTGGCCGGCGTCCAGGCGACGGCAAAGAGAGCAAGCGCCAGGATGACACCAACGATCGCAATCGATCGCGGCCCGATGGAGGGCTCGCGCGCCGATCCGGCGGACGACGCCGGTGAGCGTCCGACGTGCAGCAGCAGGAGCACGAACGAACTCCAGCCCACCGTCCGCGCAAAGTCGGTGAGCCGCCAAATCTCCCACGCGAATTCGGATCGCCAAACCGTGAACGCGAGTCCGGCGGCAGCGCAAGCGACGCTCAACGCCACTGCGCCGACCAGGGTCGAACCTCGGATACCGCCGCGCCAACCGAGTGCGAGCTGCGCGGAAAACCCGCCCAGCGCGAGGAGCGCGACGGCGAAGCTCCAGAACGCTGGGGTGAGATGCGTCTCGCTCAGCAACGACTGATCCACGGCGGACGGCGGGAAGTGTAAAGCGCGCCCCGCTCGTCGATCAGCGTGCGCCTTCTCCGGAGAGCACCACTCGCACCGTCTCGACCAGAATCAGCAGATCGAGGAAGAGCGAGTGATTCTTGACGTAGTAGAGGTCGAAGCGCAGCTTCCGCGCCGAGCCTTCGACTGAGTCCGCGTAGGAATACCGCACCTGCGCCCAGCCCGTAATACCTGGTTTGACGCTGTGCCGTACGCCATAGAACGGGATGGTTTTGGTCAGATCAGTAACGAAGTTGGGCCGCTCCGGGCGCGGACCGACGAAGCTCATCTCGCCCTTCAGCACGTTCCACAGCTGCGGCAGCTCGTCGATTCGCGTGCGGCGCATAAAGCGACCGACTACGGTCACGCGGTTGTCGTTCGCGTTCGCCCACCGGGCCTGGCCGTCCCGCTCGGCATCGACCGTCATACTGCGGAATTTGAGCAGCGTAAACGTCGCCCCGCTACGCCCCACACGCTCCTGACGATAGATTATCGGCGCGCCGCTCTCGAAGAAAATCGCAACGGCAACGAGCGCCATGACCGGCAACGCTAGCAGCAAAAAAACTGACGACACGACGACGTCAAACGCGCGCTTGACGAAGCTCCGGAACCAATCCTGGCGAAAGCCTTCGCCATAGATCAGCCAGCTCGCTTTTAGCGACTCGACCGGCACCTCGCCTCGCACCCGCTCATAGAATCCCGGGAGGTCAGTAACACGAACTCCGCCCAATCGGCAATCGAGAAGTTGCCGCAATGGCAGAACTCCACCGCGCTGCTCGCGCACGGCGACGATCACTTCGTTGATGGCGAGCCGTCTCACCGCGTCCTCTATCGACGCGCCCTCTGGAATGATCCTTGTCGCCGGTACGGCGATGTCTGAATCGGACCCGACTTTGAAGAAGCCGACTACAAAGGCCGGGCGCCCCGCCGTCGCCAATGCCTGTTCCACAGCGCGTGCGTCCGGGCCGGTGCCCACGACGAGCACGCGGTGCGACATGAGATAGGCCGCCCGCGTCGACAGGAATACTTGCCGCACGAACAGAACGCCGACCAGCGCGTAGAGCACCGCGTGACCGATCGCTCTCTGTGCGACCTGCCCATAGGGCAAGAGGAAGAACGCGACGTACGCCAGCGCGACTCCTATCCCGAGGGCGAACAGGAGACGCGTAAGCAGGGCGCCGTAGCTCGATTGGTAATCGTTCCGGTAAAGCCCGAACGCGCCGTTCGTCACAACCATGACGAACGCAAATGCCACGGCCGGTGGCATCGCGCTGTACGGCGAGATCCATTGCCTATCATTCGTAACTATGATGGCAAGAAGGACAGCGGTGAAGAACAGCACCGCCTCGGCGAGAAGCTGAAAAGCTGTCGCTATCGGAAAGTGATGGCGAAACAAGCTAACCACATAACCTCCGGCTTACCCTCCTTCGTCACCCTATGTTGGATCTTCTAGTTTTCGTGTTACGTATTCTCAAGTGCACCCGCTATCGCGCATGGTCCGACCAGCACTCGGACGCAAGTGCGCCCGACTGTCAGCCGCGGATAACTCTGAAGGGAATCACTCGGACCGCGTGATGCGATCGCTGGATCGAACGAGCCGACGTTTCGTACGGCGTCGCGGAAGCAGGCCCTGCCCAGCCCGGCGAAAACGGCCTACCGGAACAAACGGTAGAAAAATCCAGTCACCGTTTCCGCTCGGGCCGCTATTTCACGCTGCTACAGTTCGCATCCGCCGCTTAGTAACTTTCCGAACCCATCGCATTAGGCGGGGACATACCCTGCCTCGTTCGGATATAGAGCCGTTACGCCTTGCCGGCGCTGTCAGCTGCTCGCTGTCTGCACAACGCCCTCCTCACACTTGCGCCGCGTATCGGCTCGATGTCGCTCGATCGTTTCGTGTTTCCTTTCGCTGTTCCCTCGACTTCAATATCCCTGGACGATTTGTAACCGTTCCTCGCCGCCCGCGCCACCTACGCTCGACCTAGGTCCGTTGGCTGATGTTCTGCTGACAAATATCCAGTCGACCGAACTCTCGCGGGCGGGGGAATAAATCAGCGCGAAAAAAGGTTGCCATAGCGACCTCGCTTGCGTCTGTCAAACTTTGAAAAATGCCAGTGCCTGTGATCCAGTTCACGGCTCGAATAACACGCAGCTAGAAATCTTCTCTGCGATGCAGCAGGACGCAAATGCTGCCGGCGAGTTCGCTCCCTATACGAGTGGTCGAACCAACGTCAGCTTGTCGACAGCGGAGTGGCCTTATCAGCGGCGCGCAAGTCGACGGCGTGGACGTGATGGTGATGGCACACGCAGGTGCCGTCCAGGATGTCGTAGTCGCCGAACATCCTTATCGTTGCGCCAGACGCGACCTGCAGCGCTAAAGGGATCAGATGCGTTTCGAGAAGAAACGCGACGAGCCTAGTTTCACACCAAAACTTCAGCCGGCGGGGGGTGACTGAGGAATCTGAGCGGACTCGCAGTTAGCCCGTAAGCCCCCGACTGAAAGACGACGACTAGATCGCCTTCGTGAGCCTCTGCAAGCTCCATGTTCTCCGCCAGCAGATCGAGCGGTGTGCAAAGGGGGCCGACCACTGACGCGATTTCACGGCGCTCTCCCCGGACCCGATTGCCGATCGTAACCGGATAGTTCTTGCGTATCACCTGACCGAAATTTCCGGATGCGGCGAGGTGATGATGCAAACCGCCGTCGGTGACGAGAAATACATGGCCGCGCGAGATCTTTCGATCGATGACGCGGCAGACGTAGACCCCCGCCTCGCCGACGAGGTAGCGTCCGAGTTCGACGACCAGCTCAGCTCCCGGCAATTCCGCGGCTGCACGCGATGCAAGCGCGGCGAGGTTCGCGCCTATGGGTTCCAAATCAAGCGGCAGCTCCCCTGGAAAGTAGGGGATACCGAACCCGCCGCCGATGTTGAGTACGCGGACCGCCGAGGGCGCGTGCTGCGCGAGCTCACGCGCGAGGTCGTACGACTTCCGCTGCGCTTCGCAAATCGCTTCGGCGCGCAGATTCTGCGACCCCCAGAAGATATGGAATCCCTCGAAGCCCAGGGCTGTTGTACCGATCTCGCGCAATAATTCGGGTACTTGCTCGGCGTCGACGCCGAACTGCTTGGGTCCACCGCCCATTCTCATTCCTGCGGACTTGAGCTCGAAGTCCGGGTTCACGCGCACCGCCACTCGCGGGCGGGTGGGAAGCGCCTCTGCCAATCGTGCCAGTGCGCGGACTTCGCGCGCCGACTCGACATTCAGCAGAACACCGGCGACGACCGCGCGCCGCAGCTCGTCGTCGGTTTTCCCCGGGCCGGCGAAGCTGATTTCGCGCGGATTCATTCGCGACTCGAGCGCAACGCGCAGCTCGCCTGCGGACGCCACATCCAGCCCATCGACAAGCTTCGCGACGTGGCCGACCAGCTCCGGCATCGGGTTCGCTTTCATCGCGTAGTGCAGCTTCACTTGCGGCGGCAAATAGCGCCGCAGATGTCCGACGCGTTCGTCGATGACGCGGTGGTCGTACGCGTAGAACGGTGTACGCCCCGCGCGGGCGGCGAGTTGCGTGAGCGGCACGCCACCAACGACCAAACAGTCGTCGACGACCGGGAACTGCGTCATCGGTGCATGGCGGGGCAGCGGTCCGCTCACGGATTCTTACTCTCGAACAGCCCCTGATAATCGGCGGCAAGGAGCTTGCGATCGATCTTGCCGTTGGGGTTGCGCGGCAACGGTCCACTCCGGACGCTGATCTTGGCCGGCACCATGTAAACGGGCAGCTTGTCGCGGCAGGCACCCAAGAGATCTTCTTCGCTGAGGTGCGCGCCGTCCCGCGCCGTCGCGACGATCACGATTGCCTGACCGACGACTGGATGCGCCACCCCGAACGCGGCCACTTCGCCCACCAGCTGCGTCCCGTACACCACCTCTTCGATCTCGGTCGGGCTCACTCGATAGCCGGATGTCTTGATCATCTCGTCACGGCGACCGACGAAATAGAGAAACCCGTCTTCGTCCATGCGAACGGTGTCACCCGAGTAGACAGCGATCTCGGGCAGCACCAATCCAAGCTCGCGCTTAGGGAGAGGTTTGTAGCGCTCGGCGGTTTTCTCAGGATCGTTCCAGTACCCCATCCCGACCAGCGCGCCGCGGTGCACGAGTTCGCCGGGCTCGTTCGGTCCGCATCGGGTACCGTCTTCCCGCAGCACGAGGATTTCGGCATTGGGGATCGCCTTGCCGATCGAGTCCGGGCGGCGATCCACTTCTTCGGGCGGCAGATAGGTCGAGCGGAACGCTTCGGTCAGGCCGTACATTAGATACGGCTTGGTTTTCGGCAGCATCGAGCGCAGCTTTTTAAGCGTCTCGAAAGGCATCCGCCCGCCGGTATTGGCAAAGTACCGCAAGTGCTCGGTGATGGTCGCCGGCCACTCAAGTTGCGACAACTGGATGTACAACGGCGGTACGGCAGTCAAGCCAGTGACCCGCTCCTTGATGATTGCATTCAGCACGTCGCGCGGGAGCAGATAGTTGATGAGGACTGCTCGCGCGCCGGCGTGGAACGCCGTCGTGAGCTGGCTGAAGCCAGCATCGAAAGAAAGCGGCAGCGCGGCGAGCAGTACATCGCCGCTGTGGTTCCCGAGGTACTGTGCGACGCTCTTTGCGCCCGTCACCATGTTCCGATGCGAGAGCACCACGCCCTTCGGCTTACCGGTGCTGCCCGACGTGTAGAGGATCGCCACGATGTCGGTGTCGATCACCCGGTGACCCTGCCGAGTTGGGGCGCCGAGCGCGTCCTCCCAGCGATGGATCGCAACACCCGGAAGTGCAAGGTTCGGTGCCGCGTCGTCGACCACAATAACGTGCCGAAGATCGGGACAGCCGGCAAGTGCCTCTTCGGACAGCTTCAATCTCTCTGCGGACGTCACCAGCACGCGAACGTTGCAGTCGCGCAGGATATACGCCACCTGATCGGGCTTGAGGAGCGGATTCACCGGCACGAAAACCGCACCTGCCGCCGGAGCGCCGAATGACGCGATGACGGTCTCCGGGCGCTTGTCGAGGTAAATGCCGACTCGCTCTCCCCGCGCAAGACCCAAGTCGAGCACGCCGCCGGCAAATTTGTTGATCGCGTTCGCCAGCGCCGCGTAATTCATCGCGCGCAAACCGGCAGTCAGCGCCGGCGTCTCCGGCGCACGTGCAGCGGATATTGCGATTAACTCATGGAGAAGCGTGGCTTCCATCGGCAGCTGAGGCGAAATCGGGAAGTGCGCGGCAAGGAGCGCGTGGGATTGTATGTCACCGCGGGACAGCGTTTAGGTCGCAATAAGGAAAATTCCTCCCCCATGTAACAGAAGTTTGCCGATTCGCGGTTCAGTCAGATGAAAAAATAGCAGACGCTCATTTGCGGACCGACATCAACGAACTTCGCCGCCGGTAGTTTTCAGACGCCGACGGTGAGACTATCTTTTCCTCGGACATGAATGTACGAATGACTCCCCTTCTCGCGCCGGAAGCGCTCGCCGGAGCGCCTTGCCGATTCTGCGGCACCCGGCTGCGCCACACCTTCGTGGATCTCGGGATGTCGCCGTTGTGCCAGACGCACATCGAGCCGCATCAGCTCAATCACGCGGAAGTTTTCTATCCGCTGCATGCGTACGTCTGCGAGAGTTGCTACCTGGTGCAACTCGAGCAATATGTCGGGCCGGAACAAATCTTCAGCGACTACGCGTATTTCTCCTCCTACTCCGACAGCTGGGTCGACCACGCCCGCCGCTACACCGAGGCGATGATCGAGCGGTTTGGCCTAGGGGCTGCATCGCTCGTCATGGAAATCGCGAGCAACGACGGCTATCTCCTGCAGCACTTCGTCAAGCGCGACATCCCGTGCCTAGGTATCGAGCCCGCCGCAAATGTCGCCAGGGTTGCGGTGGACCGCGGAGTGCCGACCACCGTGCGCTTTTTCGGTCGGCAGACGGCCGAAGCGGTGAGGCAAGAACGTGGACAACCGGATCTGCTGTTGGGCAACAACGTTCTCGCGCATGTCCCCGACCTGAACGACTTCGTGGCGGGAATGAAAGTCCTGCTCAAGCCTAGCGGGATCATCACCATGGAGTTTCCGCATCTCCTGCGGCTTGTGCAGGAGAATCAATTCGACACGATCTACCACGAGCATTTCTCTTACTTTTCGTTCTTCGTGGTCGAAAAAGTCTTCGCACACCATGGGTTGACGCTGTTCGACGTCGAGGAACTGCCGACCCACGGGGGGTCGCTCCGCATCTATGCTAGGCACGCCGACAACGCTGCGCTGCCGATCGCAGATCGTGTGCCCGAGTTGCGGGAGCGCGAGCGCGCGGCCGGGCTAGACCGGTTGGAGACTTACGCCGGGTTCGGGGAAAAAGTTCGCGAGACCAAGCGCAAGCTGCTCGAGTTCCTAATCCATGCGCGGCGGGCGGGCAAGCGGGTGGTCGGGTATGGGGCACCGGGCAAGGGGAATACCCTGCTCAACTACTGCGGCATCCGCACCGACTTTCTCGACTACACCGTGGATCGCAGCCCATACAAACAGGGGCGGTACACGCCTGGTGCGCACATCCCCATCTACCACCCCGATAAAATTCGCGAGACGCGGCCGCACTACATTCTCGTCCTGCCCTGGAACTTGAAGGATGAAATCATTCGGCAGCTGGAATTCGTCCGGGAGTGGGGGGGAAGGTTCGTGGTGCCGATTCCCGAAGTTCGCATCCTGGACTAAGTGACGCTCCGAGCGCGCGGCGGAGAACGCCGCGTCCGCATCGAAACACTGGTTTTCCTCGGCGACAATGCGTTCGCCGACCGCTCCTCGATGGTGCGTGGGCGGTGAATCGACAGCATCCGAAACACCGTGCACTATTGCCGCCTCGACGATCGCGACTACCCACACCGACCCGTTGCGACGACAGACTAGCGAAGTTTTAGTCAGACCTCACCGCCGTGCAGGCACTTGGCTCTCCGCGCCAGCGTTCTAGATCGCTTCCCAGAGGCGATGCACACCACTCGGCACTGACGCGGTGTTAGGCCGAACAGGATCATGACCGAGTTTCGGCGCAAGCTCGCGACCGGTGCCTCTTGGATGGTCGCCGTACGCATCGTCGACCGCAGTCTCGGTTTGCTCAGCACGATCATCCTCGCGCGGCTCCTCGTCCCCGAGGACTTCGGCCTGGTGGCCATGGCGACGTCGGTGCTCGCGCTGCTCGAGCTCGTGTCGAACTTCGGTTTCGACGTCGCGCTGATCCGGCAGAGCGGAGCCGATCGCGATCATTACGACACCGCGTGGACGTTCAACGCGCTGCTCGGTGTGAGCTTGGCGGTGGGACTGCTCGCGCTCGCCCATCCAGCGGCGCGGTTCTATAGCGAGCCCCGCGTGGCGGGGGTGATCTTCGCGTTGGGGCTCGCGCCGCTGATCCAGGGCCTCGAGAACATCGGCGTCGTCACATTCCGCAAAGAGCTGAACTTCCGCGCGGAATTCATGTGGCTTACGGGCAAGCGGCTCGTCGCGCTCGCGGTCGTGTTGCCGCTCGCATTCGTGCTTCGCAGCTACTGGGCGCTGGTGATCGGAATTGTGGTCGGGAGGCTCGCGGGCGTCGCCCTCAGCTACGCCGCGCATCCCTATCGCCCGCGATTCTCCATCGCGGCGCGGCACGACCTGCTTGGGTTCTCGAAATGGGTCCTGCTGGTGAGCATCCTGCAATTCCTCCTGCAGCGGTGTGGCGACCTGATCATTGGCCGAACCTTGGGCTCCGGACCGCTCGGCATCTACAACATCTCTCTCGAAGTGGCGAGCCTGCCTACCACCGAATTGGTAGCGCCGATCAATCGCGCGGTCTACCCGGCATTCGCAAAAATCGCTAACGATCGCGCACAGCTCAAGCAGGAATACCTCGCAGTGATCGGGATCATTGCGCTGTTCGCAGTACCGGCGGCCGTGGGGCTCGCCGCCGTCGCCGAGCTGGTCGTCCCGCTGCTGCTCGGAGAAAAATGGATGGCGGCAGTGCCCCTCATCAAGGTTCTTGCCCTCCTGGGAGCCGTGCAATTCGCGCATACCAATGCGTATTCCGTATTCCTGGCGGTCGGGAGACCCGCGTTCCAGGTCAGGGTGCACGCGATTCATGTGCCGCTCATCGTCGGACTCATGATCTATCTGACCGCTCAGCAAGGCATCATCGGAGCGGCCTGGGCCGCCGCCGTTTCCGGCATCCTGATTGTGCCGGTCAGCCTCGGCTTTATTTTTCGCGAACTCGACTTGCGGATCGGAGAATTCGCCCAGGTCGTCTGGCGGCCGGCGGTGGCCGCAGCCGTCATGTACGTTTGCGTGACCGCGCTTAACGCGCGTATGCATCCCCTTGGTCTCGCGACTGAGATCTTGCAATTGCTGCTGCTCTTATGTACCGGTGCACTGGTCTACATCATCACGGTTACTTTTCTCTGGTGGAGCGCCGGGTTGCCGAAGTCCGCGGAACGTACGGTGCTGGTCCGCGCGTCGGCGCTCCTCAGGCGAGGATAGTTTCTTCGCGCTTAGACATGCCACCTCACCGGCTTAGCTTTATCAAGTCCTCCGCAGTTGCCGCGATC
>Ga0126369_10002976_pt1 | contig 12181 bp, 11 predicted proteins | sample PanSoiMetaPlot_1_FD_109646 | JGI IMG/M metagenome (GOLD analysis project Ga0126369, IMG submission 109646) | Tropical forest soil microbial communities from Panama - MetaG Plot_1 | ecosystem: Environmental > Terrestrial > Soil > Tropical forest > Bulk soil | place: Panama | collected 2016-02-17 | reverse complement strand
GGAGCTCCTCGCTGTCCTGGATGTCGATGTAGCGGAGCAGCGGAAAGCCGAGGATGCTCATGGTCTCCTGCCGGTGGATGAGAGCGATCAGCCGGTGCTTCTGGCGCCGTTCCCAGGTGCGCAGGAAGGCGACCCGCTGCATGTCGAGCCGCCGGCGCTGGAGCATCGGGAACAGCGCCGAGGCGATGAACAGGAACCAGAGGAGGTCGAAGGCGGACAAGCCGACGGCGAGGTGCCGGCAGGAGCCGGGCTAGAGCCGGCGGGGGGACGGGGTGCCGGTCCCCCCGCGCCGCAGCCGCTTTCGGAGGAGAGGGATGCCGTTGATCTTGAGCGGGCGAAGGAGGTCCCAGTAGATACCCCGGGGCCGCGGGTGCGCAGGACGCGTCGCGATCACCTCGCTCGGGGTGACGAGGAAGTCGACGGGGAGGTCGTGCGGCAGCATGGTGATCCGCTCGGCGACCACCTGGAGCGGGTGCACCGTGGTCAGGATGGGGGTCGACTCCCGGACCTTTCCCTCCTCGCGCAGGAGGCCGTACTCGAGGTCGCAGTAGCCGCCGCCCTTGCCGAGCCGTGCCCCATCGCGGCCGACCGCGACCGAGCCGCAGACCACGAGATCGACGGGGCGCATCTCGCGGGGCGCCACCGCGCGGCCATGGCGACAAGCGCCGGCGATGCTGGCGGCCAGCAGGGCCCGCTTGCCGAGGCGCTGCGGATCGATCTCGACGAAGCACTTCTCCATGCGGAGCTGCGGCACGGCCATGTAGAGGATCTTGCCTTCTGCCAGCGCGAGGCGCCGGACGGGGAGCTGCGGGGCGTCCGGATTCACCTTGACGACGAGCGCCCTCCGCCAGACCGCCATCTCGCGCAGCAGCTGTGCCGCACGCTCGGCGCCGGCGAAGTTCGGGATCCGTGCGAAGGCGCCAGGGAATCGCGCCACACCCTCACGCTGGAACGTCTGCCAGACTTTGTGGCGGATCTCCGACTTCGTCATCGCGAGCCGGGGCGAGCGCGACCTAGGCGGACGCTACTATAGGGGTTGTGGGGAGTCAATTGCGGAAGGCTCTTCGTGCGTGCGACCGCGTGCGTCAGAGAACGGGGCCGGCGAGCCGACGGGCGAAGACGAGGAAGCCCGTGTGTGCGACCATCCGGTGCGTCGGCCGGACGCTCCGATCGCGGACGTGCCAGAAGCGAACGAGCGTCTCGAGGGTCTCAACGCAGCCGAATGTGCCGTGCGCCCGTAGACCGTCGGCCAGCTCCTTCACCTGGAGCGCCGTCGGCACGAAGCAGGTGAGGACCGCACCCGGGCGGAGGGCGGGGGCGGCAACCTCGAGCAACCGCCAGGGCTCGGCCAGATCCACCACCAGCCGGTCGACGTCCCGTTCGAGGAGGCCCGCGAACGCGTCCGCGGTGCGCAGGGTCCAGTTGGGAGCCTCGCCGTGGTAGCGTGCCACGTTCTCGGAGGCCATCTGCGCGAAGTCGGGGCGGACCTCGTAGGAGGTGAGGCGGCCGGTCGGGCCGACGGCCCGCAGGAGCGCGATGGTGACTGCCCCCGGCCCCGCACCCACCTCGACCACGTGATCCCCGGGGCCGATGTCCCCCCAAAGCAGAATCGGTCCCACGTCCTTGGGATAGATCGGCTGGGCGCGTCGGGGAAGATTCGGGATGAGCTGCGCGTAGGTCGGACGGAGCACGAGCAGCGGCTCGCCGGCCGCCGTCTCGACCTTGCAGCCCTCGGCCTGGCCGATCAGGGCGTCGCAGAAGATGGCACTGCCACGAATCGACATGCGGCCGCCCTGCCGGAGTATGCGGAGGTACATGCGCTCCTTGCGGTCGAGGAGCACGACGGGTTCACGATCGCGCAGGGGGCCCCGCGCGCCGGCGTCGCTGACCGCGCTCACGCCGGAGCGGCCGCGTGCGCCGGCGAGCGCCTCGCCTCGACCTCACGGACCAAGCGGCAGAAGCTGCAGAGCGTCCCGTACGCGGGCATGCCGCACCCCGCGCACTCCTGCGGTTCCTCGTTCGCCGTCACCGCGAACGCCGGCTGCGCGCTGCGCAGGAACTCCCTCACGAAGGAGAGCTTGGTGCCGGGGCACGCGTGCTCGAGGCGGTTCAGCACGTCCTTGTAGAGGAGCTGCGTCGCTCCCACGGCGTTCGGACACTCCTCGACGATGTAGTCGATGCCACGCATGAAAGCGTAAACGGCGGTCTCGTACTCGCTGAGGAGGTAGAGCGGCTTCACCTTGCGGACGAACTTGGGATGGGTCGGGAGCAGCACAGGCCGCTGCCGCGCGAGGTGATCGCGTTGCCAGTGGAGGACGTTGCCCATGAGACGGGCCGCCTCGTCGTCCAGATTGTGGCCGGTCACGAGGACGTCGAAGTCGCCGGCCAGGGCCGCCGTGTCGAAGTAGTGCCGCTTCATGGTTCCGCACGCGCTGCACGAGACCCGGCGGGTGGCCGCGGCGATGTCCGGGACGGCCAGACCGGGACCCTCCTCCCGGAGCGAGACCACCCGCAGCTCGAGCCCTCGCTGCTCGGCGAACTTGACCGCCTTGTCGTGCGAACGATCGGAGTAGGTGCCGATGCCGAGCCCGAGGTAGAGGCCGGTCGTGCGGTAGCCCCCCTCCGCCAGGACGTCCCAGAGAGCCAGGCTGTCCTTGCCCCCCGAGACGGCGACCAGCAGGCGCTCCTCGTGGGTGAACATGTGCTCCGCGGCGATCGCGCGCTCCACCTGGCGCCGGAAGTAGAAGAGGTAGCAGGGCCGGCAGAAGCCCGCGTTGTGCGAGCGCAGCTCGACCTCGGCCTTGGCCCGGCAGCGGGTGCACTTCATGCCGCGCCTCCCGAGATCACCGCGCGGATCTCCACGTCGTCTCCCTCTTCCAGCACCTCGCCCTCGGTGAGCAGTAGCTCGCCACGGATCACCATCGCGGTTCCAGGAAGGATGCCGAGTTCCGCGAGCAGCTGCCCGACCCGGCGTCGGCCCTCTACCTCGACCGTGCGGTGTTGCGGGTGCAGGTGAACACGCATTGGGCGGGGTGGGGACGCTAGCACGCAGGGGAGGGGCCCTCAAGATTGTGACCTCGTTCGTATCTTCACCTTGACATGTGCAATCCTCCCCCCTATACGGAAAGGCTGTCCGGCGGCTGACCCCGGACCATTTTTTTCCCCGGCGCTCATGGCAGAGAAGAAGGCGCGGACGGCCGAGAAGGGTGGCGAGGTAGCCAAGAAACGCCCCTGTCCCAGCTGTGGGGGCGACAGCCGTGTGGTGCAGTTCGCCGGCTACGGTCCGCGGGGCTTCTTCTGGGTATGTGACAAGAACTGCGGCTACACGGAACGGACCCGGTAGGGAGGCCTTCGGACGCATGGCAAGCGCGCGCAAGGGTGACAAGGGCGCTGGAAGCAAGTCGAAGTCGTTCAGCATCTTCGAAGCCGAGGATCACCACGCTGACGACACGCAGGAAGAGCTCCCCAAGGACGAGGCCGGGCGCCGGAAGATCAAGCGCCAGTACGAGGAGCTGCTCGGGATCCGCGTCGAGAAGCTGCGCGGACGGATTCTCAACCGCGAGCGGATCAACAAGACGATCGAGGGCATCTATTACATCTGCGCGTCGTGCCGGAAGGTTTGTCACAACGTCGACGACGGGTTGGTCGAGGACCCGAACAACCTCAACAACCTCTGCAGCGCCTGCGCGACGGCCAAGGAGCCTCGCGGCGGCAAGGGCGGGGGAAAGGCCGCCGCGTAGTTCCCCGGCGAGCCTCGCTCAGCCCTGCAACACGGCCTCCATGTCCGGGGGCAAGGGGCACGTGAGGCGGAGCGGGTGGCCATCGGCGGGGTGCGGAAGGGCGATGGCCGCGGCATGGAGCGCGTGGCGGCCCTCCGGGAGTTCGGGAGTCGGGCTCCCGTAGACCCGGTCCCCGAGCACCGGATGGCCGAGCAGGGCCAGGTGCGCGCGGATCTGATGGGTGACCCCGGTGCGCATGGTGGCGGCGAGCAGCGTGCGGCGACCATGCGTGGTGAGGACCTCGATGGTGGTCTCCGCGGGCCAGGCCCGCGCCCCGGGTGGGGCGGGAATCATGCGACGGCGATCACGGGGGTCATGCGCCAGAGGGGCCGTCACCCTCGTGTCGCGCGGCGTCCCGAGGACGACCGCGAGATAGCGTTTCTCCACCGCCCGCTCGCGCATCGCCGTCCGGACCGCCCCGTACGCCGCTGACGTCCTGACCGCGAGGAGCAGCCCCGAGGTGCCGGTGTCGAGCCGGTGGACGAGCCCCGGGGCAAGCGGATCACCCACCCGGGCGAGCTCCGGGTAACGCGCGACCAGGAAGGCGGCCGCGGTGCCCGTCTCGCGTGGGTCGAGCGCGTGTCCTCGCATGCCGCCCGGCTTGTCGATCGCGATCAGCACCGGGTCCTCGTGCACCACGGGGAGATCCAGTCCGGGTTCGGGGCGGACGGCCGGTACGAGAGTCGGAAGCGCGACGCGATCTCCCGGGTGCAGCCGCCGTCCCTTGCGTGCCGGCTCGTCGTTCACGCGGACGACGCCCTCGGCGATGAGCCGGCGTACGACCCGTCGCGACAATCCCGCCAGCGCGCCCTGGACGAACGAGTCGAGCCGTGAAGGCGCCGAGCAGGTGAGGGTGACGAACATGCCCGGCGGGTGCGGCGGCATGGTCCGTGTGCCCCGGGGCTAGCGGGCCGAGGCCGACGGGGCGGAGGCGCTCCGCGATGGGAGCTCGGCGCCCAGGTTCTCACGCACCAGCTCGTAGACGCGGCGCGAGAAGAGCAAGGACATGTGCCCCAGGCCACGCACCTCGATGTTGTGCGCCCCGGGGTAGTACGCGTTCGCCGGCGGCGCGACGATCGCGTCGTCGGCCGAGTAGATCGAAGTGCAGTCGACCGTCTCCGGCGCGGTATCGGTGGCGGCGAGCTGACTTAGGAACGGCGACCCTGGCCGCATCTGGCCGATCATGGGGTCGCGCCCGAGCGAGCGCAGCACTTCCGTGCCCTGGTGGGGCGTCCCGAGCGTGATGAGCCGGGCGACGCCGCTCGCGGCGCCAGCCTGGCAGATGAAAGCGCGCGCCACGAGGCCGCCCATGCTGTGGGCGATGATGTCGACCTCGGTCGCGCACGACTCCCGCCGGATGCGCTCGATCGCTCGCCCGAGGCGGGCCGCGCTCCGTCCGATGTCGCCCCCGACCGGGGTGTGGCGGACACTGTAGAGATGGAGCCAGCCGTCCCGGCGGAGCTGCCGGCCGAGCCAGAGGAAGTTCGCCGTGTGCTGGCCGTAGCCATGCAGGAGGATGACCGGCCGGCAGGGATTTCCGCCCTCGAGGGCGCGGACGCGCAAGCGGCGAAGGGAGAGCGGGAGCGTCAGGGTGAGGAGGGCGGTGGCCGCACACTCGCGGCCGAAGGCGGACAGCCCGGCCAGGAGGCTCGCCGGCCACGGGACCGGCTCGACGTCGTCGAGAGGGGCGGGATTCGCCTGCCGGCGATGCACGAGGGCCGCGCTCCCATAGGCGAGCACGTTGAAGAGCACGCTGCCCACGACGACCGCGAGCAGCACGTCCTCGAGGACGCGCACCATCGCCGCCACGTGAAAAGGACATCGATAATGGGGCAATGTGTCAAGTGCCTCCTTGCTTTTCTGGGAGCCGCAACCTAAACGGTAACGGGCGAGCGACCTCGCGACACAGCAAACCGGTTTTGAGTCGGTGGCACGCGCTCCCCGCTACGCCGTCGTGATGGCGGGCGGGTCCGGAACCCGCTTCTGGCCCCGCAGCCGCACGCGCACGCCCAAGCAGCTCCTCCCGATTCTCGGTGGGCGCAGCATGCTCGCCCAGACGGTGGCGCGAGTGACGCCGCTCATCTCGCGCGCGCGCATTCTCGTCGTTACGACGCGCGCCCAAGCCTCGGCCGTGCGGCGGGAGCTGCCGGGAATCGACCTGCTGGTCGAGCCACGGAGCCTGAACACGGCGCCCGCCATCGCCCTCGCCGCGCTCGAGATCCAGCGGCGCGATCCGACGGCCGTCATGGCGGTCCTGCCGGCGGACCACGCCATCCGAGAGCGAGCGACCTTCAGGGCCGATCTGCGTCTCGCCTTCGACACGGCGGAGCGTAGCGACGCGCTGGTCACGTTCGGGGTCGAGCCGACGCGCCTCGAGACCGGCTACGGCTACATCCGGCCGGGGACCCCGCTCCGCGGTGCGCGCGGGCGGATCGCGCGGGTCGAGCGGTTCATCGAGAAGCCCGAGCGAGCGCGCGCCGCGGCACTCCTGCGGGAGGGCGGGGTGCTGTGGAATGCCGGCATCTTCGCATGGCGGGTGGAGGCCATCCTTGCCGCCCTGCGCACCCATCTGCCGCGCGTGCTGCGACCGCTAGCCGCCGCCATCGGACAGGGGCCCCGTGCGCTGCCGGCCGCGTACCGAAAGCTTCCCGCGGTGTCGATCGACCGCGGTATCCTCGAGCGAGCGCGTGGTGCCGTGGTGTTGCGCGCACGCTTCGGCTGGAGCGACGTCGGCAGCTGGGCAGCCCTCGAGCCGTTCTGGGGAGCCGGTAACGGGAGCAACGCCGTGCGCGGTCGAGCGGTGCCCGTCGACAGCCATGGCTGCGTGGTCGACAGCCCCGCCCGCCTCGTGGCCCTGCTGGGGGTGGAGGACCTCGTGGTCGTGGACTCGCCCGACGCGGTGCTCGTCTGTCGGAAGGACCGGGCGCAGGACGTGCGCGTCGTGGTGGACGAGCTCCGCCGCCGCGGGCTCAGGCGATATCTCTGATGGCGGAGCTCTCGGGACCCGCCGTCGCCACGGCCGCCAGGCCTCTGCCGCCGCCGATCCCGGAGCAGGGTTCGAGCATGCTCGAGCGCTTCGGCGTCCTCGGGCGTCTGCTGATTCACTTCCTCTTCCGCGGCGTCGAGCTCCGGGCGGGCGCGGGCGAGCACCTGCAGCAGCTCGCGCAGCAGGGGACCATCGTCTACGTGATGCGCTACCGCTCGCTGCTCGACTACCTGCTGGTGAACGCCGTGCTGCTGCGCGAGGGGCTCCCCCTCGCCCGCTTCGCACCCGGGGTGTCGACGGTCTGGTTCCGGCCCCTGCGGGAGATACTGGGCTGGTTCTTCCGGCAGCGACGGCAGGCGCGCGCCTCGGTACACGCCGCATGCGCGGCCCTGGTGGCGCGGGGCGAGCCCGTGCTCATCTTCATGCGGAGCCAGGCCGTGGCCGGGCGACGGCGCCGCGAGCTTGCCGCGGCCCGGCTCGGCTCCGACTACCTGCACGAGCTCCTGCGCGCGAGCCAGATCGTACAGCAGCCGGTGTTCCTCGTGCCGGTGGCGATCTTCCGGGGCAAGGGGTTCCGGCGGAAAGAGTCGCGTCTCGCGACGCTGCTGTACAGCGTGCAGGATGCCCCCGGTGAGGCGAAGCGCCTCTTCAACTACCTCTGGAACGTCGAGGAGACGCAGCTGACGCTCGGGCGCGAGATCGTCCTCGGGCGCTTCCTCGAGGAGTACCGTCGGGAGAGCGAGGACCGCCTCGTCCGCCGGCTCGCCCGCGCGCTTCAGATCTTCCTCTACCGCGAGGAACGGCTGGTCTGGGGACCGGCGCTCCTTCCGCGACGCCTCGTCCGGCGGCAGGTGCTGCGCGATCCGGAGATGCTGCGCCTGATCCGCCGTCTCACCGCGGAGCGTGGCGTGAGCCGTGCCCGGGTGATGCGCGAGGCGCGCGGATACTTCGGGGAGATGGCCGCCAATTTCAACGGCCTCTACTTCGGGATCCTGGAGGCGGTCTTCAACTGGCTCTGGAAGCGTGTCTTCTCGGGCCTCGAGATCATCGGGCTGGAGAAGGTCATCGACGCGGTGAAGGAGCATCCGGTCGTCCTGGTGCCCTGTCACCGCAGCCACTTCGACTACCTCATCCTGTCCTACATCTTCCACCTGAACTACCTCTCGCCGCCGCACATCGCGGCGGGCAACAACCTGAGCTTCTGGCCCCTCGGTCCCCTCTTTCGCGGGGCGGGCGCCTTCTTCATCCGGCGCACCTTCGAGAACAACGAGCTCTACAAGATGGTCTTCCGGAAGTATCTCGCCTTCCTCATCCGCGAGGGCTACACGCAGGAATTCTTCATCGAGGGCGGCCGCACGCGCACCGGCAAGATCCTCACGCCACGGCTCGGCATGCTGACCGCGCTGGTGAACGCGTTCGTCCAGGGCGTCCGTCGCGATCTCTACCTCGTCCCCATCTCGATCCACTACGGTCGGATTCCCGAAGAGGAAGTCTACCGGCGCGAGGTCGCGGGCGAGGAGAAGGAGCCGGAGTCGCTGGGCGGCCTGCTGCGGGCGCGCAGCGTTCTCTCGCGCCGCTACGGTACCGCCTACGTCAGCTTTGCGGAGCCGATCTCGCTCGGGGAGGCCCTGGGCGAATTCCGCGAACGCTTCCAGGGGGGCTTCGGGGATCCGCAGGTCGAGGAGGAGAAGCGGCGCTTGATCCAGCGGCTGGGGTTCCGGCTGCTGCGCGAGGTGAACGCGGTGGCGGTGGCGGGCGCGACCTCGCTCAGCGCCACGGCGCTGCTCGGCGCGCCGCGTGCGGCGTGCCGCATCGAGGAGTTCGTGGCCTCCGCCAGTGCCCTGGTCGGGCTCCTGCGGGCGAAGGAGGTGCGCCTCACGGCGTCGCTCGAGCGGAACGTGGACCTGAACTTCAAGGAGAGCCTCGACTGGCTGGCGAACGGCGGACTCGTCGAACGGCTGGTCGACAGCGATGGCGTCGTGATCCACGTCCCGACCGAGAAGCGGATGAACCTCGACTTCTACAAGAACAACACCATCCACTTCTTCCTGGTGCCGTCGCTGCTGACCTGTGCTCTCCTCGCCGAGGTCCCGCTCGGCGCCCTGCGCGGCCACCTGAGCTGGTGGCTCGACCTCTACCGCTGGGAGTTTCCGCTGCCGGAGCGCGACCAGCTGAGCGCTGAGATCGGGCGTTGGCTCGCCTACTACCGGGAGACGGGGGCGCTCCTCGGCGACACCGCGGCGCCCGATCATCCCATCGTGCGCGCGACGGCCGGCCTGCTCGAGAACTTCCGCGAAGCCTACCTCGTCGCGGCCCGCACGGTGGCCGCCAACCAGGAATGGCCGATCGCGCAGCCCGCGTTGACCAAACGGATGGCGCGCCAGTTCCAGACCAGCCTGCTGCTCGACGAGGTGCGCAAGCCCGAGGGCGGCTCGATGATGACGTTCGGGAACGCGCTCTCCCGCCTCACCGAGCTCGGGCACGTCACGGTCACCCACGGCGGCCGCACCGGGCGCGAGCGCTGGGTCGAGCGGGGACCGAACTTCGAGCGGCTCCCCGATCTCATCCGCCACTTCCGCGGGTAACCCTCCCGGCCCGATCCCCGGGGCCTTGCTGGGCAGAGATCTTCCTTGACTGGCGAGGCGGAAGTCAGTAGAGAGGCTGAACTTTCAAGCCCCTGCGATGCCCGACGACCACGAGCAGATCGTGGTCAGACGGCGGAAGCTCGATGCTCTTCGGGAGCAGGGCGTCAACCCCTACCCGAACGATTTCCGTCCTGACCACACGGCGGAGGAGGTGCAGGCCCGCTTCGGGCCGCTCGCCGCCGAGCACCTCGCGACGGCCCCCTCGGTGGCGGTCGCAGGGCGGGTCGTGGCGCTGCGCGATTTCGGAAAGGCCGGCTTCCTCCAGCTCCAGGAGGGGGACGGCCGGATCCAGGTGCATGCGCGGCAGGATCGCCTGGCCGCCGCCGCGTTCGAGATCTATCGCCTGCTCGACCTGGGCGACGTCATCGGCGTGGCCGGTCGCCCGTTTCGCACCCGCACCGGAGAGCTGACGCTCGAAGCGAGCGAGCTCCGCATCCTCGCCAAGGCCCTCCATCCCCTGCCCGAGAAGTGGCACGGCCTCCAGGACGTCGAGACGCGCTATCGCCAGCGCTACCTCGATCTGATCGTCAACCCCGACGTGCGCCGCATCTTCTCGACGCGGAGCCGCGTCATCCGCGCACTGCGCGAGTTTCTCGAGCAGCACGGGTTCGTCGAGGTCGAGACGCCGATCATGCAGCCCCTCGCCGGCGGCGCGGCGGCGCGGCCCTTCGTCACCCACCACAACGCGCTCGACGTCGACCTCTACCTGCGCATCGCGCCGGAGCTCTACCTGAAGCGACTGGTGGTGGGCGGCCTCGAGCGGGTGTTCGAGATCAACCGTAATTTCCGGAACGAGGGCATCGACGCGACCCACGTCCCCGAGTTCACCATGCTCGAGCTCTACCAGGCCTACGCGACCTACGAGGACCTGATGACGCTCACCGAGGAGCTGCTGGTCGGCCTGGCGGAGCGCCTGGCCGGGGGCACGCGCCTCGTCTTCCGTGGCCAGGAGCTGGACCTCGCACCGCCCTGGCCGCGGCGCACGGTGCTGGAGCTGGTGGCGGCGGCCACCGGGGTGGCGGCCGACCGGCTCCTCGATCCCGTGACCATCCACGGCGTCGCGGAGAAGGCGGGGGCCATCGAGCGGGCCGGGATGGCGCCCGGGGAGCTCCTCATGGCGGTCTTCGACCAGCTGGTGGAGCCGACGCTCGTGCAGCCAACCTTCGTCACGCAGTTCCCGGTCGAGGTCTCGCCGCTCGCGCGGCGGAACGAGCATGACCCGCGCTTCGTCGACCGCTTCGAGCTGATCGTCGGGCGCACGGAGCTGGCCAACGCATTCTCCGAGCTGACGGATCCGGACGACCAGCGCGCGCGCTTCGAGGAGCAGCTCCGGGCACGGGCGGCGGGTGACGCCGAAGCGCACGCGATGGACGAGGACTACGTGCGCGCGCTCGAGCACGGTCTCCCACCCACGGCGGGGGAGGGGATCGGCATCGACCGCCTGGTCATGCTGCTCACCGGCGCCGCCTCCATCCGGGAGGTCATCCTCTTCCCGCAGCTCCGCCCGGAGACCGCGACGTGAGCTGGGAGCTGTTCGTCGGTCTCCGCTACCTGCGCGCCCGGCGGCGGGTCGCCCTGCTTTCGCTCATCTCCCTCATCTCTCTTCTCGGCGTCACCATCGGCGTGGCCACGCTCAACATCGTGCTGGCCGTCATGACCGGCTTCGAGCAGGACCTGCGCGACAAGATCCTCGGCTTCAACCCCCACATCGTCGTGGTGAGCTACAGCGGCGCGCTCGCGGCCGATCAGGGGCTGGTCGAGCAGGTGCGTGCGGTCCCGGGGGTCGTCGCGGCCGCCCCCTTCGTCTACGGGCAGGCCATGCTGACGGTTGGCCGGAGCGCCTCGGGAGTGGTCGTGCGCGGGATCGATCCGGAGGCGGGCGGCGCCGTGGTCGACGTCGAGCGCCATCTCGACAGCGGCAGCTTCGCAGCGCTCGCGTCCCCGCAACGGGTGACGCTCCCGCCCGAGGACGGCGGCACGACGGTCGAGCTGCCGGGTCTCCTGATCGGCGCCGAGCTCGCGCGCCAGCTCGGGGTGACGACCGGCTCGGTCGTGAGCCTCGTCTCCCCGCTGTCCACCCCGGGGCCGGGCGGGCTCGTGCCCCGCATCAAGCGGTTCGTGCTGGCGGGGGTGTTCGAGTCCGGCATGTACGATTACGACACCACGCTCGCCTACGTGGCGCTCCCCGACGCCCAGAAGTTTTTCGACCTGCGCCAGGGGCTCTCCGGTATCGAGGTGCGCGTCGCCGACGTCTACGGCGCCCGGGACGTCGCCCGGCACATCGAGGCGGTGCTCGGCGGGTTCCCGTACCGGGCGCGCGACTGGATGGAGGTGAACCGCAACCTCTTCTCGGCCCTCAAGCTCGAGAAGGTCGTCTACGGGATCGTCCTCTGCCTGATCGTCGTGGTGGCGGCATTCAACATCCTCGCCACGCTCACCATGGTGGTAAAGGAGAAGCGCCGGGACATCGCGATCCTGAAGTCGCTCGGCGGCTCGAGCCGGTCGATCGGCCGCATCTTCATCCTGAACGGCGCGGTGATCGGGGTCGCGGGGACGGTGCTCGGCAATCTCCTCGGCGTGGCCGGATGCTGGGTCCTCGCCCACTACCAGTTCGTCGAGCTGCCGAAGGACGTCTTCCTCGTCACCACGCTGCCGGTCCGCATGGATCCGCTGAATTTCGTGGTGGTCGCCGGCGTGTCGATCGCCATCTGCGTCATTGCCGCCTTGTCCCCGGCACGCCGGGCGGCCAGCCTGGTCCCGGTCGAAGTGAT
>Ga0126369_10002975_pt1 | contig 12183 bp, 9 predicted proteins | sample PanSoiMetaPlot_1_FD_109646 | JGI IMG/M metagenome (GOLD analysis project Ga0126369, IMG submission 109646) | Tropical forest soil microbial communities from Panama - MetaG Plot_1 | ecosystem: Environmental > Terrestrial > Soil > Tropical forest > Bulk soil | place: Panama | collected 2016-02-17 | reverse complement strand
TTCGAGAGTTGCGGCTGCACCTCGACGATCTTCGATCGGGTGAACCAGCAGATCAGGTCGATGTCATGGACCGCGAGATCAATCACCACGCCCACATTCGACATGCGCGGCGGAAACGGACCTACCCGGGTAATGGCGATTGAGAGGATGTCCTCGTTGCGGATGGCTTCGGCGATCGCCTGCACGGCAGGGTTGAACCGCTCTACATGGCCAATCATCAGGGTGAGACCCGCGCGGCGCGCGGCCGCGATGATTTCTTCGCCTTCCACAACGGTGGACGCGATGGGCTTCTCCACCAGGACATGCACGCCGCGCGCGATGCAGGCAAGCGCGATGTCGCGATGAAGGTGGGTGGGCGCTGCAATCGAAACCGCGTCGACATCGCGCTCGAGCAACTCCTCGATCGAGCCGAGTGCCGGACAGCCGAGCGTGCTGCCCACACTGTGCGCCTGCTTGCGGTCCGCATCGGCAACCCCCGCGAGCACGACCCCCGGAAACTCCGCCAGCACCCGGGCATGATTTGAACCCATGACCCCAACACCAACAACGCCCACGCGTATAGCGCGACCCGCGTTGGCTTTCGCGGCTTGCAACATCAATTCCGCCCCTCAACCCCGAATGTGAACCTGGATCGCCAAACTTTTGAAGATCCAGGAACGCAAGTTTGCCGCCCCTCGTGGTTCCGACGCTTCCCTCTCCCCGGCATTGCTTCGATACGACGCCAAGTCCGAATCCGACTCCCCGCATCTTGGTGATGGATTTCTATGCCCCTCGCTGCGCCCCCGGACAAACCGAAGCAGGTGTGAATGTCAGCACACCAGACAACCTAGCACGGCTGAGGACAGGTTGCGAACGGCCCGCGAAGGACTTTTCAAACACGTTTTGATTCAGTGCGTTACTGTTATCCACAGACCCGTGACCATTGCCGGTCTGGGAAGATGATTCGGGCCGTTGCCTGTGTGGCGCATTCGAAACACGAGATTTCACCGTGAGCCGGGGGCTCTGCAAAGCCGAAAGCGTTGAGTCGATCATCTACAACGCGCGACACGAGGCAGCGGGTCATTGCATCTTGGGCTTCTTTGCGATGGCTTCCGCATAGGCAGCTTCCATCTCTTGTGCGATCGTATCCCATGAATAGCGCGATGCTACCAGCGCGCGGCCACGCTCACCCATCTCATTCAGCCGCGCAGGGTCTTTCACCAGTTCGGCTATCGCATCCCCCATTGCTATCGGGTCCGACGGGATGATTTCGCCGACTCCAGCCGTCTTTACGACCGATGCCAGACCAACTTCAGCCGTCACTGCAACGGGGCGACCCATTGCCAAAGACTCCAGAACGACAATACCGAAATTCTCGGAATGAGAAGGCAATACCAGCAAAGAGGCGCTGCGCAACAATGCGTCTTTCTTTTCGCCATAGACGGGGCCTGCAAAAACGAGACGGTCAGCTACACCAACTTTGCGCGCGAGCGAGATCAGTCGCGAGGTGAGGTTCTCTTCATCGTTGCCCGCCACCACCAAACGTGCCGCTGGTATCCTGGCGAGCGCAGGAATAAGACGGTCCAGCCCCTTCTTCCAGCTGATCCGGCTGAGGAATAAGAGCAATGGTCCCTGACCCGCCGGCAGCGAGATGTCAGCCGGCACATCGGAAGCCGCCTTTAGAACCGGCAAGTCCACGCCGATGGGCACAACGCGTATCGGCGGGAGATCATAGCCAAAGCGTCGGGCGTCCTCAGCCTCAAGATTCGACGTCGCATGAATGAATGCGGCATTCTCCAGGGTATATCGCCCGAACAAAGATAACCATGCATATTTCGCCCAGCGACTTTTGCGCTTTACCAGCTCGGGTACCAACGCGCCGTGCGGCGACACACACCATGGCACCGAATGGGACTCCGCCAGTCTTGCCGTGGCGAGAGTCGGCCAAACGAAGATGTAGTGCAAATGAATGAACTCAGCGTTCGCAACCGCTGCCTGAAGCTGAGCATTCATTCGTGGAGATCGAAACAGGCGACGGCCAAATCCAGGTGGGAAGTAGTGGACGGATACACCGTCGCGGTTCACAGGTCGGCCAATATCGACATCAAGCGCATCGGGGCCGTCGACGTTAGTCGTAAAAACCTTGACCTGGTGATCCCGCCGCACCAACGCTTTGCACAGCGAATGCACCGCCCAAATCGGCCCTCCGTAGCGGAATGCAGGCCAGTAGGTCGGCGCAACGTGCACCAATCGCACTAATATGACCCCTTCGGCGGAACCACTTGGACAGAATTCCTCAATAGCCGACGCCACTTCGTCAACAAGCGAAATACAACCATGATGGCGCCCAGAAACGCCAGCTCCTGAAACAGGCAACCAACTATTATTGCTGCCTCCGATTCAAAACATGCTACGTTTATGGCAACGATGATGGAAGCCAAAAAACGAATCTCCTGGTCGCCTCCTGCGCGAAGCCATCTTAACAGTCCGCCCAGAAATGCACCCATTGCAACGGACGATAAGAATATCGCGAACCAGCCGCCGTCAATCCAGGCCTCTGTAACAGGGTCGATGTTGGCCGTCGTCAGCATATCCGTCTGATCCAGTATCTGGTATTGTCGTCCAAAAATATTGGCAACTCCCGCCTGCGGTTTTTCCGGCCAAACCGCTCTCGGGATCATAATATATGGCATTATGCTATAAGTCTTCCATCCCCAAAACGGTATGGCGTCCGGTGTAACAGAAACGGCATGCGCCAGAACACCGAGATGATTAATGCGGTGCACAATCCGGGCCAATACATAATGGGGTTTCTCACCTAGCATCTCCGTGGAAAAAATTATCTTATCGAAGTTTGGATCATAGGAGGAAAACGACGCGATGTCGCCATCGAACCAAGCCGAAAAGCTTCGTGCGGGTTGAACCATCCTTTCATGAAGGCAGTCCAGCAATCGTGGAAAGCAACGATCATTAATATCGACCCTTGAATAGACCGATCCATCGTAAAATAGCTGACGAACGGGGGTCTTAACCACCATGGCGATAGCCACCAGGCCTCCGGCCAGCAGCACCGCAGTGAGCCTCTTGATGTGCTGCACCCTGGCTGCCGACAAAGCGGCGATGAGGGTGGCAGACGCGTACGCAACTTCTACGGCTTTGCCCAGTACGATGGGCAATACTACGAGCACTGCAAATAGGAGGCTTGTCAGAATGAGCTCGACGGAGCGCCTGTTAGGTCGCGCCGTTCGTTCGCCATCGAACATCAGGCGTATTCCGAGGCCGGCGGCAAGGTACGCGGCAATGCTGACAATATGAACTAGATTTTCGAATGCCGACGGAAGCTTAAACAATTGGTGGAACGCAAACACCGGCAAGCCGACAACATAAAGCACCAGAAAGAGGCCGCTCGCCTCTGATTGTCTCCAATACTGACTGGCACTCTTTGCTTTGAAACAACTCGCGCACAGACATGCAGAAATGGCAGCAAGCGAGAGCCACGACGCGCAGATAAAAATCGCGAAGTATAAGTTGGCTTTCGAAACGTGGTAGACGCCGTCGGATGTCCTAAAATTCAAGTCTCCGCCGTACAGGGCAAAAGGGATAACGAACATAAGCAGAAAGGGCGCAACTGCGAGCCACGGGATAATCGTGTAGCAGTACACCCCGCTCGCTGGAATCTCTCCGGCTGATAAAGTCGCAGGACAGCTCCTGCCGGTGCGTTTACGCGTGTCGATGACGTCGAATACGTATTCGCTTGGTGGCATGAAAACGGCCCCTTGAATAATAGCGGTCTTTTCGCCGACCCGACGCTCATTCGACTCTAGACTTTTTCCTTGACACGCTTCTTACTGTGCGCCGGGCACCCTTGTCGGGAATTTTCGACACACACTCCCTTAGAGATAGTCATCCGCTCGGGGGCGGATGTTGTAAGCAAGGATTCGCAAGCCGATCTTGGCCGCCACCTGAACGACCCCGGCACCAAAACCTAGCCACCCAACGGGGTTTCGAGCACCGAACCAGCGCCCGCCGCGGTTGCAAAGAACGCTTGAAAAACAGGCTGCCCCCCGCCTGAAATGCAACTACCGGCCAGAAAATTAACAATGCTACGTCCGCCTCAGCACCCTATAATGTGCGCTGATACGGGCACCTGCTCCTCTTTCGTTTCGCCAGTTTCGACACAAATCCGGCAACCTTAGGGCAGAACGGCCGGAACAATGCTACTTAATGTATTCTGCCGGTACAAAAGATTTCGGTATCTGGTCTCAATGTTCCGTGCCGTGAAAAATTGCCCCCAGGAAACGGCCGCAGTCATTTATCCACAGCTAAAAGCTGCCCATTATCTCCGCCCCCGCGGAACTTCGCATCATGAGCCAAATTCACGTCGCCACAGATTGCTATCGTTCTAGGCACGTCAGAGCTGCATGTTTCCCCCGGCGATCGTTCCAGGTCTGCCATCCAAGAATGACGCAGGTCGCCACGGCGGCCATGGGCGCTAGCAGAGCAAGGAGCGCCGGAACCAGCAACAGCACGGATTCCTGCAACAACGACCCGGCGCTCACCCCGATCTTTTGCCTCGCCAGCAGATACGAGGCGATGGCATAGAGCGGGACAGCCTCGCCAATGATCAGGCCTGCTGTCCCGCCACTGAGCCCTGACAATGTTGTTCCCGCATAGCACATTGCGAGGGCGATCAGGCTTCCGGCAAGCTGCCAGCGTGCCAACATTATATGACGGTTAGTTGCCATCAGCACATTGCCGGCTACGGTCCCAAAGACACTGAACAGGATGTAAATCGAAAACAGGCGCACCACGCCGGCGTCGTAGGTCAGCTGCCCCCGCAGCCAAGTGCCCATGAGTTCCTGCCCGGCTGTCTCTATGACGGCCACATAGGCTATTGCCACCAACATCGACACCCGCAGTACCACCTTGAAAAGCCGGGACAAGGCGACCGTATCCTGAGCTGCTTCGAGGCGCGTGAACTCGGGCCAAGCACTGTGCGAGATCAGACCCAAAAACTGCTTCGCGAGGTTCACCAGCATGCGCGCCGTTGAGAATATAGCGACATCTACTGCGCCGAGCGTGTGGCCGACCGTCAACACGCTGCCTTGAATGACCACCGCCTGCGCCAGCTGGATGCCGAAGAAATTCAAACTGGGTCGAAACGCTTGTCTTGCGACGTCCGCGCTCGCCAGCGAAAGCCCAAACAGCCGAACACCTCGCAGACGTACATGGAGGTCGACGGCCGCCCAGCCCGAAACCGCAAGCACCGGCAGGATTTGCGCCACCGCCATCGCCACCATGCCCCCACCCAGCAGCAGCACCATGCAACTCGCTATCATCTGAAAAACAAGGATTGCATTGCCGAGCATCGTGCTGGTTGCCTGGGCACCGATCGCCCGAAAAATTCCTAAGAGCAGACCCTGAGGCAGCGAGACAGCAATCTGGAATGCCAGCAGGAGCAAAACGATTGTCACGACGTCGTGCGGCGTCGCGACAATCCCCAACCAGACCGCAATTGGCCAATTTAAGGAAATCAATGCGAACAATAGCAGCAACCACCCGACAATCAGAAAGAACACAAAGCCGGTTGCCAGGGTTCGCTCGAATTCTTTCTGCGCATTGCGCGTCCATTCCGCTGTGAGGCGATTGACGAAATATACCTGGCCACCGAGATCGGCGACTGCCAACCACATGGTGGCGGAAGACATTATCAGCCATTCACCGTAGGCCTGCGCGCCCCACGAAGTCAGGAACAGCGGCACCAGAAGCAATCTGCCGCCGATATTTAGAACCTGACCGACAAGGCCGGCGCCAATCGCTCTCAGGATGCGTCCATGCATGCTCATCAAGGTCATGAGGCCAGCCGCTGCCGCACAAACTCAGCCAGCCTGTCGCCGTAATCTACCCATCCAAAACCCCGACGAACGGTTTCCCGCGCCGCCTTGCCCATGCGCATCGCTATGTTACGATTTGCAAAAAGAAACCGGAGTCGTTCAGCGATAGCCTGCGGCGACCGTATCGGCACGATAAAGCCGTTGACTCCGTCCTGGACCAGATCCCTCGCACCCACATTCTCGGTGACAATAACCGGTAAGCCACACGCCATCGCTTGCGGCACGACCATACCGAATCCATCCGCAATGGATGCCAGGACGAACACTGAGCTGCGGTGGTAATATGCGCGCAAATCGAATTGGGGCACCGGCGCGAGAAATGACACGTTTCGTGTTTTCATGCGTCCGATGATCGGTGCCAGGCCGGAGCTTTCCATTCCTGCGCCGACGAACCAAAGCGAGGCGCCCTGAAGTTGGGCCCGATCGAATGCATCAATGAGATCGAGCGTGCCCTTTCTCAGACTTATCCCGGCAACTTGTATCACCCGAAACTCACCGGCTTTCGCTTCGCTCATATCTAGGCCGGTGTCGTCGGCCGGGCTGAAAGCAAAAAAATCAACTCCGCATGGATTTACGAATACCCGATCGGGCGGCACGCCCTGTCGTACGAGACTGTCTCGAGCTGCCGTCGAGAGCGCGAATACATAATCAGCCGCGGCAAATTCTTCGTCCTCCTTGGCAATAATCCAGTCAGGACATTCATCTGTGAACCGCTCTATCCCCCACCGCGCAGCTTCGTCGCGAACCAGAACGGCCTCTTCGGCCTGATGCAGGCTTCCATGATCGACAGCACACTTGATCCCGCGCTCGCGGCAGTGCAACAGGGCTTCGCGACAAAACGATGAAAGGCCGATGAAGAAATCCGCGTCGTCGGGGAGTACGCGCGCCAGCCGTTTAGAGAAATGATTGTGCATGGCGCGGCTGAGGGACGAGCGAAGGCCCGGCCGCAGTCGTCCGAGAACTCGTCGCAGGCCGTGATTGAGCAAGCCGGTGGCAAGAAGGGACTTTATGCGGTCACGTGGAACTCCAAAACGAATCGGCCGACTAACGGGATAGTCAGTGACGAACTGGTGGAGCATCCCATGCCGGTGCAGTTCCCGCGCCTGGTCGAACATCCAAAATCGTCCGCTGGACGATGTGACGACTTTCCATTTTTGATCGATGGGTGACAATGTTATGCGCGGCGATAGATGATGGTCATGGCGCTGACAATGAGGTCGAGCCGACAATACCGCGCCAGGAGAATTGATGCGAGATCGGGCCGCTTGCCGAGGCACCTTACGGCACGCGGATCAATGATGGCGGCAACAAAAAGTCGCTCGAAACCGGCCCTTGTGAGGCAATCAAGATATTCGGAAGGCCGCAGTCTGCTGAACAAATCGTGCTCGACCCAGGTCCGACCGTCATGCTCCGAATGGGTTGCAGGACCCATGCGGTCGAGATAAGCGTGCCACGCCCTATCATCCAAAAGCAGATGGTTGAAGCCCGCTTCGAGAGCGTCGTAGCCGGACACGTGGTCGCCGCCCCACGTGTACCACAATGGTCCGAACGTCGCGTAAATGAGCCCGCCGCAACGCAGAATTCGGTGACACTGCTTGAGGACAGCGGGCAAATCCCTGAGGTGCTCGAACACGGCATCGGAACCGACGACGTCAAAGCTCTCGGCCGGCAGGTCTTCAAGGTTCGTCAGGTCAGCCTGACCAAAGCTCACCTTAACTTCAGGAGCGATCCGCCTGAAGTGCTCTTGCCACAGTGCCCAGGCGGAATCGTAGCGAAACCAGTCGAGGCCCACGACCTGTCGCGGTCCCGCCCCGAGCCAGGATTCAATGTCACGTCCCGTTCCGCATCCGGCCACAAGCATATCGCAGTCCGCCAAAGAACGGTACCGATCCACACGGCGCCGGTGGCGCTCAAAATCGCTACCCCGATGTCCCCACAGCCAGAGATCAGGCTGAAATTCCGGTGTGGCATAACGCGCCGCAAGGCGAGGACTCACCAGTGCGGTCCACACGGGGTACAGCAGGCGACGCAGCGGCCGCTTCAACCGTTCGCCGGGCGCCGGCAGCGGCAACACATAGCCCGGCGGAGTGTGGTCACCGTGAGGCAGCATGGTTCGTTCTTTCAGCACGCCAGATCTCAACGATGCTCATCCACTCGCCGACGTGAAACGCAGCCTGCTCGATCAGCCAGGCCCAGCAAAAAGGCAGCAGATCAGCCTGACCTCTGGGAGATGCTCTTGCGGCCAGAGTGCAAATCCTCACCATGGGTAAGATCAGGCCGATCCATGTCAGCGTCTTGAGCACGCGCAGGGTGGCCCACAACGCGATCCGTAACCAACTCCATTTGTGAAGGAATCTGCGAACTTGCGGGCTGCCGCGACCGCGTCCCACCCGAATGCGCCAATATTCAGCAAGCGCTGCAGGAGCGACGTGTGTCACAACGATATCGAGGTCAATTTTTTTCCGCGCTCCCTTATCGCGTAGATTCTTGCCAAAAACGCCGTCTTCGCCGGCGCAAATCGGAACTGGATATCCGACCGGAAACAGGCCCGCCCGGATTGCAAGCTCGCGCCGGCACGAGAACCCTTCCGTCCACTCCAATGTCTCAGGGGCTGCGCCATAGTAATCGACAATGCCCATGCACTCTACATAACGGGCATAAAGATCCGCCAGATTCTCCACCTCGGAACGCACCAGCACATAGTCATATCCTGCCTCATACCACGGTGCGATGCGGCGGAGAAAATCTTTGGGCAGGTGCACGTCGGCATTGAGGATAATGACCACGTCGCCGGTGGATTTAAGAATGCCGAGGTTGCGGGCGCCACATCGGCCCTCAGGTTTTTCCGGTCGAATCAGGCGCACACCGCGATCGGCGTAGCTGTTTACGATCTCCGGGGTGCGATCGGTCGAGTCATCAACCACCAGGACTTCGTAGCCGTCTCCATCAAGAGCAACCAGATGGTCCAGCGTGGCCGCAATGTCATACTCCTCATTGTAGGTCGGCACGACAATGCTGAATTTCATGCGGCCGGTTCCGTGATTCCGAGCGCTGCGGACAATCCGGCGACATTGGCTTCGATCCCCCAACCGGCGATGATGTCAAGACTCCTTTGCCCCATCGCGCGATATCGGTCATCCGCCAAAGTCGCGCGCAACGCATCCGCCAGTGCCGCGACATCGCGTGCCGCGAAGACGAATCCGTTCTCGCCGTCTTTTACGAGATCCGCGCCGCTGCCCACTTGATCGCTCACCACAATGGCGCAGCCGGCATTCATCGCCTCGTTGACCACGAGTCCCCAGGTCTCGTCGACTGATGGCAATACGAAAATGTCTGCGAGCGCGTAAAAGGCCGGCAGTTCGCTCTGGTTTCGGAACCCGAGGAAGCGCACGGCGGAGAAACAATTGTACTGCGCAATACGCGTCAACTCCGCCCATTGTTCACCATCCCCCACGAAGAGAAGGTACGGTTTGGGACCGTCAAGACGCCCGTATGCGCGGAGCAGGTCATCGCCGTGCTTGCGTGCGATCAGCTTGCTTGCGAACAGGATGACCGGACGCCCGTCGAGACCCAACTCTGTCCGCAAACGGACCTTGTCGGCCGCGCGGGCCTGCACCTGGAAATAGTTATTATCGACACAGTAGGGCATCTGACCGATCCGATCGGGCGCGATCCCACGGGATAGATAAAAGGACCGGTTTCGCGTACCGATCGCGACAAACTGGTCGACCTGCGCGAGCAGAAACCTGAGCAGGATTTCGCGCGCTACGCGTTTGATGCCTGTGCTGGACGTCACGTGGTCGGTCGCCTCGCATCGCAGCAGCACCTTGACGCCGGCATGGTGCGCAAGCCAGGCGGCCATGACGTAACCGTAATGAATCCATCCTTGAACCAGCACAGCATCGAAATGCTGCCGCGTCATCAGTTGCTGCAGACCGGAAATGCGCGGTCGCAGAAAGGCGATGCCGGTTTCTCGATTCCCCGTTCCCGGTAAAAAAACATGGCGATAACCGTCCAGCAGCGGCACGTCCCATTCCACGGTGCGGCCGAACTCGCGGTCGACATAGCTACGAGTCGAGAAGTCGCTAAAGAAAATCGCCGTCAGATCGAGACCCGGTGTCCGTGCAAGTGCCCGCAGCAAAGGCGCTTGATACTGGATGGGGTGCGTGGCAAGCCACGCTAGGCGAACATCACGCATGCATCGTTCCGGTTCGAGCGCCGCCGCGACTTTCACGTGCTTTCCATGAGGCCAGCCGACATGAGAGCCCTTATTGAGCTTGGTCGCCTTTTTTCAACACACCCTCTGACGCACAATGCGCCGCTCAAGGCGTGGGCACGGTTTGTAAAATGGCAGATCAGAAGCCGCCTGCAGGAAGAGGTTGTTGTTCCGTGGATTGCCGGACAGTGTTTTGCGGTTCGCAAAGGGATGACGGGAGCAACCGGGAACATCTATGTTGGTCTCCATGAATTTCCCGACATGATGCTGCTTTTGCATTTCCTGCGCGAAGGAGATCTCTTTCTCGATATCGGGGCAAATGTGGGCAGTTACACCATACTCGCTGCAGGGGCTTGCCGCGCAAAAACCTGGTCATTTGAGCCTGATCCAGACACAGCGCGCCACCTCAAGCGCAACGTCGCTCTCAATGATCTGGACGGGCTTGTGATGACCTACGAACTCGCCTTGGGGGAGGCCGAACGCAAAATCTCATTCACCACCGGGCTGGATACGATGAATAGAGTAGCGACCGCCGGCGACAAGAATATTCGCACGGTATGTCAGCAACGGTTGGATGCGCTGATAGGTGAATACCAACCCGTTATGATCAAAATGGACGTGGAGGGACGTGAGGAAGCTGTCCTTCGCGGCGCTCAAGCGCTTCTCGCGAACAAATGTCTTAAAGTTATCGAACTGGAGACTGTCACGCCCGTGACCGACGCGACGTTGACGGCACATGCGTTTGAGAGAGCATTCTATGAACCGTTCAGTCGCAAGCTCCAACGAGAAGCAAATTTTTCGTCAAATGCTGTTTTCGTCAGGGATTGGGAGTTTGTCCGTTCACGACTGACCACGGCTAATCGCGTAAAGGTTCTTGGTTACTCTGTTTAACGCCCAGACTCGTAGGATGGATTGAGCGAAGCGAAACCCATCATAATAGCGCCGGCGAAGCACCCGTCGATGGGTTTCGCTTCGCTCAACCCATCCTGCGCTTCCTGAGCTTGGAACTGAGCTGGATGCTCGTCCGCACCGCTGCATCGACGCGATCAACGAATCTGGGGAACGCGAAATAAGCGAGTCCATCGGGGATGTGCCGCGATTCCGTCAGCGCCTCGCATATGGCCTCGACAATATTTTCCGGGTCATCCGGATTTACAGCCCGCCCCAGCGAGCCGCCCAGCACAGCCTCCAAACTACCATCGAGTCTGCTGGCGACCACCGGCACACCACAGGCCATAGCTTCCAGGAACACGAAGCCGAACCCCTCGCCACGCCCCGGCATGACGAAGACGTCTGCGAGACGAAACATGTCCGCCTTGTCGTTTTCCTGCACGAAGCCTGTAAACACGACGTGGCTCGACACGCCAAGGTCGCGCGCCTTGGCCTCCAGGCGAGCTCGATCGTCCCCATCCCCGGCGATCAGATAGGTCAGATCCGGTTGCCGACCAAGCAGCGTCGGCATCACCTCCAGCACCTCATCGATGCCCTTATAGCGGTCCGCTGCCGACAGGCGGCCCAGGGTCAGCAAGACCTTGCGTCCGACAAGGCCAAAGCGTTCGATCAAATCGGCGCGGCGGGGCGCTAAACCGTAGCGCTCAAGGTGGATCGCATTCGGCAGCAAATAGTAGCGGTGATCAGACAGCTTGGACCACGAATTCATGCGGTCGCGTGTAATCGCGCTGATCGCCCAGACTGCATCGACGCAAGCCATTAAGCGGCGGTTCAGCCAATAGGTTGGCTTCCACACATCGACGCCATATGCCAGCAGGACAAGAGGAGATTTCTGTCTCCAACGGAGCATCGCGGCCACTGGCAACAAGTTAATGTGACCGCAGATAATGAGATCGAAGTGCTCATGGCCGACGGCCAGGGCCGCGGCGACAAAGGCCGGCTTCCCGCGGGTCGCCTCACAATGAAAGCGAACGCGTGTGGGGATGCCCAGCGGCGCGAATTGGACAACGCGCGCTATGATGACGATCTCTTCCACATCCGGCAAAGCGCATAGTGCTTGGACGAGGTCACGATTGTACAAAGCTATGCCGCCGTTGCTGCCATAGGCGTCGCTGGTGATGAGAAGAACCCTCATGAACCCTC